>Ga0316601_100000797_pt1 | contig 14489 bp, 11 predicted proteins | sample OWC_soil_day5_no_FD_207663 | JGI IMG/M metagenome (GOLD analysis project Ga0316601, IMG submission 207663) | Wetland soil microbial communities from Old Woman Creek delta, Ohio, United States - OWC_soil_day5_noCT | ecosystem: Environmental > Terrestrial > Soil > Wetlands | place: USA: Ohio...
CATCGGTCCACGGCCACTCATCGGCATTGATCGTGGGGATCTCGACGGGAGCGGCCGGCTTGCCCGCCGCGAGCCGATCGAGGTCGAGGCAGTCGGTGAGGTCGTTCGCGGCATCGACGTGCACGTTCAACGACTCGAGGCCGAACGTGTTCTGCAGGTGCTTGAGCGCGGACGTGTGATCGAGCTGGACCGAGCTCACGTAACCCTGCTTGACGTACGGGCCGATCACGATCGCGGGCACGCGAAAGCCGAGTTGCTGGAACCCATCGACGCCGTACTTGGCCAACGTGTCGTCGGTGGTCGTCGGCGGCGGGACGTGATCGAAGTAGCCGCCGTTCTCGTCGTACGTGATCACGAGCAGGATGTTCTTCCACTGCGGCGACTTCGCGAGCGCGGTGTAGACCGCTGCGATCAACTCCTGGCCGAGGATCGGGTGGACCGGCGGATGGTCGTCGTTGGTGCCGAACGCAGGATCGATGTAGACGACCGATGGCAGCGTCCCCGCCGCGCAGTCCTTGAAGAACTGGCCATTGCCGATCTTGGCGTCGCCGAACCGGCGGATCCGACCGGTGCCGTCTCCGGGTCCGAGATCGAGCTGATACGGACCGGGGTTGGCGAGCAGCGCGAGGACCGCGAGCGAGCCATAATAATAGGCCCAGTCGACGCCGGCCTCGTCGAGCCGGTTGTAGATCGTCGGCACCGGCACGGCGGCCAGCTGATCGATGACCGCGTCGTTGTTGTCGATCCCGAACGACGTCCCGGCGTGCCAGTAGGCTCGGTTGGGCAGGGTGGGGCCCATCACCGAGCAGAACCAGCGGTCGCAGGTCGTGTAGGCATCCGCGAGCGCCCACGTCACCGGGAGGTTGTCTCGGGTCATGTACTTCATCGTCTCGGTCGCCGTGAGGCTTCCGGCGTGGGCGTCCTGGTGCTGGACCAGGAAGCCGTCGTTCGCGCCGCCGTTGAACGAGGCGTGTGCGGCGTCCCAGCCATGTGGCGGGTCGATGTCGCAGACCGAAGGTGGCGCCGCCCCTCGATCGTCGGGAGCCGCGTACGGGGCGATCGGCTGGCCGTTCTTGTCATTGTTGAACAGGCCGGCTTTGAGCCCGTCGACGGGCAACCCCTCGAGGAGCGCGCGCGCACCCAGCGCGTGGTCGAAGCTGCGGTTCTCCATCATGAGATAGACGTACGTCGTGATGCCGACCGGACCGTCGTCCTTGTCGTCACAGCCAGGCAGAAACCGCGCCAGGCCAGCCGCCCCCGCCAACCCGCCGATCGTCTTGAGGGCGTCGCGTCGCTTCATCATGGAGGGGAACATAGCGCGATCTGGTGTCCGCTCGGTCGCCAGATCTTCACGCGGGGGGGCGGGCCGTGTAGGCGTCCGTAAGAGCCGTCACAGCCGCTTGGCGACCATGCTGACCCCGACCCAGAACCCCACGGCCGTCCCGATGCCGGAGGCCACGGCGATCAGCAGGATCCGGGTCACCTGGTTGCGCCAGAACCCGCGCCACGTCTGGATATCATCGGGCAGCTGCTCGCAATCCGCGACCCCGGGCTTGCGACGCCAGGCCTCCACGACCCCGACCACCATGCCGGTCCCGAGCAGCGGATGGATCGCCGCGAGCGGGGCCACCACCAGTGCCGAGCCGACCGATACGATCGAGCCGCCCGCGAGCAGCGTGAGTCCCGCGGCTCCGATCGCGGTCGGCAGGATCCATGCGAGCATCATCTCGAGCAGGCTTGTCTGATCGGAGCGCCGCCAGAACCAGACGATCCCGACGAGGAACAGGATCGGCACGAGCCACTTGATCGCCTGCCACACGATCGACGGCGGCGGAATCCGGTCGAGCGCGGCGCGATCCACGGGCTTGCCGAAGTTCTCCTTCATGCCGGGCACGTGGGCGGCGCCGACGACGGCGACCACGACCTTACGGCCCTTGCCAGCCTCGACGGTCTTCGACGCCAGGTACTGATCGCGCTCGTCGATCAGCGGCACCTTGATCTGCGGCACCGCGCGTCCGAGCTCGGCCAGCATCTCGGACAGCGCCTTGGGCTCCTTCAGCTGCTCGATGGTCGCTTCGGTGACCGCACCGTCGGGCTTCTTGGACGTCTGCTTGGCATCGCCCTCGCCGGCCTCGTCCTCGTCCTCGTCGTCGTCCTCATCGTCCTCGTCCCAGCCGACGATCAGCGATGACAGCAGCATCGACCGCTTCCATAACCCGAGGTTCTTCCAGGTTCGCTTGAGCGTGATGTTGATGTCGCGGTCGATCAGCTCGACCGGGATCCCGCGCTCGTTCGCCGCTGCGACGGCGGCGAGTAGCTCGGCCCCTGGCTTGACGCCGAGGCTGGCTCCGATCCGGCGCTGGTACGACGCGAGCGCGAGGTGGGCGAGCAAGTACAGCGTGCGGCCTTCGCGGACTACCTTGAACACGTCGAGGTCGCGGAACGCGCTCTCCTTGGTCAGCGCCTCGTAGCGGACCTTGTCGAGCTCGACACAGACGACGTCAGGCTTGACCCGGTCGATCACCGCCTTGACGTCTTCCACCGAGCGCTGCGAGACGTGCGCCGTTCCTACGAGGTAGTACGTCGTGTCGTCGAGGACGAGCTCCGTCACCGAATCGGGCAGGGGCGGCGCAAGCTCTTCGTCCACGGCGCTGACATAGCATGGGTGGCTCACCTGTGAGCCGAGGACGCGCTACACAGGCTCATGGCCACCGAGATTCCCCAGCCCACGCGCACCGAGATCGAAGCCGCGGCGTTTCGCCGGCTGGTCGAGCACTTTCGCGAGCGCACCGACGTTCAGAACATCGACGTCATGAACCTCGCAGGGTTCTGCCGGAACTGCCTCTCGAAGTGGTATCGCGCAGCCGCCGTCGAGCGCGGCGTCGAGCTCTCGGACCCAGAGGCCCGCGAGATCATCTACGGCATGCCTTACGACGAGTGGAAGACCAAGCACCAGAAGTGAGCTAGCGGCGGCGGGACCCGAACCGGCGGTTGAAGCCGAACAGGATCCGCCGTTGATCGAAGCCGCCCGACAAGATCGGAAGGGTCGTCCGACGATCGTCGAGGTCCCCGCGATCGAGCGTCGAGACTTCGAAGAAGAAGTCGAGCGCCCGGGTCACCCCGGCGAGGAAGCCGAGTGAGACCCCGACACGGGTCTGCGGATCGAGCGCCCCCCGATCGGGATCGGGATCGCGATCGAGCGGCCGCGAGACCAGCGGGAAGTGGAACGAGAACGTCAGCCACGTCGCGAAGAACCCGCGCTTGTCGCGGATCGCGAGGCCGGTCTCTGCGAGTAACTCGGTCTGCCAGAACCGCTTGCTGACCGGCTCGTCAGGGAACAGCTTGGTGTAGGTGCCACCGAGCGTGCTCTCCCAGAACAGGATCTTCTCGGCGACGTCGAGCTTGGCCTGAACCGCCGCCTCCGCCATCGTCCAGTAGCCATCGCGCCCCAGGCCCGGGCCGATCTGGGTGCGGGCGTAGGCGGACAGCTTGCGGGGAAATCCGATCCGCACGCCCGCGAGCGCGCCCTGCCACACCAGCTCGTCGGTGAAGCTCGGCTGCTTGGGGAGAAGATCGATCCCGCCGAACAGCTCGACGCGCCGGCCGATCGCGAGCAGGCCGTGGACGCGAAACAGCACGACGTCGGTGAACTTGAGCGCCTTCTCGGCCGGCCCGGGCGTTCCCGCGATCGCGTCACGCGTCAGGAAGTCGAGGCTGGCCCCGAGCTCGTAACCGAGCTTGAGCGCGGGCGCCGGCGTGGTAGCGAGCTGCGGTTCGCCGTTGGCGATCACGAGCCGGCTCGAGTCGCCGGTGGCTTGTGAGGGAACGTTGTACTGCGCGTTCGCGGCCCGGGCCGCGACGAGCAGCATCACGTGGACGATCAGCACATGGACGAGCAGCCGGATCCCCATGGCCACAACGGTACACGAGCCCGAGGCACGCATCTGGCGCTGGACCGCTCCTCCCCTGCTACCCCCCGGGTTCAGAGACGCTTGGTACAGGCACTCGTGACGTCAGACCACAGGTTGCGAGCGCTCTCGCAGCTCGACAGGTCTGGCGCGCAATACTCGCTGTGCGCGGTTCCCTTGTCGTGACAGAACGCGTGCGCCGACGCGGTACAGGTCTCGAGCTCGAGGTCGGGGTGCATGGCAAGCGCGGTGGTTCGTTCGCGCTGGCACCCCGCCTCGGTCCGCTGGCAGGTACTCGCACCCGGAGAGGGCTCAGAGGCCACGCAGAAGAATCCCGTCGCCGGCGGTGCGATCGGCTCGAGTGTCCGCCACTCGCTTGATGGCCCGCATCCAAGTGCGCCGACCATCGCCACGACCAGCGCCCGCTTGCAGCGCAGCATGGAGCTCCTAGTAGACCGAGAGCCCGAAGATCAGATCGGTCATCCGCTCCTCGTGCGCCTTGGTGACACCGGCACGGGCGGTCAGCGCAATCCGTGTGTTGATGTCGAGCTGGAGCATGCCGCCGCCTGTGAGCGCGTACGAGCCGTTGTTGCCGTTGTTCACGCTGTCCTCGAACCGGTACGCGAGCCCGCCGCCGACATAACCGCCCGCGTGAAGGATGCCGGCCTGGAGCGGCAGCGCCTGGAGCTCGGCCATGTAGCGCGACTCGAACAACGTCGCGAGCTGGGTGTTCTCGCGCCACCCGAGCATCAGATCGAACATCAGGCCGACCTGCTGGTTGAAGAAGTAGCCGGCCTGGATGGTGAATGCCGGACCGGCGCCGAGCTCGCCGGCCGCCGAGCGCAACGTGCCGGTGCCCGCGTACATCCCATAGGTCGCGCCGGTCCGGGTGAGCGGCGCGCGATCGAGCTGCATCCACGGGCCCTCGGTCGGCCTCACGACCGCCTTGTCAGTCCACGCCGCGGTGTTGGCGTCGATCCACGCCAGCGGCATCACGGCGTACTGGCCATCCTTGCCGATGAGGTGGACCGGGTGCATCGGGTGGAGCCGGGCATAGCCATCGAACCGTGAGCCCTCGATCCCGGCGACCGCGACGAGCGCGACCGCGGCGAGCACGATGACGGCGATCGCGGCCGCCTTGTTATCGCTACCGCTGCCGCCGCTGCCGCCGCCTATCTTGCCGATCCCCCCGCCGCCGCGCCGGTGGTGGCGCGGACCGGGGCTGAAATTGATGTTGGGAATCAGGATGATCTGAGTGTCCGGACCGACCCGCTCGGCCGGTGCCACCTCTGTCCCGCCGAGCTCCTGGATGACCCGGACCCTCTGCCCGCGCGTTTCCGGCGGGACCATGCTCAACCGCCGGAGCTCGCTACTGGGGATCTGATAGCTGTTCGCCGCACAGCCGCCGCCGAACGTGACCGCTGCCAGGACCACCGCGATGAGACGCATAGGATCGAAGTATCGCAGCAATCGGCATGCCGGTGAGGATTGGCTGCAATGACTGGTGGTTCGTCACGGCACTGGCGTCACCCGTCCTCGGCTGCCGGCGAGCGTGTTGCGGTCCAGCCACACTGTCTCGCTCCAGGCTCTATCGGGGGTGACGCGCAATCGCCCGTGCGAGTGCCAGTCCGGGCCAAAGGTTGTCGGCTAGGCTCTGGAGGTGGAGCCGATCGACCTCGCGGCCGTCGCCGACGACTTCGATCGCGAGGTCGCCGTGACCCCCGAGATCGATCGATTCTGCTCGACCACCGCGTGGGTCCTTGCTGCCTCCGCCGCCCTGATGCCCCCGCGATCGCCGTTCTCGTTCAAGGGCGCTCATGGCTACTTCGCGGCGATGCGAGGCGTCCACTCTGCCGGGTTCCCGTACATCGAGCCAATCGAGCTGGCTTGGGGGCTCGCCGCGCCGCTCATCGGTCGCGACCCCGCACCCCTCGTGGAGGAGGTGGTTGCGTTGCTCGCCGCCCGCCGCGACTGGCAGCTCGCCATCCTGTCGGGCCACACCGCCGACGGGGCGCACCGCAAGGCGCTGGAGCGCGCCCTGCCGGCACGCTGGGAGCGACGGAGGGGCACGCCGACGGTGCGCCACGTCGCGAGCCTCGAGGGCGGGCTCGACGGCTTCCTGGCGCGGCGGTCCCGCGAGCTGCGCAAGAGCATCCGCAAGAGCCTGCGCGCGGCCGAGACCATCGGGCTGACGTTCGAGTCCGTGCGCGCCAGCGGCAACCAGGGGGGCGCGCTCTACAGCCGGATCCAGGCCGCCGAGGCGCGGAGCTGGAAGGCCCATGAAGGCGTCGGGATCTCGCAGGGACCGATGCGTGCGTTCTACGGCCGCATGTTGCCCAGGCTGTGCGCGCTCGGCCAGCAGCGCACCGTGTTCGCACGGATCGGCGAGCGCGATGTCGGGTACGTGCTCGGGGCGGTGTTCGAGGGCGAGTACCGCGGCTTGCAGTTCTCGTACGACGACGTTCACGCCGGCCTCGGGATCGGCGGGCTGCTCCAGTACCACCAGGTGGTCGAGCTGTGTGCCGAGGGGGTCGGACGGTACGACCTCGGCACCGAGATGGACTACAAGCGGCGGTGGGCCGAGGAGATCATGGAGACCGAGATGCTCGTGCTCGTCCGCTAGGAGGGAGGCTGACCCCGTTCAGCCGGGCGGCGGTTCGGCTGCAGAGCCAGCCTTCTCTTCCCGGCGGTTCGAGATCACCGACGCGAGCACGCCCGCACCGATGATTCCCGCGATCAACGCGAGCGAGATCACGTTCGGCACCTCGAGGTACGAGTGCGCGACCATCTTGGCGCCGATCACGATCAGCAGGATCGCGAGCGCGATCTTCAGGTACTTGAACTTGTCCATCGCGCCGGCGAGCACGAAGTAGAGGCTGCGGAGGCCCATGATCGCGAAGATGTTCGACGTGACCATGATGAAGATGTCCTTGCTCACCGACAGCACGGCAGGGATCGAGTCGAGCGCGAACACGACATCGGTGAGCTCGATCGAGACCAGACACACGGCCACCGTGGTGAGCGCGCGCCGGCCATCGACCTCGACGGTGAACCGGCCGCCGTGATCGCCTTCGACGACCCGGACGAACTTGCGGAGCGCGCGGACCGCGAGGCTGTTGCTATGGCCGCCCTCTGCCTCGTCCTCGGGGCGCAGCAGCTTGAAGCCCTGGTAGGCGAGGTAGCCGCCGAACACGTAGAAGATCCAGTCGAACCGGTTCGCGAGGTACGCGCCGCCGCCCAGCATCAGCAGGCGGAACAGGATCGCGCCCAGGATCCCCCAGAACAGCACCCGGTGCTGGTACTTGCTCGGCACGCGGAAGCTGTGGAACAGCAGCGAGATCACGAAGATGTTGTCGACCGATAGCGCGTACTCCAGCAGGTACGCCGAGACGTACATGATCGAAGCATCGGTGCCCGGGCTCTTCGACGGCTCGACGAGCGTCGCGCCGAGCCACGCGTGCTCGTACATCAGGTACACGAAGCCGGTGAACGCCAGGCCGAGCGCCATCCAGGCGACGGTCCAGTAGGCGGCGCTCTTGAGCGTCGGCTCTTCTTGCTTGCGGTGCAGCACACCCAGGTCGAGGCCCAGGAGCACTCCGACGAACGCAAAGAATCCGAGCCAGAACCAGATCATCGTCGGCGAACGGAGACCATGCCGCTCCGCAGACGGCGAGGCAAGCCGAGAACGGGCAATCCGGTCAGGACAACGTCGCCAGCAGCAGCTCGATCTCGCGGGCTGGTCGGGCCAGGCCGAGCTGGGCGAACACCGCGAGCGCGTCCCGCAGCATCACCTTGCCATCGGCAACTTCGCCGACCTCGGCCTTGAAGCGACCGAACGCGAACAGCGCCTTGCCCAGCGCCGCCTGGTTGCCGATGCTGCGCAGGACCTTGATCGCCTTGTCGAACGCGACGGCAGCTGGAGCGATCCCGCTGGACTCGTCGGCGGCATCGTCGAACGAGACCAGGTTCATCGCGAGCACGTCGCCCAGGGCGAGGTAGGCCTGGGCCTCCTTTTCGCGTAGCCCGGCCTTCTTGGCGACCTGGAGCGCGCGCTCGGCGAGCTCGCGCGCGGCCTCGGGCTGCCCCTGCAGCTTCTCGAGGTGGGCGAGATGTCGGCAACACTCCGACTCCAGCCCCCGATCCTCGATGTCCTCGATGATCTCGAGCGCGTTCTCGAGCCGGCTGCGCGCCTCGTCGAGCTTGCCTTCGACCAGCGCGAGCTCGCCCAGGTTCGACAGCAACAACGCACACAAGGGGAGCGCGCCGATCGCCTCGGCGTCGGGGAGGGCGGCGAGCCAGCCCGCGCGCGCGTCGGGGAGGTTGCCGAGCTCGAAGGCCAGCGCCGCCAGGTTGTTCTGGGACACCACGACGCCCCAGCGGTCGCCGGCCTGCTTGCGTAGCTCGTAGGCGTCCTGGTGGCACGCGTGCGCGGACTCGTACTGGCCGCGCTCCTGCTGGACGTCGCCCAACCGGGACAGCGACGTCGCGATCGCGCGCTTGTCGCCGTGCTTGCCGCGACGCGCGAGCGCCTCGGTGATCTTGGCGTGGGCCTCATCGTAGCGGCCGAGCATCAGCATGGCCTTGCCGATGTCGTCGAGCGAACCGGCGATCCCGCGCTGATCGCCCGCGGCGCGGAACAGCTCGAGTCCACGCTCGAGGTACTCGAGGGCGAGCTTGAGGTCGCCCTTGCGCCGCCACACACGCCCCATCTTGTTGAACGCGACCGCCGCCTTGGTCTTGCTCGCGGCGACCCACGACAGCCGGAGCATCCGCTCGAACGCGCCGAGCGCCGCCTCGAAATCACCGATCAGCTCGTAGACCGAGCCGAGGTCGTGCCAGAGGTGGAGGCGAGCGGCGAGATCGCCGGTCTCGGCCGTACCGATGCAGGCGAGCGCGCGATCGAACAGCCGGATCGCGCGCTCGTTCGCGAACTGCGAGCGAGCTGCCTCGGCGGCGCGGCGGTAACGGCCGGCGGCATCGCGCGCTTCGCCGGCGAGCGCGAGGTGACGCGCGACTTCCTCCTGGGCCGCCGGGCCGCGGCCCTCGGGGTGCAGCTCGAGCCAGCGCGCGACGGCCGCATGGTGGCCACGTCGCCTCGGCTCCTCGATCGCCTTGTAGACGACGCTCCACAGGTTGGGCGAAGCAAACCGAAGCTCGCGCTCGCCCGAGATCGACGACTGGGCGACGTCGGTGAGCCATTCGTGCTCCACGAGCTTGCTCAGCGATGCCACCACCGCGATCCGCGAGTGATCCCCGCTGGCGGCGATCTGCGCCAGCGTGGGGCCATCGGGATCGGCGCTGCGCGAACCCGGAGCACTGTGACGTTCCAGCGCGAGGATGGCGTCGAGCCACGAGGTCTCGCCGACGACCGCGGCCATCTCGAGCACCCTGCGCTCGGTCGCATCCATCACCCGGAGTCGGGCGGCGACGAGCTCCTCGTAGGTCTGCGTAGGCTTCATCGCGGCGAGGAGCGCGTCATCGATGCGCCACTTCGTGCCCTCGCGGACGATCACATCGCTCTCGAGCAAGAGCCGGACGAGCTCGTGGATCGCGCGCGGCGAGCCGCCAAGCGTACGTACGTGCGCCAGCAGCGCCGGCGGGAGCGAGGGAGAGGCGCTCGGGCCGAGCGGACGACACAGCTCGCGCATCAGCCCCTCGGCTTCCGACGGGCTCAGCGCCTCGAGCTGGATCTTGATCGGCGCGACCTCGCCATTGCCGAAGGCCGGGTGGCGGTCGTAGAGCGCGGAGGTTCCGGTGCCGATGACGACCACGCGATGCTCGCGCAGACCCACGGCGAGGTACTGCAGGAAGTTCGCCGTGTCGGTGCCGCACAGCTCGACGTTCTCGATGACGAGCACGACGGGGTGACGCTCGGACTCCGCCGCCAGGAAGCGCTTGAGCGCCATGAACAGGCGGGCCTCGAGCCGCTGAGGCGAATCGAGCAGCGGCGTGACCACGGGGCTGTCGTCGAATGGCACACGCAGCAGGTGCGCGATCAGGTGCGCGACCTCGGGGACGCGCTGCGCCGGTACCACCTCGGCGACACCGGCCTGGATCTTGTCGCGGCTCTCGGCGCCGTCCTCGCCGGGGGTGATCCCGAACCGCGTGGTCAGCGCGCGTGCGACGGGGCCGTAGGCAGGCGCGTTCTCGTCGGCGATACCCGAGAGCACCATCGCGGTCGGGTGCATCGTCCGGACGCGGGCGACAAGCTCGCTGATGATGCGGCTCTTGCCCATCCCAGGCTCGCCGACGACCAGCATGAACGCGAGGTCGCGCTCGGCAAAGGCCTTGTTGGTCAGCTGCTGCAGCTGGGCGATCGCCCCGGCGCGGCCGGTGAACCGAGGCCGGAGCTCGAAGGCACCGCTCGCGACGCTCGTGCGGTCGCTGTCCTCTTCACCAAACTCACCGAAGTCGGCAGGCTCGAAGGTCGGGGTCCGCTCGGTCCCTTCGCCGCTCGGGGGCGTCGCGGGAGTGGGGGTGGACTGATCCCAGGTTACCGGCATGTGCTCTGGACCCAAAAACGAGAGCGGCGCGCCCCGCACGCTCCTAAGCTTCGATGGTTGCATAAGAATTCCACACCCAGCCCCAGTGAAGGTGCGCGGAACCTAATGTGGTTGAGTGTAGTTGTCAACAGCAACGAACAAGGCTCAGGCCGGAACCGGCCCTGTCGATTCGCATCACGGTTTCGGCGTGGGCTTGGTGTCGGAGCGGACCGTCTTGCCGTCCGCTGCCGGCTTCGGCCTGGGATCGGGGATTGGCGGCGGTGGGCGCTTGGTGCAGCGGCCGGGCAGGGCCGTGCGATAGGCAAGGGTCCGCTGCTTCACATCCTCGGGGATCGCGCGCTGCTTCTTCTTGTCTCGGACGAAGTAGTGGAGCGAGACGGGCAGGATGGGCTCCTGGTTCTCGGCGAGCCGGCGACAGTTCTCGGCCTCGAGGTCATCGAGTACGTCGGCGATGATCTTCGCGGTGATCGGCTTGACGTCGTGCATCAGCACCACACCGCCGTGTTGCTTGATGATCATTGCGATCACCTTCTTGCGCAGCCGGTCGGGATTGTGCGCTTGCCAGTCCAGCGTGTCGACGGACCACAGGACCTCGGTCAATCCGCGCTTCTTCAGCCAGCCACGGCCGGCACCATCGATCGCGCCGAACGGAGGACGGAACATACCGATGGTCCTGCCGGCCTCCTTCGCGAGAATCCGGATCGACTGGTCGACTTCTCGGGCAAACGTGGCGGCCGAAGCGCCCTTGAGGTTCGGGTGCGAGAACGAGTGGTTCTCGACGAGGAACCCGCCGGCGATCTGGCGTGCGAGGACCTTGCGGCCGTGCTCGCCGTGCTTGCCGAGCAGGCGCTGCGTCACGATGAAGAACGTCGCGGGGATGTCGTACTTCTGGAGCGCGTCGATCACCTGCGGTGTGGTCGACGGGTTCGGTCCGTCGTCGAACGTGAACGCCACCATGCCCTTGAGCTCTTCGCCATCGATCCGGTCGCCCTTGCCGAGGAGCGGATCGGCGGTGAGCGTCGTGAGGTCGGTGTCGTGCGCCGTGGGCCGGTCGGCCGTGGGCCGGTCGGTCGTGGGCTTGATCTTCGGGTCGGCTTTGTCGGCCGGCTTGGTGTCGGCCGGCTTGGGGTCGGCATCCCGCTTGGGGATCGGCGCTGCCGGCTCGGCGCGAGCCCGATCGGCATGCGCCACGTGCATCGCGAACGTGCCGAGGCACGCGAGGACCAGCCACCCGGAGCAGTGCTCTCGCACGCTTCGAGACTAGCATGGTGATCCACGATTTCACCGGCTGCTCGGGGCTCCCCTCCCGCCAGCACCGGCTATCCTCGACGACGTGCGCGTGGTCTCGACGTCCGCCTTGCCGATCGATCTCGGCGCTCAGATCTCGATGGCGCTGCCGGGCACCGAGGTCTGGGTGCCCGTGCATGGCCATGTCGGGCTCGCCGGCGTCGACCTCTCGACCGCAGACGGGCTCGTCTGCCTCCTGCTCGACAAGATCGACGCGGCCGTGCTCGAGCGAGCGCCCGGGCTGCGCGTCATCGCGAACTGCGCCGTCGGCATCGACAATATCGACCTCGCCGCGGCGACCGCGAGCGGCATCGCCGTGACCAACACGCCGGATGTGCTCACCGAAGCCACTGCCGAGCTCGCGTTCGCCCTGATGCTCGCCGCGGCCCGCCGGCTCGGCGAGGGGGAACGGCTCGTTCGCTCGGGCGCCTGGGGCGGATGGGCGCTCGACCAGCTGCTCGGGGTGCAGCTCTACGGCAAGACGCTCGGGATCGTCGGGTTCGGCCGGATCGGGCAGGCCCTGGCCCGCCGGGCGCTCGGCTTCGGCATGGAGGTCCTCTATGCGGATCCTCATGACGTCTTGGGATCCCCCGCGCGCCGGGTGCCGCTGGATGAGGTGTTCGCCCGCGCCGATGCCCTGAGCCTCCATTGTCCGCTGACCGCCGAGACCTATCACGTGGTCGACGCCCGCCGGCTGGCGCTGATGAAGCCCACCGCGCTGCTTGTCAACACCGCGCGGGGCGACTGCGTGGACGAGGCCGCGCTGATCGATGCCCTGACCGCCGGCCGGCTCGCCGGCGCGGGCCTCGATGTCTACACGAACGAGCCCCGGATCGATCCCCGCCTGCTCAGCTGCCCGCGCCTGGTCTTGGCTCCGCACATCGGATCGGCTACGACGGAGGCGAGGACCCAGATGGCCCAGCTCTGCGCCGATGCCGTGATCGCGGTGCTGTCCGGGCGACGGCCGCCGAACCTGGTCAACCACGAGGTATGCAAGTGACTCCGCAGATCCTCCTGGTCACCAGCGCGGGGGCTCCATCGTCCGCCGTCGTCCCGGTGCTCGCCGCGATCGAGGCCGCGGGGATGCGAGTCCGCGCGATCGATGTCGGAGGCGCGGGTGGCGGGGGAGGTGGGGTTGCCGACCGCGTGCGTCGGGCGCTGCTCGGGGAAGGCGCCGAGCGAAGGCTGCGGAAGGAGCTCGAGGTCAGCCCGCCGGACGCGGCGGTGGTGTTCGATCCGCACGCCGCGCTTGCGCTCACGGTCGCGCGCGATGGCGTCCTCAACCCCGCACCGGTGATCGCGGTGGTCGGAGACCTCGAGCCGGCGGCCGCGTGGGCCCAGACCGATGCCGATCGGTTCGTCGCGATCGATGATCTCGCCGCGGTCGCGCTCGCCGATGCCGGCGTCGAAGGTGACCGCATCCTGGTGGTCGGGGCGATCGGCGAGCGAGCGTTCGCCGACGCCGGCGCGCAGGATCGCGCCGCGCTGCGCACCCGGTTCAAGCTCGCCCCGCGAATCGCGTTGGTCGAGGTCACCGGGCTCGGCGCCGAGCTCACCGGCCAGCTCGCCATGCAGCTGTCGCTGCTCGAGGGCGGCGACCACATCACGTTCCTGTTCGACGCCGCAGGCGACGCGGAATCGGCCGCGGTGCTCCGTCGCCAGGTCCCCGCGCTGGGGCTCCGCGGCAAGCTGTTCGGGATGACCCCGGACGCGCCGCTGCTCTGGCGGGCCGCCGACGTCATCGTCGCGCGGCCACGGCCGGAGGTGATCTCTCGCGTGATGCTCGTCGGCGGCAAGCTGGTCGCGATCATCGACGACACGATCGTCGGAGCCGCCAGTGCCGCGGCCGCGCTCGAGACGCGCAAGCGTGCGGTGGCGGCGAAGGGCCTGATGTTGCTGTCGTCCGCGCTCGAGAGTGCGTTCGGCGGAGCTCACCCCTCCCCGACAAGTGATGGCGGGGACAACGTGGCGGACATCGTCGCGGCGATCGCGAACGACAAACGTGGCGTGATCGACGAGCGTCGGGCCGCCGCGCAAGCCGCCACCCGTGACCGCGTTCGGGCCGCGAGCGCTGCAACCCAGGCCGCGGCGGCGTCCGCCGCGATGCCCGGCGAGCTCGAAGATCTCGGAAGCGGTAGCGCGCCGTTCGTCGACGACAACCCGCTGCCCGATGCGGCCGAGGTCGCGCGGCTGCGTGCCGAGGTCGAGCAACGCAAGGCCGAGATGACACGCTCGATGATGGCCGCGCGCGACGCCGCCACCGCGTTCTCGGAGCAGGCGAAGGGAGTGAAGGCGGCAGGCTCCGTGGACGAGGCCGCGCAACTCGATCGCAAGGCCGATGCCGAGCGGGCCCGGATGCACGCCCTCCTCGGGGAGCTCGCGACGCTCGAGACCGAGCTCGCGGAGCTCGAGCGGGTCCGCAAGACGCTGCACGATCTCCCACGATCGTCGGCGCGCCCGGCGTCGGCGTCGTCGTCGGCCTCGTCGGCCGAAGCGCCACGTCGCACACCCGCTCCGAGCATCGACGACGCGCTCGCCGCGCTCAAGCGCAACGCGGGCGCGAGCGGATCGACTGCGGGCACGACGACTGGATCGCGCACCGGCCCGGCGTCCGGACCGGCGGCGCCGAAGGCACCCGCGGGATCGCCTCGCAAGCCGGCATCGAACGTCGATGACGAGCTCGCGGCGCTCAAGCGCAAGATGCAATCGGCGCAGCCGAAGAAGAAGTGATGCGCGGGTTGCTCGTGCTGTACCTTCTGCTCGCGGCCTGCGGGGAGCATCGGCCACCGGC
>Ga0316601_100000798_pt1 | contig 14456 bp, 7 predicted proteins | sample OWC_soil_day5_no_FD_207663 | JGI IMG/M metagenome (GOLD analysis project Ga0316601, IMG submission 207663) | Wetland soil microbial communities from Old Woman Creek delta, Ohio, United States - OWC_soil_day5_noCT | ecosystem: Environmental > Terrestrial > Soil > Wetlands | place: USA: Ohio...
GTATTCATTAAATTTAGCTTTTTGAAACACAAATATACGTATAATTATGATTTGTATAAATGTTTTCGTCAGTTTAAGATTCCTGAAGCATAAATTAGTATATCATTGACCACATATTAGTAAAAACGAAAAGTTATCTTTTTTCAAACATGTACATGTTTGAACCCACTTATGTACATGATTGACCCCGAACATGTACATGTTTGTTTCAACCTCCCGCCAGTAAATGATTAATATTTGCCGAGAGCTGTCTTAAACTGATTGCAGATAATCGTTAATCTTCTCAATAGTTCTCCAGATTTATTTTTTATAGTATTGATTATCAATGATATCTATTCAATAGTGGTGCACATGGTGTAGATAAATTGTTCTTTTTTCGTTCTGAGAAATCTAATTTTAATAATTCCGCAAATGCAGAATTTTCAAATTTCTATTTCTGAGAAGCCAAAAAGTTCTTTTTTCCTGCCACAGCTGCCACCTAACTGTTTTATTTCAGAAGTTATTCTTTCTATATTTATTGATAATTGGTTATTGATATTTATGTATTAATAGAGAGCGTGTTGAATTGATATTATCCTATTATATAAAACAGATAATAATATAAAGATTATATTATTATGTCTTATTTTTGACTTTAAAAATTAAAATGTCCAATATGTAACTTTCACAAAGATAGTAAAATGTATATTAATATATTGTTTATCAGTAAATTAATATAATTGTGAAATGTCCAATAAATTCTATTGTTATATAAATTATTTTGTTTTAATTTGCGTTCGTAAATCCAGAATTAATACTAAAACATAAATTTACATGAATACACTACCAATTAAATTATTTTTATGCTATCCCCTTATTCTTATTATTACTGTCGTGCAGCTCTTGCTTAAAAAGGAATACAATATAATATTATAAAATTAATTTTGGAAAAATGAAAATTATATCACTTCTTATATTAGGACTTATATTCTCAGCAAAGACGTCGTCATTGTCTGCTCAGAATGTATTAAACAAGGAATATAATATGTTCCGTGGTGAAGACGTAATAACCAAACAACAGGTTAAGTATAAACACCCCGGTAGAGCAGGGGCAAATGTACTCTGGGATTTTAGTAAGCAAGAAGCCGTCAATGAAAAATACAAGTTATTTTATATTCAATCTGAAGCAGATTCTGCTGTGACTGGTTGTGAACATAACACACTTTATCATTATCTGTTAAAAAACGATTCACTCTATTCCTTAGGTTATGAAAACCCTACAACAATAATAAATAATTGGAAGCCGGAATTGCTTCTGACTTTTCCTTTCTCTTATCAGAAAAGAATTGAAGGTTATTTTTATGGCACAGGTAATTATTGTCGCCGTCTTGATCTTACCTCACAAGGGAAAACAGTAACATGGGGAGATGCTTATGGTATGATTATCCTTCCAAATGGAGATACATTGCAGCATGTATTACGGGTACGCTCCTTGAAAAAAATAGCAGAAAAGATGATACCTTTTGTTCAAAAGGATTCAATTATTCAACCGGTTGTAAATATTGATAGTATTAATTATCATCTAAACAATGACAGTGTGTACATGCAAGTAGAGACATACAGATGGTATGCCGACGGATATCGTTATCCTGTTTTTGAAACGGTTGAAAGTATTACATTTAAAAACCAAAAACCTCTTAAGCACTTCAATACGGCTTTCTTTTACTCTCCGGATAAACACAGTTACCTGAATGATGACCCCGACAATCTGGCTAAACTGGATGAAATAGAGAAAGAGAATAAAAAGAGCAAGAATTCTTCTGGAGGAAGCAATAGCAATTCTTCTGGGAATAATTCCAATAAAGAATTAATCAATTACAATGTTCACATAGATAAAGAAAGTAATCGTATTTCTATTGAATATGATCTTACTCAACAAGCTGATGTAATAATATCCTTGTACGATATGCAAGGGAGGTTATTAGTGAATTATCCTAAAACCAATCATCCGGAAGGATTTTATCAGGAAGCAATCGCTTTAGATGGATTTCAATTAGGAGAATACTTACTTCGGATTGTGGTTAATGATAAGGTTTATGGAGAGAAGATACTAAAGCAAAAAAACGTATGAGGAAAAACATAATATTTTTTAGGAATGCAATCATTTTGTATGTTTATTTTGACTCAAATACACTCTCAATCAGTAGATGTAAATATAGGTACAGAATCAGCTAACTTTGAATTTTCTTTAATCATTTATTAAAACTAACATTATGAAGCAAATTTATATATTGAATCAGAGAACGCCAAAGCGTTCCTTTTGTTTTCTGTTCCTTTTTATTATGTCAATGTTACAATTGGTGGTTGCCCAACCCACTACTGCCGATATAAAACCGCCTACACCTGTTTTTGACCGCTTCCGGTCGGATTGGTCTCCACAGGTAACTATGATGAACCGTTACGGCACCTATCCCGTTGATTTGTCCAATGGATTGGTTGATATTTCCGTTCCCCTTTATACCATCCATACCCCTGCCGGTCTGGAAATGCCTTTGAAGCTGAGTTTTCATGCCTCGGGCCTACGTGCCACCGAACGTGAGGGGCAGCTGGGACTGCGTTGGGCATTAACTGGTTTAGGGTCTGTGAGCCGGATTATTCGGGGGTATCCTGATGTTGTTGTTAAAGGCGACATAAGAACTCGAGATTTTAATACCCGAATTACAAGTCCTGACTACGCCCCTTCTTTCTATGATTTGTTTGGAGCTACCGGTTCTCCCGATCAAAATTCCGGAAAAGATAACAACGCCTTCATCAGCGGGGTCAAAGTCAATGGTTTCCAACTTAGCCCAGGTTCTTATCAAGATACGGAGTATGACATTTTCTCCTACAGTCTGCCTTCGGGAAAGAACGGACACTTCATTTGGAAAACGGAGGATAATCAGTCCTATACCGGCTATCCCATGCCTTACGAACCCATCAAAGTTGCTCCCACCGGAATCACAGATGAGAATGGAGTACAGTATCTCTTCGGACAGAATGCATTCGACACCAATAACGATGGCTATGTGACTACTTGGTATCTGACAAGCATCATTTCGCAAAACAAGCAGGACACGATTCTGATAAGCTATACGGATGTGCATGGCGTAGGGTACGGAAGAGATCGGTACATAACCGTAAATGACCATGCAACACCCGGACATGAGTACTATCCGCTAGGAGTTGACGCTAATGCATGTAACACAAACCCTTTGGACTGGTTCCTTGCGGGTACGCTTGCAATTATTTACCCTAAGGTTAAAGACCAGGATTATGATTTTTCAAGAATAGGGTCCCAGAAAATCAGCCGTATCCAAGTCAGAAGTGCCGGACATCCGCTTTGTGAAGTAACCTTTAGTTATGATGCCAACAACCGCTTTCTGCAAGGTGTCAAAGTAATAAATACACAGAACAATGTCATCAGAAACGTGAGGTTTGGCTTGGAAAAGAATAAGAACGGGTATGTGACTTTCCTGAAAAAAATGTCGTTCCTTGATAACAATCTTGTACCTCGTGAAACCTATTCCTTTGATTACTACAATACGGACGATATGCCCCAATGTGGCGTTGATTTATGCAAAGATTCAGATTGGTGGGGATTTTATTCTAATGGAGGAGGATATATTTGCCGGGGGGCATTAACAATTACAGATCCACTCAGTAGGACCTCTACACTAGGCATTGGTGACGGCGACAAACAACCACGTTTCTCAAGCGCAGTGAAGGGGATGATCAAGAGCATCACTTATCCTACAGGAGGAACAACAACGTTCAATTATGAGAGCAATTCAGCCCCAAACTGTCCCGTAGCAGGAGGTCTGAGAATTAAGAGCATTGAAAATACACCTATATCCGGCAAAACAGAAACCAAATATTACGAGTATAAGGACGGAAATATCCCCGGATACTTATGTCCTCCTTCTTCGTTGTGGTATATCGATGAAATTCAAACAAACTGCTATTTCAATATTTTCTGTACCGCCTCGCTTGAACAGACAGACTATCTGACCCGTAATTATCGCTCTGCTTTTCCAAGCCGCTATACCGATTTGCGATCGAATATTGTAAGTTACGGCCAGGTTACAGAGTATAGCAAAGACAGCAATGGAAATGTGTTGGGCAAGACAGTGTATCAATACGGGTTACGAGGCACCAGTACGGAAAACTACCAAAATAGTGACGGCGGCGAATTTGCAGGTAATATGAGATATACCATTCTGCATATCAGCCCCGAAAACTTCTGGCAAAGAAACGCGCTACACGTTAAAACAGTCTATGAGGGAGAAAAAATGGTGAAGCGGTATAAATATGAGTACCGTGCTTTCCTGAAGAAATCGTTGTACGATCTTCCGGTATACAGATACCGTAGACAGTATGTATATGACATGACATCGGGTTCGGGCAACCGAAATGATATCCGTGAGTTGGAACTTATTTATCCTTCCCAAGTTGGCGAAACTTTTGCCTTTGTACATCAGAAATATGATATTGGTGCCGACCGGCTGGTAAAAGAGACAGAAGAAACTTATTATGACAATGATACTTCTGCTATCCGGATAAAAGAGATTGAATATGATCCGGACTATCTGATGCCTGTAAGCGAAAAACTAGTAAACAGTGATTTGGAACAAGTCGTCACAACCTACTATTATCCGTTCTCTTCCGCTTATAAAACAGATGATCTGTACGCCCGAATGATTCGGCGAAACTATCTGACCCCAATATTGGAACAACAAGTGAATAAGGACGGAAGTGTCAACCAACTTTTGACGGAATATAAGGGGGTAGGTCAATGGGCATTTTATCCGTTCCGAGTCAGATACGCCGACTTTGGAAGCACTATTACCTATGGCAATTATACAGCCAACGGTCAGCCCATATACATTAGCCGTAATGAAGGTTCGGAGCAGGTGATTTATCTCTGGTCTTATTATCAACAATATCCAATTGCAGAAATACGCAATGTTTCTTATACAGATGTGTGCGACGCATTGGGCGGTGAGGCGTTTGTTACGACACTTGCCAATAAATCCGTTCCTTCTTTGGCCGATTATGAAAGCATCCGCAGTATTTGCAAGGCCCATCCTGAAGCACAGATTACTACTGCGAAGTATCTCCCTCTGGTGGGTATCACCCAAAAGACTGATCTGAAAGGACTGACGATTTATTATGAATATGATACGCTGGGAAGACTAATACAATCCTACATCCTTCCGGGGGGAGGGCGGAAACAAGTCATCGAGCAATATGATTACCACTACACAAACCGATAAAACAGAAATTTATGAAACGATATATATTATTACTGATTTGCCTGATTGGATTGAGCGCTGCCAGCGCCTCCAGTCAGTATTGGGATGGGAATGTCTATAACGTGGGGAGTTACTCCAACTCCTTCACCTTCCAGGCCACTTACGACGCCGAAGAGATCGGCACAGGACTCAATGATGAGGTTTTTTTCAAATTCACCCTGACACAACCCATGCAGCTCACTTTTTCTTCATTGGGGTCTGAAGTTGAAGACACCTACTTTCTACTGTACAAAGGGAATATTGTGATAGCCGAAAGCGACGTATCAGAAGGAAGTGAACAAGCCTATCTTGAAAAGTCTTTGCCAGCGGGAGAATATAAACTGAGCGTTACCAAATACAATACTCATAAAAAAAATATAACCATCAGCATACAAGGGAAATGCAACAACTCTCAGAATACATTTATCATAGGTTCTTTTGACAAAGAATTTTCGTATAAAGATACGAAGAACACCTCCCAGTACGCAAACAGTTACGGACTAAGTTCCAGTGATGTAATTTATGATTTCACCACTCTTGTGCCTTTTGATTTATACGTTACAGCTACTTCGGCTTCGGAACCCCAGACCGGAAAACCGCAAATTTATCTTCTTAATTCTTCCCGAGAGCTCGTGCATAAGGGCCTTGAAGGGTGGATATCTCATGATGACCTGCCTGCCGGAAATTATTATGTTGTTGTGGAAGGGGCCAAAGGTGACGGCGAGATTACAACCAAACTCGAAGGAATGTATTGTTTCCCTGACGGCTATTATGATGTCGGTTCCTATGATAAACCTTTTACATTTTCCTCAGAAGAAAGCTTTGACTCTTACCCGAACATCTTAGGCAATGAACTCGGCGACATCCCGTGTCGTGTCGATCTGAAAGTGCCCATGATACTGACTATTAGACACAATAGCGATAGTGAAGAACATACTGCAATACATCTGTGGAATACCAACCTTGTAGAAATAGGCAATAGTGAAACCCACCCCTCGAACATCCCGAACGCCCATCCGGAGCTTGGTACTCTGCAGATGAATCTGCCTGCCGGTTCATACTGCATCATTTCCGAAGCTCTGGATTCCTATACAGATGATTTCTCACGCAACCTGACCATCGCCTTTGAAGGATCTCTGCCCGGTGACATGCCGGCTGATACCACCCAAAATTATATCTTCACCCGTACGATGACCGCCGCCGACGGCAGTTCGTTTGTCGATAAGGTGGAGTATTACGACGGCTTGGGTCGCCCCGTTGAAACCGTACAACGGAAGGGGGGCGGCAATGGAGAAGATTTGGTCAGCTTCCTTGAGTACGACCCCTTCGGTCGCGAAAGCAACAGTTGGATGCCCCGTGCAAAGGTGGACGGACAGGGCCAGTTTGTACCCTTGGATAAGTTTAAGCTTCTCTCGCCCGAGCTCTATGGCAATGATACAAAAGCCTATACCAAGCCGGAATATGAAAATTCTCCATTAAGCCGCATTATTGAAAAATGTGGTCCCGGTGAGGAATGGCATAAAAGCGGGAAATCCATAAAACAGAGCTTCTTTACCAATATTGAATACAACGACACACTGAACTGCATGCTCCTGAAAGTTGAGGATGAATGGGCTAAGGACACGCTTGTTACGTTGAAACATGAGAAGAACTACTTAACAGGAAAATTGTTCGTTACCCGCACGACAGACGAGGATGGAAACCGTACTTTCGAGTTTAGGGACAAACTGGGGCGAGTCGTTTTAAACAGACGGATGGAAGGCAGTGCCGCTTATGACACTTACTTCATCTATAATATGCTAGACGCCCCCATCGCCGTACTTCCTCCTGCTGCTGCCGAGCTCCTGAAATCCTCTTCCCGCACTTCGTGGAGCAGCAATTCGGACTCACTGTCCCAATATGCCTATTTCTATAAGTACGATTCTTCCCGCAAACAGCTCTGCCGTGCAAAGAAACTTCCGGGTTGTGCCTGGACGTTCTATCTGTACGACAAGAGCAATCGCCTGATATTCACTCAAGACGGCAACATGAGGCAGCGCGGCGAGTGGCATTTCAATCTGCCGGATGTCAACGGACGCACATGTATGACAGGCATCTGCAAGAATCCGCTGAACGCAATGGATCCATCGCTTCCTCTATTCAGCACATTGGTAACGGTAAAACACGATACTTCCGCCAACTTCGGCTATCGCATTGCGGACGATGCAATAAAACTGACAGATGCAGTCATCCTAAGCGTGAACTTCTACGACAACTATGGATTCATGAGCCCGGACGAATATACAGGCAGCACGTATTTCAGTTCCCCGCATCTTTCCTACAATGCGGAGAGCGATTTCGACAGCCGCTATTATACTGATCACGCAGAGGGACTTCCGACAGGTACGCTGACAGCCGAGCTGGATGGCAGTCTAGTCCGTGGTTACCTGCCATCGGTAAGTTACTACGACTATCGCGGCAATGTGGTACAGCGCAAGTCGGGCAACCACCTTACCGAAGGATTTGAAAAGGAATACTTTGCAAATAACTTCATAGGTGCCCCACTGAAGCGCAAACACGTTCACACGGCAACGGGGCAAAGCACGCAAACCGAGCTTTACAGCTATCGATACGACCATAAGGGACGCCTGCTGGAGGTTAACCATCAATTGAACTCCAATCCGGCTGTCAATCTCTTATCCAACCGCTACGATGCCTTGGGACGACTAATATCAAAGAAGCAACATGGAGGAGTTGAAATGACCAATTATGCGTATAATATAAGGAGTTGGCTAAAAAGCATTAATACAGCAAATAATCGTTTTAGCGAAACTTTGTATTATGATGAATCATATAATGGTAGTCTTAAATACTATAATGGTAATATCAGTGCAATGAATTGGAAGGTGCAGAATGAGAATTATCAGCGAAGTTACAGTTTTCATTATGACGATTTGAGCCGTATCACAAAAGCTTATTATCAAGATGATGAGAGTAATTCTCTGAGGAATTATTCCACCTTTTATGCGTATGATAATATGGGTAATATAAAGAACCTGACAAGGTATGGCTTGTCTGCTAAACCGTCAACCTTTGGAATGATAGATACCCTGACACTGAATTACAATGGAAACCAGCTTACAACCATTAAAGATGGCATAAATCCAGGTCCACTGTATACAGGGGCATTTAATTTTGTGGACAGCATTAGCACTAAGACTGAATATAGATATGATTCAAACGGGAACTTAACAGAAGATCTTAACAAGAAAATAACAAAAATTCAATATAATTTATTAAATTTGCCAAGTGCATTACAATTTACTCAAGGTCATACCACGGAGTATCTTTATGATGCTGACGGAGTAAAGCTAAGAGTTAAGCAGATAACTGCTGTGCCGGATATGTTTGTCTCTATGGGAACAATTCGCCCTGTGTCGAATGATTCTATAAAGGAAATTACCCAAACCGATTATTGCGGTAATGTGATCTATGAAAACGGAGTCCTGAGCAGAATACTTGTTGATGGTGGGTATATAACAATGAGTGGCACAACGCCTACTTATCATTATTATATTCAGGATCACCTAGGGAATAACCGTGTGGTATTCAATCAAAGTGGAACGGTTGAACAAGCTAACCATTACTATCCCTTCGGAATGACTTTTGGTGAAGGTCTTGATAATTCTGATAACAGGTATAAGTACAATGATAAGGAATTAGATCGTATGCATGGATTGAATTTATATGATTATGGTGCTCGGCATCTTGATGCTGCTATTGGGAGATGGGGAGTAATGGATCCTTTGGCTGAGAAGTATTATTCTATTTCACCGTATACATATTGTATGAATAATCCGATAAATCATATTGATATGTTTGGGCTCTGGGATGAAATAGCAAATGGCTATACGACAAATGACCCTAAAGATATAGAACAATTTTATTCTTATTTATCAGTTGAAACAACAGTTCTAAATAATACCCCAACTATTAATCAAATGGATAAATTTATTGAAGGAACAATGTCTGATAACAGAATGGGTACTTTAAGTGATGGGAGTAAATTGGTTTCATCAATATCAGTCGATGGATATAAAATTAATGATAATATTCAATGGATTGCAGATAGTAAATCTTTTGAAAATGCTTGGTATAGTGTTCAAGGAGATTTAACGCCTTATGCTTTAGATCCGAGGACTTTGAATCATAATATAATTGGTTCGTATCCAGGTTCTAATAATCCTAAAAAGTATTGTGGTCAAGATGACTATTCGTATGTGCCTTCTAATCCGGTTGAGATACCTGCAATGATACATGATTTAGAATATGATAGACTAAAAATAAAAGGTTTGGAAGGATTATTAAAATCAGAGAAATCAATTCCTGCTGATTGGCGCTTTGTAATGCAGGAAATGGCTATAGGCTTGAATAGTCGTTATGATCCTGTTACAAGATTTCAAGGACGTTTATTAGGAATTGGTTTAGGTGTATTAGCTCTTCCCAAAACATTTCAATATTTGCATAATAAAACAATAAAATGAAAAACATAGGTGCTTTTAAGAAGTCGTTAATTTTTTCGATTATTTATGTTGGATCATCTATTTTAGCTCTTCTATCAATATATTCAGGTTCTTCTTTTAATGGGGCATGGAGCTGGTTTGTATTAGAATTAACACTCCCTGTCTCTTTCTTAAGTTTTGGCCTAATTTATTTCGGAATATTAGATGAAGTAGGAATCCTTCAGGTTCAGGGGATAATGTTTTTAATAACTTGGTTTTTTCTTTATTGGGCAATGAAAAAGAAATAATTAATAATCCCGTCGTGCCTTTAAATAGATGGAAATAATAGTTAAGCAATAGGAATTTTTGCGTTGAGGAAAACAGGAGGAATCATCGAATAAAAAGGACTATTTGGTAAGAATATATATATGTTTGTTTAAATTTATTAATGTTGTAGCTAGACCTCTGCTTGCTTTTGTTGAGATATTATAGTTTTATATAAGTGAATTATGAAAAAACAGTATTAGAATATTATACTTGTTTTAGGAATGCTTAGATGCATCTATTTATGCTCTCAGAAGTCTTCTTCCCAGTATGATAAGCTTAATGAATATGGAATTGTAAATCGAGATTTTGAGAAAATATTAGAACCGTAGTTAGTGAAAGGTTATTGGAGGTATTTAATATACAAAAATAAGATATTTGCATTAGCAGGACTTTTGTTTGATGGAGTATTTATAAAAAACAAATAAATAAAAGGAATTTTATTATACGACTAAATCTTTTTGATTTCCGAGACCTTACTACTTGTGTGGCCCTATTGTTTACGTTCTTTTTCCATAATAAGATAAACCTTTTAGCTTAACTTAATGTTCGCTCAAAGTTAGCTATTCCAAATATCACAATTGGAAATAAACGGTTAATATTGAGCTTTAAAAACAAGAAGAAAAAGATAATGCCTATTAGTGATTTTGTGTGTTTTGAATAAACTAAAAATCCCAATATAAATCTTATAAAATGAAAGATTTGCTGACAATATCGATAGTTCAATATGAATAGGTTAGAGCAAATTACTTCACAAATATGGCGATAGTTGCAAATTAAACTATACCTTTGTCCCCTGAAATTACAAAAAAGCATAGTATGACTTATCATCATTTATCTGTTTTGGTTCATCGCCAGGCCGAAAAATATGGCGACCGTGAGGCCCTGAAATACCGGGATTATGATAAGGGACAATGGATTCCTATTACATGGAATCAGTTCTCTGAAACGGTTCAAGTTGCAGCTAATGCAATGGTTGAGATGGGGATAGCCGAACAGGAAAATATCGGTGTGTTCTCTCAGAATAAACCGGAATGTTTATATACAGATTTTGCAGCTTTTGCCAATCGTGCTGTTACTATTCCGTTATATGCAACCAGTTCTCCTTCACAAGCACAGTATATTGTGAATGATGCTGGAATTCGTTTTTTGTTTGTTGGTGAACAATTTCAATATGATGCAGCATTCACCGTTCTTCCTTTATGCGCTTCTTTGGAACGTCTTATTATCTTCGACCGTGCGGTTGTGAAGGATAAACAGGATACTACTTCTATTTACTTTGATGAATTCCTGAAGTTAGGAGAAGCCAAACAGCACGCTGCTGTTGTAGAAGAACGTTCTTCGAGAGCTAGTTTCGATGATTTGGCAAATATTCTTTATACATCCGGAACAACGGGCGAACCTAAGGGTGTGATGATTCATCATTCCTGCTATAAAGAGCAGATGAGAACTCATGATATTCGTCTGGTTACTATGACCGATCAGGATGTTTCTATGAACTTTTTACCTCTTACTCATATTTTTGAAAAAACATGGGCGTATTATTGTATTCATAAGGGAGTTTTGACTTGCATAAACTTACGCCCAAATGACATACAAAAAACGATTAAGGAAATCCGACCTACATTGATGTGTAATGTTCCTCGTTTCTGGGAAAAGGTGTATGATGGTGTGCAAGAAGTTATCAATCAGGCTACAGGATTGAAAAAATCTTTGATGCTGGATGCTATTAAGGTGGGTAAGGTGCATAATGTTGATTACTTGCGAGTAGGAAAAACTCCTCCGTTAATGAATCAGCTGAAATATAAGTTTTATGATAAAACTATTTTCTCTGTTCTGAGAAAGACTATTGGAATTGAAAATGGTAATTTCTTCCCAACTGCGGGTGCTGCCATTTCCGATGAAATCAATGAATTTCTTCATTCGGTAGGTGTAAATATTGTTGTGGGTTATGGATTGACTGAATCTACTGCAACTGTATCTTGTTTAACTATGACCGATTACACAATTGGTTCTGTAGGAAAAATAATGCCCGACCTGGAGGTTAAGATTGGAGAAAATAACGAAATTCTTCTTCGTGGTAAGTCTATCTCGAAAGGATATTATAAGAAAGCTGAAGCAAATAAAGCTGCTTTTACTGAAGATGGCTGGTTTCGTACCGGTGATGCCGGATATATTAAGGACGGTGAGCTATACTTAACTGAGCGTATTAAAGATTTGTTTAAGACTTCAAACGGTAAGTATATTGCTCCACAGGCATTGGAAACCAAACTGGTTGTGGATCGGTTTATCGAACAGGTAGCTATCATCGCAAATCAGCGTAAATATGTATCGGCTCTTATTGTTCCTAACTATGAGCATGTGGAAGCTTATGCTAAAGAAAAAGGTATTGAATATTCTTCATTGCAGGAATTATTGCAGAATCCTAAGATTATTGAACTGTTTAAGTCTCGTATTGATACACTGCAACAGCAGTTTGCTCATTATGAGCAGGTGAAGTATTTTACATTGTTGCCTGAGCCGTTCAGCATGGAAAAAGGAGAGCTGACAAATACCTTGAAGATGAGAAGGAATGTAATTGAGAATAACTATAAAGAAGTTATTGACAAGATGTATGAGGCGTAAAGTCTAACCAATATACGGTAAGGGGATGCATAAATTGCATCCCTTTTTTATTTATTTGTGTTTTGAAACATGTGCGTTAGTCTTGCTTATATTATCTATAATCTATTTCTTTGTAGCGCAGCATAGTTCAGTATGGATGATTGACTGTAACTAGCTAATATAGAATGAAAAAGGAATTTGGACAACATACAACTAAGGTTAAGCAACTGGCTGACTTGATAAGTAAGTCTATCTCTATGGGGACCTATAAAAAAGGCGACCCGCTTCCTTCTATTAACCAGCTTAGTGCTGAATATAAAGTTTCAAGAGATACAGTCTTCAAAGCTTTTAAGGATTTGCAGGAACGTGGGGCTATTGATTCTACTCCCGGTAAAGGTTACTATGTAACGAATAAGATCGTTAATGTTCTTTTATTGTTGGATCAGTATTCACCTTTCAAGGATGTTCTTTATAATAGTTTCATCAAACGCTTACCTGCCGGTTACAAGGTTGATTTGCTTTTCCATCAGTACAATGAACGTTTGTTTAAGACCTTGATCAGAGAATCTGCGGGACGTTACAATAAATATATTGTGATGAACTTCAGTAATGATAAGTTCTCTGATACTTTATGCAAGATTGATCCTAATAAGTTGCTTCTGCTCGATTTTGGCAAGTTCGACAAGTCTTCCTATTCTTATGTTTGTCAGGATTTTGATGATGGATTATATAATAGCTTGAAATCGGTACTTCCTATTCTTGGTAAATATAAGAAACTGGTACTGGTATTCCCAAAAGATTTAATGCATCCTCAAAGTAGCAAGGACTATTTCAGAAAGTTCTGTGATGATAATGGTTTCTTGTGTGAGATTGCTGATTCTCTTGATGAATGCAAACTTCAGCATGGGGTAGCTTATCTGGTTATTAAACTTCAGGATGTTGTTGATATTATAAAGCAGAGTAGGGCACTTAATCTTAAATGTGGCAGTGATATTGGTGTTTTAGCTTACAACGATATCCCTTCTTATGAGGTTATTGATAACGGAATTACTGCTTTGACTATAAATTGGGAAAAGATGGGGGCAAAGGTTGCCGATTTTGTTCTAAATAATACTAGAATATATGAGTATTTGCCCACGGAAGTAATTCTTCGTAGCTCTTTATAAGCTCTTTTTTTGTGTGTATTTATCAGCACTGTTCAGCATGGAATTTAGAATTTAATTAATATGATATTTAACGCTTTATACTAATGTAATATGAAAAACTATCCAAAAATCGGGATTCGTCCTACTATCGATGCACGTCAGGATGGCGTACGTGAGAGTCTTGAAGAAAAGACTATGAACCTGGCAAAAGCTGTGGCTAATTTAATTTCTTCTAATTTAAAGAATGGCGACGGTTCTCAGGTAGAATGTGTAATTGCTGACAGTACTATTGGTCGTGTGGCTGAAACTGCTGCTTGTGCCCAGAAATTTGAACGTGAAGGGGTCGGAGCAACTATTACTGTAACTTCTTGCTGGTGTTATGGTGCCGAAACAATGGATATGAATCCTCATTATCCAAAGGCTGTTTGGGGATTTAATGGAACAGAACGTCCGGGAGCTGTTTATTTGGCTGCTGTTCTTGCTGCTCATGCACAAAAAGGACTTCCAGCATTCGGTATTTATGGTCGTGATGTTCAGGATTTGGATGATAATACAATTCCGGAGGATGTGGCTGAAAAACTTCTTCGCTTTGC
>Ga0316601_100000799_pt1 | contig 14455 bp, 8 predicted proteins | sample OWC_soil_day5_no_FD_207663 | JGI IMG/M metagenome (GOLD analysis project Ga0316601, IMG submission 207663) | Wetland soil microbial communities from Old Woman Creek delta, Ohio, United States - OWC_soil_day5_noCT | ecosystem: Environmental > Terrestrial > Soil > Wetlands | place: USA: Ohio...
GCGTATGATTTCATTCGCTCGATAGGGACAGGCACAACTTCCACCACTTTCGGCTGGGGTGGCTAGTCGTGGTAGTCGAGATCGACGCCGTAGGTCTCGGGCAGTGACAGCAGGCCCACGAACGCGACGCCGAGCGAGACCACTCCCATCACCGCCGCTGCCGTGACCACGCCATGGTCCTTGAGCGCGGTGAAGCCCATCGTCACGAGGACGAGCGAGCCGCGTACGAAGTTCGGAACCGTCGTCGCGACGGTCGCGCGCAGGTTCGTGCCGAACAGCTCGGCCGCGGTCGAGACGAACACCGCCCAGTAGCCGGTCGCGACGCCGCCGAGCGCGGCGATCACGTAGAACGTCGTCAGCGAGCGCCCCCCGAGCAGGAAGTACGCGAGGACCACGAGCGTCGTCGCGGTCAGGCAGATGCCGAGCGCTTTGCGGCGCGAGTGCAGGTAGTGACTGAGCAAGCCGGAGCCGAGATCGCCGGCGGCGAGGCCAGCGTAGACGAGGAAGAGTGCGGTCGCGGCGCGCGGTGCCTCGGGCAGCCCGAGCGCTTTGCCGAGCTCGGGCGACAGCGTGAACAGGATGCCGACGACGTACCAGACGGGCACGCCGACCGCGATGATCGCGAGGTACTTGAGCAGCCGCTTGCGATCGGTGAACAGCGCGAAGAAGTTGCCGCGCGAGACCTTCCGCTCGAGGACCTTCGCGAACATGCCGGACTCGATCACGCCGATGCGCAGGACGAGGAGCGCGAGGCCCATGCCGCCGCCGATGTAATAGGCGGTTCGCCAGTGAACGCCGATGCCGGGGAAGGCGCCGCCGACGAGCCCCGCCGCGACGCCGCCGGAGATGCCGAATGCGGCGACGATCGTCGTGCCGATGCCGCGCGTACTGCGGTGCATCAGCTCGGAGACGAGCGTGATGCCGGCGCCGAGCTCGCCCGCGAGGCCGATGCCCGCGAACAGGCGGCACCACGCGTAGCCCTCGACGGTATCGACGGTGCCGTTCACGATGTTCGCGATCGAGTACAGCGTGATCGAGCCGAACAGCACGGAGAGCCGGCCGCGCTTGTCGCCGAGGACACCCCACACGATGCCGCCGATCAGCATCCCACCCATCTGCATGTTCAGGAGGAAGATGCCTCGGCCGGTGATGTCGGTGACGCCGAGGTCCGCGAGGCTCGCGCCGCGGACCATCCCGAACAGGATCAGGTCGTAGATATCGACGAAGTAGCCGAGCGCCGCGACGACGACTGCCAGTGTCGCTGCGCGAGCTTGCGAGCCCTGCGAGACCACGGGCGGACTATACGCGTTATAAGTGATCGTGATGAAGGGCTTCGCTTGTGCCGTCGCGCTCGTCTTGTGTTGGTCAGCCGCCGAGGCGCGCGAGCAGCGTGCGTGGGTGAAGGCGATCCCCGACGCCGAGACCTGGAAGGTCTACTCGAAGAACGTGTCGAGTGACGAGCTCGGCAAGTTCATCATCGACCTCAAGACCAACGACATCTACTTCATCGACGTCAACACGTTCAACATCCACGCAGATTTCGTGCTCGGCGTCCTGCTCAAGAAGGCGTGGACCGCCGAAAACGTCCGCGAGTACAACAAGAACTACGAGCGCGAGAAGCCGAAGTTCATCCTCGGGTACCTCACGCACCACGTGAAGATCGACAAGTGGTCGTTCTCGTTCTGGGAGGGCGACAAGATCGGTCCCGACGACATCGTGCGCGCGCGCAAGCGGCTCGAGGAGACCTTCTTCCAGAAGAGCATGCCGTTCCGCCCCGACTCGCCGATGCAGGAGAAGGTCGCCGTCGAGGTGAAGAAGAAGGGCATTCCGATCATCACGAACGACCAGGTCTACAAGGCCGCTGACTACCAGGCGTTCAACAAGGGTCGCGCGGTCGGCAAGCTGCGGATCGTGCCGGTGGGCACGCCCTACGAGTCCTTGACGTTCGAGCGGCACGAGATCGTGCTGCTCCAGGAGTCGTATCCCGACATCACGCCGGTCGCGGGCATCCTCGCGACGGCGTTCTCGACGCCGCTCTCGCACGTGAACCTGCGCGCGAACGCGTGGGGCATTCCGAACGCGGGTGACAAGAAGGCGCGCGAGAAGTTCGGCAAGCTCGAAGGCAAGGTCGTCTACTACGAGGTCACCGACACGAAGATCGTGCTGCGCGAGGCGACGGCGGCGGAGATCAAAGAGCTCGAGGGCCGCATCCTCGACCGCAAGACGGTGAAGCTGCCGCCGGCGAAGATCGACAACCCGCGGTTCGCGATGCTGACGCGGATGCGCGCGAAGGACGCGACGATCTACGGGACGAAGTCGGCCAACCTGGGCGAGATCGTGACCGCCAACCTCGAGGAGGTGCGCGTACCCGCCGGCTTCGGCGTGCCGATCTTCTATTACGTGCAGCACATGCGCGCGAACGGCCTCGACAAGAAGGTCGAGGCGATGCTCGCGGACCCGAAGTTCAAGACCGACGCGGCGTGGCGCAAGACCGCGCTCGAGCAGCTGCGCGACGCGATCAAGGCCGCACCGATCGATCAGCCGTCGCTCGACGCGATCTACAAGCGCGTGAAGCTCAAGCTCGGCGGCAAAGGCGTGTTCGTGCGCAGCTCGACGAACGCGGAGGATCTCCCGGGGTTCAACGGAGCCGGGCTCTACGACACCGTGCCGAACGTCGTCGGCAAGAAGGCGCTCGGCGAGGCGATCAGGTTGGTGTGGGCATCGGTGTGGAACCTGCGCGCCGTCGACGAACGCGAGGCGTTCGGCATCGATCACCGGCAGGTGTTCGGCGCCGTCCTCGTGCAGATCGGCGTGAACGCGACGGCGGCCGGCGTGTTGGTGACGAAGAACCTGTGGGACCCGACCGACCAGAACAGCTTCACGATCAATGCGAAGTGGGGGCTCGGCATGCGCGTCGTCGAGGGCCAAAAAGTCCCCGAGCAGATCATCTTCGACCCCACGAACGACGGCACGAAGATCCTGTCACGCGCCGATGACCCGGTGATGCTCAAGTTCGACGACAAGGGTGGGATCGTCGAGATTCCCGTCCCCGCGGGCGCCGGCGTGATCCTCACGGAAGAACGCTCCAAGGCCCTCGCGAAGCAGGTCAAGGCCATCATCCCCGTCTACACGCACGGCAAGCCGCTCGACATCGAGTGGGTCCTCGAGGGCGAGGCGTTTTGGATCGTGCAGGCGCGACCGTTCGTCGGCGGCTAGGTACAGTGAGCGCGTGCGGTTCTCGGCTCTGCTCGTGATCCTCCTCGCGGCTGGTTGCGACCACCGGCCTCCGTCCAAGCAGGACACGCCGTCGGCGAAGTCGGTCTCCGCCGCTGCCGACGCGGCGGGCGCGGGGGCCGTCGGTGACGATGCGTGCCTGCAGATCGGCGTGAAGATCGCGGACATCATCATCTCGGCCACGACCGATCCGACGCAGAAGGCCGCGTACGAGCAAGAACGCACGAAGCTCGTGAAGCGGTTCAGCGACAACTGCCAGCGCGAGAAGTGGCCCGAGCCGACGCGCACCTGCTTCATGGCGGCGAAGTCGCCCGCCGACGTCGAGGTCTGCAGCCGCGATCTCGTGAAGGCGGCCGGTAGTGCCGGCAGCGCCGGTTCCGCGGGCGGCAGCGGCGTCCGTTAGTAGGCGCGGCTGACGAGCGGCGAGCGATAGGCCGCGTCTTCTGCTTTGCGTGCACGTTCGCCGAGCGCGCGGCAGACCGCGGATGCGAGGCCGGGGACGTCGTCGACGAGCTCCTCGAAGTCCATGCGCTCGAGGCGGATGATGCGCGAAGCGCGGGTGGCGCGCAGATCGTGAGCGGCGGCGGACGGGGCGACACAGGCGAGCTCGTCCACGACCTCGCCCTTCGAGATCCGTCGATCGCCGAGGGCGAGCTCGCCGTCGTCGACGACGACGAGCGCCTCGAGGAGGTCGCCCGACGTGACGACGACGCTGCCTTCGCGGATGTTCAACCAGCGGGCGCGCTCGGCGACGTCCGCGAGCTGTCGCGTGGTGAGCGAGGCGAGGAGCGGGACACGCCCGAGCGCGATCAGGGTTTCGACACGACTGGGCATGTCAGCTCCTTCTTCTGGTTCGGCGACTGGTTGGGATGGCGGATCGACTTCGGAGACGGCTTCCGTGAGGCGGCGGAACAGATCGCTCGCGCTGGCGGCGAGGGCTTCGGCCTTGGCCGCGCTCGCGATCGTGTCGCGGTGTGCGGTGCGCCCTGCGGCGCCGATCGTGTGCAGCGCGAGCGCACGCGAGAGGCGGTCGCGGCCGGCGAGCTCGGCGCGGATGACCGCGTCGCGTCCCGGCGGGTCGATGCCCGCCCGCGCGAGCGCCGCGGCGCGATCGTGCGGGGTCAGATCGTCGACGGCATCGACGAGCCGAGCGACGAGCGGGCGCGGAAGCGCGGCTTCGATCACCGCGAGCGTGCGTGCGCGTTCGAGGCCACCGCGCGCGTGGCCCCACACCGCCGCGGCGCGTGCGATCGCGGGGGAGCGACGGCGCGCAGCGACGAGCAGGAGGACCGTGTGCGCGATCTCGCGGAGCCGCTCGTCGAGGCGACGCGCGAGGAGCTCGTCCCCCGGGTCGGTGAGGACCGCGATCGCGGCGTGCGTCTGATCGAGCGCGTCGAGCTCGGCGTCGACGAGGCGATCGAGGTTGGCGGGCGTGACCGGAAGATCGGCGAGCAGCGCGGCGGCGCGATCGCGTGCGCGGCGGCGGCCCCAGGCCGCGGTCGCGACGAGCTCGCCGGCGGCCGCTTGGCCGAGCGCGACGAGCGCTGCCTCGGCGGCGGCGCGGACGTCGTCGTCGGGCTCGCCGAGCGCGCGCGCGAGGCGGCGGAGGTCCTCGGGGTCGATGCTGTCGGCGCTCTCGAGGAGCGCGCCGGTGAGGCGCAGCGCCGCCGCGACCTCGGGCGCCGAATCGGCCACGGTCGACGGCAGGCGCATCAGCGAGGTGAGCATGTGCTCGGGCGCCGTCGGGCTCGCACCCGTCTCGACGCGCTCGCGGGCGAGCTCGAGCAGATCCGCGCGCAGCAGCGAGAGCTCCGCGCTGCGGCGATCGCGCGCCCAGCCGACGACCCGCGTCAGCGCGACGAACGCCGTGGTGCGCCCCGCGACGTCACCGCGACCGCGCCGCAGCGCGCGCGTCAGGTGACGCGCCGCTTCGAGGAGGCGATCCTCGTCACTCGCCTCGAGCGCGCGTGCGATCTCGACGCACAGCTCCTCGACGGCGACCCGGCCGGTCGGGCCCGAGTCGCGCACGGCGTCGGCGAGCACGGCGAGGACCGCATCGCGATGATCGACGGACTCGCGCTCGGTCGCACGCGCGAGCCGCAGCGTCGCGAGCTCCGCCGTGAGCGCCAGTGCGGGGTCGGCGGCAGCGCGCCACGCCGCGAGCTCCTCGACGGCGACGCCGCCGGCGAGGCCGATAGTGCGCACCGCGAGCTCGAGCTCGGCATGGCTGGCCTGGCGCGCGGCGGCGATCAGCGCTTCGCCGTGCAACTCGGCGGGCGCCTCGAGCACCGTGATCAGCGAGCGCCACAGCGTGATGCGTCCTTGCGCACCTCGATCCGTCACGGCGCGCACGAGCGGCAGCACCGCGTCGACGCGGCCACGCTCGTGCAAGCGGGCGAGCAGCTCGGCCGCGCGCTCCGGTTGCTTGCCCGACAGCTCCTTGACGAGGACTTCGATCGATCGCGCGTCGACGATCGCTTCGACGTCCTCGTCGCGATCCGGTGGGAGCTCGATCGCGAGCGCGGGGAGCTCGCGCGCGATGCGCGTCGCCGCGACGAGCCAGAGCCCGCCGGCGATCGCCATCACGGCGTAGAACGCCGTCGGCGCACCGACGAGCACGGCGGCGATCAGACCGCCGAGCACGGCGCCGGCGCGCTTCGCGGTCCCGTCGAGGAAGCCGGCGACCCGGCCGCGCACCGCGGATGGCAAGAGCGACTGCGCGAGCTTTTCGGCGGGCGTCTCGACGCCGCCGTCGAGGACCCGCGTCGAGATCTGCGCCGCGATCGCGAGCGCGAGGACCGGCGCGACGACGAGCCCGAGCCCCGCGGCGAGCGCGACGAGCGGTGCGAGCAGCAGCGCCTGGCCGGTCCCCATGCGCGCGAGCAAGCGATGCGCGACGAACAGCTGCACGCCGAGCGTCAACGCTTGCCCGACCCCGCGCACGCCGCCGAGCATCGCGGCCAGATCCGCGGTCGAGCCGCCCTCGCCGACCACGGCAACACCGAGCGCGAAGTACACGAGCGACGCGAACATCCCCGCGAGCCCGACGACGACGGCGAGGTGCCGCGTGAGCGGATGCCGGCGCACGGCGCGCGCACCATCGCGCCACGACCGGGCGATCAACGCGCGGACCGCTGCGGGCGGCGCCGATGCGCGACGTGTCGCCTGCATGCGCGCGGCGCCGAGACCGGCGAGCAGTAGCAACGCCGCGCCGCACAGGAGTACGCCCCGCTCGCCCGCGCCGGCCGCGATCGGGATCACCAAGGCGGCGCCGAGCGCGGCGCCCGCACCGCCCGTCGCCGCGAGGATCGGAACCATGCGCCGGCTGCGCCGCGCGTCGAGCCGCTCCGCGATCACGACCCAAAACGCGAGGTCCGTCGCCGCCGCGAGCTGCTTGCCACCGATCAGCGTCGTCACCGCGGCCGCGCGGGGTGCGACCATCGACAACGCGGCGAGCCCCGCGATCACGACGGCGGAGATGATCGCGAGCGTCGCGAGCACGCGCCGCCGCTCCAGTCGGTCCGCGAGGCCGCCGACCACGGCGAGCACCGCGGCGAGCAGCGCGCTGGAGAGCGCGACCGCTTCGCCGAGGTGACTCGGCCCGATCGTCGACAGGAACATCGCATCCGCTGCCGCGGCACTCATCGCCGCGCCCGCGCTCGCGAGCGCGAACACCGCGCCTGCGGTGACCACGAGGTCGCGCTCGTCCGGGCGCAGGATCGGTACGCCTGCGGCTCGGCTCACGGCGCGTGTGGCAGCGGCCATCCCCGCGGCATCATAACCCTTCTCGCGCGGGCCTCGGAGCCGTGTCACTATCGACGGTGATGAATGTGCGGCCGACAGTCGCGGTCCTCGTCGTCTTGGCCGTCGCCGGAGTCGCCATCGCGCAGCAAGCCGGTGGCCAGAGCAGTCGTCGCAAGCCGCACGAAGATCTCGAAGGTCCCACGGGCGATCGACCGTCGCCGCTGATCGGTCAGAGCGGCAGCGACAAGACGCCCGCCGCGATCGCCGCGGGCGACAAGGTGCTCCCGAAGCCATCGGTGGACAGGCCCGACAAGACGACGTCGAAGAACGAGCCGGTGCTCGGCGGCTCCGGGTTCGCCGCCGATCGCCAGACGTCGATGACGCCCGACACGAACACCGGCCCCGACGGCACGCTGCACTACGCGAGCGTGTTCAACCCCGACGTCCTGCCGTTCAAGCGCATGAGCTCGTTCGACACCGTCGCCGAGGACTACCGCCTGTTCGTCGGTCGCACGACGCTGACGAGCATCCCGGTCGGCGGCACGACGGACAAGACCCGTGATCGGTTCTGGGGCTCCGTACTCCTCAAGCTCGCGCCCGGTGTCGACGTGCCGCTGCCGAGCGTCGCGCCCGACATGCGCATCCTCTCGTACGAAGTGAATCCGAAGATCCGCCTCGAATTCTCGAAGGACGGCGCCGACAACTTCTTCGTTCGCAGCGACGAGTCGAGCGCGTCGGGCACCTACCGCCTCGTGTTCTTGTGCGACGCCGACGCCGGCTACTTCGCGCCGTCGCTGCCGCCCGGTCGCTACACGCCGCGCATGATCGCGACGATGACGCCACCGGACCTGAAGCCCACTGTCCCCGACGCGCAGCGCCGCGCCGCCGCGATCACGCTCGACAAGCTCGACATCGACGCCGAGATGGAGCTCGGCAGCGCGTTCAACAAGCTCGTCGGTCACTTCCGCGGCTTCAAGGAAGGCCAGCTGCCGACGCCGGGCTCCGGCGACATCTATCGCGACCTCTGCGATACGCAGCTCGGCGTCTGCCGTCACCGCGCGTTCGCGTTCATGGTCACCGCGAACGCGCTCGGGATTCCGACGCGCTACGTGCAGAACGAAGCGCACGCGTTCGTCGAGGTCTGGTTTCCCGAGCGTCGCTGGCAGCGCGTCGATCTCGGTGGCGCCGCGCTTCGCATGGAAGTCACCGGCGCCGACAACAAGACGCTGCATCGCCCGCGCGCCGAGGATCAATTCGCGAAACCGAACGCGTACAAGAACAGCTACACGCAGCTCGAAGGCGACATCAGCGGCCTCACGCAGCAGCAGCTCGCCGACAAGAAGAAGTCACTCGACCAAGCCCCCGCGAGTGGCCAGTTCGACGGCACCGGCAACGGCAACGGCAGCGGCGGCCCCGGCCCCGATCGCATCACGCCCGATCCGACGCTGCCCGCGGTCACCCAAGACCCGAAGAAACACACACCGCGTCTCGAGGTCACGCTCGCCGACGCGAGCGCGTATCGCGGCGACGTCCTCCACATCGAGGGACGCGTGAGCGCGACCGGCCGCGCCCTGCCCGACCATCCGATCGACGTCTACCTCTCGCCGCACGGCAAGAACGGCGCGAATGCGGTCCCGCTCGGCCGCGCGGTGAGTGGCGCCGATGGGATGTTCCGCCAAGACTTCGCCGTGCCTGCGGGCCTCGACCTCTCGACGTACGAGATCTGGCTGTCGTCGCCCGAGGACGCGTACTACAACGCCGCGCTGTCGAACTAGGACCGCTCGTGGGCGGGTGGTGTACGGCTACGACCGCACACTTTCCCAGCACTTCCAGATCACAAGTTGTGCAAGTTGTGTCTGACCCCGATCAGCCGAGCGCGACGGGCAGCGTGACCAGCGTCGGCGCGCCCGTCGCCGGGAACTTCATCGAGCGCAGCGCGCGCTGCGTGCAGTTGAGCAGGCCCTTCTCGAGCAGGTAGCGCGGCGCGTGCAGCTTGCTCTTGGTGACCTTGCCGTTGCCGTCGACGATCAGCTTGACCGTGATCGTCGCGCGGAGGTCGGTGCCGGTCGCGCCGGTGACCACGCAGTCGCGCACGCCGCCGGATTGCGCGTTGATCGTGTTGTTGATCTCGTTGTCCTCGAGCGGGCGAGCATCGCCGCCGGCGCCCATGTCGATTCGTGTCGCGGGCAGCGTGACGTCGTCGCCGCGCCACTCGAGGCGGCGGTCGGCGTCGGACAGCGGTGGCAGCTCGGGCTCGGTCTCTTCGAATTCCTCGGTGCCGCCCGCGGCGGTCGTCGTGCCGCCCACGGGGCGCTTCTTCGTCGGGCGCTTCTTCGTCGGCTTCGCGCTGCCAACACGAGCGTCGCCCGGCGCCGACGTCACGACCGTCGACTCGGGTGGCGGAGTCGTGGCACCACCGCCCCACGGTGGGCGGAGCGCGAGATACATTGAACCGGCACCGCCGATCAGGCCGATGACGATCCCGATGGAACCACGCACACCCCGCTTGTATCACGTGCGCGAGGGCTCGGCCTCTTCGGCGACGTTCACGGCGTTCGGATCGGTCGGGGTCGTATGCGCGGCGACCGCGACGATGCTCGTCGGTGCGGTGATCGCGGCATCGCTCGGTGCACCCGTCATGGTGACGGCGGTGGTCGGCCAAGCACTGATGCTCGCCGTGCCGTTCGCCGCGATGCGAGGATCGGGACGCACGCGCGATGCGCTCGGTCTCAAGCGGCCACGCGCGAACCGCTACTACGCGGCGGCGCTCTTGATCGGCGCGAGTGCCTGGTACCTCAACATGCGGCTCGTCGAGGCGCTGCCGCTCCGCGACGAGGACGTCCAGCTGCTCGATCTGATCGATCGCCCGTCGGTGCCGGTCGTGTTGTTCGCGGTCGCGCTCGCACCCGCGATCTGCGAGGAGGTGCTGTTTCGTGGCGTGCTCGTGCGCGGGCTCGCGACGCGGTTCTTTCCGCTCGTGGCGATCCTCGCCGGCGCGCTCGTGTTCTCGCTCTATCACCTACGCATCGTGCAACTCGTGCCCACGTTCACGCTCGGGCTCCTGCTCGGGTTCCTGGCGCTGCGCGCGGATTCGGCGGTGCCGGGCATGATCGCGCACTTCGTGAACAACGCGATCGCGCTCGTCGTCGCGCGCGGTGATGCTCCGCCGATCGCGAGCGCGTTTGGCCACCATCCCAACATCGCGGTCGTCGGGTGCGGGATCGCGACGACGCTCGGGCTCGTCCTCGCGACCGGTTGGCGCCCGCCGGAGCGCGCGACGTGAGCGACGCCAAGACGGCGAAGCTCCGGTTCACGACGCTCGCCCTGCGCCGCGAGCTCGCATCGGATCATCACGAGCTCGCGCCGATCGTCGCGCCGACGGTCCTCGCGTACGGGCCCGAGGATCGGACCTCGCTCGAGCTGTCGCTGGCGATGTCGGAGCTTCCAGAAGAGGCGCGCCCCGCGACGGTCGCGCGGCACCTGTTGCCCGACGGCGTGCGGCTCGAGGAGGTCGAGGTCGAGCTCGGCCGCGGCGAGCTGCCCGGCCGGCTCGGCAAGCCGATTCCGGTCACGGTGACCGTCGCGGTCGTCCCCGAGCCGCGCCCCGATGCATCACCCGCCGGACACTGGGTGTTCATCCCCGCGGTCGATCACGCGTGCTACCTCGAGCGCGGCGAAGATCTGGCGGATCGCGTGCAAGCCGAGCTCGCCGTGTTGCCGAGCGCGCTGGCGCTCGACACCGACGGTTGGAAGCGTCTCGTCACGTACGCCCCGACGCGCATCGAGCCGGTGACCGTCGAGCTCGCGACGACGCCGCTCGCCGAAGCGCAAGGCCGCAAGGCGCTCGCGGACGCGGAACGCAAGCGGCTCGCGGTCGCCACCCTCGACGGTGCGGGCCGCCGCGTGACGCCTCCCGACCCGCCGACACCGCTCGTCGCGCGCGACGAGCTGCTCGCCGAGCTCACGCGCATCCTCGACGGCAGGACACGCCGCGGCGTGCTGCTCGTCGGGGAGGAAGCAGCCGGCAAGAGCGCGCTGGTCGCCGCGTGGGCGCAAGCGCATCCCGAGCGAGCGATGTGGGCGACGTCGGCCGTCGAGCTGGTCGCCGGTGCGAGCGGGCTCGGCGAGTGGCAGGCGCGCATCGCCGGCGTCCTCGACGCTGCGGAGACGCTCGACGCGATCTTGTACTTCGACGACTTCGGCGCGCTGTTCGCAGATCGGCCGGCGGAAGGTGGCGTCGAGCTCCCCGCGGCGATGCGACGCCACGTCGTCGACGGTCGCGTGCGCGTGATCGGCGAGGTGACGTCGGTCGCGCTCGATCGTGCCGAGCGCCGCGACGTCTCGCTGATCGGATCGATGTTGCGCGTCACCGTGCCCGCGCTCGAGCCGAAGGCGACGATCGACGCGTGCCACGGCTGGGCCGCCTATTGGGCGAAGACCCAGCCGCAGCGGCCGCAGATCGCGCCGGCCGCGGTCGCACCCGCCATCGAGCTCGCCCGGCGCTATCTGCCGTATCGCGCGTTCCCCGGCAAGGCGGTGCGCCTCCTCGAGGAGCTGCGCGTCGCGCACGATGCCGGCCGCGATGCGCGCGGCGCCGGCCCACTCCTCGGCGAGTCCGAGCTGTACGCCGCGTTCTCGTGGTCGACGGGCATTCCGATCGCCCTGCTCGCCGACGACAAATCGCTCGCACAGTCCGACGTGATCGCGCAGCTGCGCCGCCGCATGGTCGGCCAAGACGCGGCGGTGCGGCGCGTCGCCGACGCGATCGCGGTGGCGAAGGCGCGCCTGCAGCCCGCCGACAAGCCGCTCGCATCGCTGTTCTTCGTCGGACCGAGCGGCGTCGGCAAGACGGAGCTCGCGCGCAGCGTCGCGGCGTACTTGTTCGGTACGCCCGATCGCATGGTGCGCCTCGACATGAGCGAGTACACGGACCCATACGCCGCGGAGCGACTGTTCGGCGGTCCTGGCGACGAGGGACGCCTGACCGCCGCCGTGCGCAGCCAACCGTTCGGCGTCGTGCTGCTCGACGAGATCGAGAAGGCGCACGGCTCGGTGTTCGATCTGTTGCTGCAGGTGCTCGGCGAAGCACGCCTCACCGACGGGCGCGGCCGCACGACGTACTTCCACAACTCGATCATCGTGCTGACGTCGAACCTCGGGACCCGCAGCGCGCGCGGCAAGCTCGGCCTCTCGCCCGTCGAAGACGACCTCGGGCGTACGGAGCGAGAAGACCGGCGCTATCGCGATGCGGTGCTCGCCGCATTCCGTCCCGAGCTGATCAACCGCCTCGATCAGATCGTCGTGTTTCACCCGCTGCAGCCGGCCGAGATCGCGCGCGTCGCGCAGATCGCCGTCGCGCGCCTCGCGGAGCGCCGCGGCTTCACGCAGAGCGGCGTGATCCTCGACATCAGCGCGCGCGCGCTCGAGGTGCTCGCCGATCGTGGCTTCTCCGCCGATCTCGGAGCCCGCGCGCTGCGCCGTCACCTCGACGTCACCGTGATGGCGCCCTCCGCGCGCTTGCTCGCGAAGGCCGGCGCGGATGGTCACGGCGGCACGCTGACCGTGCGCACTGCCGACGAGGTCGTGGTCAAGCCGGCCGGCAGCAAGCTGGGCGAACACGCCGAGGCCGGGGTCGTCGTGACGCTGTGGCGCCGCGCATCCGTGACGGGTCGTCGTCTCGTGCGGTCTGCACTCGCACTCGGCGGCCTGCGGCGCGACACCGATCGCGAGCTCGCGCTGCCCGCCGCCGCCGGCGTGCGCGACAAGATCGGCGAGATCGAAGCGACCCTCGCGACCGCCGCCGCGAAGCGAGCGCACCACACGAACGTCGGTACGACCGACACGACCGCCCTGCCCGGCCAGGAGATCGCGCGGCTCTCGCAGGAGCACGCGCGGCTGTCCGCGCGCTGGACCGCGTGCAGCTCCGCGCAGGTCGAGCTGCGCACCGCGGAGGAGCTCTGCCTCGAAGCGCTCGCGCGCGACATCGACGCGATCGATCTGATCGACGGTGCGATCGCCGCGCGCGAGAAGTTTCGTCGCGACCTGTTCTGGCTCCTCGTCGCGATGCGTCCGATCCAGAAGGGCGCGACGATGCTCGTGCACACGCCCGATGCGCGGCCCGCGGTCGCGGCATGGGCACGGATGATCCTCGACAGCGCGCGACACCACGACTGGCTCGCATCGATCCACCTGTGGAACGAGCACGCACCCGGCTGGAAGCCGTCGCAGCTCCCTGGCGGCGGGTGGGGTCCACCGCACGATCTCGAGTGGCTCGACGACAACATCCGATCGCGCATGCCGGTCGCCGCGCTGGTGCGCGTCGTCGGCGCCGGCGCGGATCTACTGTACGGCCTCGAAGGTGGGTTGCATCGCTTCTACGGCGTCGCCGGCGAGGCGAGCCACGTCTGGGTCGATCTCCTCGAGCCGCGCGCCGAATTCAAAGATCAAGAATGGAGCGCGCTGCCCGGTCCGCCGACGCCGCGCGCACCGCGCGGAACGCCGATGCGGGAGAGCGACGTGTACGGTGATCGGACGATCGTCGACGGCGAGGAGGTCGAGGTCGCGTGGGCGCAGCTCGCCACGCGGCTCGAAGAAGCCGCCGTCGTTCGCGTGCTGAAGGCACTCGCGAAGCCCGACGCCCTCGACGCCCTGTGGGCCTGGGAGCATCCGCTCCAAGCGCTCGAACGACTCACCGCGCAGCAGGAGGCCGAGGAGTGATGATCCACTTCACGGTCGGCGTCTACGTCACCAAAGAGGACTCCGGCGACGAGCGATGGACGGCGCTGACTCCGGTCGCGCACTACGCCTACGTGCAGGGCCAGAGCGAGGTGAAGCTTCGAGAGCGCATGGTCGAACGCCTGCGCGACACGCTCCGGCGCGCGACGCCGTCGCAGCAAGAGCTGTTCCAGCTGCCGCTCGGCACCGAGATGATGCGCTTGCCGATCGAGCTCAAGCTCGACGACGGCAAGGTCTCGGGCACCGTGCCGATGATCGTCGAGCCGCGCTGGACGTCGGCCGATCGCCAGCACTTCATGGTCTATCACCCGAAGCGTCGCTTCGAGTGGTTCTTCGCCGACAAGCGCGAGGACGTCCCGGTGCTGCTGCTACCGTTCCTGCGACATCACTGGAGAGAGTTCGCCCCCGAGACCTGCAACTACTACTGGTCGAACGGCAAGGACCGCATCGTCTCCGTCGCGTTCTCGTGCGAGCCGATGTCGCTGCTCGATCGGTTGCCGTCGCGCAAGAAAGACAACCGCGCCGGCGCCGGCACGCCGCGCGCGGATCGGGTCCTTCAGGGGCTCGGCGTCGACGAGACGCAGCGCGCGTCGGGCGGGATCGTGCGGCTCGGCGTGCCGCGGTCGCCGTATCGCGAGCGCTTGCAGTACTTGCTCGGCGGTCCGCGTCCGCGCTCGGTCGCCGTGATCGGTCCGCCCGGTGCGGGCAAGACGTCGCTGATCAACCAGTGGGTCTACGATCG
>Ga0316601_100000802_pt1 | contig 14449 bp, 12 predicted proteins | sample OWC_soil_day5_no_FD_207663 | JGI IMG/M metagenome (GOLD analysis project Ga0316601, IMG submission 207663) | Wetland soil microbial communities from Old Woman Creek delta, Ohio, United States - OWC_soil_day5_noCT | ecosystem: Environmental > Terrestrial > Soil > Wetlands | place: USA: Ohio...
TGCCAGCACCAGGCGCCGACTATTCCGCCGCCACCGCCGCAGCAGGTCGAATCGGGCTCGACCCTCACTCTGCTCACGCCGGTGACTTTCTCGAGCGGCCGTTCTGAGCTGCTGTTTCAAGGGCAGAAGCAGGTTAGCGCTGAGGCGTTGTCGAAGAACTCACCGTACTGCAAGCTTGTGTCGCTGTCAGGGTCGGCGCATTCGCTGACGCCGGGCCCCATGAAGGTGGGAAATGTCAGCTACGACGAGCGCGAATCAGGGGAAGGTAGCGCAATGTTCAGCATTACGCGCATCTCCCTGATCGCGGGATCCCAACAGCCCGGCTACAAGATGAGCTGTGGATGGCCGATGCCGACCCCCAACCCAGCTTTCCTCACGACCGAACAGATCTATAGCGCCATTGGCGGACAGTTCTCAATGCAACTGCAGCGATGATGGCCGGGCTGACCGGGTCCTGCACTGCGCCATTAGTCCTTAAGCAGACATTAAGAAGACACCGCACTTACCGCTAAATTCAAATTACGCAGCGCGATTGCGTCGCACGGCCCCATTCGACCGCGCGCTCGCCTTCAGACAAGAGCTACGGCTTTAGAGACGAAATTGAGGGCCATATGCGTTCCGCGGCTATGCGGGCCAAGTTGTTAGACGCGCGCCGGATGGCAGTCCTCGCGCTCGTGTTGCTGGTGTCTTTGGAAGTCCCGGCACGCGCAGATGAGCTCGATGCATATCTGCAGCGCCAGCGGGAGGTCTATCAAATCCCCGCGATCGTGGTCGGCGTTGTGCGCGCGGGCGAGCTGTCCGACAGCCGCGCCATTGGCCTGAGCAATGTCGAGCTCAGCGTACCGGCATCGACACGCCACATTTTCGAGATCGGCTCGATCTCCAAACAGTTCACCGCGTACGCGATCCTGATGCTGTTCGAGCAAGGCAAGCTGGACCTGAACGCGCCTGTCGGCCGCTACCTGCCCGAACTGCCGCCAGCGTGGGCTCGACCAACCCTGCACCAACTGCTGGGACACATCTCCGGGCTGCCGGATTTCGAGGAAGCGTTTGGCTATGGTGTTTATCGAGAAACGCCTTCGGACGCCGAGTTTCAGAAGCGATTGCTCGACCTTCCGATTGAGTTCGAGCCAGGCAAGAAGTGGAGTTACTCCAACACCAACTACTGGCTGCTTGCTCGCGTTATCGAACAGGCGAGCGGCCAGACGTACGCTCAGTTCATGCAAGAGCGCATTTTCACGCCGCTCGGTATGAACTCGACGCGCACTGCGTTGCCGACCCAGATCCTGATGGGGCGCGCTGCGGGCTATCAGCTGGTCGAGGGCCGGTTGGAGAATCGCGAAGCCATGCAACCTAGCACCGGACGCGGTTTGGGAGACATCGCCACGACGGTCGAAGATATGGTTCGCTGGGATAGGGAGCAGCGAGCTCCTCGCTTGATCAAACCTGAAATCGCGCGCCTGGCCCTTGAGCCCGTAAAGCTTGCGGACGGGTCCCCCACAGGTTATGGGTACGGCTGGTTCATAACCCCCGTGCTCGGCCTGGCGGCCCGGCATCACAGCGGAGGGACGGCCGGCTTTGTGGCCGAGTACCTACGCTTCCCCGATCGCGATCTGGCGGTCGTTTTGTTTGCCAACCGCTTTGGCGCCCCGACCTCGCCAGGACGCGTCGCGCGCCTCGTCGATGCCAACATCAGCGGCCCGCCGCTGATAGCCGCCGCCGGCTTTGACGTCACGCAGGCGGGGCGAGTGCGCGAACTGGCCGCAGGCGCGGCAAAGGCCCGCTCGGAATGGCACGAAGACTGGTTCGCAGCTGAATTCTGGCGGTCGGTTAAACCCTACCTGCTCGACGTTGAAGAAGACTACCGCCGCCGCGGACCGTTACTAGTGGTCACACCCGTCGGGCCGAACGGCACTCAGGATGTCGCCAAGCCCAGCTACCGCGTTGTCTTCGAGAAGATGACTCGAGTGATGACGTTCGAGTTCGACAAACACGGCAAAATCAAGTCATTCCAAGCCGAGGACGAGTGATGGATACAGGATGCGGCGAGGAGCAGACATGTCAACGCAGCGCTCGGCTCGACAGGAAGCAGGCGCATGCAGAAGGAATCAGCGCGTGGAGTTCCGCGAAATCACTGCCGCCGACGTGCCGGCGCTTTTCTACATTCGTCCGAGAACGCGCGAGAACGCGCTGACGCTCGAGGAGTTGCAACGGCTCGGCATCAACCCGCAGAGCGTCTCGGAAAGCCTCGGCCAATCCAACAAGGGCTGGTTGTGCAATGACACAGGTCGGGTCGTCGCGTTCTCCATGGCCGATCGCGCGACGGCGGCCGAGTGGCTCGGGTGGCTGATCATCCCGACAGCGGACGCTTTCACCGCGTCATCGCATAGACGCGCATCGTCCTGCGCGTACCGTCCGGATCGCAGCGTTCGCTTTTCAATGTGCCTTCGTGCTCGAAGCCAAGCCTCTCGGCAACGCGCCAACTTCGTTCGTTTTCGTCGTCCGCTCCACACCAGACTCGCCGCGCTCCGAGGTGCTTGAAGGCGAACTCCGCAACGCCGCGGGCCGCCTCCGTTGCGAAGCCTTGGCCCTGGAAGCGCTTCCGGCACCACCAACCGATCTCAAAGACGCGCGTTTCCCAATTGAACCTGTGCAGGCCGCAGTTCAGAACATGCTCGCCGGTATCGCGCCGGAACCCTAACATCGGGAAGTCAGCTCGAAGTAGCCAGCTTGCGGCGCCGCGTCGCGCGAACTCCTCCGTCTTCTCGACGGGTTGGTCCTCCATAGCCCAGATCATCGAAGCTGGAAAACGACGAATGTCCTCGAGCGTCTCGAGCAACGACTCGTTGACGACCGCTCCGTCGCCCGGTCGCGGTGCCCGCATCAGCAAACGTTCCGTCTCGAAATGATCCGGAATGTCGAGGAGTACTGGGTTGAACGCAGCCTTGGCTTCCATGTTTGACTCGGTCGCGCGGACGAAGCAAGCTTCGCAGATCGAGTCGGTTCAGCCAAGCTCGGCCGCGCGCGGTCATGACCGGTCATGACCCAGAGCTCGCCGATTCACCCGTTAGCAGACAGCGATACCTACCCGAAAGCAGACCGACATCACACCCACTGCGGCCGAGCGCCCACGCCTCTTCCACCCGAAGTAGCATTGCCGGATGCAGTAAGAGGCACGAGGTTGAGTATGCGCATCAATCTTTCGAGTCTAGGTATCGCGGCGAGGCGGCTTGCGCTGCCGTTCTGTGCGGCAGGCGTCATAAGCTGCGGCGGTGGCAGCGACGCTCCGCCGGTTACCGCTCCCATCGTTCCGTTGCCGCCGCCCGCCGAAGGCAGTTTCAGCACCGCAGCTGCTTTGGTGATGCCTCGTGCCGGGCACACCGCCACACTGCTTCCCAACGGCAAGGTGCTCCTGGTCGGTGGTTCCCCCTCCTGGCCGCCCGTGGCAGCCGTCGCCACGAGCGCCGAGCTCTACGATCCGGCAACGAACACCTTCTCCGCCACTGGCTCACTCGCTTTCGCACGCCGGGGCGGCCACGCGGCGACCCTCCTGAGCGACGGTAGGGTGCTCGTGACCGGCGGCGACGATGTCAATGTCCAATCAGCGCCAGGCCAGGTCGAAGCGGAGATCTACGATCCGAATACGGGGCGCTTCGCGCCGACCGGGCCGATGACGATGGCGCGAACGTCGCACGCTGCCGTGTTTCTGAGCAACGGCAAGGTACTGGTGGCGGGTGGCCAGAACTTGGCAGGCAACACTGCAGAGCTGTACGACCCCGTGACAGGCACTTTCAGCGCCGCCTCGGCCCCAACCCGCTACCGCTATAGCGCAGCCGGGGTGCCGTTGAGCGACCGTCGGGCGCTGGTCTTTGGCTACGACGCGGCAGGTGATGCGTTCGATGTAATGCGGTCGGCCTTCAACACCACCGGCTCCTCTCAGGCCGCAGGCGGCCTCTGGTTCGGACCCGCGTTGGCGCTGCTGGCCGACGGCCGGGTCTTTGTGGTGGGCGGCAAGGAACCGGGGCCCCCGCCCACCAACATCGCGTTGGTGGCCAACGCCCGCCTGTTTGATCCGGCGACGAACACTTTTTCCGTTTCCGGTGCGTTAGCGTCACCGCGGGACCGCGCGACGGCAACCCGCCTGGAGGACGGCCGGGTGCTGGTGTTTGGCGGTGAGGGCACGACGGGTTGGCCGGATCGCGGCGAATTCTTCGATCCGCGATCGGGACAGTTCTCACCAACGGTGCCAGCGGGTGCGGGTCGTTACGGTCATACGGCCACCCTGCTGCCGAACGGGAAAGTGCTGATCGCCGGCGGCCAGTCGGGGGCGAACTCGATGTCTGGTTCCCCTGCGGCAAACGCGCTGCTGTTCGAAGTGCGTTGAGCTTGCGAGGCCGTGTGCGGCCAGGAGCAGTCCCTTCGGTTTGTTGCCTGAGCTGCTTTATTTCGGAGATAGTTGCGTCAGTTCGATCAATCCGAAAGGGACAGAGTGCGGTGGCTGGTTGGGACTCTATGGTCGCAATGATTGTGTCAGCGATAGCCCCTTCCGCAATTACGGCAACGTCCGTAATGCGCCGTAATGACGCTCCCGGCCACGAGCAGCCCCGAGTGCCAAGCCGTCACGCGGTTTCGAAGCGGACGTTACTTGGATCCTTAATTTTCAGAACTGCCTCAATGGAGGACGCGATCTCTGGAAACGACGCGCGCGCTCCGTGCCTTTCGCAACCGTCTACGTGAGAATGCCGCGCGGGCCTGAACGCCGGCGCGGCATGGTACTGGGGCTCGCGCTACGGAATTAGACGCGCGTGTCTTCACGCATCCGATCGGCCCATTCGGTGATCTGCTTCGACGAGATCGCTCCGCTACTGCCGGCTTGAGGCGACCTCGGCGACTTGAAGCCTCGATTCAACCCTTCCGGCTTGCGCGCTTGCTAGCGCAAGCACAATCTGTAGCGGCCTGCCTTCAGTGAGTTGCGCCGACGATCGGCGCGAGCGCGGCGTTGATACGTGCGCCCTGCTCGGCATTGATCATCGAACCCAACACTTTGAGGAAGCGGGGATCCTGCACGCCGGTCACGATGTACTGCCAGCGGTAGGCCCCGAGCATCGTCGTGAGGATCGCTTGCCTCTGTCCGTCATCGAAGATCCGGCCGGCCACTTTCGTGAAGTACTCGGTGTCGGCCTTGGCCTGCATCTGTACGATACCGTCGACCGCGCCCACCAGACCGATGAGCTCGTCGACCGCCTGGTCGCGCTGCGCCGCGTCAAGTCGTTCGTCTTCGCGCATCCACTCCATCTCGTCTAGGATCGCGTGCTGCGACTCTTCCCTCCAGTGGAACAGGAACACGTCTTTCCACAGCGGGTCGATCTGGGTCTCCGGATCGATGCTGCTGCGGTAATGCGCCTGTGAGAAGAGTTCGATGTCGCACACCAGCGCCAGCACTGCCCAGGTCGAGGCCGCCAGCACCGCCTGCGCCACGTCGTTGGGCTGCGGCAGGAAGGCGTAGCCTGCTGGCATGTTGGGCGCCATCATCATCTCCAGCCGACGGAACATCTCCTGGTGCTTGAGTTCCTCGTCCGTCAGGCGCACCAGCGCTTCGAGCGCGACCTGGTCGCCCAGCCAGTGGACGCGGCTGATCTCCAGCACCTTGGCGCCGATGAAGCGCTCGACCAACGCGAACATGTTGGCGTAGGTCCGACCCTGCACCTGCGAGAACAGGCGCATCTCGTCAGCGTTGAGGAAGGGCAGCTGTGCCACCTTCGACAGGCCCTCGGGCAGAAAGGTCTTGCCGAAGTCGAACTGGCGGCCGCGGATCACGTCGCGGTCGGTGTCCCAGCGGATGCGCTTGGACACTTCGACGCACTTGGCGTAGCGGGTCGATTCGATGGTGTGCTGAGCAACGTGTGACATGGTCAGGGCCTCGTTCAAGTGGGTGGGTTGATGAGCCAAGGCGCGGGACAGGTTGAGCGCCTGGACCACACTGTGCCCAGCGTTCGGCGTGGCGTCCTCAAATGCGGATCAAAGGTTTTCAAACGCGGTCCAACGCGGCATGATCCCGGCGCCGCGGCAGACCCGCTGCCGGCGCTCGGTGCCGCTTGTCAATCGCCCCTGGAGTGATGCCCGTGCCACCGGCCAACGTCGACCAGCCACTGCGCTTCGGCCACTTCGAGCTGCAGCCGGCCGAACGCGTGCTGCGGATCCGTGGCGAACCGGTGGCCGTGGGCAGTCGCGCCTTCGATCTGCTTCTGGCGCTGGCCCAACGCCATGAGCGGCTGGTCACCAAGCAGGAGTTGCTCGACCTCGTCTGGCCCGGCCTGGTTGTCGAAGAACACAACATCGCGACACAGATCAGTACGCTGCGCAAGCTGCTGGGCGCGAGCGCCATTGCGACGCTTCCAGGTTACGGCTACCGGTTGACAGCACTGCCGCAGGCGACGCGGGCTGAAGCGGCGGTGGCCTCGGCCCCGCAGCGGCTGCGCCACAACCTGCCGGATCAGCGCACGCGCTTCATCGGCCGCGAGGGGGCGCTTGCAGATCTCGCGCGCCTTCTGCCTTCGACACGGCTGCTGACGCTTACCGGCATCGGCGGCTGCGGCAAGACGCGCCTGGCGATGCAGTTTGCGCAACAACAGCTAGCCACATTTGCCGACGGAGTGTGGTTCATCGACCTCGCGCCGCTGAAGGATGCCGAGCGCGTGGCCGCGGCCTGTGCAGCTGTGCTCGGCCTGCGCGAAGAGGGCGACAGGCCGTTGATGCAGCGGCTGCTTGAACACCTGGCCGCCCATCCTGCGCTGCTGGTGCTGGACAACTGCGAGCACGTGATTGACGGCGTGGCCGCCGTGGTGGACGCGGTGCTGGCCGGCAGCACGGGCCGTGCCGGCACGCCCGGCACGACAATCATCGCGACCAGCCGCGAAGGTCTGGGCGTGACCGGCGAGCAGATCTATCCGGTGCGTTCGCTGTCGCTGCCGGCAACCGACGATCTGCTCGCGGTGCAAGGCGCCGAGTCGGTGCGCGTCTTTGTCGACCGCGCGCGGCTGGCCCTGCCCGACTTCGAGGTCGGTTCCGACAACGCCGCGTCGATCGCGGAGATCTGTCGGCGCCTGGATGGCATTGCATTGGCCATCGAGTTGGCGGCGGCGCGCGTGACGATGCTCCCGGTGACTGAGATCGCCGCGCGGCTGGATGACCGCTTCCGCCTGCTCACCGGCGGCACCCGCGCACTGCCGCGGCACCAGACGCTGCAAGCGGCGATGCAATGGAGTTATGAGCAGCTGGCGCAGCCCGAGCGGCATTTGCTGCGTCAGATGTCTGTCTTCGCCGACGGCTGGACGTTGCCGGCGGCGGCCGAGGTCGCGCAGATCGCCGACGAGTATGAAACGCTCGCGCTATTGACGGTGCTGCACGACAAGTCGCTGCTCGTGGTCGAGCGTTCCGATGCTGGTGCTGTGCCGCGGTATCGGATGCTTGAGACCGTGCGCCAGTACGCTTTGGAACGCCTGAACGAGTGCGGCGAAGGCGAAGCCGCGCGGGGCCGGCATGCGGCCCATTACGTTGGTTGGGCGGAAAGGGCCGAGCCGCATGTGCGCGGACCCGATCAGGACGCCTGGATCGGACAATTCCGGCAGGAACATGAGAACCTGATTGCAGCGCTCACCTGGTGCAGCGAGGGACAAGTCGATCCGCAGGCGGGGCTGCGTCTGATGGCGGCGACGACCTTCTACTGGGTCTGGAACGGTGTTGAGCTGGGGCACAGGCTCGCGTGTGCCGTCCTCGAACACGATCGCACGGCGGCGGACACGCAGGCGCGCGTGGGCACGCTGCGTGCGATCTCCAAGTTGAGCCTGTTTCGCGGGCACTATTCCGAAGCGCTGTCGTTCGCGCAGCAGGCGCTCGATGTGGCGCGGCGCGTGAGCGAGGCGCGGTCCACGTTGATGGCGCTCGACGAACTAGGCTCGGCGCTCAATACCGTGGGGCGCGTGGACGAGGCGCTGCCACTGCACGAAGAGGCGCTCGCGCTGGCGCGCTCGCTGAACGACCCGAGCTTGCTCCCTTACATACTGAACAGCGTCGCGGAGTCGCTACGCAGTGCGGGGCGGTTGGATGAAGCGGAGCGCTGCTACGGCGAGGCGCTCGACGCCGCGCGCGGCCAAGGCGGCCGGCTCGGCATGGTCGTTCCCCTGAACAATCTGATTCGCGTGTTGGTCGCTCGGGGCCGACTCAATCAGGCGCGCAGCATGGCCATCGAGTGCGTGTCACTGGTGCTCGATCAGAAGGTCGGCGTCGATTTGCTGGAAGCCTCGGTGGGGCTGGCTTCGTGCCTGGGCGAGCACGCAACGGCGGCGCGTTTCTGGGGGGCCGCGGACCAAACGCTGAAAGCCTGGGGGTACCGGCACCAGCCTGTGGACGTAGAGCACACCGCGTCATTGATCGCGAACTCTCGCCAAACGCTCGGTGATGCCGCGTTCGGGGCCGCCGAATCGGCCGGGCGCGCGCTGGAATTCGAAGCCTCCATGCTCGAGCTGCGCCAGTGGTTGGACGGCGGGGCGTGAGCATTGACCTGGTTTGCACATCTTTAAGGGGGACGCGGATCAACGCTGGCTTCCGTCTCAAGGCTTTCCGAACGAGTCCCCGTTCTTCGATTGTTTGCATTGGAATACGTAAAAGGGGGAGAAAGTAGACCTGTTGCGGCCGACACCGGACAGGCCGGTAGCCTTGGGTTTCGACTCAATTGCGGACGTTGATTCGTACCGCAAGAGCGGTCGTTCAATGGTCGTTTGATCGTTGGGCATGAATTGACACGCCGGTCCGCTCGGAGCATTGTTTTGAGGTCATGCGACCGGCCATCTTGTTCATCATCACCTTCGCGCTGAGTGCCACGGCGCCCACTGCTTATGCGCAGCTGTATAAGTGGGTCGATGACAACGGCGTCGTCAACTACGGCGACTGGCCACCGTCGGGCGTGAAGCTACAGCCCGTGAACCACGGCACCCTCAGCTCAGTCGCCGACCGTGCGCTTGTGCCGCGTCCCGCCCGCGCACCGGACGCCTCACGCAACGCCCCACGCACGGCCGACCCGGCTATCAACGTGCGCAACGAAGCCACACCTTCAAATGCGCCCGCCTCGCCGGGCGACGCCAATGTCGACGGCACCTATGCGCCGTACTACGGCTACGCGTGGCGGCCGGTGGCGGCGGCGGCGGCGGTTGAACGACGGCCGGCGAACGCGTCGGTCGTAAAGCCACTTTTGCCCATCGACCCCGCCATACCGGATATGCCGCTGCGGCCGCGCAGATGATGCGCTGACAAGGGGGACTTCGCGTACCGGGCAAGACCGGCCGTCGCAGCCCTCTGGCAAATCCGCCTGGGAGCTGACATTTCAGCCGGCGGTGCGGCCCTTCGATGTCGTTGGCGGCGACGAGCTACTAGAAGAGGTCAAGTGCTTGCCGGTACTCCGGCCGGCTTGAACCGCATTCGCCCGTAAGTTGCGACGCGCCACAGGTACTCGAGCGGTCCGTACTCGAAACGCCGCAGCCACAGGATGCTGAGCGGCACCTGGATCACGAAAAAGCTCGCGAATGCGAGCAGCAGCTGGCCCGCCGGCCCAACCGTACCCCAGAGCCCGAATCCCCAGCCGTACATCAACGTCGTGCAGATCAGTGTCTGCATCAGGTAATTGGTGAGCGGCATCCGGCCAGTCGCGGCGATCGGGGCAAAGCGCGCCTGCCACGAGGGCAGTTGCGCGAGCCGCACGATTGTCAGGACATAGAAGATCATCAGCGATGGGCGGCTGATCGTGTACGCGAGGCTCCCCAGCACCTTCAGGGGAGTCGGCCCCGGCGTGCGCTGGATCTCGAAGATGATCCCGAAGGTCAGTGCGCAGACGAGCCCGACACTGAGCGCCCACCCTTGAATCCGACGGATCGAGGGAAGCAGTTCCGGGATCCGCTGCGCCAGGCGGTGGCGTCCAACCAGCACGCCCAGCAGCATGGTCGTAGCCATTTGGACGTAGAAGCCAAGCGTGCCCCAGAGCGACCAGACGTTGTCGTAGAAATGCGCGAACTCGCGCATGTGCTCGCGTGCGGCCGCAATGAACGTGCCGCCGCCGTAGGCGAGGTTGTTTGATGCTTCGAAGGCCTGGGCCTGCGCCACCCGCATGGCCGTGATGTCGGGCGTCACGACGAGCAGCCGCACCACCCCGGAGATCGCCGGATACACGAGCAGCAGCACGATCAGCGCAACGATCGCCCGGTCGCTCATGTGGCGCATCACCAGCAGTAACAGCAGTCCGAGGACCGCGTAGACGTGCAGCACGTCGCCGGTCCAGAAGAACATGGCATGAACCAGTCCAATGGCGAGCAGGATCAGCAGGCGGCGCAGGTAAAGATGCGTGGCGTGGCCGGGGGCCAGCTGCTCCATGCGCGCAAACTGAATCGTGAATCCAATGCCGAAAAGCAGACTGAACATGCTGTTGAACTTGCCGGAGAACAGCATGTCGCGCGCCAGCTCGGCCGCGCGATCGATCGGGGAGCTCCACAGGTGCGAGCCGTCAGCCTCGATGAAAATCGAGCTGACAAAGCCCGGCATGTTCATGATCAGGATGCCGAGCAACGCAAAGCCGCGAACGATGTCCAGCGTGACAATGCGTTGCTGCGCGGAGACCGGAGCTTCGAGATGGCGCATCGGGGCGCCTCCTTTCCTGGCCTACGTATGAAAGGTCGGTGGCCGACCAAAGTGCCTGCTGGGCCACGCGACCGGCTCGACTGTACTGCCGCAGTGTGTCCGTGGCTAGACGAACTGAACGCAACGCTGCCTGACTCGGCCATGAGCCGACATTTCGATGGCGAACCCAACTAGCCAGAAAGCTGACATAGTGGGCCCATGGACGTCGGCAAGGCCCGCACCGCTGCAAGACGAAGGACCGGAGCTTTTGACAGCCACGACTGAAGAAATCCGCGCGCGCCTGCGACGTCGGTATCGAGCGAGATTTGCTTTCTTTGCGGCGGCACTTGGATTCTTCCTCGCCGGCATCGTAGCGTTCGCCACTCGTGACACCGAGACGATCCCGTTCGAGTGGCTCATTGTTCTGCAGTTCCTCCTCTGGACAATGGCCGCCGCCTGCTTACTTTACTTGTCTAATGTTCCTTGTCCCGCTTGTGGCAAGCCGTTTCACGCGACGCGCGATCCGGGGACGCACATAAGAAGTACCTTCACCTCATCGTGCTTCAATTGCGGAGTAAAGCTCAGGTAGGCCGTTAACCCCGTCGCAGGTCGGCCCAAGACCGGACATCGGCTCCGACTTCCTGATCCGCCGCAAAGGCGACGTCGAGAATTTGCGATCTGACGAGAAACTTCGCGTCAACGCGGCTTCGTCGATTCGAGAAAGCGGCGTAGCTCTGGGTTCTGAGTTAGGTTCGCGCGGGCCGCGACCTTCAAAAGCGATCGGTCTTCGTCAGAGATCCGAAACGAGGTAGGAATCGCAAGGACCTTGTCTCGTAGCGCGAGATCGCCAACGTCGGAAAGATTGACGTCGATTGAGTAAATGTCGATTTCGGGCTTGTCCACGCCCGACTGCAACTCGCGCGGCCACTCTTCTACGGCCGCTGAGAAAACGAGCGAGGTTTCGCGCGAATAGTGACCTAGGCCGCCGTAGATCATCACACTTAGCACATCGAACGTAGTGGGGACTTCGGCCGTCTGATCGAGTAACTGGCGCGCAACGTTCCGAGTTGACGGACACAAACACAATTCGCCGTGGCAGCGACGAATTCGCATCGCCCTGCGGCAAAGCAAGGACGGGTCGCACACCGCCAGCCTGGACCACTCGAAGTTATGGTGACCCATCCCGCCGGTTTCCGGCGTGGGGATTGGTGTCATCGCGTCACACGATGACGAACGAACGACGACCCTATTGCACGTCTAACAAATCGGCGCCCAGAATATCAGGCGCGCTCATACAGGCGAAGGTCGTTCGAAAGGGAAACTCCAATGAAGAAACGCTGGTTGCTGATCCCGCTGGGTGCTGCGGCAGTCGTCCTGGTATGGCTTGCGCTTAACCCGGAACGACGCGGAGCCGTGACCGCCGCACTCGGACTAACCACGCCGCCCGCCGCAGCCGCGAAGAAGAAGCCGATCTGCGACTACCCGGTGAATCCGAAGGTCGCCGCGCCGGTTGACTGCATCCCGCAACACCTTGCGAACCTGCCCCCCGATCCCGGCCCGGAGGGCAAGCTCACCATCGATGGCATTGACAGCGACAAGGACGGCATGCGCGATGACGTACAGCGCTGGATCGCAATGGAATGGGGCCACTCGCCCATCGCGGTGAAGGCACTCACGCTCGTGGCACAGGGCAAGTTGTTTGAGGTACACCACGGCGGTGAACTAGGCAGAGAAGAAACCCGCAAGCTAGGACCCGACTTGATGCTCAAGTCCGTATGCGCTTTCGAGCTACGGACTCCTGAGATGCAAAGTGCACGTGCCTACGACAAAGTGAAAAACGTAGTCACGAACACACCCGAGCGATGGAAACGATCGCGTGATTTCGACCAACATTTCGCCAACAGCATCCTTGATCTGCCCAATGTCACAGCCGCAGAAGCGTGTGGCTTTGACCCCGAAGCATTAGCCATTGCCGAGGGTACACAAACTATCGCTTCCCAACTTAGAACAGAAAGCGCCGCACGTAAGGAACCCGAAGAACCGGAACAACAAGACAAGGAGCAGAAATGAAACGAGCACTCGTAGGTGCACTCTGCTTTTCGGTGGGCGTTGCCTGCGCAGCCAACATCAACCCACTGCTGGCCAAGTCTGATGTGTGCGGACGGTACGAAATATTCCACATCAACGGCATTATGACCGACCGAGAAGAGGCGGGACAAAATCTTCGCCAGATCGGAGTCGTGTACGGCAACTCCTACAAGGAACACCTCATCTACTACGGACTTGGCTACAACCAGACGCGCGGCTTCGCGAGTGATCTCTATGACTCGGCATTGCAGGTTCTCAAAGGCTATGACGGAGCCACTTGGGACAACTTTATGAGCTATGTGACATTCGGCACCCTCAGTCCCTACATGCCCGCCACCACTGCGCAAGCGGTTGCGAAAAAAGTCGCTGACTTGTATGCGTTCACCAAGCCATCGGCCTATCAGGATCAGGACTTGGCCGACATCCTGTATGACATCAAGGCGCGAAGTTACCCACATTCCCGCATCGTGTTCGTGCCACATTCGCAAGGCAACCTGTATGCGAACCTCGTCTACGACAAGCTGATTGCGGAAGGTGTCAAGCCGAAGAAGTCACTCGGGGTAGTCGGCATCGCGGTGCCGTACTCCAGTGTGCGCAGCGGCAACACCTACATCACGTCGGGCAATGATTTCGTGATCGACATGACGCGCATCGTCGGCAGCATCCTTGGCCCGAACATCACGATCCCGTATCAACCGCTGGTCGATGTCCTTGGTCACAACCTGATCAACATCTATCTGGCGAACAGCACGGTCAAGAGCATGTTGATCAGCCGCATGACCAGCGAGTTCGGCGCACTGAAAACCACCGCGCCCGATCCGACTGGCGGAATTATGTCCCAAGCGCACGCATACAAGTGCGGCGAGATCGAGGGAGGTCCCTATGCGTGGACCGTTTATGTGCCAGCCTGCAAGGTGGGTATACCGGACGACCGCACAACGCCGACGTGGCACAAGAACGTGATCATGAACTACTTCCTCATCGCGGGTGGGGGAGAGGGATACACACAACACGCCTATGGAACCGGGACGTTCGCGGAGCTTGAGGCATACAACAAAGCCCACTCGACAGGTTGCTACAACTGGTGGATTGCCGACCGCAAAGCGTGGATCACAAAACACAAATACGTGCCATATAGCGGGAACTACGAGGAATTCAACACCTATCCGAGTTGCGGCCCCGGCTTCCCGCGGCAGACGCCTTACGGCAACCCTGATGCAGCATGGAAAATCTATTCCGCTGACACTTACAAGTATGTATCGAACAACCAAACTAGCAATTTCGCACCAACCGGGGAAGTTGTCTTCTGGAACAACCAGTGGACGAGGCAGGCGGTGTGCAACCGATGAAAGAGGAAGACTGACGGGGCAAGGGCCCGTGAGCGGTTCGGTAGGAGTCCGATTAAAGCGCCTGCAATAAACCGGCGCCGCCGCCCCTAGCACTACCCGAGGTGGCCAATGACCATGAAACCTAACTCGTCAGTGACCAGAGACCCGCTACAGCGTCGCTGCGCGCCGCTTTCGCGGTCGGGTGACTTCAGACGTTAACGACCGCTTCTGGTGCTTTCAAGCGAGTCAGGTTTTGGGAATCGTGAACTTCCGCTTCTCTAATCGGGCGTTGTTGTCTAGGGTCGAGACTCCTGGTTGGTTGACGTCGGTCTGGTTGGTGTGTGGGTCACGCTTCTCTACGCAGTCGGGCG
>Ga0316601_100000803_pt1 | contig 14447 bp, 16 predicted proteins | sample OWC_soil_day5_no_FD_207663 | JGI IMG/M metagenome (GOLD analysis project Ga0316601, IMG submission 207663) | Wetland soil microbial communities from Old Woman Creek delta, Ohio, United States - OWC_soil_day5_noCT | ecosystem: Environmental > Terrestrial > Soil > Wetlands | place: USA: Ohio...
GTCAAAGCGTTGATATCAAGCTTCGCTATCCCGTTCAGATAGCAGATTCCCTGGAGAGGCGGGGATACTTCATGGCAGCGCCCGAGATCATTGCGGTTACCGGCTGGACAACATCAGATCTGAAAGCTGGCATAAAAGCTGCTAATCCACAGGGCCCGTATGATCTTGTAAGCTTGCTGATCGGGGTAAATAACCAGTACCGGGGCATGGATATCAATATTTACAGGACAGAGTTCAGTGAATTGATAGATCAGTCGATCTATTTGGCAGGGAATGACACCGGTCGGGTCTTTGTTCTTTCTATTCCGGACTGGGGAGTAACAAGGTTCGCAGCAGGTTATGACAGGGAGAAAATTGCCAGGGAGATTGACCAGTATAATGCGATAAACAAGGGAATAACGCTGTCTAAGGGTATTATCTGGATTGATGTAACAGCCATATCAAGGCTTGCTGAAAAAGATGAAACACTCATTGCCGGTGATGGTTTACATCCATCGGGCAAGATGTACACAGAGTGGGTCAGACTGGCTGTCCCGGAGATTGCAAAAATGCTGGAAAAGGAGGAATAATATTTATGGAATCGGTCTATAAGGAGGCTACAGAGCTGGATGAGCTTTCTATGTATAGATCAAAGTTCATTTCAGGAGATGAAAAGCTGATCTGTCCGGGTGGGAGTTCACCCGGTAGATTGCCTGCTGAAACCAAAGCCCATCCCGGAGCGTTCTGTTAAATTTGAGTAGGGTGAGTAACTGCTCCTATGCTAACGGAAAAGTTTTTTTCCGGGTTCTGATCCACATTTAAGGATCATGAAATTATCCTATTCTTTATAATAATACTCAAGCCACCTGGAGAAAAAAACATCACAAACATTCCATTTGTTTAAATCATATACAATCATCTCCTTCTCAGTGAGCGCTTTTATTGAGGTTGAGACTGAGCTGGGACTTGTGAGATCATTTTTCGCTATAAAGTATCCGGAAGCCGGTTAGCCTATGCCACCCTCTGGTGCAATTGCTTTCAAAAGACGGTCCTGATGTGCAGTAAGAAGATTCCGGCAATTTATGCGGTTGCCATCATATCTGAAGCAAATAAATGCCAGTCAGACGATTAAATCTTTCATATATTCATCAAATCTTCATTTTCAGGCAACTAAATTCGATGTTGTATTCGTAGGTTAAAAACAAAATAAAATGAAAAAGACTTTATTATTCATGGCACTGGCTCTTATTCTAAGTGCAGGTGTTACAGCACAGGATCAGGACAAGGATCAGCTCAGGGGCAAGGATCAGGATCAGCTTAGGACCCGTGACAAGGACCAGCTGCATACCACAGATGCTGACCTGCTGAAAGATCAGGACAGGGACCAGCTCAGGGGAATGGACAAGGATCAGGACAAGGATCAGCTCAGGACCCGTGACAAGGACCAGCTGCATACCACAGATGCTGACCTGCTGAAAGATCAGGACAGGGACCAGCTCAGGGGCAAGGATCAGGATCAGCTTAAGAAACGTGACATGGACCGGGTGCATACTTCTGCCCTCCCAACTCATAATGGAGCCAGGAATGCCGGTCTCACAGGCGCCAGGAATGCCGGTGTCTCAGCTGCGAGACCCGTAAATGCCGGGATGAAGAAACCTGCTGGTGCAGGTCCCAGGAGGTAAAAGAAACACTTTCGGGAACAACACGTTCCACACCTCTGTTTTTATATTTCAAAGAGGCTGTTCAATAGCCCTCAGTTCTGATCAGGTGCTTTGAAACAGCCTCTTTTTTTGGATATCCTTTCCGGACAACGATACCAGCATTAAAATGACCCTTCCGCCTGGCCATTCATAAATCCGGTTTTACCTGCGGCCGCCTCCACCTTTTGCTACTACTGTAACATCAACATAGCTGAGATTGTTTGTAAGATCAATCTGGGGTTCTGATGCTGCCGTTTCCGGTGCAACAAACCCTCCGTCAACGAAGTTCATAACATCTGTATTGACGTCAAACAGGATCTGGGATTCCGGCATGTAAAAGGTCAGCCTGTACTTGCCAGGGGCTGCAGGTTTCCAGCCGCCTTCCGATGCACCGTAGATATATTTCCCTCCTACATTCAGCTCGGGTGCAAAAGAGAAATTAACAGGGGGTTGAATCCCCTCCCAGTATCCGGCAGGATTCCAGGCTCCAATAGTACCGGTTCCAAAGAACTGAATCGCCATCCGGGGAGATGCAGAAACGATTGTTGCCCAGTCGCTGTCATAGGTAGTCATGTTGTTTCCCTGTACCTCGGTGGGACTGCTGGGATTCTCCAGCAGTGCCATTTTAAATCCCGTCATTGTCGCGTTTCCACCGAAACCATTGGCGGCACTTGTATAGAGTGTCACTTCCACCCTGAAGGGCCTTCCGATGGTAGGTTTGACTGCCTCGATGACATCGCCCCAATCAATGTAGTTTACAACTGCATCTGGGGCACCCGGCATATCAAAGTCAGCCTGCCACACGTTACCTTCCACTTTCTGGGCATACCAGGTGTCTGTCCCCAACGCTGCTAATTCCTCGGCAGATAAACCAGAATAATCTCCGGTATAAGGAACTGACCATAAAAAGTCGGCTGGCGGAATCTGGGTAATCTGATAGCCGTCAGCCGTAATGACAGGGAACGAAAGGTTATTGCCGGCAGCCTCCTCACCGCCATCGTCACCGCCTCCTCCGCCGCCGCCTGGGCCACCGCCGCCGGGACCACCGCCGCCCCGCATGGCATCAATTGTGGGTTCATTTACCGAATAATCACTAAGATTATCCGTGCACTGTACAAATAATGCCATACCGATACACAGTACAGGCATTGCAAGAAATTTTCTGATCATAAGCACCTCCATTTTTAAAAGTGTATAATAAAGCATTGCATTATATACGCTTCTTACTAAAAATCCGTCCGTTCAGACTTCATCAATTACCTCTAAAATTTTCCCGGGAAAGGGGGTGCTCCAGGGAAGGCAGGTTTAAAGTCATCTAAATCCTAAAACTAATTTAGTAATATTAGTTTAGACAGATGTTAAGAAAAGTTAAAATTGGTCAAATAAATTGGCACATTTGTCAAATCCTAAAAACATGTTATAGCCCGGATAACCTTATTTTAAGGTTAGCGGAGAGCCTAAAACTTTCCTTCAAGGCTTTTGCCGTAAAAGTCAGCACCTCTCCTTTCTGACAGGCAGCCAGAAATCGCTTTCCTTCAGGTCGCATTCCTTTATCATTTCAAGGGCATAATCCGCACCTAAAAAATTTCCGTCAGCATTATTCGTACCGACGGTGAATTTAACACCGGCATCCTTAGCTCTTTTAATGAATTCGGCAGAAGGTATCTTATACCTGTTATTTATCTCTACAGCTATATTATTTTTCTGTAGGGCGCTGATGACTTCATCCATTCTCCTTTCCGTCCAGAAATGATCATATCTGCCGGCCATTTGTACTGGAAGGAATGTTGCATTTACATAGATATCGATTGGCTCAGTATTCAGGATTGCAACCAGGGTTTTAACCAGATGGTTCATAAACTCTTCTTCATCGTCAATGAAGGTCTCCTCAGGCAACCATATACGGTTTCTTCTTCCTTTTTCATCAGTGAAAGTCATGGCATCGGTAAAAACATAATCAAACTTTTCAATCGATTCCTTTGAAAAGAGGTTTATCCACTCGCGGCCCTCAGCCTGCATTGCCAGATAAAATTGAGGGTAATCCTTCATTGTGAGCAGAAAGGAGTCTATCTGAGAATCATTCTGAACAGGAAATCCCAGGCCGCAGTTTACGGCAATTCCGTATTGAATTTTTTCAGCTTCGGATTTTCGAACTGCATCTTCTATAGTGAAGCCACCCTTAATATGTATATGCAGGTCTGTTATGGGAAATTTATCAGTCTGCCGGCAACCGGCAATTATGAATACTAACACCGGTACGACTATAAAAAGTATCTTTTTCATAGGGAACAAAGTTGTTAGAATTTTATTCACATCTGTTACCTTTTTGAAACATTTATTTTAGTTTCGTTGAGAAAACAATTTCTATCAAGGTAGTAGTACTATATGATCTTGATCCCGCCTGGGATAAATTCGAAATCAACGAAGCCCGAGAGTCCAATAAAGTCCTCGTTGAATCGCTGAAAAACGAAGGAATTGAAACATATCTTGAAGAACTGACCGACCCGTATCTGGAAAGAATACTGGAAAAATACAGTCCTGCCGATACAATTATTTTTAACCTCTGTGAAACTCTTCCGGGAATCCCTTACAGCGAAAGAACAGTTCTGGAAATTATTGAAAAGAAAGGATACACTTATACCGGTAACACTCCTGATGTAATTGCCCGGAGCTGTGACAAGCAAAAAGTAAAAGAAGTTCTCGGATCGCTTGGCATCAGGGTTCCTTACGGAGCAGTGCTGACTGCCGAAGAAGCCGCCGGCTGGAAACTTTTCCCTGCCATCGTAAAACCTTCACAGGATCACTGCAGCCTTACAATCACCGAAAGATCGGTTGTATATGATACATCTTCCCTTAAGGAGCAGATTCAGCTGGTGAACAGGGAACTGAAACAGCCGGCGATGGTCGAGGATTTTATTGACGGCCGCGAATTCCATGTTTCGGTATGGAACAATGACCCGCCAGAAATATTACCCTCCGTTGAAATGGATTTTTCGGCTTTCTGCGAAGCCCGTAAAAGAATATGTACCTACGGTTCGAAGTTTATTCCCGGCTCTGAACATTATGAAAAAATCGAATCAGTGATTCCTGCCCCTCTTGATAAAAGACTGTTCAGGAAGCTTGAAAAAGCTGTCCTTGCAGCGTGGAAGGGATTCGGATGCCTCGACTATGCCAGGTTCGATTTTCGTTTGCGCAACGATGAATTTTACCTCCTCGATATTAATCCCAACAACGATATCAGCATCGATGCCAGTTTTGCCCTGGCAGCAGAAATGGCCAATTATTCATATGGCCAGATCCTGAAACGAATTGTAATGATGGCAGCCGAAAGACATCCTGTATTCGGAGAACAGGTTCTGATCCCGGTATAACAATTTCATTATCCCGGCCTCCGGAAAATGAGTCTGTAACTATTTCATGAAGTAGATCCTGAATTCACTGTCCGATTTTCTATCGAGCCAGTGTTTGTATTCAAGGCTTAAAGTTTTATCAAGCAGCGGAGCCGGAATAAATGATGCAATTATTTCCAGAATCTCATTCTCCTTAAGTTCTTTTATTGCTGCCAGAACGACATGAACAGGATGCTCACCCCTGTTAAGCATTTCATTTGTATCAATCGTATTTACAACAGACTCCCTTTTATACCATGCTGGACAAACAGTAACGTATTTCCCTCCGGTGTCGTCGAGCTGATCAACAGCACCCTGCCCGGCTTTTTCACGCAGCCTGTTAACAAGGACCTGCACATCAAGACCGCCGACAGTTGCTGCCTGGGCAATAGTGGTTATGCGTGCAATTGTCTTTCTCAGGACAGGATTTTTAAGCTTTTTAAACTCCGGTGCAGAGGTGATGAGAGTATCTTCCAGTTCGGGATAAGCCTCCAGTAGGTCATATATCTTTGTTTTTGGTGTAATGATCAGACTGGCCATCTTTATTTCATTTTAGCGGTGTATGATAAAATTCGCTGTTCCCCCTCGAGGCTTCTTGCATTTGAGAGATCATGCGAGACTTCCAGGGTTCCCAGGTACTCCCCGTTTTCATCACGCAGTGCAAAGTATTCTATATGTATAAACTTGCCCTGCATCTGTATCCAGAATGGTGCATGTGATGCCGCGCCTGATTTGAAATCTTCCAGTATCTTTTCAATAATATGAACACTTCCCGGAGGGTGGCAAAGCCTCACATCACGGTTGATAATTGAACGGCTGCGGGCAAATATTCTTTCTTTCCCCTGGGTAAAGTACTTTACCTTATCGTCCCTGTCAACGAAAGTCATATCGAAGGGTACTGTATTTAATATCGCCATTATCTCGCTGGCTGTGAAGCTGCCTGACGGTAAATGAACCGTGCCGTTCTGGTTCATTGCTTCCTTATTCTCTTTATCAGCCGTTGAGATGCCTTCGGGTTTCCAGTCGACCTGCGGATCGTAAAGGGTAAAACCAAAATCGAGGGTTTGTCTGTGTATCTGCCACCACTCCTCGGTTGTGAGCAGGTCCATACACATCGGGAACAGGATATCCTCTTCCTTTTTGGTCATATCAACCACAGACTTAAGCACCGGCGAAAAGAGAATTTCCTCCGCATCCTCAAGATCTGATTTTTTCAGTCCCTCTGCGCGCAGTATTTCGATGCAGCCCTTCAGCTGGTCACGTATCTCATCATGTTTCCCCCACATCACCATCGGAGGTCCGGTGACATCCTTCTTTTCGAGATATGGAAATACCAGATATTCCTTGCGCTTATAGTGTTTATCAACATCCATCAGGTCATTGAAACACGACAGGATCTTAAGCGAATAATCCCTGAAATCGCTTTCTTTTATCGTATATAAGGCAGATATAAGCACCTGCGCCTTTTCCACAACTTTACGCACTTCCTTGTTCTCCTGTTTAAACACATCCACCGGATGTCCTTCCGGAATTGCCTGTGCCCCGCTCTGGTCGATGTGTCCGTCAAGTACCTCGCCGTGAACATCACAAAGTTTCAGTACTTCTGTCTGAGGTAATCCTTCCTTTATCAGTTCCTGCTCTACCTCCACCACTTCACCATATGGTATCTGCTGCAGTGTGCTTATCAGCTCGGCACGGACCTGCTGAGGGTCACCGCCGTGGTGCAACTTCAGGATCAGCTCCTTGAGCTTTTCTTTCCTGAACCTTGAATTATTGATTAATTCACTCATTCGATTAACTGGTTATTGATGAAGAAAATTTCAATTTTTACCTGTTTTAATAGCCGGTGCGGAGGGTGAATGTGTTTTTCTTTTTCATGCTCTGCAATACGGAACTGTATGTAAGACAATCATCAGAACACAAAGTTTACAGAAATATATTTAAAACAACCAGACTTGTGCCATCAGGCCATAGGTTTTAACCATGACAAATGTGGCTTTTTTTTATGGATCAGTTATTTATTTTAGCGGCCTTCAACCATGTACTTTGCCATGAACCCGGAATTGTTGTTTTGGATTTCTTTTATTGCAATATTCTCCATCGGTTTTATTGTTGATCTGCGGGCTGCAAAGCACCGGCATGCGGAAGTAAGCATTGCGACAGCCCTTAAATGGACCGGCGTATGGATCAGCGTTGCTTTGATGTTTGGACTGGCTATTACTTTCTTTTATCCGCAGAATGAAAATTCCGGGATGACCACAAGTGGCATGATGGGAATGAAATTCTTTTCAGGCTACCTGACTGAATATATGCTTTCGATAGACAACCTGTTCGTTTTCATTATGATATTTACCATGATGAAAGTGAGGGAGGATGTTCAGCCGATACTGCTGAAGTTCGGGATATTGCTTTCCATCATATTCCGGACACTGTTCATCCTGGTTGGAATGACCCTGATTAACAGGTTTGAATGGTTGATTTACATTTTCGGGGCCTTCCTGATAGTCATGGCCGTCAGGATGGTCAAAGACGGGGATGATGAAGAGTCTATCGATCCGGAAAAAAACCTGCTTATCAGGGCCGCGAAGAAAATATTCACAGTTGATGCAGGCAACCATAATCCCGTACTTCATTCCCGCATTGACGGGAAATTTGCAATTACACCGTTCTTACTGACATTCTTATTGATAGGGTCTACCGATGTGATGTTTGCGGTTGATTCTGTCCCTGCCGTCATCGGGGTAATCCAGGAAGGCAACCAGGTTCTGACATTGAATGAAAGCAATTTCCTGGCCATAACATCCAATGTGTTTGCCTGTATGGGGCTTGTTTCGCTTTTTTTCGCCCTGAACGGGATTTTGAAAATATTCAAATATCTGAAGACCGGGATATGTTTTATCCTGTTCTTTGTAGGTGCAAAAATGATACTCTGCGCTATTAAATCAGTAAGTATGTTTTTTTCAAATCATTCATGGTTCTCATTCACAGTTATCCTGGCAACGCTGGCGATATCGATTTTGTATTCGGTTGTCGAAAACAAGATTGTTGAAAGGCGCCAGGCGTAGAGGCCTGGTTTAGGTTGCTATGGCCCGGGAGAATTTTCTGGCCAAGCCGGGGAAGTAACAACCATTGTTACTATTTTTGTTTTCAGAAGAACTCTCACCAACAGAATTTTCAATTATGAAACGAAATTACATGAATCCCTACCTGGCAGGAACCCTGCTTGGCATAGTCCTGCTCCTGGCAATGGTTGTTTCAGGCCGCGGACTCGGCGCCAGCGGCGGGATAAAATACTGCGTCGTATCAATAGTCGGCGCCGTCAATCCTCCGCATGTGGAAAATTCAGCATACTATTCAAAGTATTTTGAAAACGGTAAAAAGCCGCTTACCAACTGGCTGACGCTTGAGATATTCGGAGTGGTTGCCGGAGGCCTTATCTCAGGCGCTGTCTCGGGAAGACTGAAACTCAAAGTGGAAAAATCCCCGAAGATATCCGTCACGCGAAGACTGATATTCGCCTTTCTCGGTGGCTTGTTATTTGTCTACGGCGGTCAGCTCGCAAGAGGATGTACCAGCGGTGCGGCCCTGTCAGGCATGGCTGTTCTCTCAGTGGCTGGTTTCGTGACTATGATCGCCATCTTCGGCTCTGCATTTGCCTTTGCATGGTTCTTCAGGAAAAACTGGATATAGATAAGCCGAAAGTCCGTAAAGTCGGAAGTTTAAAATCCAATTTCGTAAATCGCAAATCGCAAATTATAAGTTTAATAGTCACAGAAATAAGTTAATAACAATCAACATGGCACCTCTTTCATCATACTTTGCTTTTCCGGAATGGCTCAATATGCTGACGGCATTGCTGATCGGGACAGGCTTCGGGTTCGCACTTGAACAGGCAGGCTTCTCCTCAAGCAGGAAACTGGCTGGCATGTTTTACGGATATGACACAACCGTGCTTAAGGTATTTTTTACAGCAGCAATAGTTGCCCTGATAGGCTCACAGTTTCTCGGCTACCTTGGACTCCTTAACCTGAACCAGGTATATGTAAACGAGTTCTATGTTACCGCATCCATCGTTGGCGGAGTAATAATGGGCGCCGGATTTATTATGGGCGGATTTTGCCCCGGCACGGGTCTGTGCGCCATGTCAATCGGCAAGATCGACGCCATGGTCTTTGTTGCAGGAGGATTTACAGGTGCATTCCTCTTCACCGAATCTTTCCCCATGATAGAAGGACTGGCTAATGCTCAGTACAGGGGACCGGTGAAGATCAACGAAACTATGGGCATCTCTCCGGGGCTCTTCACTCTTTTAATGGTAGCTGCAGCGGTTGCCATGTTCTGGATAGCCGAGCTGGCCGAGAAAAAATTCGCAAGGCCTGAAATAACAAACGACTTATAACTACCAGGTATGAAAATAAGAAAAGAATTTTCCGCTCTGCTCCTGCTTCTCAGCCTGATCCTGGCATTGCTGCCCCTCAGTGCTAACCGCTCTTTTACTGCAAAACCCGAAAAGCTTCTTTCGGATGTGCTTAAAGAGGATGCCTCAGTCACCGTTGATCAGGTCGCGGAATTTATTGTAAGGGAGGACAGCACTTACCAGCTAATAGATCTCAGATCACCCGAACAATTCAGGAAACAGGCTATCCCCGGAGCTGTAAACATCCCGTATCCGGAATTCATTGAAAAAGATCCGGAGACATGGCTCGGCAATAAAAACATCATGAATATATTCTATACAACGGAGGATACCGAGGCGGACTATGCCCTTGTATATGCCAGAGGACTGGGATATGACAACAGTTATGTCATGGAAGGCGGCATCACGGAATGGATCACGACAGTTATGGAGACAAAATTCACAGGCGACAGGATAACAGCAAGGGAAAACGCCCTGTTCGAAACCAGAAGACGCGCCGGAGAGATGTTCACCGAACTGAACAGCCTCCCTGACAGCCTTAAAACAAAATTCCTCGAATCAAAAAAATTTTCTGCAAAAAAACTTGACGGTGGATGCGAATAATGAAATTGTAAAATGTTAAATCAGATGAAATTCCTCAGACATTACTGGCTCATTCTTTCAATAATCCTGCTGGCGGTTATACTGGTTCTGATCAGGACATACAGTCATAATTTCAGATATGATGCCGTCAGGTGGGCCGAACCTTCAGTTCGCGGCACAAATATCCTTACTAAAGATCAGGTTGCTGCCATGAACAGCGATATACTGCTGATCACGCTTGGAATTGAAGATCCGGATATTGAGAATTTACAGGATAAAATCCTGAAGCTGAATCCGGAATCGATAATTGAAAAACCCAACCTCTCACTTATAAAGAAGAACCAAGGTCCTGTCATCCTTTTTTCTGACGACAACTCCGTTTCTGCCAGGGTCTGGATGGTGCTCAGCGAGACGGGTATTAGAAATGTCTATATCCTTCGGGATGACAGCAAGAATGAGGTGCCATAAAAAATTCCGGTCTGCATATTCTGCAGGCCGGAATTTATGTGTCATGATTGCACTTTAATTATTTTACTGCCTGGAAATCGTTCGATTCGGCCAAAGTGAAGGGCAGCCATGACAAGGCGCTTTTTTCACTTACCATCTTGTCGTACATAAAACTGTTGTTACCGTACTTCAGGGTCCTGGCATCATAGCCGAAAAGCCTCAGGAATGCAGTCGCAAATCCCGAGTTATGGCCCGTACCGCAGTAAATTACAACGACTTTGTCAGACGGGATGGTTGCCATCATGTCAGGGAAGCCCAGGGTTGACTCAGGTTTGTACCTTACGGCTCCAGGTATATGCCCTGCATCATATTTGTCTTTGCGTTCAAGATTAATGACAAAATATTTCCCTGGTTCACCGAAAACTTCATCAGCCGTTATCAGGATATCACCAGTGCCTTCAGCAAAGAGCGTTTTGAATCTTTCATCCCCGATCTCCCTGCCTGTTGTGAAGCCGGTATTAAGTTCAGGCATTCCTGCAGGTTTCGGTGTCTCATTTGTGGTAACCTCCAGGCGGTCTTCATATTTGCCCGATGCACCTTTGAGCCAGCCCTCCGCTGCATAACTTTTGTTCCACCCGCACATTCCCCATCGCATGGCAAAGACATTGCCGTATCCCATCATTCTGAGCAGCGCCGTGGTATAACTTGATACCTGTCCGTCTTCGCAGACCATGATAATCTTATCAAATTCGAAAGGTTTGACGCCTGTCTCAAAATATTCCGGAAGCTTTCCAAATTCGATATTTACAGCTCCCTTAATATGGCCCTCTGAAAAAAGTTGCGGTGACCGCAGGTCAACGATCAGGTTATTTTTCCCAAGCTCGTCATTTACAACAGAAGCTTTTATAAGGCTTGGGAAATACTGACTGTTAACATAATCGCCGTTCTCTTCAAGGTCCTTGAGCAGAAGCAGCGTCTCCTGTCCGATGACAGGCGCAACCGCAACCTCTTTTATTGCTTCCGGTTTCTTTTCACTTTTCTTTCCCGTGCACCCTGCTGCAAATACTGCAAGCAGTGAAAGGAAAAGAGCATAGCAGCTTAGTTTATTGCGCATGATCTGTGCGAATATTGTTACTGAGCAACAACAGCCACCCGGTCCTTGTCATATCTGACCGTCTCAGTGCGGTTGCCTTTCTCATCATATTTATACTCAGTAATAGCAACCCCGTTGTCAGGACTATTTATAATATTCCTGTCCTTGTCCATGTTTCTGGCTTCGATCAAAGCACCGTGGCTGTCATAGGTATACTGGGTGACAGGAATGCTTTTACCAGCTACGTACTCGTTGTCCTGGTCAAAAACTGCAGTTTCCAGAACATACCCGTTCTCATCATATTTACTTACTCTTCTTGACCATCCCCAGTAGAGGTTTGACATCTGACCTGTGGCATTGTAAACCGAGAAGCTCAGGTTGTCACCAGATTCATTCGGTTCAAACTCAAAGTAAGAAACGCCGATGTCGCCGCAGTTTTCAGCTGTACAGTTATACAGGGTATCGCCCATATAATTGGCCATACGAGTGACATAACCCTTGTCGTTATAAGAGAACCTCAGTTCATAGAAAGGACAGAATTGATTCATTATTGTCTCTTCATTGGCAAGGTTGTACCTTTTTTCCTGCACCATTCCGTCGTCGAGAACCGCCCATACCCATGAATGGATCTTATTCCTGTTCTCAACCGGCTGTCCCTCTTTGTCGAAAAACTTAAGGCCGGTCCTGGTGCCTTTTTCATCCAGGGTGTACTCATAGGTAAAGACTCCGCCCGATTCTATTGGTTGGCCATTCTCATCAAAAAAATGCCTAATCTGTTTGTTGTCTGAATATGTGTAGGTTATTTTTGCTGCCCCACCCATCGAGGAATACCCCAATAGTTCATCACCTCTTACAAACTCGACAGACAGCAGTCTGCCGGTATCGTCATATGTAAACTTATAACTGTTTATGTCTGAAGCCTCTTCAGCTGTCAGCTCGCGGGCACCCCTTTCAAGGTCATAGGGGGTCTCGCTGAACAGGAGACTCCTGTAATAAACGGTCCCGGAGTTTGTGTCTTTCTTTGCCGGTGCCTGGTTACAGGCCGGTAAACCTGAAATTATCAATGCTGCCATCCCGAGGAGCAATGCTGTGTTTCTCAATTTCATGTTGCTGTTTTTATTGGTTTATTTATTTTTCTGATTTCAGTTAATTTGTCATCCCTTTAATTATGATGAATGCAAATTAAATAATCTTCCGGCAAAGATAACAACTGTTCATACTCTGCCAAGTCATTTTTTGATCACGGGGAATCCGTAAATAATGTAAATTTTTCACATAATTGTGTAACGGTTCCCATTAACGGTTAACCTAAATTTGGACTGTAATTCCATTGCATATCTCGTTCCGTTCAAAGACTGAATTACAAATCATCCCTGGTTTTCTTTCAGTATCTCGGTCCAGGTAACTAATTGTTTGAATATTAATAAAGCCAATAAGTGTTTCAAAATGATAAAACCGGTTACAAATGAAAATATACAAGTCATGGAAACAGCGACATTGATTACCAGGTCACAGTTGCCGGGGTTTCCGGTAACTCGCATTTCACCATTGTTCCATCCCGAGATTAAAACCTTAATAAGGAATATAAAACATAGCCGCTCATGGGCGAAAGGGGATCAGAATGCAATGTTTCTTGTAAAACATTTGGGGAGGCAGGTAGTGCTTGCTGCCTTTCATAAAGGAACAGACATCTTTTCCTATCAGTCAAATGATTCAATCACATTTCAGATAATCGAGGGAAGCCTGAAATTTAATTCCCGAAAAGCTTCGGCAACAATTGCAATGGGTCAGGTGCTGACGCTTAACGGAAGAGTAAAATACAGACTGACCACCAGTGAAGAGACGGTACTTCTGCTATCAGTGGCAAAGAATACCCTGAGGAGAGCCTGAAATCGGTGAAGGCAGGCAAATCTTTATAAACAATAACATAATGAGCCGGAAAGAGAACATTTTAAAAAAGAAAACTGTGCAAAAAGCACTGAAACATGCTTTACAGGCGGATACGGATCCAGGATTGGTATCCGGGGATCTTCCGGAGGGTCAGGGAAGTGAAGTATCGCTTTTGATGCATGACATTTTTGGAGGAGAGATTTTAAAGACCCCCGGAAGCAGAGGCTGGCATTTTTACAACAGGATTCAAGGCGAGCGTATTTATTTTGCAGGAACGGAGTTAAGCAGATGCCGTGATGACCGGAGCTTTGCAGATATTCCTTCCTCTCCTGCAGAGACTACGGCTTATTTTGAACAGGAGGACTATTCAAATTTCTTCGTAAGGTTTATCAGGGCATTTGAAGAGGCAATAGGCCTGACACGTAAACCTAATTAAGTTTCTACCCGGCAATAGTCTTTTCTGCTTCATCAATCAGAGCAATAAATAATTGTCTTCTTTAAGCAGCCCAAACAGATGCGATTCTGGTTTTTATTTAGTTAATTTACTAAATAACAACCCTATGATGATACCTAGAACCTGGACCCTTACTTCCTTCTTCCTTCTGACACTAATTGCCGGTTCATGCAAAAACTCAGGCAGCGTATATAAAACTATAACTCCTGAAGTACTCAAGGACAAGATTGCCGGCGGATGGGCTGGCAAGATGATTGGCGTAACCTACGGCGCTCCTACGGAATTCAGTGCTCAGGCCAAAACATATACGGATTCCATAAACTGGAAACCATCTGATATCAGGGGAAGTATGTGGCAGGACGATATATACGTGCAACTGACCTTCCTGATGTCTATGGATAAGTACGGAATCGATGCCCCTGCAAAAAAATACCAGGAGATGTTCGCCAAAGCAGGGTATATGCTCTGGCATGCCAACATGGAGGCAAGGAAAAAC
>Ga0316601_100000804_pt1 | contig 14439 bp, 12 predicted proteins | sample OWC_soil_day5_no_FD_207663 | JGI IMG/M metagenome (GOLD analysis project Ga0316601, IMG submission 207663) | Wetland soil microbial communities from Old Woman Creek delta, Ohio, United States - OWC_soil_day5_noCT | ecosystem: Environmental > Terrestrial > Soil > Wetlands | place: USA: Ohio...
CATCACCGTAGAGAATCTGATCATTCGCGGAGTGGGCAGCAATCAGCAGGTCGTTGGCATCTCGACCAACGGCGCCACCACATGGAACTGGACCATCCGCGGTAACACGATCGTCGGTGCCGGCACTGGCATGTATCTGGGCAACTCGGATGGCGCAAATCCATTTGTAGCCGGGCTGATCGAGCGAAATGTCATTCGCGACACGATCGGCTACAACGTACAAATCAAGCACCAGGCGCCGTGGCCCAACATCACGGGGCTGCCGACAGGCAAAACCAACACAGTGGTCCGCCACAACGTGTTCACCAAGGGAAGCAACAGTTCAACCGGGGCCGACGCTCGTCCAAACCTGCTGATCGGCGATGTGCCGGCCAGCGGGCCGGGGGCCGATAACGGTTACGAGGTCTACGGAAACTTCTTCTACCAGAACCCCACCGAGGCGCTGTTCCAGGCCGAAGGCAACGTCGCCTTCTACGCCAACCTCCTGGTCAGCACCACCGGTTCAGCGGTGCACGTCCAACGCCACAACGGAGCCGTGCGCGCGATCCGCATCTTCGGCAACACTGTCGTCGCGGCTGGCGGCGGCATCTCGGTCACCGGCGGCAATGCGCCCTATACGCAGCAGGTGGTGGCCAATGCGGTTTTCGCCGCAACGCCGATCAGTGCTCACAATGCTTCGGCCAATTTCACTGGCACCTACGCCAACGCCGCCCGCCATCTGAACAACCCGACCGCAACCATCGGCCAGCTTGATCTATTTCCCAAGACCGGCGGCACCATTCGCGGGGCGGCCGCCATAGACACCGCGGGCCTGTCGGCCTTCACCGATTGGGCGCTGGATTTCAACGGCAAACGCCGCGACTGGTCCTTTCGCGGCGCCTACTCGGGCGAAGGTGTTAACAGTGGATGGCGACCGAAAATCGAAATCAAGGCCAAGTAACCACCTGCTTCCGACAGAACCAGCACGGCTGCGCGAACTTCTCTTCCTATCGGAATACGACAGTCTTTTCCCCGTTGAGAAGAATGCGGTGCTCGCAATGCCAGCGAACCGCGCGCGCCAAGGCGACGCACTCAACATCGCGACCGATCGCGGCGAGTTCCTCTGGATCCAACGTGTGATCGACTCGCTCGACTTCCTGCTCGATGATCGGCCCACCGTCAAGGTCCTCGCTGACGTAGTGTGCAGTAGCCCCGATGAGCTTCACACCACGCTCAAACGCCTGGCGGTATGGATGGGATCCCTTGAAGCTGGGTAGAAAGCTGTGGTGGATGTTGATCGCACGACCGCGCAGACGCTCGCATAACGCCGGCGAAAGTATCTGCATGTAGCGGGCCAGCACGACAAGATCGATCGAATCTCGTGTCACGATCTCGTAGATTCGTTCCTCTTGCTCTCGGCGTTCGCGGTCGCTCGCGCTACGCGGAACGGGCAGATGATGGAAGGGAACCGCGTAGCTCTCGGCCAGCGCCTGGAAATCCGTGTGATTGGAAACAACTGCGACGATGTCCACCGGCAATTGGCCGCTCTTCCACCGGAACAACAGATCGTTCAGGCAGTGACCGTGTCGACTGACCATGAGAAGCAGCCGCGAACGCGTCGCAAGGTCCTCGAAGCGCGCGGCCATTCCGAATTTGGCGCGGGTGCTCTCGAAGAGCATCTGCAGCCGCTCCACCGATGCCAGGTGCTCGGGAGCCTCGAAATGCACCCGAAGGAAGAACAGGCCCGATGCCGGATCGCCGAATTGCTGTGAATCGATGATGTTGCATCCGCCCTGGAACAGCACGCCGGAGACGGCATAGACAATGCCCTTCGTATCCGGACAGGAGACGGTCAAGACAAACTCACGTGCGGCTGGTGTCATCTGCCTCTTCCCAATGCGCCGGGTTCCTTGGGGCGCCCGACTGCCAGCGCACCAGGCGACTTATTCGATCCACGGATGCTAATCGACAGCCATAGGGCATCCACGGAGCTATGAGTTCGAAGTATCAGGGCAGAAAAGAGGTTCCGAGCACGGCAGCGCTCGACTTGGCGGCCTAGACGAATTGCCCCAAAGGCTCGCGCCGCCTGAAGAACTCGCCGAAGAACACATTTTTCGAAGTGGCAGGTGTGGGGGATCGAGCTGTGCGCGGTGGCGTGGTCAAAGTCCTACATGGCTCCGACTTAATCGGGCCGTAAGATCACCAGAACGCGAAATGGTGGAATGAGCCGCGTCCCTTGTGTCCAGGATCCCCAATGTCTCATCTCTAGCGACGTTTCTAACTATCGTGGGAGCGGAATTACGACGTTTGTCGAAGAACCTTACGCACGCCAATGTTGGGGTTCCTCGTCCCGCGAAGGCCGCTGCAAAAACCTCTTTTCTGACATGGGGTTAGCGCAGATCCAAAGAGAAAGGGCTGTCAACTCGGCACCCTACGACGTCGAGACCGCTTACAGCCCGCACCGATAAGCGCCGTAAGTCCCTGTTTTTATTAGCTGGCACGGTTTCTGCGTCGAGGTACATGAAAAGCGCAATTTTGAGACACCGATAAAGCAACTCGAAAAGGTAGCTCCATGAAAGTCCTGAAGTCCTTCATCGCAGCGTCAGCCGTTTCACTCGCGGCTCTGGCTCCGACAGCATCGCAAGCGGCCATCATGTTGACTCTGGATGACCTCTCAACCGTCGGTGTCGATGTAACTGTCACGGACGGCGGTCCCGGAGACGCGTCGGGGCCGGGCGTAATCACTTTCATCGGGCCGCTCGGCGCCTGGACCGTAAACGTGTCGACCGGCGTTTCAAACGCCGTCCTGCCTCGGTTCGGCATTGACTTGAATTCGATCAATGTCAGCAGCGGCTTTGCGGGGACGCTTCGGATCTCCTTCACCGAAACGGGCATGGTTCACCCTGGAGTTGGACCCTTGGTCTTGAACGGTCACGGAGAGATCGGCGGGACCATTGGTTCTGGCGGAAACGTGGCGTACTCGTTCTACATAGACGACAGCGATGCGCCGTTCGGCACAGGCGCCACGGTATTTTCAGGGGCTACCGGTGTCAGTCCGTTTGCAGATTCTGGCAGCAGCTACGTGAACGTCACCAACCCCTTCTCAATGACCCTGGTGATGGACATCACGCACAGCACACTTGGCGGCAGCACGAGCTTTGACTTCGAAGGTCGGGTTCCAGAGCCTGGTAGCCTGGCACTTCTCGGCATCGCCCTGCTCGGCGCGGGTGCCGTCACGCGGCGTCGCAAGATCTGAGCGATAGCGCTTCGACCAAACGCCCCGCTTTCGCGGGGCGTTTTTTTTTGCGCTGGCGAGACGCACAGACCGTCTACAACTGGCGTAAGCACTCGGCGGTTTGGCGCCTGCCAACGTCAGGCGACTGAAGGTTCTCGAGACCGTGAACGCGCGGCTGCGGGCCGCTGAAGATGGCCCGCTCCGGCCTGAGCTATGAGTTGCGGCTCCCGGCCATGGACGCACCGGTGATCGACGCGATATGGGTGCTTGGCGGCGCAATACCCGCGGTAGGGCTACAGGCGCATCCGCCTCTTCCTGCAGCGCCCTAGGGCCAGACCCTGCGCTGGCACCTCGCCCACCGGCTGTGGCGGCAGGCCGGATTGCAGCCGGCGCGGCGGCGGGTGGCAAACCCATAGGCCCCGGCCGTTGCCGGCAGCCACCGCCAGCCTCCGCCCGCACAGCAGCCTGAACTACTTGACCCCGACCGAGTGAAGCGCTTGGCCCTCGCGCACGACCAGTGCAACCGCGCGCGACAAGTTCACGAGTTAGGCCATTCATATCCCAAGTGACGCGAACGCGGCGCCCCTGGTCAAGTCGACCGATCACTAATGACCATCATGACGTTCGGTCCACTTGAAAGTGAAAGTGGCGCGGAGTCGACGCTCGATTCGAATCTGCCTCCTTGCGCCGCGCGGCTTAACGAGCAGGACGCGAGAAAGGACCTGCCATCCTGAGTTTCCAAATGCTGCGAGTGAGGGCGCGTTGCTGTGCCAGACGACAGCGACGCCTTCGGTGAACCCGCGATCGAACATGACCCGGACAACCTCCTCGACCAATGCCGAGGCGTAGCCTTTACCTCGCTCGGATTCGGTGGTGCTCAATGCACCGAGCATGAACCGCCCACTCACAAGAGGGACGATGTCAGCGTCGGGATGTGGCGGCGCCGTCCAGACGGTGCACCTGCAGACCTCCTCGCCCGAAAGCAGGGCGACGAATGCGATCTCACCGCACTCCTTCTCCGATCGGACAATGAAGACAATATCGCTCCGGGCGCAGCGCCACGGTGTATCTACAGCGGCGTTCGCGTGCGAGCCATTCTTGCGGCCATCGACGCGGTGAAGAACGACAACACGAGCAAACCGCGAGAACAGAAGCGCAAGGGTCCGTTTCAACATCGATTGCTCATGATCGCGGCCATGGCTGCCGCGCTGCGAAGTCACACTGTCCCTCCATATCACGCGACTTGCACGGCAAGTTGAGCAGCACCCAGCGCGCTCCACAACACTCGCTCTTAAACCTGGTCACTAGCGTGAGCGACTCAGGAGATGAGGGATCGGATCGCTGATGGCCTGCCAGAATCCCCGCCAGTTCAGCTCATCAAGTCGGGAAAGCATTTGAGGTCGCCTCAGCATTCCGACGACCGTTCCGGGTTGAAAGTAGGCCCCTGGAATCGTCGGCGACTCCGGGATCGATCGGCCGCGCGCCAAGTCAACAGCCAATGCAGGAAAGTTGCCGCCGCGCCACATCGAAACGGTCACGCTGTACCAGAACCTGCAATTGAACTCGAGCGCGTAGAGCAGGCGCGACTTATCGTCGCGTACAAAATCGATATGCCCAGGGCCTCCGTAATCGAATGCCGCAACGATGCGCTGCCCAGTCTCGATCACCTCCGGATCGTGGTAGAAGAGCCGTGACCCATCGTCGGAGTGAAGCTGTACGTCGTGGCACCGAATCACTCCATTGGCCGCGAGCAGTGACAGTCCCAACGTATGACCGGCAATGAACCGCTGGAGCAGTAAGGGAAGTGTCTTGTGTGGACCTGAAGTCTTCAAGTAGCCGATAAGACTTCTGAAATCGTCGAATCGGTGTATGCCGTGTCCCGACTCGGCGTTAAGTGGCTTGACGAGCAACGGAAAGCCTATGGTTTCAACCACCTCTGGAGTCAAAGCATCCACGTCGTCGACAAGGTAAGACGCCGGCACGGACACGTTTGCATCCTTTAGTCTGCAATAGAAGGACCATTTGTCGTGGCACGCCGCTAGCGTTGGAGCATCACTCGGCGCGAACGACGGAACTGTCACCACATCCCTCAGCGAATGCAGTAGTCCGTGCGAGTGAATATCATCGGCAACGATTGCAGTCCATCCGCGATGGCCTGCGTGGGCGTTGATCCACTGCGCGAGCTGAGCACGCAATCCGATGCAATCCTTCGCACCATCGATCTGATCGAAGTGCCCGCAGTACCGCGAATAGCGAGTCGCGTTCCTGCGTGCGACGGAGACGACATCAACGTTCAGGCCGGCTTCGCGCAGGCAATAGAGGACCTTAAGGCCCAAGGCTTCGTTGTTGGAGCAGAGAAGTACGGATTCCACTGGGTTAGAACGTTGTGGTGTGGTGCCTAACCCGGTGTACGGCTCGCCTGCTCAAACGGGAAAGGCCGGCTCGCCGTTGATCCACTCGCCCGACGAGCGCAGCGAACCGCACCATATCAAAATACATGATCAACGGGCAAGAATCGCAGATCTTCGGCAATGTTGCTCGGCAACGCCTGGGTCGATGGAGCAGCTGCCAGAAGACGCGAAAATCCGAGCATACGTACGGCTGAAGACGCGGCCCCGTCGTGAAATCTCGAGCTCGTCCTCACTCCGTGCCGACGCTTGGCGTGAGAGTCGATAGCAGCTATGTTTATGGCTTGAGACAAGAAGGGCCGGCAGGTGGGCCATCGATAGTGCCACAGCGACGAAGGAGGCTGCCGACACCTCACTCGGCGTCAGTTATGGCGCGCGCCACGATTTCTTCGCTCTTCACCATATGTGCGGCAAGGGATCAGATGCAGCCACAAGGAAGCCCCTTATGTTCGACCGATCAAGAAGCGCCCGCCGCCGAGGGTGCCGCCAACAGCCAAGAAGCGTCTTCGGCTGAAAGTAACGTCCTAGGCGAGTCGAACTATCGTAAATCGGCCGCCCCTGCGCAAGATCCACGGCCATCACTGGGAAGTTGCCACCCCGCCATAACGAGGCGGCGACGCTATACCAGTACCGTGGGTTGAATGCGAGAACGAATGGCTTACCGGTCCTAAGGAATTTGGTGGATCAACGAAGTCACCCATACTCGTCGAGGCATTTGAAAGAACTCCTGCGCCGCTACGCCGAAGACTGAGTGCGGCCGGTAAGTTCGAAGGCACTTGCGGTTAACTCCGAATTCCGGCTACGTCCACCTCGATCTTCAGGTTGCGGCGCTTCGCCCGAACCGCAACCAACGACGGAGCCGGCCTCGATAGTTACGACGATCGAGCCATTGTCCAAGAGTGTCGACGAAGCGCGAAAAGTGCCAATGCGTATGCAATAGCAGCCTATTCCGGAAAGAGGCCTCCATTACGGCAATGTTTGCGCAGCGCAGATGGTTTGTACCGAAAAGACGCTTGTGCTCCGACTCGCCTTCCGTGAAGTCAAAATAGCGGAAGCGCCGTTCGTTAAACAAGCTTTCCAGCGCCAGCCATTGGAGAACCGTCCCTACGGAAAAGCGTAAGTACGCCGGATCGTAACCAAGGTAAGCGTACTGAACCACACCCCGCTCTACAGGGCAGAACAAGTAGGAAACGGGCTTGTCACCATCGAACAACAAGAAAGCTCTGAGGTTGTCCTTCTCGGCCAGCTCTTTCGCATTGGAAAGGTAGGAAGGGTTATTCGGCAAACCCGCGTCGAGAAGCCTCTCTTGATATGTCTTCGAAGACACTTCGCGGGCGAGCGCCCAATAGCGTTCCAACTCGTCGGGTCGAGTGAAGCGCTCCCACCGGACATTCCCACCGCAGTGCTCAGAGTACTTCTTGATCTTCCGCCGAATCGTTGACAAAGTCTTTCCACCAAACTTCTGCTTGTAGGAGTCGAAGGTCTGAGACATGTCGATGTAGTACCTAGGAAAACAGTGCATCACATATCGGATAGCTCTTCGACCGCCCAGTGTGCAGGACGTCAAGCTCGGCTGCAGGTCGTCGTGGGCGATCGAGCGCAGCATCATGCCGTCACAGCCGAGAGGAAGGTCCGGAAGTTCCGGGACCCGATGTACTTCGCCGATGTCAAACTGTTGGACATACAACGTCCGGCGCACACTCAGGAGGGTCAAGTCACTGACTTGGAATCGAAACTCGACTCGTCCTAGTGCCCCCATGCGTTCCTTCTCCGCCACACCTGCTCCGCCATACGCAGACCGGTTCTCCAAATCGGAGACTGAAGGCGAGGCCCGGGAGAAGTGATCCATGTCGATAAGCCGCCATTCCGAAAGCCGTGTACTCGAAAGTTGTCCGAGTGGCGCTCAAGGAAGAGGCAAAGCCGACGAAGTCTCTTCACCACATGGCGATCTACGGCTTGCGCTCCTGGCGTCAGCAACTCGGAGCTATGAGACAGGATGACAAAACTCTGGTGGCCTAGCTTCAGCGCCTGCCATAGCAGGTGCTCGAGCTCCGACCAACTGCAGGCCGTCAACTGCACGTGCCGGAGGCCACGGCCATCATCGTAGATCGTCATAGGAAGCTCAAGCACGTTCCCAATTTGGCACGGTTGGTCCAACAGCGATCCTTCGCAGACGCCGCTGGTTGGCCCCATCATTGTCGCGTTGTAACTGCTGTCGATGTAGATCTGATTCCTCTCAAGAGCAGTCAGAGTATCCCGGTTAAAACCAAAGTTGCCGGCGCGAAATGCCATGGGTCGCGGGGCGCCCGCCCGCTCCAGCCACTCGATTCCCAGTGACAGAAGTCGGCCCTGTTCAGTCACATCGAAGTCTCGCAGGTACCGTCGCTTCCCTGTAGACAGAGGGAGCAACGGCGGCCGAGCCTCATCGACCCACTCCGTGTGCAAGTGCAGTTGGCTCTCGTGTCCAGCATCTTCAATCAAGCCCACTATCTCCGACAGCGGCTCCCTCCCGAAGCGTCCTGCAAAAAGCGGCTCGACAAAACAGACGCCCTTCAAGCCATGGTCGCTCAGGACTCGCAGTTGGAAAGGCAGGCCGTACTCGCGCCCGGGTCCGTAGATGTAACGCCCAAACGAATCCGGAAACTTGCGATCTATGTCCTGCCACCCGTCGCACCAGACCTCCACGTCGATGGTGAAGAAAACATTCAGCATTCCCGCTCGTACCTGTCAATGCAGTCGCAAGTGCGCGAACGTCGGAACTCTACGCAGGACGTCGCGAGACGTCGACGGGATCCATCGGCAGTGTTCCGTCCGCCTGCAACGGCCACGGCCCGCCACGGCATACAAGCTCTGCTGTTGCAACGCGATTCAGCACATCCATGTCGGATATTTGTCCGACTCGGAAGAACTCGCTCATCGCCGGCAATCTCGGGTTGAGGTGCGCAGCCTCCAAGGCCTCACAGAACCACTGTGGACGGGGGCGAAGAGGACGAAACCTGGTCCGGACTCGATAGCTGAACTGCCGGAGATATGGCGGTCTCCACAGCGTAAGCGCCATCTTCAGGCGGTAGCGCAACGGCGGTTCTTTGCTGAACGGAAAGCCGTACGTACTCATGTATTGCGCCAGCCTGGGCGAGATTCTCCTGAGGATCTGGGCCTCTAGCCGCCCGTGATCCTTGAATCCAATTGGAACACGTTCAGTCCCCGAGAACACCGACGGCTCGAGGAAGGGGAATAGAAGCGGACCGAAACGCTGGTTCAATCCAACGTCCCGGCCCGTCCAGTATCGCACCCGAAAGAGTGGATACAGCGCCTCCACCTGCGCTCGATCCAGTTTCGCGTCACGCGGCTCGCCCTGGAATGCGAGTCGCATCTCCTGCGCCAATTGGGCCGTGTAGTCCGCCTGCCGGAAGCGAGACGTCACCTGCGACGGGTCGTACTGCGAGTAGAAGCTCCAGACGATTTCCTCCGGGCTGAAACGTCCGTCCCGCAGGTAGAAGAAGTTGCGGAAACACTCTCCTCCGGAGCCATTCAGTACGTCTGCCCCCCGGGCACGTTTCTCACGGTCGTCGTCGTCAATTCCAGCATCGAACAGGCCATCGACCTTCCAGGAATCGAACCTCGCCCATGCCCGTTCAGGAGATCCCTTCCGATCGCCCTGAAGCTGGCCCTTGTCGACATGCCGAAGCCGAAGCCCTTCGCCCCGCGCGATTTCCTTCGCCACAACAACATCCGGGTCGTGTTCGGTTCCATACACGTACAGCCCAGGATCCATCCCCGCGTCGAGCAACAGTGCAAGAATCAGTCGCGAGTCGTATCCACCGGAGAGAGCGGTTCGAAAGTTCCTTTGGCTGTTCACATAGGTGCGAAAGAGCGCCCTCAGTCTCTCCGCATAATCATCCGCCGCGTCCTCCACGGAAGAGTGAACCCGTGCGGCGTCGCGCGCGTCAGGACTTGACGCCTTTGGCGGCCCGGATTCCGGGAGGCTGTAAAGGACGCCCGTTCGCTGCTGTCTTACGTGTTGCAGAAGCGTCTTCTCGCCAAACGTCGCGCCATTGAACGCATACTCATAGAGGCCCTGCACGTCGGGAACAGCCCCTGGCAAGGACGCGCGCAGTGCGCTGAACGAAGACGAGAACAAGGTCTCCTCAAGATTGCGGTAAATCTTGTAGGCGCCCAGTTCGTCGCTTGCCAACCACAGTCGCCCAGCTTTGAACAGGATGACTGCGTAATGACCGCGGCACTCGGCCCAAGTGAAAGTTCGGCCGTCGAAGTCCTGCAGCAGTGACTCGAGGCCGAGCTCAAGCCTTTTCCCGCGATAGAAGAAAATGCCAGTGCAGGCGGCGAAGTCGCCGCCCTCCCGCACGTAGTGGGGGCCGGATCCGTCCAGCTTGCCCGACAGACGGAGGGTCCAATCGTTCGTGGCGAGAGAAACCTGTCGATCGAAGCCGCTGCGCGCGTGCGCCTCCCACCAGGCCATGTCCGGTCTGGTCGAGTCACGTCGGGAAAGCACGAAGAATCCCAAGGAGCTATCCGGCGTTCCGTCGTCTGACCGAGTAGCTTACCCGGCAGACTTCATCACCGAGTTCGAATGTGTCGGCATCCATATGATCTTCAGACCATCCAAGAGCCGGCGCAGGAGTGCCCGACACCTCTTCCGGGGACACTGACCCAAGCTTCGGTCCTTTCCTCGAACACTACCGCAGGCTCATCTGAGCCTATCGATGACCAGTGCACTGGCCATCGACGCGCTCATGGACCAGATCCGTGCCGTCGCCACCCATGCTGGCGCGGCCTGCCTCACTGCGTCACGCCTGAACGCCGCTGCGAACTACGCCCCGCTTCCCGTCGCACCTCCGATAGCATCATTGCATCCACCAAAAGTCAGAAATACCGAGCGAAGCGCAGCGTGTTCAATTGACTGCGCGCAGTGGGTCAGAGCTTGAATACCTGCTTTGACAGGCGCTTGAATGCGGTCACAGCGCTTTGGTAATCATTTGCCAGAGCGATGACGTTCTGACGCCTGGAGCCCGAAGGTTCGACCGTGCAGTGGTAAGCGGATATTGACGACACCGAGTGAATTCCTGGAAGCGAATCCAAGCAGTTTCCGTTTCCGCGGCTCCGGAGGCCATGAATCGCCAAATTGCCCGCGCTTTGCCCCAGTCGCCTCCGCCCACCGCTCTCGCGACATGGTTTGCACCACGCCAGTTGCGCGAACAGTTCTGAATCCAACGTTTAGGAACAAGATGCTCGCGCGGACTCACTGCCACTTCAACAGGGCCGTCGAGTCACTGGCGCGCTGGTCGAATCCACACAGCTTGCGCGCCCGAATTCGCCGTCAGTTGAGATGCGGGCACATCGCAACTCTATGAGAGCAGCAATAGCGAAGGCCGCTCGTCTGGTTCTCGGCGATTATGCCGTTTATCGATTGTGGGTAACCGATCGCCCATCGAAACGAACGACCGACAGTAGCCTGAATGTAAGGCGAGTAGTCCATGCAGACCTTGACGCCACGGACACTGATCAAGTACTGAGAGAGGCGGCCTGGTACTTCGGCAATGAGTGTGACGCCTTTGGCTGTTTTGACAAGAACCGCCTTGTCGGTTTGGCCTGCTACTGGCACGGCCAACGGTATCGGTCCCGCAATAGTTGGCCCATTGAGCATAGAGCAGCGAAACTGGTGCATATAGTGACTGTGCCATCGGAGCGCGGCAAGGGAGTAGCTAGCCTACTGATAGCCGAGTCGACTTCCAGAATGTTGCAGAAGGGCTTTTGCACGCTGTATGCGCGCATTTGGCATTCCAATAGACCCTCGCTCAGCGCGTTCGCACGCGCCGGATGGCGGCCCTACGGGTGGCTACTTCAAGCCAATCCTCTTCGCCGTCAGCTTCCGTGGACTTTCAGGGCGCGAGTGGTCGGCGTTTCCCCTCGACAGACGTAGCGCCATAACCGTTTGCTGTCGCGCATTCAAATGTGCGTATCTGCCGTAAACGTCCACACCCTTTAGCATAGTGGAAAGGCCCATGCGTCCATCCATGAAAGGGGCGTCAGACGAAAGAGGGTCGCGGATATCAGCGAACAGTCTCAACGATTCAAAATAGCCGACCAAATGTCTGTCTGATGGGCCAGCCAACACCAGGTCTGCTGACTGCGAGTCTTCCTGTCCCTGATGCACTCCGCAAGTAGCTAAAGTTCCGCGCGTGCTCTTCACTACCGCCATCTTTGTCTTCCTGTTCCTGCCGATTACGTTCGCGGGCTTCTTTGCAATCGCGTCTCGGTCACACCGGAGCGCAGCCGCCTGGCTGTTCCTGTGCTCGCTGGTGTTTTACGGCTATTGGATGCCGGAGTTCGTCACGCTGTTGCTTGCTTCCATCTGCGGCAACTATCTTGTAGGCAACCGAATTGGCACAAGCACGTCGGCCGGCCGGAGAGACAGTGCGCGTCGATGGCTGATCGTCGGCGTCGCAGCGAACCTGGCGGTTCTCGGCTACTTCAAGTACTCGGGCTTTCTGTTAGCCAATATCAATCAGCTTGCCGGCCTTGGCCTCGACATTGGTCACGTGATTCTTCCCATCGGCATTTCGTTCTACACATTCACCCAAATTGCGTTTCTGGCGGACACCTATCAGAAGGGCGTACGGGAATACAAGTTCGTCCACTACGGATTGTTTGTCACGTACTTTCCGCACCTCATTGCAGGCCCGGTGCTGCACCACGCGCAGATGATGCCGCAGTTTGGCGAGGCAAAAACGTATCGCCTCAACTGGGCGAACGTGACGGGCGGGCTTGCAATCTTCGCGGTCGGACTGTTCAAGAAAGTCGTTCTCGCGGACGGATTGAGTCCTTACGCTGACGCGATCTTCGGCCCTGCAGACCAGGGGCTTTGGCCAACGTACACCGAGGCCTGGCTCGGTGCGCTCGCGTACACGCTGCAGTTGTATTTCGACTTCTCTGGCTATTCCGATATGGCCGTCGGACTTTCGTGGATATTCAACGTCCGACTTCCGTTCAACTTCAATTCGCCGTACAAGGCAGTGAACATCATCGAGTTCTGGCGCCGGTGGCACATCACGCTCTCGAACTTCCTCCGCGATTACCTGTACATACCCTTGGGCGGTAACCGGCTCGGCCGCTTCCGGCGTCACTTGAACCTGCTAGTGACGATGCTGCTGGGCGGCCTCTGGCACGGTGCGAGCTGGACGTTCGTCGCGTGGGGTGGGCTGCATGGAGCGTACCTAATGATCAACCACGGCTACCGCGCGTTGGTCGCCCCTACTGTGCAGAAGCGACTGGACGAGAGCCGCTTGGGCACAGTAGTGGCGTGGTCCGTGACGACGCTGGCTGTCATCGTGGCTTGGGTGTTCTTCCGCGCATCGACGTTCGAGGGCGCCGCGCGAGTCCTCAGCGGCTTGGCCTTCCTCGGTCATGAACCGGAGGGCGTTGCAAATCCCCTTCTCTGGAACGCTGGGCTACACGCTGGGACGGGGTTTGCATGGTGCGTGCCGCTACTGATCGTCGCTGCACTCGCACCAAACAGCAACCAGATCGGAACCTGGGCCCTTTTGCTGTCCAGATCACGCGAGAACGCTCGGGCCTTGATGGCAGGAGCTGCGTGTACGACGATCGCACTGCTTGTGTTGCTGAATTCGGCGCGCGACACGGTCAGCGCGTTTATCTATTTCAACTTCTGATGCGTGTCGTTGCCCTCTTCCTCGTCGGTGCGGTTGCAATTCTGTGCTTACTCGAAGCGACGCTGCGAATGCTTCCCGGTCCCACCGCCACTCGCACGGGCTATTACTTCGACCCAGTCATTCTGACCTATCCGCCCAACCATGAATGGCAAAGCGCATCTGGCTGGGATCTGCGGAACTCGCGTCGGATGAAAAGCAATAATTATGGCTTCGCGACTTCACGGCAATTCACGAAAGACCCAACCGCCGTCGCACTGATCGGAGACAGCTTTGTCGAGGCCTCTTCGCTGAGGGAGGATGAAGGACTTGGCCCTCAACTCGAACGCCACCTGGAAGGCCGGCCCGTTTATTCAATGGGGGTTCCCGGTTCAAGCCTGCTCGACTACGCGGAACGTGTGAGGTTTGCCGCGGAGCGCTTCGCAATCCGGGATTTCGTGGTGATACTCGAACGGGGTGACGTTCGGCAGTCCCTATGCGGCGATGCCAATGTCGCTGCCGCTTGCATCGACCGCACCACTTTCCAGCCGCGTATCGAGAAACAGGCGCCGCCCACGCGCGCCAAAGATTTACTGCGCGAGTCTGTTGCCGCTCAATACTTGCTTGGTCAACTGAGGCTCGATCCCCGGCGACTCCTGGATGCGATTCTCGCTTCCGCTGGACCAGCAAGCGGAAAGAACTCAGCCGACGGCTTAGCAATCAACAAAGTGACACTCAATCCGCAAGTCTACGTCGAGCCCGTGTTCGACCTGTTCGTACAGCGCGTTTCGAAACAAGCCTCCGGCCGTCTCATCCTTGTGCTCGACGCTGATCGGCGTGCGATTTATCGCAACATGGAAGATGGAGAGCCGATGCCAGATGATCCCGACCGGGTTCTTCTCCTCAAACTGGCGCACGAGCGCGGGATCGACATAATCGATCTCGAGCCGATATTCGCAAGTCACGCGGCCAAGTCAAAACTAAAGCTCGAGGTGAGCCCGACCGATGGTCACTGGAACTCTGTCGCGCTCTCGCTGATTTCTTCTGCAATCGCGGACCGACTGAGGAAGCGGGAACAAACGAGGTAGACGACACCGTGAGACGCGTGTCCCAAGGTCGGCCGCTGGCTGATAAGTCTCCTCGCAGAGAG
>Ga0316601_100000805_pt1 | contig 14428 bp, 16 predicted proteins | sample OWC_soil_day5_no_FD_207663 | JGI IMG/M metagenome (GOLD analysis project Ga0316601, IMG submission 207663) | Wetland soil microbial communities from Old Woman Creek delta, Ohio, United States - OWC_soil_day5_noCT | ecosystem: Environmental > Terrestrial > Soil > Wetlands | place: USA: Ohio...
TAGTTTAATTACATTATATTATATTATAAAAATACATACAATTCAATCAGGATTAGCCCTAAACCTTGTACTGGAGCAGCGAAACGACATCGTAGCCGCTAATCCTGTCCCTGCCCTTAAGTTCTGTGAGTTCTATGAGGAAACCCACGCTGTCTATCTCTCCGCCCGCTGATTCTATGAGCTTTATGACCGATTCTATGGTTCCGCCTGTTGCCAGCAGGTCGTCTATGATCGCAACCCTCTGGCCCTTCTTAATTGCGTCGGCATGTATCTCCAGATCGTCGCTGCCGTATTCCAGGTCGTAGGACATGCTCATGGTGTCGTAAGGCAGCTTGCCCTTCTTCCTCACAGGCACAAATCCCGCGCCTATCGCATATGCCAGCGGAGCGCCAAGTATGAATCCCCTGGCTTCAGGTCCAACAACAACATCGATCCCCTTGTCCCTGAAATATTCGGCCATGCTGTCGACAGCGTATTTGAAAGCTTCCTTGTCCTGGAGCAGAGTGGTTATATCCTTGAAGCTTATGCCTTCTATCGGAAAATCCTCGATGATCCTTATTTTTTCCTTTAAGTCCATATATGTACCTCCTAGATTAGGTTGACCTGCTTATGTTTTATTTCTTTTTTAAGGTATTTAGCTATCTGCTCCGCCCTGTCGCTGCTTGCGGTAGTGAACAGCTCCACCATTATCCTTGCGTTGTCCACACCTCTTGAATTGTTCATGGAGGAGTGCCCGTTGCTTATTATCTTTTCAACCACGTCAGGATCTACCAGGTCGGTCTTGTTTGACTTCATGATAGCTCTTAGTCCGTAATTGTTTGTCTGCTTGAGACGGTGCATGCCCTCTTCGACGATTATCCTGTTCTCGTCGTGGAAGGTCTGCGTCTTTGACACGGTGCCGATCATTACAAGATCCAGGTATTTGTCGATGCGCTTCATTCGGTAGTACACAGAAATCGCCTGGGAAAGCTTGTATGCAAGCCCGACTGCAGTAAGCCCCTTGAAAGGATACCTGCAGCTTTTCTTTTTCGGATTTATTATGATCGATTTTGTGCTTGCTTCTTCAAAATCGTGGTAGTCTGTCACTATTATGTCCACATCATTCTCTGTGAAAGGATCCATTCCGCTAAATGAGTTTGCACCGCAGCCCACGGTAATAATCAGGCGCACGCCCAAAAACCTGAAGCTCTTCTTCATATTCTCAGAATCGGCATAAAAATCGCCTTCGGTCTGATCTGATATGAAGTATTCAACGTCAGCATTCAAATATCTCAGGACAAGAAGGAGAACGGAAACAGCCGTAACCCCGTCAATATCATGGTATCCATATATGACTATTTTTTCTCTGTTGTTAACAGCCCTTACGATTCTGTCGACGGCAGCACTCATCCCGTTAAGAAGAAAAGGATTGTACATGCCGAAGAGACCGTAGAAATGTAAACATTCCCCATTTTTCTCCATAATATTTCATCCTCCAAAGATATAGAAAACACTTATATTATAATTGAATTTGACCCATTTGACAAATTCTTTATTGCCCTTATTTCAAATAAAATAATCCGGAAAATGGTTAATTCCGGATTATTGATAGATATCTACTTGTTTTTTGCAGAATTTGACTTTCTCTTCTTGCTATAGTTTTTCAATATAACCCACATCGGGCTTGCAATGCATATTGAAGAGTAACATCCAGCAGCTACTCCCACCAGCAGAGGCATCGAGAAATTCCTTATTGCAGGTACGAAAATGTAAACTGCCGCTAGAGTGATCAATACTGTCATGACTGTATTAATTGATCTGGCAAGAGTCTGTGTAATGCTGGCATTTGCGAGGTAAGCCAGGTCGTTTAACCTGATATACCTCTGGTTTTCCCTGATCCTGTCGAACACTACAATGGTGTCATGCACTGAATATCCTATAACTGTCAGTATCGCAGCGATAAAACTGGAATCAACCGGCACTCTAAACACTGAGTATACAGCCAGCATTATGAGTACGTCATGAACAATGCTTATTATTGCTGCGACTCCAAAATTGAATTCGAATCTTACACCTATGTATATAAGAATAGCTATGCATGCTATTAAAACAGCTTGTACGGCCTTGGACTTTGTCTCAGCTCCGATGGACGCTCCTATCAATTCCTGGCTTGTAAGGCTGCTGCCGGCGTATTGTGCCTTGATGTCGCTGACGATAGACGCAATATTCTCAGAAGTGAGGTTTGCGCTCTTTATCTCTATTGAAGTGTTGTTGATCACAGTGCTTGTATATTCAGTTGAATATTTCCCAATAATTGCATCAACATCTGACTTTTCAAATTCCTGCCCCATGTTTATTTCTGTAGCCGTTCCGCCTTTGAAATCCAGCCCGTATTCCAGGCCTCTTGTGGCAAATGAAAACAATCCAATTAATATTATAATGAACGATACGGCAAACCATATCCTGGTTTTCTCGATTATCTTAAGCATACTATTTACCTCCCCTTCTAAAGTCATGGACTCCAAAGGTTCCGATGGCCCATTTCTTGTTGAACCATCCCATATTTACCGCCAGACTCATTAGATATCTGCTGAAAGTTATGGCAGTAAACAAACTTATTGCAACACCCACTATAAGGGTGAGTGCGAATCCCTTGACGGAGCCTGATCCCAAAGAGTAGAGTATTATAGCCGTGATTATAGTTGTAACATTGGAGTCTCGAATAGAAGTCCATGCCCTATGGAATCCTGCGTCTATAGCCGCTTTAGTGGACTTTCCGCTCTTCAGCTCCTCCTTGGTCCTCTCAAAGATAAGAATGTTGGCATCGACCGCCATACCTACTGTAAGGAGGAATGCCGCTATTCCCGAAAGAGTAAAGGTCACTTGAAGCGAAGCAAATGCTATCAGAACAAGAAGCATGTATAGTATGAGCGCTATATCCGCTAAGAGTCCCGGAATCCTGTAGTACAGTATCATCAGGAGAAGCACTATGCCGATTCCAACCTCTCCGGCAGTGACGCTAAGAGGAAGGGCGTTGGCACCTAGGGACGCTCCCACGGTCTTGACTTCAACAGCTTTCACTGTTACCGGGAGCGCACCTGAGTTAATAATGTCCGCCTGTCTCTGCGCTTCCTTAAGGCTGCTGCTTCCTGTTATGACAGCCTGGCCGTTCGTGATAATCGCCTGAACAGTAGGATTTGTGAGCATCTCGTCATCCATGTAGATTGCGATCTGCTGGTTCAGGTACTTCTTTGTGGCTTCCGCAAACTTGGCTGTGCCGTCAGAGTTCAGCTCAAGGCTTATGGTAGGCTCGTTGCCGCTGTTTGTGTCAATGAAGGCAGAAGCCTTCTTGACGTCCTTTCCCGTGAGCAGTGTGGTTCCGTCAGGACCAACGAACTTAAGCTCGCCGGTTTTGGCAACGCTGTTGAGGACTTCCTGGGCATCGAACTCGCCCGGTATCTCTATCCTTATCCTTTTGCTGCCTTCCTGCGACACAACTGTTTCGCTTACACCCATCTTGTTGACCCTCATGGACAGAAGCTCTATTGTCCTGTTCATGGTTTCCTGATCCACGGTATCCTCCTGGATTTCCTCGAGTACCGAGACTCCTCCCTGAAGATCCAGTCCCCTGTTTATGGTCTCGCTGAAAGGTTTGAACCGGTACCCTCCAAGCTCTATGCCATAAATTCCTGCATACGCTAAAACTCCTATCATTATCACTAGCAGTGTAAAAATAATTGTACTTTTAGCTCTAGACTTCATTTTTGTCCCCCTTTGCGAAGTTTATTCCATGAATTTAGACTTTAATGCAATGGCGCACTCCACTCTCTTTTTCTGCATTTCGCAGCCCAGCTTGTAAGGGATGTGCATGTCCCCGTTGAAATTGTAGTTGTTAGCCTGACATCCTCCGCTGCAGTAGAATCTTGCCCAGCATTCCTCGCATTCAGGCTTGTTGTATATATGTGCGTTCTTGAATTCATCAGCGATGCTCATGTCCAGCTCTTCGCTGTCCAGGCTTCCCATCCTGAATTTTTCATTTCCTACGAACTGATGGCATGGGTAAACATCCCCGTCCGGAGTTATTGCCACGTACTCGTGTCCGGCTCCGCAGCCGGAAATCCTCTTGTACACGCAGGGTCCTCCCTGAAGGTCGATGTTAAAGTGGTAGAATTTGAACTCATTGCCTTCTGCACGCCTCTTTACCATCTCATCGAAAAGCTTGTCGTACTGCCCGAATATTTCCGGCAGGTCCTCCTCCCTCAGCGAGAGTGGGTGTTCGACCGGCAGAACCACGGGCTCGACTGATATCTCGTCGAAACCGGCTTCGGCCAAATGCTTTACGTCTTCGAAGAAATCGGTGTTGGCCCTTGTGAAGGTTCCCCTTGCATAGTACTGCTTGCCCTTGTCCCTTATCTCGACCATTTTTTTGATCTTCGGGAGTATGCTGTCGTAGGAGCCGCTTCCGTCAACCCTCATCCTTACAAAGTCGTTTACTTCTTTTCTTCCATCTATGCTCAAAACAATATTGCCCATGTTTTTATCGAGGTAATCCATGATCTCATCAGTGAGCAATGTTGCGTTTGTTGTCATCGTAAACCTGATGTTCTTATTATAAGCCTTTTCGGCTTCCTTTGCATAGTCAACGATAGCCTTTACAGTGTCGAAAGCTATGAGAGGCTCTCCGCCGAAGAGGTCCACTTCTATGTTCCTTCTAGGGCCTGACATCCTGAGCACGAAATCTATCGCTTTTTTCCCGGTTTCTGCGGACATGAGCATCCTTTTGCCCTTGTATTCGCCTTCGTCTGCGAAGCAGTACTTGCATCTCAGGTTGCAGTCGTGGGCTATGTTCAGGCACAGTGCCTTTATGAATGAAGGCTCGTCCCCTGAGTTCATCGCTATATCTCTATATAAATCCTCTGAATAAAGGCTTCCTTCATCTTCAAGCTCCTTTATTTCATCGTAAGCTTCCTCTATCTCTGCTGTGTCGTATTTCGAGCATAGCCTTTTTACAGTTTCCTCTTTTGAGTCCAGTCTATTGTCGTCCAGAATATCATATACTAGTTCATCAATTACATGAACGGATCCAGAGTTGACATCTACCGCGTAGAAATCCCCGCCCTGGACGAATTTGTGAATCTTGGCCATTTTTTTCCTCCCAACCGGTTTAAGACAGTTTTAAAGCAGTAACAATAAGTTACTGCTTTATCATTAATTTTCGCAAGCTAAATTTGCTACTGTACAGGATGTCTTGCAGGCTGACTGGCATGAGTTAGCGCATTCTTTACAACCTGGCTTGTTCAAACTGTTCTTTATGTTTTTCTTGTTTACTGTTTTTATGTGTTTCATGAAAAACTCCTCCATTCATTAAACTTATGGTATAGATTATAACATAAAGGTTTTTCATAATCAAACCCTAAGCGCCGCAGTTCAGCACTTTGTGCTGGCTGCGGCTTGTGCATGCTGGATTAAAACTCTTTGTTTTCTTCCACCTTGACGTCTTTTGCTTCGGCCTCTTCTTTAACAGGCTCTTTGACAGGCTCCTTTGCAGCAGCTGTGTTGTCCTTCACCTTGTCCAGTACCGCCGCCTTAACTATCTTTATCCTTGTCCTGTCCGGACCCGTCTGGATTATGAAGGAATCCTCCGAAATGTTCACTATCTTTCCTATTATGCCGCCTTTGGTTATGATTTCGTCGTTCACCTTCAGGCTTGCCATCATGCTGTCGAATTCCTTCTTCCTCTTATTCTGAGGAACAATTAGTACGAAGTAAAGAACTGCGGTCATCAGTATCAACGGCAGCAATTGCTTGAATACATCCATTTGCTCACCTCCCAAATTTTATTATATTAATAATAACCCAATATTGGTTCAGAAACCATATGGATTTACAAATAAGTTCAATTCCTACGCTCTCCCCTGCCACTGCTCCAGCTTGGCTTCCTTGTAGTCCTTGAAGTAACCGCCCTCTATGGCGGCCCTGATCTCCGCCATCAGGTTGTTGTAGAAATACAGGTTGTGCAGAACGCACAGCCTCATGGCCAGCATCTCCTTGGCCTTGAAAAGGTGCCTTATATACGCCCTGGAGTAGTCCCTGCAGGCAGGGCACTGGCAGCCCTCGTCTATAGGGCTTGAATCCATCTCGAACTTGCTGTTGAAAAGATTTATCTTTCCCTGCTTGGTGAATACGTGGCCATGCCTTCCGTTCCTTGCAGGAAGAACGCAGTCGAAGAAGTCGACCCCCCTGTCCACAGCCTCGAGTATGTTGCTCGGGAGCCCGACACCCATGAGGTATATGGGCTTGTCCTGCGGCAGATGGGGAACTACGGCTTCTATCATCCTGTACATCTCGTCGTGGGTTTCACCTACGGCCAGACCGCCGATGGCGTAGCCGTCAAGGTCCATCCTGGAAATGGTCTTTGCATGCTCAGCCCTGATGTCTTCGAACACACCGCCCTGGTTAATGCCGAAGAGCATCTGCTGCTTGTTGATGGTGTCCGGCAGGCTGTTGAGCCTGTCCATCTCCTCCTTGCATCTGTGGAGCCACCTGGTGGTCATGTCCACCGATTTCCTCACGTATTCCTTCGGCGAAGGATTCGCCACGCACTCGTCGAAGGCCATGGCTATTGTAGAGGCCAGGTTGCTCTGGATCTGCATGCTTTCCTCCGGGCCCATGAATATCTTCCTGCCGTCTATGTGGGAGTTGAAGCTCACGCCTTCCTCCTTGATCTTTCTTATGTGGGCCAGGGAAAACACCTGGAATCCGCCTGAATCTGTGAGTATCGGCCTGTCCCAGTTCATGAATTTGTGAAGTCCTCCCAGCTGCTTTATAACCTTGTCGCCAGGCCTCAGGTGCAGGTGGTATGTGTTGGAGAGCTCGACCTGGCAGCCGATCTCTTTTAAATCAACGGTTGATACGGCTCCCTTGATCGCAGCCAGGGTCCCGACGTTCATGAAGACCGGTGTCTGGATCGTTCCGTGGCAGGTCTTGAACTCGCCCCTTCTTGCGTTGCCGTCCTTTTTCAATAGTTTGTACATTTATAAATACTCCTTTAACGCTTATATTACTTAATGAATATGGCATCCCCGAAGCTGAAAAACCTGTATTTTTCCTTCACGGCTGTCTCGTAAGCATGCATTATGAATTCCCTCGAGGAAAGCGCGCTGACCAGCATCAGCAGCGTTGACTTGGGGAGATGGAAATTTGTTATCAGCGCATCCACTATCCTGAACTTGTATCCCGGATATATGAAAATGTCAGTCCAACCGGACTGCTCCCTTACCCTGGAATCCTCTCCGCCGATAGTTTCAAGCGTCCTTGTGGATGTGGTACCCACGGCGATGACCCTCTTCCCGTTTTCCTTGCAGCTGTTTATTGTATCTGCACTCTCCTTTGAAAGGGAGTAGTACTCCGAATGCATCACATGTTCGTCTATGTTGTCGACCTTCATAGGCCTGAAGGTTCCGAGCCCCACGTGGAGCGTGAGGAATGCAAGCTTCACGCCCTTATCCTCTATCTTCTTCAGGAGCTCCTCCGTGAAATGGAGGCCGGCGGTAGGCGCTGCAGCCGAACCCCGCTCCTTTGAATACACGGTCTGGTACATCTCCTTGTCTTCCAGCTTTTCCTTAATATACGGCGGCAGCGGCATCTGTCCCAGCCTGTCAAGGACCTCCTCAAATATGCCGTCGTATTCGAACCGCACAATCCTGCTCCCCTCTTCGCCCAGGTCTACAACCTGCGCCTTGAGTTCGCCGTTCCCGAATATGAACCTGCTGCCGATCTGGGCCCTTTTCCCGGGCTTCACAAGCGTTTCCCAGAGATCCTTTTCCTTTCTCTTCAGCAGCAGAAACTCCATCTTTCCGCCTGAGCCTTCCTTGACCCCGAAGAGCCTTGCCGGCAGCACCCTTGTGTCATTAAGCACCAGGCAGTCGCCTTCATTTAGGTAGTCGACCACATCCCTGAAAACCTTATGCCCTATATTCCCGCTTTGTTTATCCAGCACCATGAGCCTGGCCTCATCCCTTTTCTCAATGGGATGCTGGGCTATGAGCTCCTCGGGCAGATAAAAATCAAAATCGCTAACCTTCACCTTATTCTTCCTTTCTCGTCTTGTTCAGGTGCCTGTACGCCCTGTCTGTTGCCATCCTTCCCCTGGGGGTCCTTATTATGAACCCTTTCTGCAGGAGGTAAGGCTCATAAACGTCCTGGATCGTGTCGAGCTCTTCGCCTATGAAATAAGAGAGCGTCTCGACCCCTACAGGGCCTCCCTTGAAGTTGTCTATTATTGCATTCAGTATCTTGTTGTCGATACCGTCGAAGCCTTCCTTGTCCACATCCAGAAGCTTAAGCGCCTCCCTGGCTGTATCGATGCTTATGATGCCGTTTCCCCTTACGTCAGAATAGTCCCTGACCCTTTTGAGCAGCCTGTTCGCGATTCTCGGCGTGCCCCTGGATCTTCTTCCTATCTCGCAGGCGGCGTCCTCTTTGACCTCGACGCCGATGATCCTTGAAGACCTGACAATTATATCCCTCAGCTCATCCTCCTCATAGTATTCCATAGGGCAGAGCATCCCGAACCTGTCGCGGAGCGGAGATGTAAGCATGCCGACCCTTGTTGTGGCGCCTATGAGCGTGAAAGCCGGAAGGTCAAGCCTTATGGACTTTGCCGAGGCCCCCTTTCCGATGACTATGTCGAGGGCGCAGTCCTCCATTGCCGGGTACAGTATCTCCTCCACAGACCTGTTGAGCCTGTGTATTTCGTCTATGAAAAGGACGTCATTGCTGCTAAGGCTGGTGAGTATGGCTGCAAGGTCACCGGCCCTCTCAATTGCCGGTCCCGAGGTGACTTTGAGCGTGCCTCCCATTTCCTTTGCGATTATGTTGGCGAGTGTCGTCTTTCCAAGACCCGGAGGTCCGTAAAGCAGCACATGGTCAAGCGCCTCGCCCCTCATCTTTGCCGCCCTTATGAATATGTCAAGCTTCTCCTTGACTTTCCTCTGTCCTATATAGTCCCTGAGTTTCTGAGGCCTCAGCCCGTATTCTATTTCCGAATCCTCCGTTGTGTTAACGGGAGCGACTATCCTGTTTTCCATCTAAAAACCTCCTTAGCCCATAAGGTATTTGAGACATTTCTTGATTATGTTCTCTACCGAACCCTTCTGGTCTACTTCCTTCAGAGCCTTTGATGCTTCCTTCTCGGTGTAGCCCAGCGCGAGCAGTGCGTCCATAGCTTCCCTGGAGGATGCTGCAGCAGCTGCAGCCTCGAGGCTTACAGCTCCTCCCGCCGCCGCGGCAGTACCAGCTTCAACCTTGTCCTGCAGCTCCAGTATTATCCTCTGGGCCATCTTCTTGCCTATCCCGGGAGCCCTCATTATTGTCTTCTCATCCTTCGATGCGATGGCGTATTTCAGGTTAAGCACACTGCAGATGGACAGCAGAGAAAGGGCCGCCTTTGATCCTACGCCTGTTATTGTCAGCAAAAGGTTGAACATCGCCAGCTCATCCCTGGTCAGAAATCCGTAAAGGCCTATGAAATCCTCCCTCACGATCTGCTGAAGGAATAGCTTTACCTCTTCGTTTGTCTGAGGAAGCTGCGACATTGTGCTGCCCGATGTGAATATTTTGTACCCTATTCCGCTGTTTTCAACGACTATGTAATCCCTGTTCATACCTGTGTATTTCCCTATTATATATTCATACATACCCAATTCTCCCGAATCAACATTTTAACATATATTACTTTAACATTATAGCATATTTTTTGAACAAATATCAGTTCGCCTGACATTTGGTGTTGACATGTCATTGGAGCCATGTTAATATAAAAGCGAAATGGACTAATCCACCATGCCACGTTTGCAGTCCATTTTCTTAACCAATTAGTCCTATTTATATTTTGCGAGGTGATTAACATGGAAAAGGAAAGCGAAATCAAACAAATCAACACTTCTGAACTTATAGTGAAATGTCTCGAGAACGAAGGTGTGGAATACATATTCGGCATCCCCGGGGAAGAGAACATAGCTTTTATGGATGCGCTGAAGGATTCGCCGTCAATAAAATTCATAACGACACGCCATGAACAGGGCGCTGCATTTATGGCTGACGTTTACGGAAGGCTTACCGGAAAGCCGGGCGTGTGCCTTGCAACTCTCGGCCCCGGAGCAACAAACCTAATGACAGGCGTTGCAGACGCCAACCTGGACGGAGCTCCCCTTGTGGCCATCACAGGCCAGGCAGGAACTGACAGAATGCACGTCGAGTCCCACCAGTACCTTGACCTTGTGGCAATGTTCGCGCCAGTGACCAAGTGGAACAAGCAGGTCGTAAGGCCTGATACCGCTCCGGAAATCGTTAGAAAAGCATTCAAGACAGCAGTCAGCGAAAAGCCTGGCGCTGTTCATATAGACCTGCCGGAAAACATAGCCGCCATGCCTGTTGTCGGCGAGCCGCTGAAGCATGGCGATATGGAAAAGAGCTTTGCATCATACAGCAGCATAGAAAAGGCTGCCGTTGCCATATCGAGGGCTGAGAGGCCTGTCATACTTGCCGGAAACGGAGCCGTCAGAAACAATGCATCATCAGCGCTGATCAAAATGGCCGAAATGCTCAACATCCCGGTAGCCAACACATTCATGGGGAAAGGCCTGATCCCGTACACAAACAAGCTTTCGCTATGGAGTATAGGCCTCACCCAGAGAGACTTCGTGAACAGGGTCATAGAAAATGCCGACCTTGTTATAGCGGTAGGCTACGATCTGATCGAGTACGCTCCCAAGAAATGGAACCCTAAGGGAACCACACGGATCATACACATCAGCCAGGCCAACGCCGAGATAAACAAGTGCTACACCCCCTATGTAGAGGTTATCGGCGACATAGCCGACTCGCTGTACGAGATAACAAGGCGCTCGTCAAAGCACGAAAAAATTGACTACGCGCTTGAAGTGAGAAAAGATATAGCGGACGACTACGAAGCCTATGCCGCTGACAGCAGCTTCCCCATGAAGCCACAGAAGATACTGTATGACCTGAGGCAGGTCATGGGTGAAGACGACATCGTTGTTTCAGACGTAGGCGCCCACAAAATGTGGGTGGCCCGCCACTACCACTGCCTCAAGCCGAATACATGCATAATGTCAAACGGCTTCGCATCGATGGGTATCGCGATCCCGGGAGCAGTCGCCGCAAAACTTGTAAATCCTGACAGGAAGGTAGTCGCAGTGACCGGAGACGGAGGCTTCATGATGAACAGCCAGGAGCTCGAAACAGCTGTCAGAATAGGAACGCCTTTCGTGGCTCTTATCTTCAGCGACAGCAGCTACGGCCTCATCAAATGGAAGCAGGAAGAAAAATATGGCGTGTCCAACAACATAAACTTCACAAACCCAGACTTTGTAAAGTATGCGGAAGCCATGGGACTCAAGGGCTACAGGGTAACCAAGGCCGAGGATCTCGTACCTATTCTCAAAGAAGCCCTGGAACTTAAAGTCCCTGCCATAATTGACTGCCCGGTAGACTACAGCGAAAATCTCAAGCTCTCAGAATTGCTGAAAGAACTGGAATAAACCTTAAAGAAAGAGGGTAAGAAAACATGAAAATGCTCCAACTGAAACCAAAGATTTTCAGGTTCGACAGCTTCGCAGACTTCTCCGTTTTTTTCAAAGCTGGCGCAGGCGACCTGGTGCTCACAAACGAATTCCTTCACGATTCCTTTCTGAAGCCTGCCGCTGCGGGCGCGGACTTCCTGTTCCAGGAGAAATACGGAGCAGGCGAACCTTCGGACAGCATGATAGATGAGATAAGGGGCGAAATGAAGGGCAAGGATTACAGAAGGGTCATCGCTGTCGGCGGCGGATCAGTCATCGATATCGCCAAGCTTCTGGTCCTTGATGCGGAATGCAGCACTCTGGATCTTTTTGAACGCAGAGCGCCTCTTGAAAAAAAGAGGGAGCTGATTATAATACCGACCACCTGCGGAACCGGCAGCGAGGTAACCAATATATCGATAGCGGAAATTAAGTCAAAGAATACAAAGATGGGGCTTGCAGACGATGTGCTCCTTGCGGATTATGCGGTGCTCATACCCGAACTGGTCAGGGGGCTCCCGTACAGGTTCTTCATAACCAGCTCCATCGACGCCCTTATCCACGCGATCGAGTCGTACGTATCACCCAAATCAAATCCATACACGGAGCTGTTCAGCGTTAAAGCTATCGAACTGATCCTGGGCGGTTACACGGATCTTTCGGAGAACGGTCCCGAGTACAGGCTCGAGATAATTGAGGACTTCATGACGGGTAGCAATTTTGCAGGCATCGCTTTCGGAAATACGGGCGTCGGAGCAGTGCACGCGCTCTCCTACCCTCTCGGAGCGGCATGCCATGTGCCTCACGGCGAGGCAAACTACCAGTTCTTCACCGAGGTATTCAGGGCTTACAGCCGCAGGAATCCCGAGGGAAAGATAAAGTCCCTCAACAGCATTCTGGCCGGCATCCTGGGAGTTCCTGAAGAGTCGGACATATACGCGGAGCTCTCGCGGCTTCTTGACAGGCTCCTCCCAAGGAAGCCCCTGAAGGAGTACGGCATGAAGGAAGCTGACATAGAGCTTTACACGGACAACGTTATCAAAACGCAGCAGAGGCTGCTGGCCAACAACTATGCTGACTTAAGCAGGGAAGAGATCAGGGACATATATAAAGCTTTGTATTAAAAGAAGAAACCACCCCGGGGTGGTTTCTTCCAATTCATTTCTTTTCCATGTTTTCGAGCTCTATGATAGTCATTATGGAATAGTTGGCCAGATCCATTAGCGTATCGATGATCGTCTCATCCTTGACTTCAGCCTCCTGCCTGATCAGCTGCTTGAACCTGTGGAGCTTGTCATCCAGCCTTATGGCCGGCATCGTGAGACCGTACTCCTGGAACCCTTCGCCGAAACTGTCCCCGTAATCCTTGTTTTTTGCTGCGTATAACTTGTTAAGCCTTTCGCATATCTCTCTGTGCCGGTCGATCTTTGACATTAGAATCTCCCTCCCGTTAACCTTTTTTCTTGAATTTCATATACATGTCCGTGAATGAGAGGATCAGCCCGATCGCAATCAGGCTATATCCAACATACAGGTTGTTCCCGAAGAATATCCCTGCCAATATGAACCCGAAGGCCAGAGCAGCCATGGGTGTAAGTCTCTTGTCCTTTGAGTTTCCGCCTGCCAGAAATACGAGTACAACCGCAATCAAGGCAGCCACCAGGGCTACAATAATATATATTTTTGCAAGACTCATTCAATATAACCTCCCGAAATCATCATTTGTTGAAGCCAACTATGTCAAGCAGCTCCTGGGGCCTGTCGATTATATATTCCGCGCCGTTCTCCTCGAGGAATTTCCTGTCCCTGTACCCCCATGTAACAGCTACGCATACGGTTCCCGAATTCCTTGCTGTTTCGATGTCTATTTCCATATCGCCTACATAAACAGCCTTTCCCGGGTCAGCCTCAAGCTCGCACAGCGCCTGAAAAACGGTGTCCGGCGCAGGCTTCAAGGCAGTATCCCTGGTCTGGCCGATCGCCACTTTTATATAATCCCCGAAAAACTTCTGTGTCAGCTCTTTTGTCGCGTTATCTATCTTGTTTGAGACAACCGCCATTTTATAGCCACCTTCATGTAGTTTCTTAACCGTTTCAGGTATACCTTCAAAAGGGTATGTCTTGTTCAGCATATTGCTGAAGTAGTGTAAGAAATAGTCCGCGAGGCATTTATCATATTCCGGATTCCTTTTGCCTCCGGGAATGGCGCGTTCCATGAGCTGTCCGGCTCCTTCTCCTACAAAGCTTCTTATTTCATCCCTGCTCCTCAGCGGGAATTTATGCTTCCCCAACATATAATTCATGCTGTCTGTTACATCATCCAGTGTATAGAGGAGCGTACCGTCAAGATCGAAAATGACGGCATCGAACTTCTTCATAATTATTCCTCCTGCAAAATCCCTATTTTTGTATTGAAAGCAGGTCTTCGCACCTGTCGTTCATGTATTTGTACGAGTCATAGACCCCCTGGTTGTAGAATTCCACAGCCAGTTCATCCATGATGAAATCAAGCATGAGGGCTGCTGCAAGGTCACCGAGCACCTCGTCCCTTTCCTCTGCAAAATACTCCTTCAGGCCGGAGATCATCTCTTCCCTTTTTTCCTTTGACAGTTTGATTTTGTCCTTATTTCTCATGGATATACTCCTTTTCGCACTTTTCGTCTTATACACTTATTGTACAGGCAATTGTATACTTTTTCAAACGGTCGCCATAATTATAATAAGGACAGCCGAAACAACAGGCTGAAAAACCTGCTGTTTCGGCTGTCCGGTATGATGTCTCTACACTTTACTATCTGTGTTCTGTGTTTGTATGAAGACTTACAACTCCCATTGGTCACATTACAGATATTAGCCTAAAGTTT
>Ga0316601_100000809_pt1 | contig 14382 bp, 6 predicted proteins | sample OWC_soil_day5_no_FD_207663 | JGI IMG/M metagenome (GOLD analysis project Ga0316601, IMG submission 207663) | Wetland soil microbial communities from Old Woman Creek delta, Ohio, United States - OWC_soil_day5_noCT | ecosystem: Environmental > Terrestrial > Soil > Wetlands | place: USA: Ohio...
CCTCGTCCTTCAGTGCATCGGCGAGCTGGGCCCACGCCTGGTTGCCGCGGAGCACGCGCGCGAGCTCGCGCCGCGGCGCCTGGTTCGTCGGGAACTTCGCGACGACGTCCTTCCACGCCGCGAGACCCTTGTCGGTGCCACCTTCGGCGCCCTTGGCCTGCTTCATCGCCTCGTCGAGGTCGCCGGAGACCGGCGCCTTCGTCGGGCTCTTCGCGCGACCGGGAGCTGTGGCCTCGGCGGCAGCCACGGGCTGCGCCGTCGGGGTCTTGCTACGCGGAGCATCGGTCGCGGCAGGCGCCGAGACGGCCGCCGCAGCGGCAGCCGCTTCCTCGTCGGCCTGGGCCCTCGCGGCCGCAGCCTCGCCGTCAGCCTTCGCCTCCGCCGCGGCCTTCGCAGCCGCAGCCTCGCCCTCAGCCTTCGCCGCGGCCTTCGCAGCCGCAGCCTCGTCGTCGGCCTTCGCCTTCGCGTCCGCCTCGGCCTTCGCCTCCGCCTCCGCCTTCGCCTTGGCCGCCTTCGCCTCGGCCTCGTCGTCGGCGTCGACGTTTCCGCCCTTGGCCTTCTTCTTTGCCTTGGCCTTCGCTGCTGCCGGGAGCTCCTCGGGCTCCTCGACCGGCGCCGCGGCGGGCGCCGCCTGCATGCCGGGCATCGAACCCGCCGCGCTGACCTCGTCGAGGCCGACGGCCGACACGAAGTCCTGCACGTTCGGGTTCTCGGGCTCGACGCTCGCTGCGATCGCGAAGAACTTCCGCGCACGCGCGATGTCATTGAGCTTGTCGAACGCGATGTGTCCGGCCTGGATCGCGACGTAGAGCTTGTCTTCGCCGGTGAGCCGATCGACGACCGAGTCCGCGATGTCGAGCAGCTGGCTCCACTCGCCGCGATCGTCACCCTGCACCTGGCGGAGCAGCGTGAACGCCGCGACCACGGACTTCATCGGCGCGGCGCCGTTGGACGCCGTCGTCTTGATCGCCGAATCGAAGAACTTCGCGCCGCGATCGCGGTCCTTGAACCGCTGCAACCATTCGAGGCCGAACGTGCGGAGCGCGGCGACCTTCGCGCCGTGATCCGGTGCCTGGTCGGCGCGGCGGCGGTGGTGCGCCTCGAGCTCGTCCCAGCGCTGCGCGCCGGACAGCAGGGTCTCGTAGATGAAGTTCGCGCTCGGCTCCTCGATATCCTTCCCGAGGATGAGCTTGAGGACATCTTCGAGCCGCGGATCGTCGGGGGCCTCGTTGCGCAGGATGCGGGCCGCGCGCACGAGGCTGCGGATCGCGACCGCGTCTTCGAGCTTGTCGGCCTTCTCGAGAGCGCCGTCGATGAGATCCGTCCAGAACTCGGGATCGTAGTCGAGCGCCATCAACGCGTCCTGGACGCGAGCGGAGCCCGGATCGATCTCGAGCGCGCGCTGGAGGACAGGCAGCGCCTTGTCCTTCTGCCCGCTGTCGAGCATCGCCTCTCCGACGATCTGCGCGAGGTTCGACGGAGAGTTCGGATCTCGAAGCTCCATCTCGCCGAGCTTGGCGACCATCTCGAAGCGCCCGATCTCGCCGTACACCTCCCGAGCGCGCGACAATGCGCGCACGTTCGCCGGGTGTAGCTTCCACGCGCGTTGATAGAGCCCGATCGCGCGATCGCGCTCCGGGATCACATCCTCGACGAGGGCAGCGAGCTCGCAGAGACGCTCGGACTGTTCGGGTTTCGTCCCCGAGGCCTCGAGCTCCTTCTCCAGCTCATCGATCGCAGCAGTCCAATCCCGCGACCGGCGCAGGCGTTCCCGAAGCAAAGTGCGCGTATCCATCTGCGGACTATCCTCCCGCAAACAAAGAAGAATTCCCGACCCACATCGTCTATGGCTTATATCACGGCTAGTTAGCTAGTTGGCGCGCCCGCCGGGCGGTTTCTTTCAACCACGATCGAGTCCGCGTCCCTCGCCACCGTTCTCGACGAGGAAATCCATTTAGCACCCCGGGCGAATGCTGCCACCGTGAGGGTCCTCCGGTGGAAAACGAGCGATCGGCGCGCTGCGAGCATTCCCCACCAGGCCGCGCGCACCGCCCCCCTCGAATCGAGATCGCACCCGGGTCCGCGGACGGTCCGATCAGCGATCGAGGTCGCGCGCACACCGAAACCCGATCTGGTCGTCGACGCGCTCGCGCAGCGGGTACATCCGGCTCGTCGAGCGCGCGAAGTCGATCTTCGCATCGCGCCACGAGCTGTCGCGGACCACGCGGTGGGGTCCGGTGGGGGGCCCCTTGGGGTCGGTGACCGGCCCCGCCGTGTAGGCCGCGTACACATCGGCCGTCCACTCGGCTACGTTGCCCGCCATATCGAGCGTCCCCGTCGGGCTCTTGCCCTCGGGGAAGCTGCCGACCGGCGCGGTCGCGCCCCAGCCGTCGTTGTCCGGGTAGGCAGTCCACCAGTCCGCGCCGAGGAAGTTCCTCGCCATCACCCGACACTCGGCGCCGCACAGGTTCACGAGCTTCCCGCTCGGGGCCTGGTTCCCCCACGGATAGATCCGGTCACCACCGCCGCGCGCGGCGAACTCCCACTCGGCCTCGGTCGGCAACCGCTTGCCGGCGAACGCGCAGTACGCGGTGGCGTGGTCCCAGTTGACGCAGTTGATCGGGTGCCTCGCGCGATCCTCGCGGTCGCCGTTGCAGAACTTCGAGTGGCTGGGCCAGTGGTTCTCCGGGACGACCTCGGTCTCGATCATCACTGTCGTCGGTGCGGGCTTGCAGGCGCCCGTCGCCACGCACGCGGTGTAATCGCCGACGGTGACCTCGGTGGCATCGAGGCAGTAGGCCGAGCTCAAGGTGACCACGTGGGCCGGCCGCTCCCACGACAGGCCGTTATCGGTGCCCATCAGGAACTCGCCGCCGGGCACGCGCACCATGCCGCGGGGGCATCCGGCGGCCGGTGGGATCACCACGGGGTCTGGCACCGGCGGAGTCACGACGGGCGTGGTCACCGTCGTCGGGGGCGGTGGCGCCGGGGCCCGCTCGCCGCCGCGCCGTGCGAGGACGACGATCACCACCCCGGCCACGGCGAGCGCCGCGATCCCCGCGACCACGCCCGACGACCATGCGGGCACGCGGTGCGCAGGTGCGGTCGACGACGCAGGCTCGCGCGCGGCGGCCGGCGTTCCCGATCCCGCGCCCGCCGTCGTCGTCGTCGCGGCGGCGCTCGCCCCCGATGCCTCGCGCCCCGTGAGCGCGGCGGCGCTCGCACCCGAAGTCTCGCGCCCCGTGAGCGCGGCGGCACTCGCTCCCGATGCCTCGCGCCCCGTGAGCGCGGCGGCGCTCGCACCCGATGCATCGCGCCCCGTGAGCGCGGCGGCACTCGCTCCCGATGCCTCGCGCCCCGTGAGCGCGGCGGCGCTCGACTCCGCCGCCTCGCGCTGGGTCGTCGCGGACGTCCCGACGCTCTGCCCCGCCTCCGGCTGCGTCGTCGCGGACGTCCCGACGCTCTGCCCCGCCTCCGGCTGCGTCGTCGCGGACGTCCCGGCGCTCTGCCCCGTCGCGGGCGAACCGTCGGCGGTGATCGCGTTCGCGGGCAACGCGGTCGCCGCATCCCCGGCGACCACGCTCGCGGGCGGCGCCGGTTGCCCGGGGATCGGGTAGGTCGCGCGCAGCGCCGCGAACGTCGTGACGACCGTCGTCATCGTCGGGCGCTCGTCGGGCTTCTTCGCGAGCATCGCCGCGACGAGGTCGTCGATCGCGGCGGGGAGCTCGGGCACGAGGGAGCGCATGCGCGGCGGCACCTCGTTCATGTGCTTCGCGCATGCCTCGGGCATCGTGGTCACCACGAACGGGGGGCGGCTGCAGCACAGCTCGAAGATCACGCAGCCCAGCGAGTAGACGTCGGCACGCGAATCGGCGCTCGCAGCATCGGCCCATTGCTCGGGTGCCATGTACGCCGGCGTGCCCATCGAGCTATTGGTCAGGGTCATCGCGGTCACCTCGGGCGACGCGGCCTCGGCGCTGGCAGCTCCGAGCTTCGCGATCCCGAAATCGAGCACCTTGACCCGGCGCTTGCTCGCAAGCTCCGCGTCGGCCACGACGAAGATGTTGTCGGGCTTGAGATCGCGGTGGGTGACACTCGCCGCGTGGGTCGCGTCGAGGATGCTCGCGAGCTGCGCCGTCGTATCGACGATCTCGTGGAGCGCGACCCGCGGCGGACGGCGGATCCGCGCAGCGAGCGACTCGCCCTCGAGGTACTCCATGATCAGGAACGCGCGCTGACCGTGGAAGCCGACGTCGAAGATCTTGACGATGCCGGCGTGCTTGATCTTGCTCGCGGTGATCGCCTCGTTGAAGAACCGCTGCACGTGCTGGCGGTCGCTCGAGATGTCCTCGCGCAGCAGCTTGATCGCGACCCGGGTCTGGACGATCTGCTGGGTCCCGACATAGACCTCGCCCATGCCCCCGCGCCCGAGGAGGCTCGAGATCTTGAAGTCCTTGATGGTCTCGCCGATCACGCGCGAGCCCTCCTGGCTAGAAGATCTGGGTCGAGCAGCCGAACTCGACCTTGACGTTCGCCGACGGATCGCCCTGCACGCTCGTGCAGGTCGCCGGGCACAGCGTGATCTTCGTGGGCGTGGTGTTGTCGTCGTAGAACCAGCCTCCCCCCGCCGTACAGTCGGCCGCGGCCGGCACCTGCGGCAGGGTCATGCCCGGGGCGACGCCGCCCATCTGGTACTTCACGTTGACCTTCGTCGGGTCGAGGGTCTCGCCCGCGGGCGGCATCGGCAGCGTCAGATCGCAGGACACCTGCGAGCCGGAGACCACCGCCGCGGTGATGTCCATGAACACCTGGGTCCAGTCGCCGGTGCAGATCACGCCGCGCGCGCCCATCGTCTGGGTGACCAGCGTGGTGTAGACGGTGCCGTCGGCGGCGCCCGAGCCAAACGTGCCCGTGCAGCCGTTGGCGCCGGAGCCGTACGCGTAGATCGCGTGGACCTTGAACCCGGTGAACATGCCGGCGGGCTGGAGCGCGTTGACCATCGACGTGAAGTTCGCCGCGCTCGTGCTCGAGTTGTCGTCGGTGACGAACACGAAGTGCTTGGCCGCCTCGGGGCGCAGGAAGTCGGAGTACATCGAGTACCGGCTGAGCGCGAGCGACGGGCCGTTGGTGCTGCCGACGGCCTGGTTGACGAGCCGGAACCGGGTGTTGTTGCCGCAGCTCGGGCCGCCGAGCGGCGGCGGTACGCAGATCGCGTTGCTGCTCGTCGGCGACGCGATCATGACGACGCGGTAGTCGATGTTGCTCGCGCTGATCAGCGTGACGAAGTCGTTGATCTTCGCCTGGACGTACTGCGTCTCCTGGTTCATCGAGCCCGACTGATCGACGATGAAGATGATGTCGGACGGCTTGGTGACGAAGTCGGCATTGACCTCGGTCCCCGCGCACGACGCGGTGCACGTGGTGTTGCTGCACACCGGCGTCGGGTCGCTGCAGTCCGCGCTGCTCTCGCACTGGACGCAGACGCCGCCGGCGCTGCAGATCGGCGCCTCGGCCGGGCACGTGGTGCTGTCGGCGCAGCCCTCGCCCGGGCCGCCGTCGACATCATCTCCCCCGCCGCTCCCCGACTTCGCTCCGCAGCCCGCGATCACCAGGAGTCCTGCGAGCGTGTATCCGAGCGACGACTTGATCATCGCTTCCAGGATACGCGAGTTTCCTCAGCCACCCTTCTTCTTCCGCTTGGCATCCTCGAGCATCTGCTCGGGGGTCATCTTGCCGCCGGGGGCGGCGCCGCCCGGGCTCTCGGGGGGGGTGTTGTTCTGCATCGCCGACTTCGCCGCGATATCGAGCAGCATCTTGCTCGCCTGCTGCTTGGCGAACTCGACCGACGAGCCACCGGACTTGGCGAACTCCTCGAGATCCTTCTTGGCCTTGGAGAACTCGCCCTTACGGAAGTACGCCTGGCCGCGCTGGAACTTCGCCTTGTGGTTGTCGGGGCGGCTCTCGAGCGCCTTGTCGAAGCTCTCGATCGCCTTGTCGTCGAGCCGCTTGTCGTCGTACGCCATACCTGCGACGTACCAGATGTCGGAGACCTCGTTCGAGCCGGGGACGACCGCGGCACCCTGCTGCGCGACCGCGAGCGCCTGATCGGTGTAGTCCCACTTCCGGTAGAGCTCGCCGAGGGCGACCCACGGCTCCGGGATGGTGGGAGCGAACGACAAGGACTTGGTCAGCGCCTCGGCGGCCTCCTTCGGCTTGTCCGTGTCGCGGTAGATGCGGCCGAGGTAGTAGTGCGCGCGCCACAGCTCGGGGTTGAGCTCGATCGCCTTCTGCAGGTACTGGCGCGGCTTCTCGAAGTTCACGGCGGTGAGGTCGGGCTGGACCTCCTCGACCTTCTTGTTCTCGCGCCGGGCCTGATCCTCGCGCGCCTGGAAGATCGCCTTCTCGTACAGCGTGTAGCCGTAGACCATCTGATACATCGCCTGCTCGGGCGCGATCGTCACCGCGTTCTGCATCGCATCGGATGCCTTCACGTAGTCCTTCTTGCCGATGTACGCGCCGGTGAGGCCGTACCAGGCGACGTGGTTGTCCTTCCACAAGTCGACGGCCTTCAAGTAGCTCTCGATCGCCGTCTCGAACTGCTTCTGGCCATAGGCCTTCGTGCCTTCGTTGGACTTCTTGACGGACTCGTTGCGCGACTTGTTGGGACAAGCCGCAAGCGACACGACGAGTGCCACCAGGAGACCCAGGCGGAGCCCGAGGCGGAGCGAGCCAGCGAGCGCTGGCGAGCGGGAATCGAGCTTCATGTCGCGAACGGTAAATCGCTTCGTCATGGGATTCCAGTCATGTGAGGGTTTCAGATCCCGAAAACCGATGACGCCAGCGACCTTTCGGTGGCTGGCGTCGAGGTCACAGACCGAGCGAGTCGAATCAGCCCGCGGGACGGAAGGTGAACGGGTAGTTGACCTGGACGCCACCGCCACCCTTCGGCTTCGGGAACTCGATGGCCTTGATGACACCGGCGACACAGCTGGCGACGTTGCCGTCGACGCCGGAGCCCGACGAGCTGGCGACGTTGCCGTTCGGCGTGATGAAGAACTGCGTCATCACGGTGCCGGCGAGGCCCGGCTTCGCGAGCAGCTCCTTCTCGTAGCAGTACTGGATCTTCTGGATGTTGCGCTTGATGTAGCGACGAATGATCGCCTTATCGAGGTCGCCCTGAGCGTTGGGCTGACCGATCGACACCGTCGGGACCGCCGCCGAGCGACCGCGCATACCGCCGCGACCACCGCCGACGCCGTAGCCCGAGCCCGTGCCCGAGCCGTGACCGATCGTGCCGTAGCGGCCGGTACCGATCGTGCCCCAGCCCGTGCCGCCGCCGCCGGGACCGAAGCCCGAGCGACCGAAGCCGAAGCCACCGTTCATCTCGCCGGCCTCGTTGCCGAGCAGACCGCCGTAGATGTTGCCGTCGTCGAAGCCGCTGGAGATGTCGCCCGTGCCGGTGAGGGACGCGAACGCGCCACCCTGGGTCAGGGCCGTCGAGCCGAGGATGCCGGCGTTCCGCGCCTGCTCGATCGCCTGCTGGCGCGCGAGCTGCGGGTCGGCCTGCTCCTTCTTCATCTGGTACTGGCCCTCGGCGCGATCCGAGTCCTTCTTGCCCATCTTGCCCTCTTCGAGAGCCATCGCCGTGCCGGTGCCGCCCGACTCCTCTTCGCCGTCATCGGGCTTGTCCTCCTCCTCGGGAGGCGGCGGATCGTCCTGCGACGCGCTGTTGGTGCGGGTCGACGTGTCCTCGAGCGAGGCGAGGTCGATGTTCGCGCCGCTGTCCTCGACCGGGATCTGCTCGAGGACGAGCCAGAAGCCGAGGTGGACGGCGAGCGAACCGGCGAAGTACGCCATCACGCGGCTCTCGAGCGCGGCGAACAGCGGCATCGCGTGGCGGCGCGGCTGCGGGACCGCGGAGACAAGGAACGTGGTCTTGCCGGCGCGGACGCGAATCTTCGCGCCCGACGGGATCGGAGAGATCGTCGTGCGGCCCTGCGACGCGAGCTCGGCGAGCGACGTCGACTGGCCACCGACGACCATTTCGCCTTCCATGCCCGCGGCGAAGTTGAACGCGAAGTCGTCGCCGTGCGGCGAGACCAGCGCGAAGTCGGGGGCCGGTGCGCCCTCGGTGGCGAACTCGACGCCCGGCGCGGTGCCGATCCGGAAGAACGGGCTCTTCTTCTCGTTGCGCATCCGCGACAGACCGTAGGTCGCGAGACCGATGCCGACGAACAGACCGCCGAGCATCATCCAGTCGTAGGCCATCGGCAGCTGGCGCGGCCGGACCGAGAAGCCGGGCTTCTTCTGGACCTGGGTCACGTAGTCGTAGTGGCCCTTGTTGTAGGCCGCGTTGTCGACCGCCAGGTAGAACGAGATCGCCGACATCAGCAGCATCGCGGCGGCGATCGCGAACATCGCGTACGTGGTCGGGGTGACCTTGCCACCGCGCGGGTCCATGCAGTGCTTCACACCGACGACGGAGTCACCGAGCATCGCGGCAACCTCGACGGCGCGGGCGCCACCGAGGTCATCGGCCTCGCTCGCCATCGCCTGCTGGAAGCCGGCGACCGACGCGGTCGCGGTGCCGTAGATCGCGGGGCCCTGGCCACCGATCGCACCACCACCGGCCATGCCGGGAGGCGGACGGACCGCCGGGGCCTGCGGGGCCGGCGCGAACTGCTGCGGCGGCGGCGGCGCGAAGGCCGGCGCGGGGGGAGCAAATGCGGGGGCGGGCTGCGCGGCGGCGCGCGGCGGGGCCGGCGGGGCCGAGGCCATCGGGGCGGGCGCGGCGGGCATCGGCGGGCGTGGCGCCGAGGCCATCACCTCGGGGGCCGGCGGCGCGGCGGGGGTCGACACCGAGGTCGCAACCTCCTCTTCCTCGCCCGCGCCGAACGCGAGCTCGATGCGCGTCTCGCCGACGACGATCGTGTCGCCAGACTGGAGCTTGGCCTTGTTGACCTTCTGGCCGTTGACGAAGGTGCCCTTCGTCGACCCGAGGTCGATGATGCTGACGTCACCGGGTCCGTTGACCTCGATGATCGCGTGCATCCGGCTCACCGTCTCGTCGTCGAGCTTGAGGTGGGCCGACGGGACCTTGCCGAGCTTGATCACGCTCAGGCTGAGCCGCTCCTCGCGGAGGAGCTGGTCGCCTTTGAAGATGCGGAACGTGAGGGGTACTTTTGCGCCGGCCATGTGAATCACTTCTCCGTTTGAGGAGCTGTCGAACGATGGCCGGGGAGTAGTCGAGCACGCGCGCGAGGTGCGCGCGTCTTGACTACAAGTCCTCGGCCGACTTGATGATCTCGGGGATGAAGTCCTTGCGGATCCGAATCAGAGACGAGTGCTTCGCGAAGTCGCGCGCGTTGAGGTCGGTACCCTCGGGCTTGACGAGGTCACCCTCGATCGTGTCGCCCGAGAAGTCGTAGACCTTCACCTTGCCGGCCGCATCGCCGCCCTTTTTGGGCTGCGCGAAGGAGGAACCGGCGACGATCAGGACGAGTGCGAGTGAGCCAAGGATGGTGCGCATACGGGTCGACCCTTTCAGGTTCGCCTGGGTGCGTAGATCCGTGACCACGGAGCTACAGACAACCAAGCTGGATTCGGGTTCCGAGATTCTTTCCAAAAAGTTCCGCGATTACCAGACACACGATCCCGGCCGGGATTGCTGGCCACCGGCCGAGTGTTTTCAGCTAGTTACTTCTTGGGGGCTGGAGCCGCCCCGGGGGCCGGCGCGGGGGCTGGGGCTGGGGCCGGGGTCGGCTGGGGCGGCGGCTGCGGCGGCATGGCCGCCTGGGCCTTGAGGAAGTTCTGGATCTGCGCGGTCGTCTTGTCGATCACGGTGACCTGCTCCTTCGCCTCGGCCTTGTCGGCCTCGTCCCCGGTCTTGTCCTGGAACTGGCGGAAGAACTCCTTCGCCGTGTTGTAGGTGCCGAGCGAGGCCTTGAGGTCGTCCTGCTTGCTAGCCCGGAAGTCCTTGTAGAGGACGCCGAGGTTATAGAAGGCCTCGCCGCGGCGCGGGTCGAGGTCCTTGGCCTTCTTGTACTGGGCCTCGGCGCCATCGAGATCCTTGAGGCCGCGGAGCGCCGCGCCCAGGCCGATCATCGCGTCGTAGTTCTTCGGCTGGATCTCGAGCACCTTGGTGAACTGCTCCTTCGCGACCTCGTAGTTGCGGAACCCGAGGGTCGTGAGGCCGACGTTCTGGCGTGCCTCGGCGAACTTCGGGTCGAGCTCGACCGCGGACTGGAAGTTCGTCAGCGCGAGCGAGAGCGCCCCGCGGTGCATGTACAGCAGGCCGTACGCGTTCTGGAGCGGCGCGTACTTCTCGTTGCGCTTCTTGCCCTCGTCGAGCAGGAGCTTGGCGAGATCGAGGCGGTTCTTGTTCTTCTTGAACCCCTCCATGTAGATCAGGCCGTAGACGGTGTAGGCCGCCACGTTGTCGGAGTCGACGCCGAGGACGTTCGACAGGTTGAAGCGGGCGTCTTCCTCGAGCGCCTTCCACTTCGAGTCCTTGTCGCCGATCTTGCGCATCTGATCGAGCTCGAGCGTCGCGAGGTTGATGCGCGCCGCGACGAGCTTGCCGTTCGCCTTGACCGCGCTCTCCCAGTACTGCTTCGCCCCGTCGATCTTGCCGGCGCGATAGTAGATCTCGCCGAGGTTCGACAGCGCCATCGCGATCTTCGTCGGGTCGCCCTTCATGCGCGACGCCGCCTGGTACGCCGCCTCGGCGTCCTTGACGAGGTTGCAGCGGTGGAACGAGAGCCCCACCATGAACTGCGCCTCGACGAGCTCGGTGTGCGAGCGAGCAACGGACTGGAAGCGATCCGCCGCGCCCTTGCACGACGACTCGTTCCACGCGCCCTTGTCGTTCTGGACGAAGAACGCCATCGCGGACTCGTAGTCCTTGCGCGCGTCCGTGGAGATCTCGCGCTTCTCGACAGGCGCCCCACCCGTGGTGCCACCGGCGCCACCGCCGATGTTCGGAGGAGGAGGAGGCACGCCGCCGCCCTTGGCCAGGCCGGACTTGGGGGAACCGCCGCACGCGAACAGGAGCGCGGTCAGTGCCGCGCTGAACATGACATGAGTGGTACGCATGGTCCTGGTCCTCTTTAGTCGAGCTTCATGACGGGGGGTTCGACCGCGATCACCGGGGCGACCAGGGTCGGGTCGGCGCGGAGCTCCGACGCCGTCGGGTAGTCTTCCGGCTTGATCTGCCCGAGCTCGCGCTCGCACATCTTCGACCACTCGCTGAACCAGCCGAGCTCGGTCGACTTCGACAGACACACGCCGTAGGCGTTGAGCGACGCGGCCTCGAGCGGCTCGGCGACCTCGGTCATCTTGTCGCAGAACGCTTCGACCTTCTCGTCGGCGAACTCGCCGGTGCGCACGTCCGCGGGGATCTGGGCCGTGAACAGGGCGTCGGAGAAGTTCTGCGAGATCTGGCCGAGGCGCGCCGCCGCGGTGATCGAGTTCGCGGCGTCCTTGATGCCGAGGACCCCTTCGTACTTCTTGGTGGCGCTGCCGCCGACCTTCTTCTTCTCCTCGACCCAGTCGTTGAACCGCTTGAGGCTCTTCTCCTTGATCGCCTTCTTCTTCGGGTCGGGGTCGAAGTTGAGGTTCTGCGGGAACGACAGCGTGAGGTACGCCTCGAAGTCCTTGTCGGCGTCGGCGACCTTCGCGAGGCCATAGTAGTAGCGGGCGCCACCCTCGTCGCCGCCGGTCTTGCCGCCGGCCTTCTCGAACGCCTTCGCCGCCGACGCGAACGCCGCGAGCGCTTCCTTCAGCTTGCGCTCGTCGCGCTTGACGACGGTCAGCTTGATCTTCGAGTCCGGTCCGCACTGCAGCGGCTGGTCGCTGCCGGTCTTCTTGCCCTTCTTCTTCTTCTTCAGGTTGATCGCGCGCTCGCGGACGATCTTCACGCACGATCCGTCGACCTGCTTCACCGGGCAGCTCTGCGCCCACAGGATCTGGCCGATCTTGGCGTGCGCGATCACGAGGCGGTCATCGCCGCCCTTGCCGCCGTAGGTGCGGATGTACTCGCGGAGGTGCTTGATCACCGCGTCGCCGTCGCCCTGCTTCTCGTAGACCGAGGTCAGCGAGAAGCTCGCGTTCGCGGCCTCCTGCGGCTTCTTCGTGCCGAACGTCTTGATGAAGTACTTGGTGTTCTCGATCGCCTTCGCGTCGTCGCCGATGCCCTTGCGGTAGAACACCGCGTCGCTCATCGCGTCGTAGGCGTCCTTCTCGCCGGCGTACTTCTTCGCGTACTCCTCGAGCTTCTCGCTCGCCTTGTCGTAGAACGCGATGTCGCCGTACGCCTTGCCGATCCGGGCGAGCGCCTTCGCCGTCAGCTTGCTCGAGCCGTAGTACTTCTGGAGCAGGTTGAACGCCTGGATCGCGGCGCCGATCGAGCGGCCCTCCTCGAAGCAGACACCGGAGTTGTAGAGGACCTCGTCGTTCTGCTTGCCCTCGGGATCGGCGTTGTAGATGTCGAGGTACGCCTGGCCGCAGTCGATGTACTTGCTGAAGTCCTTGGTCTCCTTCGCGACCTTCTCGAGCTGCTCCGCCTTCTTGCGCATCGACTGCGCCTTGATCGTCGCGAGCGTCGACTTCAGGTCATCCTTGCCGTCGAGGAACTTCTGGTCCTTGCCGAGCTTCTCGGCGAGGGCGAGCATGCCGTCGTAGTTCTGCGTGCGGTTGTAGGTATCGAGGAGCAGGTTCGCCGAGTACTCCGCGGTCTCGTGCTCGCGGTGCTTCTCGATGATGTCCATGAACAAGGGGATCGCCTTGTCGAAGTGGTTGTACCGGCGATAGATGTTCGCCTTGAGGAACTTCATCCCGACGAGCTCGTCGTCCTTGGGGTCCTTGATGTAGTTGATGTAGATGTCGAACGCCGCGAGCATCTTCTCCTCGCGCGGCGGGATCGGCTTGGGCTCCGGAATCTTCGCGTAGTCCTTGGTCGGATCCTCGACCTTGTCGGCCTGGCCCTTGACGCGCGGATCGACGTTGAGCGCGTTCTTCCAGCCGAGCACCGCGGCGTACGCGGCTTCCTTGGTCAGCTTCGGGTCGAGCTTGCCGCCCTTGACGACGTCGGTGAACGCGACCGCGGCGTTCTCCCACATCTCGGTCTGCAGGCGCGCGTTCTTCTCGTTCTCCGCCCGGCTCCAGATCAGCTCGGCGTAGAAGTACTGGGTCTGCGCGTAGTCCGGCGCGTCGGTGAACACGTCGAGGTAGACCTTGTAGAGCTTCTCGGCGTACGCGAGCGTCTCCGGGTTCTTGGTCTTCGCGGACTCGGAGTGATACGCGCGGGCGAGCTCGCCGGACATCGCGGCGGCGTTGTCATGGCACTCCTGCGCCTCGGACTGCGGCAGGACCTTCTTGCCCTTGAGCGCGCCCCACAGGCGGACGAGGTTCTCGATCTCCTTGACCTTGTCGTTGTTCGCCGCGCCCGCCATCGAGAGCATCGCGTGCGAGATGTTGTACTGCCACAGGCAGACGTTCTTGTTCGTCGGGGCCGTCTTCATCAGCTCCTGGAACACGTAGATCGCCTTGTCGCTCTTGCCCTGGCCGAGATAGAGGTCGGCGAGGATCTCGAGCATCTGGAACGCGTACTTGTTGTCGACGCGCTGGAACGCGGCGTAGGCCTTGTCGGCCTTACCGATCTCCGAGTACGCGCGGACGAAGTCCTTCTTCGCGGCGCGGTTCAGGATCTCGTTCTTCTTGTCGTTCTTCGTCGCCTGCGCGACCTGGAAGAACGTCTCGAGCGCCTCCTGGAACCGGGTCAGGTTGAGATGGATCCAGCCCATCTTGTACATCGCGTACCAGTACGCCGACGACTTCGGGAACTTGAGGACCATCTTGTAGCGGCTCTCGGCGTCCGCGAGCTGGCCCGCCTCGAAGTAGTAGTCCGCGAACGCGAGGTGCGCCTCGGGGACGTACTTGCTGTTCGGATAGTTCTTGAGGAGCTTGTCGTAGACCGCGCGCGCTTCCTTCAGGTACTTGCCGCCCTGCAGCGTGTACCCGTAATAGAACAGCGCCATATCCATCTTGGGATAGTTACGGAACGCCTCGTTGTCGGTGAGGCCCTTGTAGGTCTTCACCGCCTTGAGGAGGTAGTCCTTCGCCTTGTTCTGCGCGGACGACGACTCGGTCTTGTACTTGGCCTTCTCGCCCGGGGTCTTGGCCGTGTCGGACTTGATGATGAACTCGACCCCCTTGAGCCGCCAGTAGCGCTGCTGCTTGGCGTAGAGCTCGCCGAGGCGGAAGTAGTAGTCGCTCTTCTCCTCGACCTCGGCGTCCGGCGTGTCCGCGATCAGGTTCGCGAGGATCGCTTCCTGCTCACCGCGGATGTTGCCGACGAGCCCTTCGATCGAGAGGACGTCGTCC
>Ga0316601_100000811_pt1 | contig 14337 bp, 11 predicted proteins | sample OWC_soil_day5_no_FD_207663 | JGI IMG/M metagenome (GOLD analysis project Ga0316601, IMG submission 207663) | Wetland soil microbial communities from Old Woman Creek delta, Ohio, United States - OWC_soil_day5_noCT | ecosystem: Environmental > Terrestrial > Soil > Wetlands | place: USA: Ohio...
GCGACTTCCATGCCGTCGCGGATCACATCGGCCATCTCCGGACTGAAATCCATCAGGGAGCGCACGGCACGCCGCGTCCGCATCAGGCTGTAGGATTCCAGCATCAGCGACAACGCAAAGAGCACAATGACCGCCGCACCCTCCTCCCACTTCCCGATCAGAACGGCACCGGTCACCGCGACGGCCATCAGGAAGTTCATATCCAGCACTCTGTTCCGGAGCGCCTTCAGTGCCCTCCTGAAGATGTCCCATCCCCCGATCAGCATCGAAGCAAGCAAGAGAAACCTGGCAGTTGCCTCCATGTTCCCGATCTTCTCCAGAGCCAGGGCGGCCAGGAGCAACAGCGCGGAAATCCCCGCGATCACTCCCTGGCGGTGCCGCTCCCAGAAACCTTCCCGCCTCGGCCCACCCTCCACCGGACGGGCGGTGAAACCCGCCTCCCGGACATGGTGCACGACACGTTCGCCGTCAAGGTTTTCTTGCACAGCGAGCTCCGACGTCGCCAGGTTGAACGTGTACGCCCCGGGCCCGAGGGAGGTGTCAAGGCACTTTCGCAAGACTCCTTCCTCCGTGCTGCAGCAGACACCCGAGACGACGTATTTTTTCCCCACCTTTTCCACTTAATCTTCCCCTCACCTCGTGCAACTGAATCACGCATCTGTCATTGCGAGCGTTTCCCCACGAAGCGGTCTATATATGACCGACCTGCGGCCAGACTGCTTCGCGTCGGTCCGTTCACCGTCACGCCTCCGAGACGTGCCGCACTCCCATCGTGATGAGCTCTTCCACATGCTCATCGTCCAGCATGTAGTAGGTCATTTTCCCTTCTCTGCGATAGGTCACCAGGCGCATTGCCTTCATGATCCGCAGTTGATGCGAAACCGCAGATTCGGTAAGGTCGAGTAGCCTGGCGATATCGCTCACGCAGAGCTCGTGCCGGGAGAGCGCAAGGCAAATCTTCAGCCTGGTAACATCTCCCAGCATCTTGAAGATCTCGCTGAGCCCCATGAGGGTTTCATCGTCATGGATCGCCTTTGCAGCCCGGATCGCATGATGTTTGTTCACGAAAGCACCTTCATCCATCACTTCCCGAGTCGTCATGATGTTTCCGCATGTGAACGATTGAACAACTATTCAGGTGTTGTAAACATAGGAAGGGAAAGGCACAAAAGCAAGCGGGTCATGCCGCCCGACGGGATCGCGCGCCCCGGGGGGGCGTATGCTTGCGGGTCCAGGGGAGGCAACAGCCTGCGCGATGCCGAACCGTGCGGAGGACGCACCGGTTCGGCCGAGCCGTTGGGCCGATCTACGATTCGTTCGTCCCGCTCACCGCTTCCGGGATTGTGGCTGGACGCTCGTGGCCGGACGTGGTGAAACGGCTTTCCAGGGTACCGAACGCATTCGTCACAAAGGTGTAGAGGCGGTGCGAGGTGAGAACGCAGAGGGCCATGAACAGGGCGCCGCCTACCAGGTCGATCACATAGTGGTAGCGCTGATAGACGGTGGCAATGATCAGAAGCGTACCTGTAAAATAAATGAAGTAGCGGCTGCGCGTTTTGTACTTGCCGCTGAGGTACATCAGCACGAGTGTCATCATGGTGTGACCGCTCGGGAAAACATCGCGCTGTGTGGTGGCCAGCGCCACCTCGTTCGACACGTTGCTGACGATCGACTCTCCCGCATTCACGAACCAGCGCAAATACGGCGTGAGGAACACGCCGGGCAGTTCCTGGTCCAGCGTCATGAACTCATGCAGCGTGAACCGGGGCCCCACCGCGGGAAGCGTGAAGTAACCGAGGTAGGAGAGAAAGAAGCCGTACACGCAGGTGAACATGAAGTAGTGGAAGAGCGCCAGGTTGCGCCGGCGGTAGAATTCATATCCCAGGATCAGGAACAGGACATAGAACATCGTGTAGGCGAGCTGAAGAATTTCCGTCAACCAGGGGGTGGCAAATTGCATGAGCCAGTGGGTAGGGTCCACGCCGAACATCCACCGGTCGATGGCGATCAGCAAGTCGTCATAGTCCCGACCGAAGTGCATCGGCTTCAACATGAAATAGATTTCCTTGAACGAGAAAAAGACCAGCGGCGCAACGTACCAGTCGTGAATCACCCGGATCGTCTTCGAACCGCAATGGTGCCGCGCAAATCCGAGCCAGGCAATAAACCCGATGATGGCAAGGTTCACGATCACCATGAACCACCAGTTCGGGATCCGCGGGGAAAAGAGCACGTTCAATGCCGTGAGCAACGACAGGAAGCCAGCGACGAGAATGTCGGCTGAGTGGAGCCACTGTGTGTGGTTGCGAATATTCATGAGACAGCCAGCCCTCTACCGACGAAAATGCTCGAAAAGGAGATTGCTGAGCCCAACGGTTTCCTCGATTGTCAGGTCTTCCGGACGGCGCTGCAAGATGGATGCGTCCGGGACGGCCGCGGCCGGGTCAGCGTCCAGAAAATACCGAAGGGCGTTCCGGAGGGTCTTGCGACGCATTCCGTACACCGAACGGACCATCTCACGGAAGAACTGCTCGTCGCGCAGGGCATACCGGGGACGATCGAGCATCACAAGCCGCACCACCGAAGAGGTCACGTCCGGGCGGGGGTGGAACGAGCCAGGCTGGACATCAAACAGGATTTCAACGTCCGCGAACAGCTGGCAAAAGACCGAAAGAATGCCGTACTCTTTCGTCCGCGGCACAGCCGCCAGGCGCCTGGCCACTTCTTTCTGCACCATCATCGTCAGGTCACGCACCCGGTGGCGGTTGTCAAGCACGTGAAACAGAATCGGACTGGTAATGTAATACGGGATATTTCCCACAACACGCAGCCGCTCCGTGCTCATCGAAGCGGCCAGCGCGTCAAGATCCACCGTCAGGACATCCTGGTGGAGCACCTGCACGCCTGAGCCACCATACAGCTCCCGCATGCGCCCCACCGCCCGTTCATCCAACTCGACCAGGACGAGCCTTGCACCGGAGGCAGCAAGATGCCTTGTGAGGGCCCCTTCCCCCGGTCCGATCTCCAAAACCACGTCGGCCGGCCGCAGGTCGATGGCAAGGACGATCTTGCGGGAGATCCGGTCATCCCGCAGAAAATTCTGCCCGAGCGACTTCCTGGGGCGCAGGCCCGCAGACTCGTCGAAGGCGCCGTTCTTACTTTTTGAAGATGCCTTTGATCGCATCCTCCGCCTTCTTTTTGAGCTGATCCGTCGCCTTCTTCGCCTCGTCTTCGAGTTTCTTCCTGGCCAGGGCCTCAGCTTTCGACTGTGCCGATTTGGTGTCGAGCTGAACCTTCGGGTTGTCCGACGTGCCGCCCACGGCAAAGTCGAGCTTCAACCTTCCAGTTTCATCCTTGAAAAGATCCGCAGCCTGCCCCGCGAAGCCCGGGAGGTTCACCTTGCCGGATGTTGCCTGCGAGACCAGCATCGTCATCGCGTAATCGAGCGATCCGTCCAGACCCTGTGAGCCGTTGACCGTGTAGTCGGCATCCAGGGCATGGATCTTGAGGTCTTTGATGATGATCCTGCCCTCCGCGATGGTGAAGCTGTTTGCCCAGTCTTTGAACTTGATCGTCTCGAGATCGGGCAGCTTCAGCATTGCGGCGATGGTCTCGTTCACCTTCACGCCGTTCAATACGCCGTCCGTGATCTGCACGCGTCCCGCCCCGTTCAACGCCGACGGCACCAGCCCGAGCGTATCGTTGAGCGCTCCCTTCATGGTCGTGTTCATCGTCATCTTGCCGTTGATCCGTTGCCCGAACGACGTGAAATGCGGCAGCAGAGAGTGCGATTCAACACCGTTGATGTCGAGCGCCAGATCGAAGAGCGGACGCTTGGGATCCTTCAGGTTGAGGCTCCCTTTGCTCACCGCCGATCCGCCAAAGCCGTTCAACGAGAAATTCTGCATATGGATCACCCCGTCCGTGATCTTCAGCGCTCCCCGGACGTTCTTGAACTCGAACTTCTCCATCGTGAGCGTCCCGATCGTGGCGTTGATGTCCATGTCAACGTCGGGCAAGGGAACTCCGGACCGGGGCTTCTTCGCGGTGGCCGTGTCCTGTGGTGGCCCCTTCGGCTGTTGCCCGTTGGAGGGCATCACATCCGCCGTGTAGAGATGGTTGGAATTGAGCGTCAGCTTTGCTGTCGGGCGCGGAAGCGACTTGTCCACCGACATTATGGAAAGGTAGTTTCTGAGCGCGAAGGCAAGAGTGAGATCCGATTTCCCAAGGTTCATCGAGATCTTCTTCGCTTCAACCACCTGGTTGTTGAACGTGATGGCACCCGCCAGATCTCTTACCGGGTTGGCGCTGGCAGGGGTCTTGACCGACACGCCCTGGAACTCCATGGTGCCGGAGGCCTTCATGGCCGCAGGTTGTTTCACCTTCCCTGCAACGTTGACGTTCGCGGACATCCGCCCGGCAAGCTCTGTCCCGGGCTCCAGCGGATAAAACTGTCCTACCTCGGCCAGGTTCAGCGAGCCGTTCAGCGCCATGGTGATGGAAGGATTCTCAAAGTTCACCATGGTCATCGTCGCGTTGATGGGGTTGTCGCCCAGGTTCGCCGAGAATTTCTCAAGTTTGAATTCCTGCTTCGTCTTCGCCCGGGTGAATTCCGAGATAATGTTGATATTGGTGATCGGTTTCGGAAGCCTGGCGTATTGAATGCTGGCATTGGTCGAGGAGACCCGCCCGCTGACATCCGGCTGGGTGGAGTCGGACATGACCCCCGTGATCGCGAGCACGACCTGCGCTGTACCGTTTCCCTTCACCCCTTCCGCCTTTTTCATATACTCCTTTGGCACCAGGGAGAGCAGTTCGGTGATATTCAGATTCTCCGACTTCACCGTCAGGTCAAGGGTCATGGTTTCCTTGCTGAGGCCCGAGACCCTCCCCGTCAACGCAAGGGGCATATCCTGCACCGTCACGTCCCCCTTTTCCACCGTCAAGACGTCCTGCGACGTCGAATAGGAGAGCCGGTGATCGAGGCCAAGGCGGAGGCCGGAGACAAGCGGAGCGGTCACCGTCCCGTAGCTGAAGTCGGCCACCGAAACCTTCCCCTCAACCGTGACCCCTTCCGAGCCCCCTTTCAGGCTCATTGTGTTGTCCAGGCCCCGCACTTTCATCGCGGAGTTGCCTTTGTAGTCAATGTAATCGACAGACCCGTTATTGATCAGAAGGTTGGAAAGGAGGAACCCGGCCATGGAGGAGGACGTGGATGTACTCGTGTCCTCTCCGGCAGCGCCGGAGGTCTCGGTCATGTCCGCGTAGTTGGTGACGCCCGCCTTGTTCGTCTCCACCAGGACCTTCGGTCGGTCCAGGACAACGGTGGTGATTTCCACGTTCCCTCTCAGGAGCGGCATCAAACTGACACTGACCGACAGCCCATCCAAGGCGAGGAAAGGCGATTGGGAAAATCCCTCCCCTTTCCTGTTGGACATGGTAAATCCCTCCATATCCACGGCAATTGCCGGAAAGACCGACAGGCTGATATCATTGATTGCCACGGACCGGTTCGTTGCCTGCTCAATTTGGGGGACTATCAGCGCTTTAAGCCGATCGGAGGTAAAATACGCTTTCAGGGCAAAAACAGCCCCGACAATGAGGATGACCGGGATGCTTGCGACAATCAACCACACTTTTGCTTTTCTGCTCAACGCCATGGCATCACCTATTCTGTATGAAGAGAGACTAGAATGAGAAATATAGAGAAGAGTGGTTCGAATGTCAAACAAGGCACGGAGGACAGTAAGAGCCAAGGGGAGACGAGCATGGGCTCTGATTTCGTTGATTTTCAGGATGGAAATGGTTAGGTTATCCAGATAATATTCCCTCCTTCCTTGCAGGATCACACTATCATGGCAGACCAGACAGCGCCGACACCCGAACAACCGAAGCAGCATCCGGAACCGGTTGTTGCTCCCAAGCCCCAGCCACAGCGGGTACCACAGCAGAAAAGCCAGCAGCAAGGGCGCTTCAACCAGAATCAACAACGCAGCCAGCAGCAGTGGGCGGACATCAGCGTGGTCATTCCTCTCTACAACGAGGAGGAATCTCTCAAGGAGCTTCATCAACAGCTCCGGAGCACGCTTGGGAGGATGAACATACGGTATGAACTGATCTTTATCGACGATGGCAGCACCGACCGGTCGATCCAGGTGCTTCGCGACCTCCGGCGGACCGACAAGCACATCAGGATTTATCGATTCCGGCGAAATTACGGGAAATCCGCCGCGCTGTCGGTTGGCTTCGAAAAAGCCCAGGGAAGTATCGTCATCACCATGGACGCGGACCTGCAGGACGATCCAGCCGAGATTCCGGCCCTGAAAAAGAAGCTGGACGAGGGGTATGACCTCGTTTCAGGCTGGAAAAAGGTGCGGCACGATCCGATCACCAAAACCATTCCGTCAAAATTCTTCAACTTCATCACGTCGTTGATGACCGGCGTCCACCTGCATGATATGAATTGCGGGCTGAAGGCATACCGGAAAGACGTGGTGAAATCGGTGAACGTCTACGGGGAACTGCACCGGTACGTCCCCGTGCTTGCGCACTGGGAAGGATTCAAGGTCGGAGAGATTGTCGTCCACCACCGGGCCAGGAAGTTCGGGAAGACAAAGTTCGGCATAGGACGGTTCTGGAAGGGGTTTCTGGACCTGCTAACGGTGCTTTTCACCACCCGCTATTTTCGCAGGCCGTTGCACTTGTTCGGCCCTTTGGGCCTTATTGCCATTCTGGCCGGGATGGTGATCGACGGCGTCCTGGTGTTCGAATGGTTTCAGGGAAGCACCGCCCTCAGCAACAGGCCGCTCTTCCTTGTCGGGATCATGCTGATCATCGTTGGCATTCAGTTCTTTTCCATCGGCCTTCTTGGAGAAATGATCAGCAAATCGCGTCGGATAGAAGAGGAATACTCTATCAAAGAAGTTATCAAATAATGGCACGACCCTGGAGTTCACACGAGTCGCTCAAGTATGACTGTCGCTGGTTCAGAGGACATGTTCCCTGCAAGCCCCACAAAGAGTCCGGCGTCCACTGCGTAGATGAGGAGGGGCGGGACTGCCCTCAATATGACCCGAAGCCGCAACAGGTACTCCTCATCAAGCTCGGGGCCATCGGCGACGTCATCCGCACGACCCCGCTCCTGCGCAAGTTCCGGGAAGTGCATCCCCGCGCCCGCATCTGGTGGCTGACGCTCACCCCCGAGGTCATCCCTGCTTCCGTTGATGTGATACTCCCGTTCACCCCGCAAAGCCTGGCAATCCTTGGCGCTGTCCATTTCGATTTTCTCTACAATCTTGACAAAGACATGGAAGCCTGCGGACTTGCGGTGAGCCTCTCGGCAACCGTCAAGAAAGGGTTCCTGCTGAAGGATGGGGTCCCGGCCCCCGCGGATGCCGACGCCGTGCACAAATACATGACCGGCGTGTGGGACGACCTGAACAAAGCCAATACGAAGAGCTACCCGGAGGAAATCTTCGAGGTCTGTGGCCTGAAGTTCTCCGGGGAAAAGTACATTCTCGATTCGTTCAGCGCCGGCGGATACCGATGGGACCTTCCACGCGGCAAGGCCATCGTCGGGCTGAATACCGGCTGCGGAGGCAGATGGACCTCACGCCTCTGGCCGGAGGAATACTGGGTCGCCCTTGCGCGGAAACTCTCCGCCAGCGGCGTTACGCCACTGTTGCTGGGGGGTGAACAGGAGCATGAAAAGAACCTGCGTATTGCCAGCGAGAGCGGCGCTCATTACCTCGGGCATTTCCCTCTACGGCAGTTTATTAATCTCGTGGATCAATGCGCGCTCGTCGTCACCGCGGTCACCATGGCGACGCACATCACCATCGGATTGAACAAGAAGATTGTCCTGTTCAATAATATTTTCAACCGTCACGAGTTCGAGCTGTACGGCCTCGGAGAGATCCTGGAGCCGGACATCCCGTGCTCCTGCTTCTTCGCACCTATCTGTCCGAACGATTGTATGCGGCACATCGGCGTCGACAGGGTCCATGATGCCTGCCGGCGCCTTCTGGCAATCGACTAATCCGCACGCCATGGCAAAAACCAGTAAACGGAAGGAACAATCCCGGCATACGGGCGTGCAACCGTGGAAAGGTGATTTCCGAGAGCCGCTCTCCTGGCAGGCCGTCGCCATTCTTGCGCTCCTCGTGGCGATAATGTTCCGGGAGATCCTGGTGGGAACGGCCTACCTCTGGGAAGACTTCCTGTACTTCAGCTACCCGGTCAGGAATTTCGCCGCCACGTCGGTGGCAATGGGTTCGATCCCGCTCTGGAATCCGTATACACTCAACGGAATGCCCTTCCTGGCGGATATCCAGACGACGGTCTTCTATCTCCCCTGCTTGCTCCTCTCACTGTTCACGGCCGGCGGCAGGCTCAGCTTCTATTCACTCGAGTTCTTGGTGATCGCCCATTATGTGCTCGCCGGCGCGTCCATGTTCTCCCTCGCGCGCTCCTTTGGCATGCGGAATTTCTCCGCTCTTTTTGCCGGAGCCGCGTACATGCTCTCCGGTTTCATGATCGTGCATGCAATCCATCAGCAGATCATCACCATGGTCGCCTGGTATCCGCTGATCCTGCTCTTCTTCCGCAATGCGCTCACCCGGAACGAGTGGAGCTGGGTGTTCCTTGCCGCGCTCGTCCTGGGGCACTCGATCCTGGCCGGATATCCGCAACTGTCGCTCTATTTCTACTTTTTCCTCTTTGTGTATTTTCTCTTCGAGCTCCTGACGACGTATCGCGGCCGGGGGTTGCTTTCCCGCCCCGCGCTTCTGGCGGTGTTGAAGGCCGGGACCATCGTGGCGCTCTCGGTGGCTGTCGCCATGATCCAACTCCTGCCCACCTATGAAATGTCCGGGCTCTCTCAGCGTGCGCAGATCACGTACGAGAAGGCGACCGAAGGAACGCTGGCCTGGTCTCAGATCCTCACCCTGTTGTTCCCAAAGCTCTTCGGCACTGCGGGAGCCAACGGCTACAATTACTGGGGGCCGGGCACCTATTGGTATTTCTGGGAAACCTGCATCTATCTCGGGTTCCTCCCGCTTCTCCTGGCGCTGCTGAGCCTGGTGCTGGTGAAGAAGAACAAGTACGCGGCTTTCTTCTGGGGATATGCGCTGTTCTCGCTCCTGTTCGCTCTGGGCGACAATCTTTTTGTCCACAGGCTGTTCTTTGATTTCGTCCCCGGATTCTCGACGTTCAGGAATCCCGCCCGGATGGGAATTTTCCTGACATTTGCCACGGCGCTGATGTCGGGATTCGCCCTGAACACGTTGTTGCATGAAGAGCGGGACGCCAGAACCACCAGGCGGCTTCTCGCTCTGCTTGGCGGCACCATCGGGGTGGGCGTGCTGGTCTGGCTGCTTGTGCTCTCCGGGTCGCTTACGACCACGATCACGTCGATGCGAAACGCTCAACAGATCCTGTCAGCCGTGAAGAAAGACGCGCTGATCTCGCTCCTGATGCTCGTTGTTTCCGGGGTTCTTCTTTTTGCATTGATGCGCGGCATCGCGGTGCGGGCTGCCCGCGTTGCTCTCATCCCGGTGTTCTTCATCGACATGCTCCTGTTCGGCGGGTCACAGAACAACTCCACCACAGACCCCAAAGAGTATTTTGGGAAAACAGAATCGCTCGTCCGGTTCTTCAAGGAGGAAGGACAATCCGAGATCTTCAGGGTCAACACGCGCAACTCCCAAGGCATGATCATGGACCGGAACCAGGGCATGATCGACAGGATCTATACGATGGAAGGGTATACCCCGCTCGCCCTTCAACGTGTGTATGCACCTCTGGCGTCGGTCGACCAGATGTACGATCTGCTCAACGTAAAATACAAGACCGTGACAAATGAACAAGCCCGGGGTCTATCGCTTGCGCGGCACGAAACCTATTTTCCCCGGGCCTTCTTCCTGTACAGGACTCATGTGGTCCGGGGCGAAGAGGAGCTGCTGGCCTATCTCAAAAGCCCTGAGTTCGACCACCGCACGACGGCTGTATTCGAAAAGGAGCCGGGGTTCACGCTTGTGCCCGCAGCGGGAGAACCGGAGTGGCGCGCGCGTGTGACCGCCTATCAGAACAACACGATAGAGCTTGACCTTTCCACGGACCGGGACGGAGTGCTGGTGCTGAGCGAAATTTACTATCCGGGATGGAAGGCGTATATTGACGGGAAAGAGACCGAGGTGCTCTGCACGGACTACAATTTGCGGGGAATGTTCGTGCCCCGGGGAAGTCACAAAGGGACCGTTCGGTTCGAGCCCGCGTCTTTTGCCCTCGGCATGTGGATCTCCCTCATCACGCTCGTCGTGTGCGGGGCAGGACTAGCCGTCCCGCTGCTACGTTCGCGCAGGAAGGCCGAGACACAGACAGCGGAAACCCAACCGGCACACAGGTAAGACCGCCATGTACACGATCGTCATTCCCATCTACAATGAAGAGCAGACGCTTCCCGCCCTGCATGAGCGGCTGATGACCACGATCTCCGGGCTCGATCAGCCTTTCGAGGTCATCCTCGTGGACGATGGGAGCCGCGACAGGTCCTATCCGCTGATGCTGAAGATCCATGAGAAGGACCCGCGCGTCAAAGTCCTCCGCCTCTCCCGTAACTTTGGACATCAGGTGGCGATTTCCGCCGGGATGGACATGGCGGAGGGAGAGGCCGTGATCCTCATGGACGGCGATCTGCAGGATCCCCCCGAGTTGCTCCCGCAGATGATCGCGCAGTGGAGGAACGGGTACGATGTCGTCTACACGGTCAAGAAGAGCCGGAGGGAAAGCGCGCTCAAGCGCTTTGCTTTCAGGTCGTTCTACCGGTTGTTGCATTCGCTCTCTTCAATCGACATCCCGATGGATGCCGGGAACTTCTCGCTACTGGACCGCCGCGTTGTGGACGTGCTGCGAACGATGCCGGAGCGGAACCGCTACATCAGCGGAATGCGGGCATGGGCAGGATTCCAGCAGATTGCCGTCGAGTACGACAGGGGCGCACGCTTTGCGGGCGAACCGCAGATGAGTCTCGGACGCTTGATCCGCCTTGCGTTGGACGGCATTTTCTCGTTCTCCGATATTCCGCTCCGGATGGCAATTTACCTGGGACTGGCTTCCGCATGCGTCTCCTTCGCCGGCGGGCTCTTTGTCCTGTATGCCAAACTGTTCACCGACAAGGCGATCATGGGCTGGGCATCGACAATCATTTCCATCACATTTGTAGGGGGAATGATCCTGCTGACCCTGGGCGTCATCGGCGAATACATCAGCCGCATTTATGAGGAAGTGAAGCGACGGCCGCTGTATGTAATACGGGACAAGGTCGGCTTTTGAACGAAGCACCTTCGGAACTGATGAGGGGTTGATAGGCGCCGAAAGCATGGAAGAGCAGGTCTACCCACATTTATACAGGATCGAAAAAGAGCACTGGTGGTACGCGACCCGGCTGGGGATCCTGATGCATTTCCTGGAAAAGCACATGGATCTCTCCCGCCGCATCCGCTCGCTGGATGTCGGCTGCGGCACCGGGGCGGCCATGGAAATGTTCTCCCGGCGCTTCGAGGCGTACGGACTGGATCCATCGCCGCACGCAATCGAATTCTGCCGGCAGCGAGGACTCACGAACCTTTTCCTTGGTGATCTTGCCGGGTATCCCGCGGGGGAACGGTTCGACCTCGTGACGTTTCTGGATGTCCTTGAACATGTTGAAGATGACCGGGGCGCGCTGCTTGCCGCACACAAGCTGTTGGGCGATGGGGGAAAGCTTCTGATCACGGTCCCGGCCTTTCCTTCGCTCTGGAGCCCGCTGGACGTGATGCTGCATCACAAGCGCCGCTACACTCCCGGGCAGCTCAGGGAAGTTGTGACATCTGCGGGCTTTTTAATCCGGCATTTGACATATTTCAATACGCTGCTCTTCCCTGTCGCGCTAGTGCGGAGAGTGGCGTCCAGGGCAACGCACACGGAAACCATGGGCGACCTGGAGATTCCCGGGAGGGCCCTCAACACCATTCTCAGGAAGATCTTCGAATTGGAAAAACCACTTATCCCGAAGGTCTCGTTTCCCTTCGGTCTCTCGCTGCTCTGTTGGGCGGAGAAAACATCGGAAAGCCCCACTGGAAGGAGCCCGTCATGAAGGTGGTTATTCTGTGCGGTGGACAGGGGATCCGGCTGAGAGAGATCACCGAACAGCTTCCAAAGCCCATGTCCCCGATCGGCGACCGTCCGCTGATCTGGCATATTATGAAGATCTACGCGCATCATGGCTTCAAGGATTTCATTCTCTGCCTCGGGTACAAAGGGTGGAAGATCAAGGAATTTTTCCTGAACTACCGGGGCATGACCGCTGATTGCACCGTGGACCTGGCGGATGGTGGACTGGTTTTCCACAATGAGCCGGAGGGGATGGACTGGAAAGTCACCCTTGCCGAAACCGGCGACGATGTGATGACCGGAGCGCGCCTCGTTCGTGTACGGAAGTACCTGCAGGATGAAGAGGCTTTTTGCGTCACGTACGGCGATGGACTGGCCGATATCAATATCCCGGAAGTTATTGATTTTCACCGGGCACAGAAGACGGTCGGCACGATTACCGGAGTCCAGCCGATCAGCCGCTACGGCCAGGTGTACATCGTGAACGATCTTGCGCTGGGCTTCTACGAGAAATCGGACAGTGATACTGCATGGATCAACGGCGGCTTCATGGTCTTCGATGGCAAGCGCATCTGGCAGTATCTGGAGGACAGGAACGATTGCGTTCTGGAAACCGACGCTCTGCCGGCCATGGTACGCGAGCGGCAGCTGTCTGTCTTCAAGCACTACGGATTCTGGATCGGCATGGATACCGTGCATGAATACACCACGCTGAACGACCTCTGGAAACAGGGACGGGCTCCCTGGAAGGTGTGGGAGTGAAGATCATCATCGTCAGCACGGCGTATCCGCTCCGGGGCGGGATTGCGCACTACAACGCGCTTCTGAGCGAAGCCCTGGGCAGACGCCACGAGGTAGACACCGTAACATTCAAGCGGCAGTATCCGTCGATCCTCTTTCCCGGCAAGTCGCAGGAGGAAAGCGGGGAAAACATTCATGCCACCCCGGCGCCTCAGCTTGTGGACTCAGTCAACCCCTTCAACTGGATCGCCGTCGGAAGAGCCTTGCGCCGGCGGAAGTCCGACCTGTTGATCTTCAAGTACTGGCTTCCCTTCTTCGGGCCCTGTTTTGGAACGATCGCGCGGGTCGCAAAGCGCGGCACCGGAACGAAGGTGCTGTACATTTGCGACAACGTTGTTCCTCACGAGCATCGTCCGTTTGATGCCTCGTTTACCCGCTACGCCTTCCGCCCGGCGGACCACTTCATCGTCCAATCGCGGACGGTCGAACGCCAGTTGAAGGAGTTCTGGCCCGGAGCATCCTACCGCCTAGCGCCGCATCCCGTGTACAATATATTCGGCGATCCGATGGACAAGCAGGAGGCGCGCAGGATGCTCGGCATACGCAGTTCGCGGGTGTTGCTCTTCTTTGGCTACGTGCGGGCATACAAAGGACTCCATGTGCTCCTCCGGGCGCTTGCCGCTCTTCCTCGCGAGATGGGCCTCCAGCTCCTGGTGGTAGGCGAGTTCTACGATGACGAGCAAAAATACCGTACGCTGATCCGCGAGCTCGGTTTGGAAGACCGTGTCATGATCCATTCGGATTATGTCCCCAATGAGTCGGTCGGACGTTACTTTTCCGCCGCTGATGCCGTCGTGCTGCCGTACGTTTCTGCAACCCAGAGCGGTATCGCGCAGATCGCCTACAATTTCGACCGGCCTGTGATCGCCACGGATGTGGGAGGACTGGCGGAGGTGATCATCGATGGGGAAACCGGCTACATTGTTCCACCCGAGGACGCCTCCCGGCTTGCCGCCGCGATCACGAAGTACTACGACGAAGGTCGCGAGGCGGAGTTTGCGGCACGGGTGCGACAGGAAAAGGGAAAGTACTCCTGGGACAACATGGTCGCCAGCATTGAGGATCTCGTGCAGAGCGAACCGACCTCACAACGGATGGCCTCGCAATGAAGCCGCAACCCCGCGTGGCGGTCATTCTGGTCAACTGGAATGGACGAGACATCACGCTCGAGTGCCTGCATTCCCTTTCTGCTTCCTCCTATCCTCATGCCAACCTGATCGTTGTGGACAATGCGTCGTCGGACGGTTCGACGGAGGCCACCCGCTCCCGCTATCCGGATGTGACGCTGCTGTCGATGCCGGAAAACCTTCGCTTTGCCGGTGGAAACAACGCCGGAATGCGGGAAGCACTTGCGCGCGGCGCCGACATGGTGCTGCTCCTTAACAA
>Ga0316601_100000812_pt1 | contig 14328 bp, 8 predicted proteins | sample OWC_soil_day5_no_FD_207663 | JGI IMG/M metagenome (GOLD analysis project Ga0316601, IMG submission 207663) | Wetland soil microbial communities from Old Woman Creek delta, Ohio, United States - OWC_soil_day5_noCT | ecosystem: Environmental > Terrestrial > Soil > Wetlands | place: USA: Ohio...
GTCGTCGAGACCTCGCTAACGAGTGGGGAGACCGGGGGGGCAAAAGCGAGTGCGGTGACCATTGGGTACGTCCTTGTTGAGCTGCCTTTCCCATGAGCAACCGCGATACCAGCGCGCGGCGACCAGGTTACATGGGGTTGAACGCTGTTCCGTCCGCCAGACCCGACCACCGGAGTCGCCGCTAGCTAGATCGGTGTCCGCTAACTCCTGACCCCACTCGGGGGTTGGCTACCCGGGGGCAACCCGATCCACCGCGCCCCGGGCCGTGTGGACGCTGCCGATCCCGTGCGCGCCGCGTGGGGCGCCGCGCGCGACCCAACTAGCCGGCTATCGAAGTCGTCAGCGCCGATCCCGGACTACTGCGCGGGTGGCTCGAGCACGTAGAGATCGGACGCATCCGAGTTCGTCGAGTACGTGATGTGCTCGCCCGAGGCGTCGAGCACCACGGAGTAGTAGACGGGCTGCTGCTCGGGCTTGATCCGCGTCCACTCGCTGCGCGCGCCCGTCGCGAGCTCGATCCGGGTGACCTCGATCGTGTCGCCGACGAGGCGGCGCACGAACAGGGCGGTGCCGTCGCCGGTGAAGCTGAGCGGCTGCTCTCCCGCCGGCCCAGCGATCAGGCGGGGCGTCCCGCCGACCGCGGGCACGAGCGAGATGCCACCAGCCGGGGCCGCGACCGCGACGAGTTGCCCATCGGGCGAGATGGCGTGGGACCCGCCGACCCGCTCGATCGGGAGCGGCAGGGGCGTCGGCTGCTCGAGATCGATCCGCCACAGCTTCATCGCCCCCCCGGCCTCCGCGCCGGTGAGGACGATGTAGCGCCCCGACCACGCCACCGAGATCGGCTCGCCGATGTCGAGGCTCGCGATCGCGCCGAGCGGCAGCGCCGTCGAGGTGCCGACGCCGGTCGGGATCTTCGACAGCCGGTTGGTCCCGGCGATCACGATCGCGGCGCTCGCATCGGGGAGCAACGCGAGCCGGTACGCGTTGGTGATCAGGGTCGGGGGCGCATCGCCACGGCGAAGGAACTGGGCGTAGCCATCGGCGGTCTGGCCGGTGCCGGTCGCCTCGACGAACGCGATCACCGAGCCGTCGGTCGAGCTACCCGCGACATCGCTCGCGTCGAACAAGCCGACCTCGCGGAACGGGCCCCCTCGCGGTCCGGTGAACATCTTGAGCCGGACGTCGGATGGCGCGACCAGGATCCTGTCGGGGCGAACGTCGGCGAGCACGAGGCGCGCGGCGCCGCGCAACACGACGCGCTCGCGTCCGGCGCGATCGAGCGCGAGGATCTCCGACGCGTTCGAGAACCACACCTCGGTGCCGTCGGCGGACCACGCGATGCCCTCGATCCCGGTCTGATCGGTGGACACGGCGAGCTGCTTGCCGGTCGGATCGATGACGATCACGCGGCCCCGGGTATCGGCGCTCGCCGGGTGATCGACGAACGCGAGCCGATCGCCGGTCGGCGAGGCGCGCAGCAGATCGAGCTTGCCGGCGCTGCGCGTCGCGATCACGGTGCCGATCGGGAACTCGATCGTGTCACCGCCTCGGACGATCGCGGGCCCGGCCGGATCGGGCATCCAGGTCGCGGACGTCACGCGGTCGGCGATCGCCCGCGGCCCGGCGCCCTCGAGCGCGCGCGCCAGGGTCCCACCCGCGGTGCCCTCATCGACGAGGACCAGCAGCTCGCCCCGGGGCGAGACATCGAGCAGCCGACCATCGACGTGGAGCGGCAGGATCGATGGCTGGGCGAGCAGCGAGCGCACGACCTGCTCGCGGCCGTCGCGGCTCGTCGAGTACAGGACGCTGGCGCCGTCGGGCGCGAGCCGGGCGGACCACCGCGGCTGCGTGTGATACGTGACCCGCCGGTACACCGGGCCTCCCTCGACGCCACTCGGCCAGCTCGCGACGCGGGCGGGTGCCGGCGGGGTCGCCGCCGTGCGGCGACCGATCAGGAGTCCCGCGGTCGCGCCGGCGATCCCGACGACAGCGGCGATCGCGAGCCACCGCACGGGCCACACGCGCTCGGGGAACCGCGGCTCGGCATCGCGGATCGTCCGCGCCGACGCACGAGGTTCGGGCTCGATCGAGACCTTGGAGATCCGCGCGACCGGATCGGTCGAGGCATCGAGCTCGTCGAGCGCGAACGCGAGATCGATCGCGGACTGGAACCGCGTGTCGGGCCGCTTCTCCAGGCAGCGCAGGACGACCCGCGCCAGCGCCTTGGTCGCGCCCTTCGGAGGCTCGGCCGGCGTCTTCAGGATCGCGTACGACTCTTCGACGGCGCTGTCCGACGCGAACGCACGCTTGCCGGCGATCATCTCGTACAGCACGACGCCGAGCGCGAAGATGTCGGTCCGTGCGTCGACGGTGCCGCCATCGAGCTGCTCGGGCGCCATGTAGCCCGGCGTCCCGATCACCATGCCGGTGTCGGCGGTCGTCGGCGTCATCGTCGGCACGTGCGCGATGTCGACCGCCGGCATCTCGACGCTCGAGCGCCGCAGCTTCGCGATCCCGAAGTCGAGGATCTTGGTGCGACCCTCGGTGGTCAGGAAGATGTTGTCGGGCTTGACGTCGCGATGGACGATGCCGGCATCGTGGGCCGCGGCGAGCCCCCGCGCGACATCGGCGCCGATCTGGATCGCCTCGCGCAGGCGCAGCGGGCCGCGCGACAGCCGGGCGCGCAGCGACTCGCCGTCGAGCATCTCGGTGACCAGGAACGGAACGCCGTCGTACTCGCCGACGTCGTGCAGCGTCAGGAGGTTCGGATGGTTGAGCGATCCGATGGTCCGCGCCTCGCGCTCGAAGCGGCGGAAGTGCTCGCCACGCGCGTGGGGCAGGACCTTGATCGCGACCTTGCGGCCGAGTCGCGAGTCGTCCGCGCGGTAGACGACGCCCATGCCACCCGCACCGATCGCGTGCTCGATCTCGTATGGACCGAGCTTGGTGCCGGCGGCGATCTTCATCCCTGCGACGATTCTAGCTCTCCACGGGCTTGGACGCGGCCGCGAACACGCCTTTGGCCATCAGCGATCGCTCGCCGGCGGCCCGCTCGGCATAGATCCTCGACCGGGTCGTCCGGATCGAGCGATCGCCGGGCAGGGCGGTCGCCGCGAGCTCGATCAGGTGCGCGGCGAGCGCGAGGTCACCCGCCGCGGCGAGCTCGTCGGCGCGGGCCGCCAGGGTCGACGCGCCCCCGGCGAGCGCGCACAGCTCGCGCGCGACCTCGACCTCGCGCGCCGGCTTGAGGTGCGCCGGGTTGCCGTCCCACCAGCCGCCGTACAGCCGATACAGGTTGCGCACGATGAACTCGGGCTCGTCGTAGACCGGCGACAGGTACGGCCGCGTCAGCAGCTCGGCGGGCGCACGGACCGCGCCGAGCACCTCGTCGAGGCGCGCACCGCGGTTCATCAGCACGAGCACCTGATCGACCAGCGACTCGAGGAAGCTCGCGGTGTCGTCGAGCGCGCGATGCACGGCGGCGGCGCCCCAGATCGGCACGCCGTGACCGGGACACAGCACCTCGGCACCGAGCGCGTCCATCGCCCGCAGCGCGCGCGCCCACTCGCGCGGGAACCGCTGCACCTTCTGCGGATTGCCGCAGTTCGGCGACGCCCAGATGAACAGATCACCGGTGCAGACGACGCCCGCGTCCGGGACCCAGACCCATGCATGATCGTCGGTCTCCCCGAGCGCGTGGTGGAGCTCGAACGTGCGACCGCCGACGACGAGCGTCTTGCGATCCACGAACGTCTCGTCGGGCGCGCGGAACTCCCCTGGGAACTCGACGGCCGCCTGGAACTGCCGGGCGTTGATCGCCGTGTTCCAGCCGCGCGTCAGCCGGTAGCGCTCGAACCGGCGCGGGACGGCCTCGTGCGCGATCACGTGGACCGGCTGGTGTGCCTCGTGCTCGTAGAGCTCGACCCCGAAGCAGTGATCGACGTGCCCGTGCGTCCACACCGCGGTGTGCACGGGCGCTGTCGTCACCGTGCGCAGCACGACGCGCGTGGGCTCCGCGAGCACGAAGCTGCCGGTGTCGACGAGCACGAGCCCGGCATCGGTCGCGAACGCGGTGACATTGGCGAAGCTCGACACGAAGTAGCTCCGCGCCGCGACCTCCTCGCCGACGAACCGCGGCGCCATCGGCCCCGCCGCCTCGATCGTCACCGTGCCGCTGAGGAGATCCGTCGACAGCTCGCGCAGGCTCGCCATCCCCCGAGCTTACTGGAGCGCGAGGATCGTCAGCGTCAGCGAGCCGGAGTTGTTGCTGTAGTTGTCGGCGTGGACCAGCACCGTGATCGTCGCGCCGGTTCCGACCCACGGGACCTCGTACTGATGGGTCGTCGTATAGGCGCCCCACCGCGGCTGCTTGAGCGAGCCCGGCGTCGCGTCGTTGATCGAGATCCCGGTATCGGTGCCGCCCGACGAGTCGTTGATCACGCTGCCGTTGAAGGTGTACTCGGCATCGCCCAGCGAGCCGTTGGTGTTGTTCGAGACGCAGGTGCCGGTCGCGCGCAGCCGATAGGTCACGCCGGCGGCGAGGACGGTCGTCGACTGCGACGCCTGGTTGAGGCACGACACCGTGATCGTCTCGACCACGGTCCACGTCGGCGGCGCGTCGGGCGGCGCGTCGGGCGGTGCGTCGGGTGGCGCATCGGCCGGCGCGTCGAACGCGGCGTCGATCCGCGGATCGGTCGGCCCATCGCTCCGGGCATCGGGATCCGCGGCACCGCCGCTCGTGCCGACCTGGAAGCCGCAGCCTGCCGCGACGACGAGGACCAGCACCGACCGCATCTTGGCCAGTCTACTCGCTCCCTGGATCCTCGTCATCCTCGTCGCTGGCATCGGGCTCGGGCTCGGGCTCGCGCGGCCCCGGTGTCAGCCCGGGTGGGACACCGCGCACGACGAGCCCGCGATAGTCGATCCTCGCACCCGCCGCGAGCAGGCCGCGCGCGAACGGCGACTCGCCGGCGGCGATCCCGTCGATGGTCTCGATCAGCAGCTCGCGGCGCCGTGCCTGCTGCGCCAGCCGGGGCAGGCCGACCGCGAACGCGAGCTCGATCGTCTCGTCGGGGAGCGGCGCGGTCGCGATCCGCCGGGCCCTGGGCTCGAGCCACACGGCGAGCTCGCCGTCGACGAGGATCGCGGTCGCCCCGACCCGGCGCGCTGGACGCGCGGCTCCATCGCGGAGCGGCGGCCAGGGCAGGGCGCTGCCCCACGCATTCGCGGGATCGACCGCCGCGAGCACGTCGACGCGCGGCGCCTGGCTGCGCGACGCCTCGCGCAGTCGATCGATCGCCCCCGGCCATGCGAACTGGCTGCCCTGCAGGCTCTCGACGAAGTAGCCGCGGCGGACGGTGCCGGCATCCTCCATCGCGCGCAGCACGTCGCCGACCGCGGTGAACCCACCGGGCAGATCGTCGGCGCTCGCCGTCGCGCGGCCCGCGAACCCCCAGCGCTCGAGCAGCGCGGTCGCGATCGCGTGCGCGCGCTGCGTCGCGGTCGGCGATGGGCCGAGCGATTCGACCAGCGACCACCGGCCGCCGAACACCGCATGCGCGGACGACCGCCGCGCCGCCGGTGACGCGAGCGACCGCAGTGGCGAGAACGTATCGTTCGTGATCACCCCGGCCCACACGAGATCCCACAGCGCCGCGGTCACGGTCGCGCGAGGAGCCTTCGCGGCGCCCTCGATCGCGACGAGGAACGACGCTCCGCTCGTCCGCAGGTGATCGCGGATCGCGGCGTGGACCGCCGAAGGATGCGCGACCTCCTGGGCCGGCGGTGCGAGGGCGAGCGCGCGATCGCGGCGCAGCAGGACCACGCGGCCGTCCTTGGCCCCGAGGGCGCCGGCGCCGACCCAGACGATCTCGCCGGCGGCGCCGAGCTCGTCGAGCATGCGCGGGTGGTAGTCGAGGATCCGCGCCGGCAGGATCCGCTTCTCGAGCTCGGAGAACGGCAGGGCGACGCCCTCGAGCCGCCCGATCGCGTCGCGCAGCGCGCCGATGCCGCGCCGCGGTTGCTCGAGCCCGTGCCAGCGCGGAACGAACGCGGCGAACGTCCTCGCGTCGACGGGCGCGACCTGCGCGCGGAGCTTCGCGAGCGTCCGGCGCCGCAGCTGACGCAGGACCTCCGGATCGCACGAGTCCTTGTGCGTGCCGCCCGGGCGCAGCTCGCCGCGCACGAGCTGGGTCCGCGCCTCGAGCAGCACGAGGATCGGCTCGACCTGCGCCGGTGGCAGGCCCCAGCGCGCCGCGGGACCCGTCGCAGTGAACGGGCTGTGCGTGCGCGCGTAGCGGCCGACCAGCGTCTCGAGGGGCTGCGCGACCGGCTCGAGCAGGGCCGCGGGCAGGCCGGGCGGCAGCTCCACACCGAGCCCGTCGCGATAGCGCGCGGCGTCCTCGGCGGCGATGTAGCGCGCGGAGCCACCGATCCGGACCTCTGCGATCCGGAGGCTCGCCACGAGCGCGCGCAGCGCGTCGTCGACCTCGGAGCCGACGAGCAGCGTGCGAGCCTCGAGCTCGTCGCGCGCCAGATCACCGAGCCGGCGGAGCAGGTCGTGGAGCTCGTCGGGGTTGCGCGCCTTGCGGCCCGGGGCGAGCTGCTGGAGCTCGGCCTCGACCTCGGCGAGCACCTCGAGATCGAGCAGGTCGCGGAGCTCACCGCCGCCGATCAGCTCGCGCAGCAGGCCGCGGTCGAGCGTCAGCGCCTGCGCCTTGCGCTCGGCGAGCGGCGCATCGCCCTCGTAGAGGAACGCGGCGACGTAGTCGAACACCAGCGAGCGCGCGAACGGCGACGCGGCGTCGGTGGTCGCGGGTTCGATCCGGATCGCGCGCGAGCGGATCTGGCGGAGGACATCGACCAGCGCGGGCAGATCGAACACGTCGCGCAGGACCTCGCGGTAGGTCTCGAGCGTGATCGGGAACGCGGGGAACCGCAGCGCCACGCCCATCAGCTGCTGCGCGCGCAGCCGTTGCGCCCACAGCGGCGTGCGCTGGCCCGGGCGGCGGCGCGGGAGCAGCAGGGCGCGCGCGGCGTTCTCGCGGAAGTGGCTCGCGAACACGCTCGAGCGCGCGAGCTCGTCGACCAGCGCGCGCTCGACATCGTCGGGGTCGGGGATCAGCTGGTCATCGGTCGGCAGCAGATCACCGTCGGCGAACCGCAGCGCGATGCCGTCGTCGGTCCACAGCGGATGGATCGGGTAGCCGAGCTCGGACTCGAGGTGCCTGGCGAGCACGAGCGCCCACGGGGCGTGGATCCGGCTGCCGAACGGCGACAGGATGCAGACCCGGACGTCGCCGAGCTCGTCGCGGAACCGCTCCACGGTGATCGCGCGATCGGTCGGCATCGCGCCGGTCTGCGCGCGCTGATCCCCGAGGTAGCCGATCAGGTTGTCGGCCGCGAGCTCGTCGAGGTGGTAGTCGCTCATCAGCCACGTCCGCGCGGCTCCGGCATCGCTCGCGAGCCGACCATCGAGGTCCCGGCAGAACGCGCCGAGCGCTCGGCCGAGCTCGATCGGGCGGCCAGGACCATCACCGCGCCAGAACGGCATCTTGCCGGGCTCGCCGGGGGCGGGCGTGACGATCACGCGATCCCGCGTGATGTCCTCGATCCGCCAGGTCGTGGCGCCGAGGATGAATGTCTCGCCGCGGCGGCTCTCGGCGACCATCTCCTCGTCGAGCTCGCCGACACGCGGCCCCCCGATGCCCGCGTGCACGGCGTACGTCCCGCGATCCGGAATCGTGCCGCCCGAGACGACGCTGAGCAGCCGCGCCCCCTTGCGACCGACGAGCACGTCGGCCTGGCGATCCCAGGTCAGGCGAGGGCGCAGCTCGGCGAACTCGTCGGACGGATAGCGCCCGGCGAGCATGTCGAGCACGCCGATCAGCGCGGTCCGCGAGAGCTCGCGGTAGCTCGCGGCGCGCCGGATCACGCGCTCGAGCTCCGCGACCGGCCACGGATCGGCGGCGACCATCGCGACGATCTGCTGCGCGAGCACGTCGAGGGCGCTGTCGGGGACGCGGATCGCCTCGACCTCGCCCTCGAGCATCTTGTGCGCGACGACGGTCGCCTCGAGCAGGTCGCCGCGAAACTTCGGCAGGATCCGGCCGATGCTCGTGCCGCCGACGTGGTGGCCGGCGCGGCCGATCCGCTGGAGCCCGCGCGACACCGAGCCGGGCGACTCGACCTGGATCACGAGATCCACGGTGCCCATGTCGATGCCGAGCTCGAGCGACGACGTCGCCGTGATCGCGCGCAGCCGGCCCGCCTTGAGCGCCTCCTCGATCTCCTGGCGCTGGTGGCGCGCGACCGAGCCGTGGTGTGCGCGGACCAGCTCGACGCCCTGGGGCGCCTGGCCGGTGGTCACCGCGAGCTCGGTGATCTGCTGGCTGAGCCGCTCCGCGAGCCGCCGCGAGTTGACGAACACGATCGTCGTGCGGTGCGCGAGGATCATCTCGAGCACGCGCGCGTGGATCAGCGGCCACATGCCGCCGCCGTCGCGGCCCGGGGTGCCCGGGTGATCCATCTCGGCGGCCGGGACGATGATCTGGAGGTCGATCGACGGGCGCGCGCTGGCGTCGACGATCTCGACCGGGCGGTCCCCGCCCAGATATCGAGCGACTTCCGTAAGTGGACGCTGGGTCGCCGACAGGCCGATCCGCTGGGGATCGGGGTGGCCGGCGCTGGTCACCAGGTGGCTCAGCCGCTCGAGCGTGAGCGCGAGGTGGATCCCGCGCTTGGTCGGGGCGAGGGCGTGGATCTCGTCGATGATGATCGTGTCGACCGCCGTGAGCCGCTCGCGCTGGCGCCCGGCAAGCACGAGGTACAGCGACTCGGGCGTCGTGATCAGGATCTGCCCTGGATCCTTGCGCTGGCGCTCGCGCTCCTTGGGCGGCGTGTCGCCGGTGCGGACGTCGACCTTGATCTGGGCGCCGACGCCGAGCCGCTGGAGGCCTGCGAGCGGCGCGCGCAGGTTGCGCTCGACGTCATACGCGAGCGCCTTGATCGGCGACACATAGACAACCCGGGTGCCGGCGATGTCGGGCTCGCGCGCGAGGCGATCGAGGCACCACAGGAACGCCGCGAGCGTCTTGCCGCTGCCGGTCGGCGCGAGCATCAGGGTGTGATGACCACCCGCGATCTGCGCCCAGCCGCGCGCCTGGACCGGCGTCGCGGCTGGAAAGCTGTCGGCAAACCACGTCCGGGTCGCGGCGCCGAACCGGTCGAGCGGGCCGTCGGTCACCGACCCTGTATAGCGTCTGGCGTGGCCGCCGGGCCCACCCCAGGTGCGGTAGTGTCCAGGCTGGAGGTTCCCGTGGCCAAGTCGCTCGCTGTTGCTCTGTTCTTGATCGTTGCCCCGCTTGCCGCCTGTGACAAGGCGAAGGACAAGGCCGCCACGCCGAGCACCGGCTCCGCGGCCCCGACCACCGGCTCGGCCGCGGCCAAGCCCGCGGACCTGGCAGCCGAAAAGCCCGCCGCCAAGCCCGCCGAGAAGCCCGCCGACAAGGCGATCGACGCCGACTGGAAGGTCTTCGACGGCCCGACCTTCACCGTCAAGGCCGCGGTCAAGCCGTCGGAGAACACGACCGACGTGCCGACCGACCTCGGACCGATGGCGATGACCGCGTACACGTTCCAGGAAGGCGACGAGGCCAAGGCCCACGCGGTGATGACCACGAAGCTGCCGGACAGCGTGAAGGGCGCGGACAAGGCCAAGATGCTGCGCGACGCCCGCGACGGCATGATCAACAAGTACGGCGCCACCGTCGACAAGGACGAGGAGATCAAGATCGGCGACACGCCGGCGCTCGATTTCGCCGCCCACGGCCAGCACGCCCAGCTCGGCAAGTTCTACGTGCGCGGTCGCGTCGCGATCAAGAACCACACGCTGTTCCAGGTGATGTCGCTCGGGCAGGGTCACGCCCAGCAGCCGGACTCGGCGGCGTTCGTCGAGAGCTTCCTGCTCAAGTGATCTAGCGGTGGATCGCGGCGCGAATCCGCCGCGTCGAAGGTCACGCGTGGCGGTCGAAAGGTCACGCGTGGCGAGCCGGCTCACGACGTTCGCAGTGAGCTGCGCCCACGGTCCCGGGGAGCCCGGCGATCTGGTGGCCGCAGCGGCGGTTCGGCCAGAGCCCCTGGATTCCAGGACTTGGACCGGTCGAAGTTGACATAACACCGATTCTGCGACGCGACTACGGTGGCAAGGGGGGCTGCCCGGCTGGGATGTGCTCCGCTTGGGAAATCCCCGCATGAGCGGCCTCCGGGTCATGACCTACAACATCCGCGGCGCCCGCGGCAGCGATGACCGGATCGACCTCGATCGGATCGCCGGTGTGATCGCGCCGTTCGGTGCCGACATCGTGGCGCTGCAGGAGGTCGACGTGAACCGCACGCGCAGCGGCGGGATCGATCAGGCGCACCAGCTCGGTCAGCGGCTGGGGATGACCGTACAGTTCGGACCGACGGTCGAGTCCGGCACCGAGCGCTACGGAATCGCGACCCTGACCCGGCTGCCGATCCTCGCCTCGCGCCAGCTCCGGCTACCGCGCCGCGAGCTCCGCGAACCGCGCTGTGCCCTCGTCACCCGCCTGGACTGGCGCGGCACCGAGCTCGACATGATCAATACGCACTTATCGACCCAGATGAGTGAGCGCGGCGAGCAGCTCGCGGCCCTGCTCGCCGCGCTCGGCGCCGACCACGCGCCCGAGACGATCCTCGCCGGTGACTTCAACTGCACGCCGTGGTCGCGCCCGTTCCGCGCGCTGTGCGGCGACCTGAGGTCGGTCGCGTCCCCGCGCAGCTGGCCGGCGCAGCTCCCGGTGGTCCCGATCGACCACATCCTGGTTCGGGGCCGGCTGCGGGTCGTGCGCTCCGGGCGATGGCGCGGCCCCGGCGTTCGCCGCGCGTCCGATCACGCGCCGGTCGTCGCCGAGCTCGCCGCGACGGCGGCCGGCGTCTAGCCCTGGGCCCCGAGGCGATTCCCGAGGCGGGAGATCTCCTCGGCCGTGAGCCCGCTCGACGCTTCGATCGTCACGCTCGCCGCCCGCCCGGTCCCGATCTCCGCCGCCGTGATCTCGAGGATCCCGTCGGCGTCCATCGTGAAGCTGACCTCGACCTTGGTCGAGCCGCGCGGTCCCGCCTTGAGATCACCGAGCACGAACCGCCCGAGCCGGCGATTGCGCGACGCGAGCTCGTTCGCGCCCTGATAGATCTCGATCGCGACGAACGTCTGGTTGTCCTCGGTCGTCGCGAACACCTTCTTCGCGCGCGTCGGGATGCTCGTGTTCTCCGAGATCACGACGGACATCTTGTCGCCGGCGACCTTGACGCCCATGTTGTGCGGCGTGACGTCGAGCAGCACGACCTCTTGCAGCTCGCCACCCATGATCCCCGAGTGGACCGCGGCCCCCATCGCGACGATCTCGTCGGGGTTGACGCCCTTGCTCGGCTGCTTGCCGAAGATCCCGACCGCGCGCTCCTGCACCGCCGGCATCCGCGTCATGCCGCCGACCAGCAGTACCTGATCGATGTCGGCCGGCGTGCAGTGCGCATCCGCGAGCGCCTTCTGGCACGGCGCATCGAGGCGATCGAGGAGCTTCTTGCACGCGCGCTCGAGCTGACCGCGCTCGATCTCGCGCATCAGGTGGATCGGGCCTGTCGGGCCGGCCGCGATGAACGGGAGGTTGACGTCGGTGGTCATCGCGCTCGACAGCTCGATCTTCGCGCGCTCCCCTGCTTCCTTGAGGCGCTGCAGCGCGACCGAGTCGGTGCGCAGGTTCATCCCGTGCTCCGCCTGAAAATCGTCGGCGAGCAGATCGATGATCACGCGATCGAAGTCGTCGCCGCCCAGCGTCGTGTCGCCGTGCGTGGCGAGCACCTCGAACACGCCGTTCTCGATCGCGAGGATCGAGATGTCGAACGTGCCGCCACCGAGGTCGAACACCGCGAGCCGCTGGTTGTGCTGGTGCTGCGCGCCGTACGCGAGGGCCGCTGCCGTCGGCTCGTTGAGGATGGCGCGGATCGTCAGGCCCGCGATCGCGCCGGCGTCCTTCGTCGCCTGGCGCTGGACGTCATCGAAGTACGCGGGGACGGTGACGACCGCCTCGGTCACGGTCTCGCCGAGGTAGTCCTCCGCGACCCGCTTCATCTTCGCGAGCACGTGCGCCGAGATCTCCTGCGGAGACCGCGGGGTGCCGGCGATGTCGACCCACGCATCGCCGTTCTTCGCGGCGAGCAACTTGTAGGGCAGCCGCTGCGCGATATCGAGGATGTCGCGCTCCTGGGCCTTGCGGCCGATCAGGCGCTTGACGCCGAACACGGTCCGCTGCGGGTTCGTGACCATCTGCCGCTTGCTCGCGGCTCCGACGACGACGTCCCCGTCGGCATTCCACGACACCATCGACGGCGTGGTTCTCCCGCCCTCTTGATTGTGGATAACGGTGGCCTCGCCACCTTCGAGGACCGCCACGCACGAATTGGTGGTCCCTAGATCGATCCCGATGACGCGACCCATCGCTCGCGGCCAGTATACCTACTTCCGCCGGGTGAACAGCTCGGCTTGCGCGGTCTTGGCGATCTGGAGATCAGGATCGAGCTGGAGGGCGTCCATCAGCTCGACCCGGGCCTCGTCGATTCTCCGAGCGAGCTGCGCCTCCCGGCCCTTCGCGTAGTGGATCAGGGCCTGGTAGCGCGGGACGTTCGGCTGGCGCGCCACGAGGGTCTCGAGCTTCATCCGCGCGTCGGTCAGTCGGTCCTGCGCGAGCAGCTCGTGGATGCCCGCGAGCTCGGGGTCGCCGCCGCCAGGGGCTCCGGCCGGTCGCGCACCCGCCGCGGAGCTCGCGATCGTCGACGGTGGCGGGGACGACGACGGCATCCGGGTGGGGCGCGACGGATCGTTCGGTGCCGAGGCGCCGAGCGGCCGCATCGACTGGGTGGTCTGCGACTGCGAGCTGGCTGGACGGCCGGTCGTCGGGACGCCGGTCGTCGGCGTGACGCCGCGCGCGGGCGACACGGGAGGGCGCGCGACCGGCCCCGAGCCCTGGCCCGAGGTCGGCGCGGCAACCGCGCCACTGCGCGGCGCTGCCGTCGGGCTCGGGCGCACGATCGGGATCGCTCCCGTCGGGGGGCGCCCCGTCGGGCCCGGTGGGCGGAACGTCGGGATGGTGCCGGTGCCGGTCGACCGCGCCGCGGGCGGCTTGACCTGCGCCCGCGTCAGCGTGTCGTGCGCGGCGCGTAGCCCGAGGAAGACCTCGTTCGACAGCCGCTGGATGTCCGGCGCCATCCGGGCGAACCGCGCCGGGTGATAGATCTTCGTCAGCGCGAGGAACGCGGTGCGAACGTCCGCTCGCTCGCTGTTGGTCAACCCGAGCGCCTCGAACGGATCGCGACTGAGCCGCTCCTGCATCGCGAGGAGGAGCTGTCGTGCCTGGAGCTCGTCCGCTGCCACTTGGAATCGATCGTATCGGCTTCCGCCCACCGGCGCCATCCTCCGATCGGCGGGGAGACGCTACTTCTTCCGCTGTTTGCCCTGGAACTGCGGCGGGACGACCGGCGCGACTTGCGAATCGTTCCCCCTGCCACCCGATAAATTCTGCCCTGGCGGGATTGCCTGTTGCGGCGTGATGTTCTGCTGCGGCGGCGCGGCGTTCTGCGGCGGCGCCGAGGTCTTCTGCTGCGGCGGCGCAGCGTTCTGTTGCGCGGCGTTCTGCTCCTGCCGCGGCGCATCGGCCTGCTGCTGGAGATCGCCCGGCTCGTTGCTCACGGCGTTCTTGGCCGGGGCCGGCTCGAGCCCTTGCACCTTCTTCGGACTCGGCTTGCCCACCGACGTCGGCTTCTTCGCGGGGGGCCGCTGCTTCGCGTTGCGCTCGTCGACGTTCGACGGCTTGCTCGGCATCTCCGGTGGGCGGACCGCCGGCGGCAAGGTCACGCGGTCCGTCGCGGACTGCACGTCGACGCGCGTCAGCGGCTCGGGTGGCGCGAACGACGCCGACTTCTTCACGCACTTCCCGCCGATCAGATCGTGGACGACCTGCTGGCGACGCAGCACGAGCGTGTGCGCGGCCGGATCGAACGTGTAGACGAGGTCCTGCGGGATGTGGCACGTCGGCTCGTTCGGGGCGTCCTTGTCGATCATGACCTCCGTGGTCCTGAACACGGCCCCGCTGTCGGCGGCGTCGAACGCGTAGTGCCGGTAGAACTCGCGCTCCCCGGTGACGGTGCGCAGCTTCGACACGACGACCCGATCGTCGTCGGTGCGGTTGAACGCGCGCAGCTCGCCGTTGGGCAGCGCCCACACCCCTTCGAAGCCGTTCACCGGGACGAGCG
>Ga0316601_100000813_pt1 | contig 14327 bp, 18 predicted proteins | sample OWC_soil_day5_no_FD_207663 | JGI IMG/M metagenome (GOLD analysis project Ga0316601, IMG submission 207663) | Wetland soil microbial communities from Old Woman Creek delta, Ohio, United States - OWC_soil_day5_noCT | ecosystem: Environmental > Terrestrial > Soil > Wetlands | place: USA: Ohio...
CCAGGCGCCGTCTTTGAACCGCCAGACCTGCATGAACCGGAACGTACCGCAGTCCGCCTTGCCGAATCGCACCGTATCCATGGATCGGATATACCTCGAGACTGCCGGGCACGAGGTCACGTCGAATGTCCTTGTTGTTGGCGAAGACGTTCGTGAATCCTGCCTTCACCTGCTGAAAATCGAGCAGTCCGCCCGTGTCGTGATAGAACTCGAGATCCTCGGCGAACATGGCCATGAGACCGTCCACGTCGTGCGCGTTGTAAGCCTCGAACATCCTGCGATCGAGGTCGGCGATGAGGTCCCGCAGTTGCGCGGCATCCGTGGGAATCGCCTCCGTATCGGCCACCGGGACCGACGGCGCGCTCGCCTCCGCCTGGACCGCCCACGCCAGGGCGCATGCCGCCAGCAACGTCGTCATCGTTCGGGACGTTTTCATGGGTCTCGATTCTGATCCAGTGACGCATCGCGTGTCGAAAGATATCCTCGCCCGCACCACAGGCGGAGGGATAGCCGTGATTACCTTGTTTCACCATCCGAAGAGCCGCTCGACGCGCTTCATATTCCTGCTCGAGGAACTCGAGGCGCCCTACCAGCTGCAGCTCGTTACGATTCGACTGTCGGACGGCAGCGGTGCCCTGGATCCCGCCAATCCCCATCCGCACGGCAAGGTGCCGGTCATTTCCGACGACGGCGAGATCGTCTTCGAATCACCGGCCATCGCGCTGTACCTCACCGATCGGTTCCCGAAGAACCATCTCGGGCCGCTGGTGGGTGAACCCGGACGCGGAGCGTATCTCTCCTGGCTCAGCTACTACACGGGCGTGCTCGAGCCAGCGTTCATGTCCAAATTCATGAACGTGGCGGTGCCGCGCGGTTCGGCGGGCTGGGTCGCGGTCGACGAAGCCATGGACGCCGTGATCAAGCAACTGTCCAAAAGGCCATACCTCCTCGGCGAGCACTTCAGCGCGGCCGACGTGCTTTACGGCACGACGTTCGCGATGTTCGCCCAGAGCCCCTTGATGCCGAAATCGTCGGTCGTCGACGAGTATGCGAAGCGGATCGTTGCCCGCCCCGCCTTTGCGCGCGCACAGGCGCGGGACGCCGGAGGTTGAGCACGCGCTGACCGGCACGTGTTCAGTCGGCCCGCGAGGTCCCCGCGCTCGCCCACCCCAACTCCCGCTGCACCAACTCCTGGAACGGCGTCCTGATCTGCGCCGGCATGCGCTCGAAATATTCCTTCGCGGCGGTCGCGCGTCCAGTCGCGACGAGTTGCCGCAGGTAGTCGAGCCTTGCCTGCTCGCTGGCAAATCCCGGCGACAGGTCCGGCAAGTTAGGCTCCACGGCTCTCCAGACCGCACCGTCCAGGCCCCTCGACTCGACCCACTGGCCGATGATGGCGTCGATGCCGACCGACTTGCGCATGGCCTCGGCGCGCGTCCAGTGGCCGACGTCGTGCGTCGACACGCCCTCCCGGACGGCGAGGTCGGCTGCTGCGGCCAGGACGGACCGTTTCCGGCTGAGTGTCCACAGCGTCGGCTGCAGCGGGGCGCCCTCGACCAGCACCGGCAGCAGCCGGGGCCCGCTCGCGAAGCGCGCGAACTCGACCGGCAGCAGCGGCCCGTCTGTCAGCCACTGCGGTTCGAGGTCCAGTCCCCGCGGATCCCAGGTCAGGTAGCCCCAGCCAACGATGGCAGTCTTCAAGTGATAACCCTGCGCGCGCCGATTTCGGACAATGGCCGGCATCGTACACCTGCTTAAGATGTACTTGCCGTACATCTTCTGATGGACTAGATTGGTGCCGTAGTCCCGACACTCGAGGAGACGCGACGCCATGAACAGCGCAGTGAGCAACGACGACGCCCACGTACCCTTCCGCGACCAGCTGGTCGGGAACATCGCCGCAACGATCCCGGGGGCCACCGCGGTGTTCCGGGCCTCGCGAATCGATTTCTGCTGCGGGGGCGACGTCGTGCTGGGTGAGGCAGCCCGCGGCCTCGACGTCGCTGCGCTCGAGGCCTCCCTCCACGAGCTGCGTTCAGGCGTGGCGGCCGCCGCTCCCGGGCCGACGGACGCACTCGTCAATTACATCCTGAGGCGTTATCACGAGACACATCGGCGCGAGCTCGTGGAACTGGTCCGCCTTGCGCGCAAGGTCGAGGCGGTTCACAGGGAACACCCCGACGTCCCGCGCGGGCTGGCCGACGAATTCGAGGGACTGCGGCTGGAGCTTCACGAGCACATGCAGAAGGAGGAGGAGATCCTCTTTCCGCGGATGCTTGCCGGCGGCGACATTCCGATCAGCGACCCGATCGCGCGGATGCGCGAGGAACACCGGCATCACGGTGCACGGCTGCTTCGCCTGGAGGAGCTCGCTCACGACTTCGAGGCGCCCGGCGACGCGTGCCGTTCCTGGTGCGCGCTCTATGCCGGTGCCGCCAAGGTCGTCGACGACGTGCGCGAGCACATCCATCTCGAGAACAACGTGCTGTTCCCGCGTTTCGGGGGATCGTGCGAGGTCTGAACCCCCGGACAGCGCGCTGCGGGAGCTCAGCGCAGCCCGGGGATCGCGATCATCGGCAAGGACCGCCCGGCACCCGTCGTTCTCACGGAGATGTCCTCGATCGTCACGCCGTCCAGCACGTCCAGATAGGCCTCCAGGGCGCGCTTCAAGGCGCGCTTGAGGCTGCAGTGCGGGGTGAGCCGGCAGCGGTTCGTCCGCCGGTCGAAGCATTCGACCATCGTGAGATCGGGCTCCGACTCGCGCACGATCTCGCCGACCGTGATCTCCGCAGGCGCGCGCAGCAGCCGCAGACCGCCGCCGCGCCCGCGAACCGTCTCGAGCACCCCCTGCTTGCCGAGTTCGTGCACGATCTTGGTGAGGTGGTTGCGCGAGATCGAATACGCATCGGCGACCTCGCTGATCGTGACCAGCCGGTCGGGATTCGAGGCGCAGTAGATCAGCACGCGCAGGGTGTAATCGGTGTAGTCGGTAAGACGCATGGCGGGATTATCGCACCCCGCCGTGAACGACAGGAGGTGTGCCCATGACCGGAATAGTGTTCGAACACGGGGATGTCCAGGTGGACGCATCGATCATCGCCGAAGGGCTGCGGCTCGCCCCGGCGCTGGTTCAGCCGCTGATGCGCCGGGGCCGGATCGCGAGCCGGCTCGAGCGCGGCGAGGACGAAGACGCCGGCCGATACCGGCTGACGTTCATGCACGGCCGACGACAGCTGACCCTCGTCCTCGACGAGACCGGCCACGTCCTCGAGCGATCTGCAACGTCGCGTACGGAACGCAGCATGAACGTCGCAAGCACAACAGGCTCAACGCTCAAAGAGTAGCCAACCGCTCCACCGTATCCGGGTAGCGCTTCACGAGGTGGATCAGCAGCGCGGCCTGCGCATTCGGCCGCGCTCGCCCCTGCTCCCAGTTTTCCAGCGTCCTGACATTGGTGCGCAGGTACGCCGCGAACACGCCACGGGAAAGGTTCAGGCGCTCACGCACACGGATGAGGTCGTCCGGTGTCACTTCGGGCGCAGGCCTGAAGACCACCGCATGCGTGCGCAGCGTGCGCTTGCCGAGACGAGATGCTTCCAAGGCCCCCATGCCTTCAATGAGTTCCCCGAAGAGGTCGCGACGCGCCGTGGACTTGCCGCTTGCCAACGATCGTTTAGCCATCCAGCCTCCGCGCGTTGCCTTGCCTCGCCGCCGATCTGCGAACCGCAGCTTCCTGAGCCCGTCGGCACCCTGAAGGCTGTCTGCAATGGCTGACTATACGCAAATTGCGGATATTCGCAAAATGCGTCACTGTGCGGGGCACGGTGCGCGAGCGACAGTGAGATATCCGCTGCGTTCAGCGACAAATGCCAGGCTCAGCGCATGAGCCTCCCAGGTAAGGACGCCACCGAGATCGACTACCTCTCGCTCCGGACGCCGCCCAATCTCCGACGGTGTAGCAAGCGCTACCGCGCGACGCCCGGGATTGCGGTCCGCGGAGCCTGCCAGCCCGGCCCCTCGAACCACGTATCGCCGTGCAGGTACGCCACCAGCATCTCGATCGAGTCCACGCCCCAGAACAGCCGACCGTCGACCTCGAAGGTCGGCACGCCAAACACTCCCTGCGAGATCGCCGTGTCGGTGGCATCCCGCAAGGCGCGCTTGACCTCGTTAGACTGGGGGTCGCGTGCCGGCGCGAGGCGCCGCGCCAACGCGGTCAGGCGTGCAGCCTCGTTGGGATCGCCGCCGCTCTGCCAGACGTGCCTGAAGACCTGCTCACAGACGGACCGGGGTGGCGCTCCACCTTCCGGCGCACAGGCAATCGCGAGACGCAGCAACGCCAGTGGATTGAAGGGATGCTGTGCGGGCGTCTGCAGCGTCACTCCGTGTTGGTGTGCCAGCCAGGCCACGTGGCGAAAGGTCCAGGCGCGCTTGGGCTCGATCTCGGCCGGTCCCTTGTGCCCCCAGTGGTTGAGCAGGCCGGCAAACAGCAAGGGCCGATAAGTCACGCTGCACGACAGACCGTCGAGCGCATGCGGCAGCCGCTCGAAGGCCAGGTACGCGTAGGGCGATATGACGTCGAACCAGAACGTGATGTGCTTCATCGCCCCGCCGCCTCCCCTGCAAAGGCGGCGAACCCGGCGAGGAACTTGGCCAGCTGCGCCTGAATGGCCTCGTCCCGGATGGCGCCGCTCTCGTCGAACACCTGGCTGGCTCGGGACACCATGAGCCGCCCGCCCGTCCAGTAACGCACGCCGAGCGTGCGCAGCACCGGCAACCAGCCGTTCTGGGCGAGGATCGTGCCGAAGCCGCCGGGCGAGGCACCGATCAGCGCGAACGGCCGGTCACGAAACACCCGCGGAATGTCGGCCGGCGGGCGCGACAACCAGTCGATCGCGTTCTTGAAGACGCCCGGGATGCCGTTGTTGTACTCAGGAGTCGCGAGCAGGACACCGTCGCTCGCGACGATCCTCTCCTTCAGCGCGCTGACCGCCTCCGGCAGCCCGTCGCGCGTCTCGACGTCGGCGTCGTAGAGCGGAATGCCTCGCAGCGTCACGATCTCCAACTGCATCGAAGGCTCGGCCAGCGGCTGCGCGGCGCGCAGCAAGGCCGTGTTGTACGAACCCGCGCGCAAGCTGCCGGAAATTCCGAGGATTCGGGTCACGATCGGACCTCAATGCAATAGCGGTCTAACGGCTCGACAGCGTACGTCCTTTCCAGTTCCACCACTTGAGAAGGTCCGCCTTCGGCCGCGACGTTCGCGCCGCGTACACGGCGCAACGAAACGTATAGAGCACGCATGGATCCTGCCGCTCGCCGGTGATCTCGCACAACCGTGAATACAGGCGCTCTGGATCCCGTCGTGCCAGGTCCTTCACGGACCGGACCCCTAGCCGCCGCAGGTCGCTCGCCATGCCTGGCCCGATGGCCGGCAGCTGCTGCAAATCGTCCCGCATGGATTGCGCCCTCACCCTTCTCCGTCCGTCGATTGTCATGCGCGGGCCCTCTGGGCAACTGTTGCCTTACGCCGGGGCGGCCGCTTCTTCCGGGCCCGCGACTCAGCGGCCGATGCTTTACCGGGCCTGGGCAGGAACGTCGCCTCGAGTTCGTCCAGTGCCTCACCGATGTAGAGCGCGAGTCGCTGCACGCTCGGCACGCTGTCACGACACGCGACCAACCCAAACGACAACTGACCGGCGTAACTGAGCACCGTGATGTTGAGTGCCATGCCGTGGCCGACCTGCGAGACCGGATAGTAGGCGACCATTTCCGCGCCGTGGAAATAAAGCGTGTCCCGCGGCCCGGGTATGTTCGACACGATCAGGTTGGTCACCGGGCGTACCAGAGCGGATAAGCCAGGCAACCAGGCGAGCAGGACCGGAGCGGAGACGATCATCGTGTAGTGGAGGGCCGCGGTCTCCGTCATCTGCTTGAGATGCGTCTTGCCCGCCGCACTCGTCCGCCGAATCACCTCGAAGCGCTTGCGGACATCGGCAATATTGCTGCCGAGACGAGTATTGAGGGACGTCACGGCGTTGCCGCTCGCGGCCCCGTCGCCGTGGTGCAGGGCCATCGGTACCGCGGCAATCAGCGATTCATCGGGCAATGCACCGCGTTCGTCGAGGTAGCGACGAAGCGCCCCGCTGCAGGCGGCCAGTACCACGTCGTTGATCGTGCCGCCGGCCGCCCGCCCGATCGCCTCGATGCGCGCCAGGCTGGCCGAGTGTGTCGCCACGCGTCGTTGTTCGCCAACGCGGACGTTGAAGAGGGTGCGTGGCGCCTCTGCAATGGAGACCAGGTCACGGTCGTCGCCGAGACCGAGTGCCGCCAGTGCGGTGGTCGACAGACCACGCAACAGACTGGGCAGCGCCTCGATCTCTTTCTCGATCACGGCCGGCCAACCCTCGGGCACGCCACCGGATCGGGAACGTCGCTCCAGGTCCTGGCCGGTCTTCGCTGACCAGAACGGGGGCAGGAAGCTTTTGGCCCGGTCGTTCGACAGGTTCAACAGCTTCATGCTGTTGACGCCGTCCATCAGCGCGTGATGCAACTTGCAGTAGATGGCGAATCGATTGCCGGCGAGCCCCTCGATCAGGTGAAATTCCCAGAGCGGTCGCGACAGGTCCATCGGATTGGAGTGCAGACGGGACACCAGCACGCCGAGTTCGCGTTCCCCGCCCGGGTAGGGCAGCGCCAAATGGCGCAGGTGGTACTCGAGGTCCGCGTCGTCGATGACCTCCCAGCTCGGCAGGAGTTTGCCCGCGAGTCCGCCGCGCAGCCGGTAGTTGAGCGGCGCGGTGACGACCGGGAAGCTCCGCAGCTTGCCGAACAATTTCGACACGAAGTGGGCGGGCGCGCCCGGTGGTATCCGGAAAATCTGCAGACCGGCCACGTGCAGCGGCGTGTTACGGGTCTCCGCCAGCAGAAACGCCGCATCCATGGCGCTCAGTGGAATTCGTTCCGGCATCATGCTGCGCCCGCAGCCATGGCAGACAGGAACCTCGAACGCAGGGTGTCCGACATCAGCGCCTTCTTGACCGGCGGCAGCCGCAGGAATCCTCCCACGATGCCGCGCATCGCCTTGTGTGTCAGGCGCCCGGGATCGTCGAACAGCTGATTCTGCAGCGTTCCCCGTTCGAGGCACTGCAGGATCACGCGCTCGAAGGTCGTCTCCGGGTGAATCACGTGCTGCTCACGTTTGCGCATTTCGATGGCGTCCGGCTCGCAGACCAGACTGCAGACGCCGCAGCCGATGCAGACCGTCTCGTCGATCTGCGGCATGAACATCCTCTTGCTGCTCGCCTTCTTGGGCTCGGGAACCAGCGTAATGGCCGACACGTGGCAGGCCCTGGCGCACTTCTGGCAGCCGTTACAGTCCTCCATGTTCACGTGCGGCGCGAGTGTCGAGGAGACGATCGCGTTCGGGTAACCGTGCTTGTTGATACCCTCGAGGATCCCGCAACAGCACCCACAGCAGTGGCACAGAAACGCGGGCTGGTTGCGCACGTTGTCCACGGAAAAGACCAGCTTCAGTTCCTTCGACCGCTGCACCACGTCCTTCATCTCGGACTTCGAGATCTCGCGCCCCATGCCGTGACGCACGAGGTAGTCCGCCGCGCTGCCGAAGGAGGTGCAGGTCTCCAGTGGAACCTTGCAGACCTCGCCGCCGGCGTGGTGTTTCTTGTGCCGGCACGAGCAGTTGGACAATGAGAAGGTGGCGGCCTCGTCGACGATCCGCTCGACCTTCTCATAGTCGAGAATCTCCACGTGATCCCCGAGATGCTCGAGATGCGGGAGCGCCCGCGCTACCGAGACCTGTTGCCCGTCCTTGAAATTGGCCGCGTAGAACTCGCCGCTCTCGAGATAATCGACGAACAGTCTCGAAACCTTGCCGATGTCCGGGTCCGAGCTGTCCATCCGCATCATCGTGAACTCGAAGATGCCGATGACGAAGGGCGCCGCCATGTAGTGGTAACCGTCGCCAAGGCGGATATCTACGACCAGCCCCTTGTCGCACAGTGCCGCGAGCATCGGTTCGAGTTCCTTTCGATCGCGACCCGTGACCTTCGAGATCCGATCGAGCGTGGATAACCGAAACGGCATCCTGGCGATCAGTTCGGCCTCGTCCGGGGAGTACAACTGCCGCAGCATGGCGTTGAACGCCTCGTTCTGCGGCGTACGGACGTGCAGATTGTCGATCTTCTGGCCGAGCTCCTCGTAGATATCCTTTGCGACCATGTGTCCCATGGTTCACCCCCGAATTTCCGGTCAGATGCCTGCCGATGTGGCGACCAGCAGCGCCACTCGTGGCGATCTGACTCCGGCTGGCCGGCGACCGCAATTCGGAGAAGTCGCTACCGGGCACACGGCCGCGCTGTCTACCGCCGTGTTTCCGCCAGCCGCTCGATCTTCTTCAAGCTCAGATCGCCCTTCGCACCCCATCCGGACTCGCCGGAAGGAATCCCTGGGCGGAATGCCTCGTAGAGCCGGAAGCCTTCCTCGGCGAGCGCCTCGGGCGTCCGCGACGTCGCGAGTTTCTCCATCGCCCGTCGCACCGCGGGCAGCGCCTCGCCGAATTTCGACACGAGGTATTTCTCGACGGTCTCGGGACGGACCGGCTTCTGGTCCTTCCCGGCGGCGCGCAATCCATCCTCCGTCTGCAGCACCGGCACGGCACGCCCCAGGAGGGCCACCGGAAACACCCCCGCCGCCCGGGCCTTCTCCGCGCGTTTCCTGCGCACTTCGTCGGGCGACGGCGTGAAGATCCCGAGCCGCTGCCCCTTCGACTGCGCGGTGAGCCCCGCAACGGCCTTGCCGAGGGTGAGCGCCTCCTCACGATCGAAGCCCAGCCGCTCCGCGACCACGGCCGCCCACAAGGTCAGCACTGGTGCCCGATTGATCTGCAATGTCTCCATGCCCCGATACTCTACCCCTCCGACCCGCCAATCTTCGGCATCGGGCACCGCTCCTTGATGAGCGCATAAACGTCGTCCCACTTGCGCGCCCGCGGCGCCGCGATCCCCTTGTTGGCGCTGTTCGCAAAGCAGATCGCGTAATGTCCTGCGGCCCGCAGCCCGTCGATGTTATCCGGCGAGTCATCGATGTAGACGTCCGCGCCGACCTGGTCCTTCTCGCCCATGAAGCACAGGTCCCGGTACGGCACGCCGTGCTTGTCGAGCCAGCGGATGGTCTGGCGCACCGACGCCTCGTGAAAGAAGTTGATGAAGAGACGATGCGTGATGATGCGGATCCGATAGCCTTCGTCCGAGAGCCGCCGCAGGGTCGTCGCCGCGCCCTTGATGGGAGAACAGGTCTCGAAGAGATCTCGCTGCGTCACTGCAAATCGGTGCAGCTGCCGGTAATGATCCTCGTCGCGGATGCCCCACTCCGCGAGTCCGTACGACACGTCCGTCGTGAGCGTCTCGATGCCCACCTCGCGCCACTCCGCCGCAATCTCGCGCATCCGCGCGTAGAAGTCCGCGCAGACCCCGTCCAGGTCCACGCCGACCACAATCTCACCTTTGTCGGATGGCATTGCATGCGCTCCCACGCCAGGCCAAGCCGCGCGAATTCATGGCAGCCTCCGGATGTCCGTGGCGCTCCACTTGCGTAGCATATTCCCGTCCACGATCGATCCGGGCACCTGCTTGCCAGGGGCCGACCCGTCACCAAGGCCGCCTGGCTCGAAGAAGCCTACGGCTCGAGTAACGAAATCGTTCTCGAGCAGGACAAGGAAACCCGCGAATGGGTCCGGCGGCACTTCCCGACAAACCCGCACGAACCGGTCATCCGTTAGTGCAATGTCCGTGTCCGCACCATAACCGACCCCTGCGACGCGGACCCGAAGAGATCGTGGGCCCGCCGCCAGGGTGGCTCGTAATCCGTGAGCGAGTAGATGTTCTCCGCGAGATACAACTCTGCATCCCGGAGGTCCAACTCACCGGCGCGTTCCCGCGGGTACGCCCGCAGCTGGAACAAAGCATCGTTCATGCACCCGAGCACCGCCCGGCTCGCCGTCGCGCCAATCGCCATCTGATCCATCGCCTGCGCCTCGGATTGCACCGCGCCCGCGGGCACGCCAATTGCGAGGAGAAGCCCCGAGACCGCATCGCTGAGCCGCGGACCGAGCTGGCCAATCTCGCGGGCCGGCGCCAGCACGCAAAGCAGGCTCCGCTCGTTCATGGCGAGCACGAGTTGCTGCGGCCGCGTATAGAGCAGATTGGCGTACCAGTCGCCGAGCACCGTCGATGGCGCGATCGAAGCGCTCGACGGTGTCGCACCGAGCCGGCGAAGGAGCTTGCGCGTGCAACGAAGCGTGTACATCGACGAGACCCCGGATGACCGGTTTCCTCCTGCCAATCAATTGGATACTTTACATGGCGCTGATCTCGCAAAATGCGCCGTGAATATAATCTCTGGCGGTGTCCCCCGCGCAAATCGACGTCGTCAGGTGCAAGTCAGCAAGTCACGACCTGGAATGGGACTTTGCGCGCGTTGTGCCGGAATCATGGGCCGCGCGAACCCGTGCGCTAAGCAGCCCGGTGAAACTTCAGCTGCACCCTCACACCCAACGCAGCCAGCACGCGAAGCAGCAAGTCCGTGGACACCCCATCGAGGTTGCCGTTCAGGATCGAGGTCACTCTCGGACGCGAAGTCCCTGCCAGCCGCGCAAGCTGCGCGTGAGTCATCGCCGCCCTGCGAACCTCGAAGGCAATCTGTTCAGCCAGTTCGAGCTGAACCTCCATCGCCGCTCGGTCGGCATCGTTACGACCACGCTGCGCCACGCACGGGAACACGCAGTGAGCCTCCGGGCGGGAGGTTGTGTCTTACGGTACGCCGGCCCACCACGCGAGCTCGTGCCACACTACGGTCCCGTCGGCTTGCTTGGGTTCGCCGCGCCGTGACCTCCACCCTCCCCCTCGCCGCCCGCGTGATCACCGAGGGGTTTCTTCCCGCCCGGTCAGCCCTGCTGCAGGGACCGGGCAAACCCGTCACCGGTGCCGTCACGCCGGACCGGATCCGCGGCATGCTCTTAGGCGTCGCCATCGGCGATGCGCTCGGTAACACCAGCGAGAGCCTGACTGCACTCGAACGGGCCGAGCGCTACGGCGAAATCCGCGACTACCTGCCGAACCGCCACGCCGGCGGCCGTCGCGCGGGTCTCCCCTCCGATGACAGCCAGCTCGCGTTCTGGACACTCGAGAGCCTGCTCGAGTGCGGTGAGCTCGATCCAGAGGACCTCTCCGCCCGATTCGCGTCGCGCCAGATCTTCGGCATTGGCCAGTCCGTGCGGCAGTTCCTGCGCAATCGCGAACAGGGCGTCACGCCCTGGTACCGCTGTGGCGCCGAGAGCGCCGGCAACGGTGCGTTGATGCGCATTGCTCCGCTGGTGCTGCTGCACCCGGAGGGCACCAGCGCCGCCCTCTGGCTGGACACGGCCCTGGCCTCGATCGTCACGCACCGGGACGCGTGTTCCGTCGCCTCCTGCGTGGCGTTCACCGAGCTACTCGCGCGCTTGCTGCGACGGCCCACCCCGCCGGCTCCCGACTGGATCATCACCACGTTCCTCGCGACCGTGCGCCAGGTCTGTACCGAACAGCCCTACCGTCCGCGCGGCGGGCACTTCGCGAACTGGGAGGGGCCGTTCCCCGATTACCTCGAGTTCGTGCTCGGCGAGGCCGGGCGCCACGGCTGGAGCACGCGCGAGGCCTGCGACGCCTGGTACTCCGGTGCGTATCTCCTCGAGACCGTGCCGAGCGTGCTGTGGATCCTCGCCAACCACGCGCACGACCCGGAAGAAGCGATCGTCCGCGCCGTCAACGACACCAAGGACAACGACACGGTCGCCGCGATCGTTGGCGCAGCAGTCGGAGCGCTGCACGGTCAAGGCGCTTTGCCCGAGCGCTGGCTGCGAGGCTTGCTCGGCCGGACGACTGCCGACGATGACGGGCACGTGTTCCGCCTCGTCGAGGCAGCGATCAGGCACGAGTGGCGTTAGGACGCCGACGCCGGGCAACGATGCACGCGCGAGTGATTCGAGGAGCCGCGGCCGGACCATCTCCAGCCGCGCCGCGGGTCACGTGTTGCCTACTGGCCCGGGGCCCGATAGTTCACGGTCTTCTTGCAGGCCGCGTCGACCTCCTCGGGCGTCATCAGCGCGATGGTGCTGAGCCTGACCGTGCCGGAGGCATTGACGGCGAGACTCAGTGCCGCTCCCGTCGTCGTGTCGGGTACGTCGACGATTACATAGACGTCGGCGTCGCCGAGCGCGAAGTAGAACGCCTCGACCTTTCCGCCCAGGCCGCCCAGCATCTGTTCCACTGCCGCCTTGCGTCGTGAGCCGCCTTCCTTCACGAGCGCCTTGGCACCTTCCGCCGTGTACGATCCCTTGATCAGAAACTTGGCCATGATGATTTCCCCTTGATTGGTGCGCTTCCCGCGCGTCGGTTCTCTCGTGACCCGGTCTTCTGACTGGAGCTACGCGTCCGTGCCGGGCCACCAATCGCAGCTTACGCCCGGCACGAAGGCGCAGTCGCGCGGTACACTCGTCATTGGCCGAGCGCAGCGGCTGCTGGCGGCGCCGGGTGCAAGCGCGCCGCGAGCGCCATCCGACCGTCATCCAGGCTCCGGAGCCTCCACCGTGTCCCGCCCATTCATCGCGTTCATGCTGGCTCTCTCCACCCTCACCGCGGCGGTATCCCCCGCCCGGCACGTTCGCGCCGCCGAGGCGGCGCCACACCCCAGTGCGCAATTCGTCGGCAACGCCGTCGCAGGCGAAACGCTTTCGGCCTTCCCATGGGCGACCGCAAACACTCAGCCGGACGCGACGGTGGAACACCTCGCCGCACAGTACCTGGCCCGCTTCGTGCACGCCCCCGAGCCCGGGTTGCCGACCGCGGACGATCCGCTGGTCGCCACCGCGCTCGCGGACTACCGGGAATACTGGCGCACCGTCCTGATGTCGGACCTGCCGAAGGAGCAGGCGGAGGCAGTGCTGGAGAAGCGGGTCCGGCGTCTTCTCACGGCACACGGCTACCCGCAGGAGGTCGACGGCGGGTTTACCGACGCGCTCCAGCGCGCCATCGAGCAACGCGGCTATCACGCCATCACCGGCCGCACGCTGCCCTACCTGGAGTTGATGGTCTGGCACGACGTCGAGGACACCCGTTACTCGGTCCAGTTGACCGACGGAACCGTCGCCGTGCCGGTTCGATTCATCGGCGGCTTCGTCTCCCGGGGCTGGGTGAACTTCGCGACCCTGGGCAAGGCCAGCGCCGGCGGCTGGACGGAGGACAACCGCCTGGTCTGCGTGAAAGACGACTACGACCTCGACAGCGAGGACTTCCGCGTCCACTACCTCCAGCACGAGGGGCGCCACTTCGCCGACTACCAGCGCTACCCGAAGCTCAAGTCGCACGACCTCGAATACCGGGCGAAGCTCACCGAGCTCGTCTACGCCGAGTCGACCCTGCGCCCGACCCTCGACCGGTTCATCGCGAACGGACGCGCGGACCTCACGTCCGCTCACAGCTACGCCGAATACGTGCTCGTGCGGAATCTCGCCCGCGTCCTGCTCAAGTCGGATGCGCCGGCCGATGCGGCCGCGTTCTCCGCCGTGCCGGATGCGTCGCTGAAGGAGGCCGCCGCCAGGCTGCTCGAGGATTACGACCGCGCCGCAGCGACGCGCGACCCCCGCACCCTCGAATCGCTGATCATGTAGATCCGAGCTGCTTGCGCAGCGCCAGCGCCAGGGCTCAGGACTTTGCGTACCAGGACTTCACGCCGGGATGGTCGCGCACGGCGTCGTGCACGCCCATGAGCTTCGGATAGCCGGCGAAGATCGTGGCGGGAACGTGGTCGACCTTGCCGCTGCTGAACCAGCGCACTGCCATGTAGAGCTTCAGGTCCGCGACGTGGATCTTCTCCCCGCCGAAGAACGGCCCGGCCTCGATGTTCCTCTCCGCCGCCGCGCCCCACGCGGGCAGGTAATCCGCCGCGAGTGCCTCACGCGCAGCCTGTTTCTCGGCGCCCGCCATGTCGAAGGTCGGCGCCATGGCGGCGCGCAGGTCCTCGACGTGCTGCATCACGCCCTCGTGGCGCGCAGCCTCGAAGTCGTCCGTCGGATGCAGGCCGTGGCGCCGACCGATCAGCACCAGGATCGCGATCGAGTGCGCCAGCGGCGGGTGTCCCGGCAACTCGAGGACCGGCAGGCCGCCGTAGGGCGTCTGCGCCTTCATCGCCGGCCAGTCGGCCCCCTTGATACGCACGTCCTCGAAGTCGATGCCCGCGAGGCGCAGGGCGAGGCGGCATTCCTCCCCGCGACTCAC
>Ga0316601_100000815_pt1 | contig 14309 bp, 12 predicted proteins | sample OWC_soil_day5_no_FD_207663 | JGI IMG/M metagenome (GOLD analysis project Ga0316601, IMG submission 207663) | Wetland soil microbial communities from Old Woman Creek delta, Ohio, United States - OWC_soil_day5_noCT | ecosystem: Environmental > Terrestrial > Soil > Wetlands | place: USA: Ohio...
CAGAGCCTGAGCGATGATCGCATGATAGCTTCCGGTCCCCCCGGGAGTCGGGATGCTAAATCCGATGCTCGAGAGCGCCAGAAGCACCAGCGCGGACCCAAAATTCAGCACATGCTCCAGGCCAAAAGCAAAGAAGGCAAAATACGTCATGAGCGCGTACGTAAGCCAGACGAGAATACTCAAGAGGAGAATCGCGAAGGTCTGCCGGGGGCTCTTCAGAAACAGAAACCCGTCCAGGAACGAATGCATCGTGTCCCCTGCTTTCGAAGCGATCCAGCGCGGCAACAGGGGGTTCACAGACCTCAGGACAGTATCAGTCCAATCGCGGCGAACCATGAGGATGATGAGCACGAGCAGCAGCGAGGCAGTGGCCAGAGTCACCGTGATGCCCGCCGCCTTGAGCCATGGGAACGTCTCCCAGAGAGGCCCGGTGTAGAGAACAGGCATGAGCATGACCAGCACAAGGAAGGAGAAGATGTCGATGATCCTCTCGATCACAACTGTGCCGAACGCGGCGCTCGCCGGAAGCGACTCGAGCTTGCCCAGCGCATACGGACGGGCGAGCTCGCCTCCCCGGGGAATGACGTTGTTGATCAAATAGCCGATCATCACCCCGGAGAAAAGGTTGCGGAATCGGATGTCGCGTTTGATCGGATTCATCAGGAAGCGCCAGCGCCACGCCCGTACCGCATGACTGATCATGAGCAAGGTGAACGATGGCAGGATCCACCAGTAATTGGCGGCGACTATCGTGTTGAGCAGCTTTGCGAAATCCGTTCCCCGGAACGCCAGGTAGAGGAAGAGCACCGTCACAAGCGCACTGATCCCGTACCGGAGGGGCATCCGGATCCGACGGGCGACGGACGGGGTGGACGATGGAGGGTGGGGCAACCTGCCTCCTAACGGAGATCGACGACGTCGACTCCCTCGGGAATCCGGTACACGAAGCGGGAGTCCTGCAGCCCCGTGTTGGTACGCAATTCGAGGACTGCGTATGTGGTCTGCTTTTCGCTGACGTCGACAATTTCAACCTGCCGGATCATCCACTCCTTCTCGTCGATCCAGAGCCGGAGCGAATGAATGAAGGACTGCTCGTCCTTGGGCACCAGTTTCAGGATCGTGGCCTGGCTTCCTGCAAGCGTCTCTTCTCCCACAAGCGTGGCGGTGAAGTTCTCCGGAGTCCCGACGAGTATTTTCTCCGGTGACAGGGACTGCGCGTCCTGCTTGAATCGATCGATGATCACCTGGTTGTTCGAGGCCGAATAGGACCAGAGCGTCTGACCGTCGGTCACAATGACCTGATCATCGAGCTCAACGCGGTACTTGTTGTTCTTCTTGACGAAGAGCGTGCCGCTGATCTGCTGTTCGATCTTCGCCATGGGGAATCGAACTTTTTCCGTGAATCGCAACTCGGCATCCTTGACGGTCTCATAGTGCTTCCGCACATTTTCCAGCACTTCCTCCGCGTTCTGCGAAGCAGGGATCACGCTCGATGCGACGAACAGCGGGAGCATGAACAATGCTGCTTTTCCCATCCACCACACGTTATTCATTGAGTATAACCTCCAATTCGGCTTCTGTTTCCACCAGAACTTCACGAGCCTTGCTTCCATCGAAGGGCCCCACGATGCCCGCCGCTTCCAGCTCATCGACGAGCCGTGCGGCGCGAGAATACCCGACCTTCAACCTGCGCTGGAGCAGTGAGACCGAACCCTGCTGGTGCCGCACAACCAGATGGGCCGCTTCGACGAACAGTTCATCACGATCATCGGACCCCGAGCCTCCGCCGGCCCGCTTCTTTTCCGCGATCGAAGGGAGCATGAACGGACGTCCGTAACCCTGCTGCCTGCCAATATGGTCCACCACGGCGTCGACTTCATCGGGGGAGATGTAGGCATTCTGCAATCGGACCGGCTTGGGGCTCCCGCTGGGGAGGTAAAGCATGTCACCATTGCCCAGCAGCTGCTCCGCTCCGTTCATGTCCAGGATGGTCCGCGAATCCGTCTTCGATGCCACCTGGTACGCGATACGCGCGGGAAAATTCGCCTTGATGACCCCGGTGATAACATCCACCGACGGCCTCTGCGTGGCAACGATGAGATGGATGCCCACGGCGCGCGCAAGCTGTGCAAGCCGGGCAATCGGCTCCTCAACTTCCCGGGCCGCCGTAATCATCAGATCGGCGAGTTCATCGATGACCACGATCAGGTACGGCATCTTCGAGTGGATCACGACATCCGTGTTCCGGAGCTTCCCGCTCTTCAGCTTTTCGTTATAGTCTGCAATGTTCCTCACCCCCGCGTGCGAGAGGCGGTCGTAGCGGCTCTCCATCTCATACTCCACCCCCTTCAACGCCATCACCGCGTTGTGCGGAGTGGTAATGATCTCCTCGTCGACGTCGGGAGAGACGGCCAGAAAATGGTTCTTGAGCTTCGCGTATTGCGCGAGTTCGATCTTCTTCGGATCCACAATGACCAGTTTGAGAGAGGACGGGTGCATCCGGTAGAGAAGGCTTGCCAGAATGGTATTGATGCCGACGCTCTTCCCGGAGCCGGTAGAGCCCGCGATGAGCAGGTGCGGCATCTTGCCAAGATCGTCGGTAAAGACTTCGCCGGAGATGGTCTTCCCCATCGCCAGCGGCAGGACCGCAGTCGTGTCGCGGAAATTGTTGGAATTGATCACGCTTCGCACGGTCACGAGAGAGCGATGGGAATTGGGGATCTCAACACCCACCGCGGATTTTCCCGGGATGGGAGCCATGATGCGAATCCCCTTTGCCGCAAGCTTGAGCGCGATATCGTTCTCCAGGCTCACAATCCGGCTGATCTTGACGCCGGTCGCCGGGACAAGTTCGTACAGGGTGACGACCGGTCCCGGCGTGACGCTGACGCTCTCCACTTCCACGTCGAATTCCGCCAGCGTATCGCGCAGCAGATCGGCATTCGCCTTCAACTCCTCGTCATCCACATCTTCTTTTCCCGGGCGGGGAGCATCGAGCAGATCGACGCTCGGAAAGACATAATCCAGTTCCTCGGTCCCAAGAACGGGCGTTTCTTCTATCTGTTCACCCAGCGCCTCGGAGCTTTCTTCCTCGTCGGGGGCGGGCAGGCGTTCGATCTTCATGGGGGGCCGAACCTGGCTCACGGTCTCGGCAGAACGTTGCATACTCTCTCCCGCCATGACCGGCTCGGCAACGGGTTCTTCCAGAGGCGGTTTCGTTATGCGCACGGGCGCCTTTGCGGGGAGTTGTTCCATTTCTTCCCTGGCATCCGGCGCCTCTTCGGCCGTGCGGGACGCTGCCGCTTTCGCCCGGTGAGTCGCCCAGGCTTCCCGTTTTCGCTCCAGCCAGTCCCAGATCCGGAGCGCAAGGGCCTTGATCCGGTCAATGGTCTGGTGGAGGTCAAGGTCCACGGCGAGGACCGCGGTAATGAGCATGCCCGACAGCAGCACCACGGAACCACCCACGCGGCCCAAAAGGCGGGCAAGCATCGAGGCAATGAAAAAACCCACGGCGCCGCACCATTCCGTCCCGGGGCCGGCTTCGGCAAAAATAAGCTGGCTCATGCCGAATGTCGCCGAGAGGAGCAGCATGCCGGATAGGGTGTAATTGGTGATTTGCACCGTCCGGCCGTAATCACGCCGACGAAGGATGGTCCATCCCCAGAGCCCGAGAAGAAACGGAAGCGCAAAGACACTGTACCCGATGGTGTTCTTGATGAAGAAATCGGAGAGGTACGCCCCGGCCAGTCCCAACGCGTTGCGCACCTGGGCTGCCTTCGCGCTCGCCTCTTCGTTCGACCCGATCGACTTGTAGAGGTCGGAGAACCGGACGCCTAACCCTTCATCGGCAACATCATACGAGACGAACGCGATGAACAGCAGGAGTGCCCCGGCTATCATCAGAATGGAGATGACGGCCTTTCTCTGGTCGGAGTTCTTGCGTGTTTCCACCCTGCGGGAGGAAGAAGATGCACCTTTAGTGCGATCCAGTGGAGCCATTGAATCCTCGGCAGATCATGAAGGCGCAACGGCCGGAGTGATATCCTTTCTCTCCGCTTCGCGCTTCAACCTAATCACGTTCCCATCCAATTGTGGCAAAACGGGAATCGAATCGACAGATGCACAGAGCTTCAAATCGCCCTCAAAACCAATCTCCTGGAGGTATTTGCCGTGCTGGGTGCTTTGGAGCAGTTTCAGGATGTTCCTTCCATGGCTCCTGTAGAGGCTTTCCGCGGCGAGCGCTCCATCCGAGAGCGTCACCTCGAGGGACCCGTCTTTCAGGAGGCTGTGCACGATCATGCCGGCACAGACGGAATCCTCAAGGGAAAAAGCGCCGTTGGTCCCGGCACATGCCAGAATGAAATCTCCAGGGCGCTCGCGCAAGAATCTCACCACAAGGGCCATGTTGACGAAACCGCAGACGACAAGCGAGCGCGCGTACCGGCCGTTGGCCAGGACCTGCGAGCCATTCGTTGAGCTGAAGACAATGGACTTCCCCTTGACTCGTTCGGGGGTATATTCGGCCGGCGAATTGCCGAGACTGAACCCCTGGATCCTCCGCCCACCCCTCTCTCCACCCAGAAGGACCACGTCCCCCGCTAGCTGGGCGGAGAGCTTCACGGCGGACTCCACCGTGGGCACCGGGATGACTTCTCGCGCACCGTTGGACAATGCGGTGATGATGGTCGTGCTCGCGCGAAGCACGTCAATGGCAACCACTGTCTTGTCCCGCAGCACCGCTTCATCGGCCTGGTGGGGTGTGAAGGACAAATCAATTCGCATGATCGCTCTCCCCTATTTTCTGGAGAGGAACGGGATCGGCGAGACGGTGGCAGGGACCTCGCTGTTTCTGATGCAGATGCTGATGGTCGTGCCGGGCTTCGCCAGCGGAGTCTCCACGTACCCCATCCCGATGCCTTTTTCGAGCACCGGAGAGAACATTCCCGAGGTCACAACGCCCGCGGGCCGGCCGCCGGCGTGGATCGGATACCCTTGCCGCGGGAACGCCTTTTCATTCAGGGCGAATCCCACGAGCTTCCTCTTCGGCCCTTCCTGCTTTGTCTTGAGGATCGGTTGGCGCCCGATGAATTCACCCTTGTCCACCCTGGTGATCCAACCCAGCCCCGCCTCGATCGGGTTTGTCGTCTTGTCAATGTCGTGCCCGTACAGGCAGAACCCCATCTCCAGGCGCAGCGTGTCACGCGCACCCAGCCCCACGGGTCCGATGCCGAACTCCTTGCCGGCGTCCATGACCGCGTTCCACACCTTTTCCGACGTGTGCACATCGGAGGGGAAATAGATCTCGAAGCCCAGCTCTCCGGTGTACCCTGTTCTGGAGATGACCATGTCCGTGCCGGCCAGCTTGTGCCGGATGAAATGGTAGTACTCCACGGCACCCAGGTCCGCCAGGGTCAGCTTGCGCAGCGTGTCCAATGAGCGCGGGCCCTGGACTGCAAGCAACGAGATATCATCCGTACGGTTCTTCAGCCTCACGTCGCCGAAGACATGCGACTCCAGCCAGGCAACGTCCTTCGCAATGTTGGACGCGTTGATCACCAGCATATAGTGATCACCCATATGGTACACCAGGAGGTCATCGACGATGCCCCCGTCGTCATAGCACATCGCGGAATACTGCACGCGCCCTTCGGAGAGCTTTGCGGCGTCGTTCGTGGTCACCCGCTGAACAAACGCGAGCGCGTCACGCCCCCACACTTCCACTTCTCCCATATGCGAGACATCGAAGAGGCCCACCCGCTCGCGGACCCGCTTGTGCTCGTCGATGATGCCGGAATATTGGACGGGCATTTCATACCCGCCAAACTCAACGATCTTCGCTCCGAGGTTCTTGTGGATCTCGTAGAACGCGGTCCGTTTGAGAGAGGGTGCGGTAGTCATGGCATCATTTGTATTGATCGGTGATGTCTTTCCCCTGCTTGCGCGAGATGAATCGGAATTCGCCGACGGGAATCGCCGTGTCGACCTCAAGCCTGATAAGGACGAAATATTTCAGCATGATCTTTCGAAGCCGGTTATACGTGCCATCCTTGAGGTGCAAGGCCAGTTCAGGATTCACCCGGAGCGTCAGCCGGAATTCCTTCGCCTCGCCTTTGAAGCGCCGCACCCACCGCTCGAGCTGGTTCAGGGTCGTGGTCTTCGACTGCACGAGGCCCGTGCCGCCGCACGATGGACAGGGCTCCGTGAAGCTGTGCAAGATGTTCTGACGGATCCTCTGGCGCGTGATCTGTACCAGGCCGAATTCCGTCATCGGCAGCACTGTCACCTTGGCGCGATCCTTCCGGAACTCTTTCTTGAGTTCCTCGTAGACCTTTCTCTTGTTCCGTTCGTCCTCGAGATCGATGAAATCGCAGACGATAATGCCGCCGATGTCGCGGAGACGGAGCTGCCGGCAGATCTCCCGCGCGGCTTCAAGATCCGTTCGCAGTGAATTTTGTTCCTGTTCCTTCTTGGCCGCGTAGCGCCCGCTGTTCACGTCGATCACCACCATGGCCTCGGTGGGCTCGATGATGATGTATCCGCCGCTCTTGAGCCAGACCTTCCGCGCAAGCGTCGTCTCGATCTCTTTCTCGATCCCGTAGACGTCGAAGATCGGCGCTTTGTCCCGGTGCAGTTCAATCTTGTCGAGAAGCTGGGAAGAGGTGTACTTGATATATGCCCGGATCTCACGGTGCAGCTTTTTCGAATCCACAACCACGCGGGAAACGTCGTTGGAGAACAGGTCGCGGATCACGCTCGAGGTCGTGGACATGTCCTTGTACACCAGGCAGGGTGCATTCTCCGACTTGACGGTCTTTTCGATCTCCCGCCAGGTCTTGATGAGGTCTTCCAGATCTTTCTGGAGGGCCTCGTCGTCGCGCCCTTCGGCGACGGTCCGGATGATCACGCCGAACCCTTCCGGCAGGATTCCCTGGACGATCTTGCGGAGACGCCGTTTCTCCTTGAAGCTGTTGATCTTCTTGGAAATTCCCACTTTGCCGTCAAAGGGCAGGAGGACAAGGAACCGTCCCGCCAGCGATACCTCGGAGGTCACCCGGACCCCCTTCTTGCCGACAGGTTCCTTGGTCACCTGGACAATGATTTCCTGTCCTTTGGCGATCTGGATTTCTTTCTGTGGAGGGTGGCCGTTGTCACGACCGCGCGCGTGTGAAGGAGCGGGATGGGTCGCCTCCTGGGAGTCGTGATGCCCCGGCCGCGGAGCCGTCGCGGCGGCCTCGACCGCGACCTGTGCGGTCTCGGACACGGCGCCTTTTTCTGCTTGCTCGTCCTCTTCCTCATCCTCCCCGATCATCGCCTGATATTCCTCAAGGCGGTTCCCAATATCAGAGAAGTGGAGGAAACCGTCTTGACTGAGCCCCAGGTCGATGAATGCCGCTTTAATCCCCGGCATCACCTTGGCAACTTTGCCAAGGTAGATATCGCCGACCATCTTTTCCTTGTTCGCCGTCTCGACGAACAGTTCCGCAAGGCGTCCATCCTCGGTGATGGCGATCCGCGTTTCGTTGGCCGCCGCGTTGATGATAATCTCTTTCTTCATACCGTACCGATTGTTCCGACCTTTCTGCAGTGGACTTGCGCTGGATGCTCCCACAGTCCCGGAACGAATCAGGCAGGCCCTCGACCCTGTACGAGGGACACACTTTTGAAATCAATAACGCCTCCATCGTTTACCGAACCCTGGCAGCCGAAAATTGTTTTTTTCACCCGAATGCGGGGAGTTGGACGGAAAGTGCCTGCGTGTGCGAAAAAAAAAGAGGTCAAGCTCCCCTGCGTCACACTTTGGCTAACCGACCGTTGCTTCCTTCCGGACCTGGCGGAGTTAGGTTACTTACAGTTGCGCAGGACTTGACCTCAAAACCGGTAATTGACAGGTACATGCGGGCAAGCAATCCTCCGCCCGGAGACTTGCGCAGGACAGGCGAGTGGAGCTGATCGGGTTCGAACCGACGGCCTCCTCGTTGCGAACGAGGCGCTCTCCCAGCTGAGCTACAGCCCCCTTCTCTGCTCTTCCTCGCAAGAAGTCCGAGAACATTCAGAATATACGATATTCGATGAATACAATCAACCTCCATCTGGCATCCTTGACAACCGTAGCCGAATTGCGTATTTTTCTAGTAAATATGACCGCTATGTCACAGGAACTCACAGAAAGAGAGAAGACCGTCCTGCACTACGTTGTGCAGGACTTTATTGAGACCGCGTCCCCTATCGGATCGCGTTATATCTCAAAGCGACATGAAGACGTCCTCGGCTTGAGCTCGGCTTCAATCCGGAATGTCATGTCTGATCTCGAATACCTGGGGTATATCGGCCATCCACACACGTCCGCAGGCCGGGTCCCGACGGACCTCGGGTATCGCTTCTACCTGGACAGCCTGATGGAGCTTGAACAGCTCTCTCCCAGGGAAAAACAGGAAATTCGGAAGAATCTGGACTCTGCCGAGGATGCAAGCCAGCTCCTGAAGGAGTCATCCCGCCTCCTGGGCAAAATCTCACGCCAGCTCTGCGTGGTGACGTCGCCGCATTTCAGCGAGGGGATGTTCGAGAAACTCGAGCTGGCGCAACTGTCGTCCAACCGCATTATCGTGATCATTTCCATCAAATCCGGGCTGGCCCGTACGATCATGATGGAGGTGGCAACGGAAATCCAGCGGGAGAAACTGGATGACATTGCCCGGTCCTTGAATGAACGGCTGAGCGGACTCCCCCTGAAACAGATCCGGGGCACCTTCGCCGAACGGGTGAAAGACGTGCAGAACGAGGCAACCGGACTGATCCGCCTGTTTATCGAATCAGTGGACAAACTGTTCGTCCCGGCCAAGACCGAGCGGCTGCACATCGCGGGTGCGGGAAGCGTGATCGAGCAGCCGGAGTTTTCGAATCCTCAGGATTTCCGAAGTGTCATAGAACTCATCAACGACGAAGAGATCATCATCCACGTACTCGAAAAGCACCAGGGCAACCCGAAGGAAGTGAAGGTCACCATCGGGGAAGAGAACGCCGACGAGAAGCTGAAACCGTACAGCGTCATCACGGCAGCGTATACAGCGGGCGATGCCACCGGTTCCATCGGGGTGATCGGGCCGAAACGGATGCTCTATCCGCGCATGATCCCTCTTGTCGATTACGTGGCAAAGACCGTGTCGGAAATGTTTACCAATACCCATCAATCATAATGGCGGACGATATCAAAGAAAAAGACAAGGGAAGAACTGACGACCAGCAGCCACCCGAGGAAGGCACGGGAGAAAACGGGAAAGGGATTCCGATGGCAGCCGAGTTGCAGCAGAAGCTGGAAGAGGCACAGGCAACCGCAGAAATGTGCAGAGATCAGCTGCTTCGCAAGGCAGCAGAGTTTGAAAACTACAAACGAAGGGTCGAAATCGATCAGATGAATTTCGTCAGGACGGCGAACGAGAGCCTCATCGGTCTTCTCCTTCCCGTGCTGGACGATCTGGGACGCTCCCTGAAGCTTGGCAAGGAGGACAAGAGTTACGACGCTTTTTACAAAGGAGTCGAGCTCATTCAGACCAAGTTCCTTCGGATCCTCGAGGGCCAGGGGCTCTCGGCGTTTGATTCAGTGGGAAAGCCGTTCGATGTGGATTTGCATGATGCGCTCTTGCAGGTCCCGCGCGAGGACGTTCCCCCTCATACCGTCGTGGAGGAAGTGGAGCGGGGCTACAAGCTCGGAGACCGCATCCTGAGGCATGCAAAAGTCGTTGTGTCCGCCGAACCGAAGACGGACGAACCGACGAGCCACGATCGCGACGACCATAGGTAGGGGCATGGCCAACAACCGGGACTATTACCAGATTCTGGGTGTTGATCGGGACGCTTCTCAGGACGAGGTCAAGAAGGCGTACCGAAAGCTCGCGCTCCAGTATCACCCGGACAGAAATCCGGGAAACAAGGATGCGGAAGAGAAGTTCAAGCTGGCTGCCGAGGCCTACGAAGTTCTTGGCGACCCGGACAAACGCCAACGGTATGACCGGTTCGGGCCCGAGGGGCTCCGCGGAAGCGCGGACTTCCGTCACTTCGACAACATGAACGATATCTTCAGCACCTTCAGCGATATCTTCGCGGGCGGGTCGATCTTCGACGAGATGTTCGGGGCCGGCGGGGCACGGCCGCGTCAGCGCGGCAGCGCCGCTTCGGTCGGCTCGGATCTCAAGATCCGCCTGAAGCTCTCTCTCGAGGAGATTGCCACCGGCGTCGAGAAGAAGCTGAAAGTAAAGAAATGGAAAACGTGTGAAACATGCAGGGGGACCGGCGCCAGGGAACCGGAAGCCACGCTGACCTGTCCCGTCTGCCATGGATCGGGAGAGATCCGGCAGGTTTCGCGCTCGGTGTTCGGGCAGTTCGTCAATATTGCCACCTGCCAAAACTGCTCCGGCGAAGGGAAAGTGATTAAAGAACCGTGCCTCACGTGCCACGGTGAGGGGCGCGTGCAGGGAGATGGAACCGTCGCCGTGCAGATACCGGCCGGGGTAAGCGAGGGGAATTACATCCCCCTCCGCGGCGAAGGGAATCTCGGCCGCCGGGGAGGCCCCGCGGGAGACATCATCGTCGTGATCGAGGAGGAGCAACATCCGCTTTTCACCCGCAATGGAGATGACGTCATCCTCGACCTCCTGGTGAGCTTCCCGGAAGCCGCCCTCGGTGCCGACATCGAGGTCCCAACGCTGACTGGCCGCGCGAAATTGAAGGTCGAATCAGGGACGCAGTCCGGACGGATCCTGCGCATGCGGGACAAGGGCATCCCTCACCTGAACGCCTTCGGACGGGGAGACCAGCTTGTGCGCGTCAACGTCTGGGTTCCGACCACGGTCTCCGGAAAGGAACGTCAGCTCTTGAAAGAGCTTGCCGTCGGCGAGAACATCAACCCCAAGGAAGGGGATAAATCGGCTCATTCTGAGAAAAGCTTCTTCGGCAGAGTGAAGAAAGCATTTTCATGAAGTTCTTCGCGTCACTTCAACAACGCCTCGGGTTCACGCACAACGAAGTGAAGGTCGTGCTCTTTCTGAGCGCCATGTTCCTGGTGGGGCTTGGAATCCGGTGGTACGAGGCCGCGACAGAAAAAGACACGACACTCCCCTTCGACTACACGAGCATTGACAGTGAATTCGTGGCGCGCTCACAAGCCCTTGCCTCGCTCACGCCGTCCACTCCCGCCACCGGGGCGGTAACCCCCGCGTCTCACCGCAAGCCCGCGCTCAAGGAAGGGGGCATCAACGTCAACAGTGCTTCCGCCGCGGAACTGGTACAGCTGCCGGGCATCGGTGCGTCCTACGCCGAGCGAATCGTCGCGTACCGGAATGAACACGGGCCTTTTGAGACGGTGAATGAGCTTGAGCATGTCAAGGGTATCGGCAAGAAGCGGCTTGAGCAGATACGGCCGTTTCTGACGGTGGGAGAGACGCGGAAAGATTCCACCCACGGGAATTCAAAAAGCAGGTGACGGAAGAACCCCGCGAATTCGGACGGCTGAACCATTCATTCACTATGCATGTATTGATTCTCCCTTCTCTTTTTCGCATATTCATGCGTCATGGCATCCAAAGACTTCTCATTAGGGCTTAACATCAGTGCCCACAGTGTGCAGGCCGTCGAGATCGAACGGGGCAGCACATCCGGGATCCTGCTCGCCATAGACGAGTGGAAAAACAGATTTCCTTTCGAGGATGCCGCCGGGCAAGATCCCGTCGCCGAGCAGGAGTTCAAGGATTACCTCCAGGCTTTCATCAAGGTCAACCGTGTGAAGGCAACACAGGTCTCCGTTGCCATGGACACGGCCCTCCTCTTTGTGAACACCCTGCCAGTCGAAGACGGGCTTCCCCGCACTCGGATCAACGAGCTCGTCGAGTGGGAACTCCACCAGTATTTCCCTGACATCCAGCCAAAGGAGTTCATTACCGATGTCCATGTGATGTCGGCACACCGGGAAAGCGGGTGGAACGAAATGCTTGCCGTCTCGATCCGCCGGCGCCATACGACCGCGATCAAAGCGGCGCTCAAGGCGCTGGGCCTTACGCTTCATATTGTCGATGTCGACCACTTCAGCGCCGACATGGCGCTCCGTGTGAACTACCCCGATACCTATCGCAGGTTCCTCGCTCTCGTGGGCGTGAAGGAGAACAGGCTGGACATCAGCCTGATGAAAAACGGTTCACTGCAATCCTACGCTTACGTGATGGTGAAGTCGGACCAGGAAATCGTGGACCAGATCGCCACGCTCTCGCGAGAGACGAAGGGCATCTATTCAATTACCGTCTACGGACCGCACCTCGACAAGGACCTCCTCGTCCAAATCCGGCGCGGCTCCGCGCTGCTGGTGGAGGCACTGAACCCGTTGCGCCATATCAGCGTATCGGACACCCTGCGGCTTGCCGACCATCTGTCAGTCCCCTCCTATCGATTCGCTTCCGCCGTGGGCGTCGCGCTGCGCCGGGATTGAACCATGCGCATCATCACGGGGTTGTATAGGGGGCGAGCGATCAAGACCGTGGATGATCTCTCGGTACGCCCGGCGACCGAACGCGTACGCCAGACGCTGTTCAACATGCTGGCGAACCGTGTCGATTTCGAGGGCATCGCGGTGCTGGACCTGTTTGCCGGAAGCGGCAGCCTGGGATTGGAGGCGCTCAGCCGGGGCGCGGGACGCGTGACGTTCGTGGAGGAAAGCGAAGAGGCGGTCGGGTACATCGAGGAAAACGCCCGCGCGTTGGATTGCGAGGATGCCGTGGAGATCCTGACGATGGACGCGATGAGTTTCCTCAATGCCCGGCATGGGACGTATGATCTGGTGTTCGCAGATCCTCCGTACAGCTTTGACAAGACCGGCCAGATCCCTGGCCTGCTGTTTGGATCGGGCATGATCGAGCCCGGGGGGTACCTGCTCATCGAGCATGCGAAGGACTTGCGCTTCGAAAACACTCCGCTGTATGTGGCAGGGCCGGAGAAGAAATTCGGCCGCACACTCGTCACCTTCTTTCATCAGCCAGTGAATCTATGAAACGTAAGATTGCGATCTACCCGGGGACGTTCGATCCCATCACCTTCGGTCACATCGATGTCATCGATCGGGCGGCGGAGCTTTTTCAACATGTCATCGTCCTGGTCGCGAAGAACACCTCGAAAGCCCCGCTCTTCACCATCGACGAGAGGTTGGCGATGATCCGCGAAGTACTCCGGAACAAAAAAGGGGTGAGCGTGGATTGTTTCGACGGCCTCCTGGTGGAATACGCCGGGCGCCACAAGGCCGGCGTCATCGTCAGGGGACTCCGGGCGGTTTCGGATTTTGAATATGAATTCCAGATGGCCCTCACCAACAGGAAACTCGCGCCGGCGATCGACACGGTGTTCCTCGTACCCCGCGAGGGTTACACCTATTTGAATTCCTCCATCGTCCGCGAGGTGGCCCGCCTCGGAGGAGACGTCTCGGACTTCGTTCCGGGCAGCGTGCAGCGGCGATTGACTCGGAAGCTCAGGCAGGGATGACGGGAGGGACACGGTAGCCAGGGAATGCGCGCACTCTCACAGAAAGTCCGGGAGATCCGGTTGTCGCAGACGCTGGCCTTCACCATGAAGGCCCGCAGTCTCAAGGAAGCGGGAATTGACGTCGTCAGTTTGACGGCAGGCGAACCCGATTTCGCCACGCCGCCCGTGATCAAGGACGCGGCGGTGCGGGCCATCGCCGCGGATTTCACGCATTACACGCCGAACCAGGGAACCAGAGAGCTCCTCCTCGCCATCATCAAGAAGTTCGAAGCAGAGAACGGCCTGTACTTCTCCCCGGAGCAGATCCTCGTCTCTTCCGGCGCAAAGCATGCGGTCTACAACGCGCTCCAGGCGATCTGCGATCCGGGAGATGAGGTGCTCCTCTTTAGCCCACACTGGGTGAGCTACCCTGATATGATCCGGCTGGCCGACGGAGTGCCGGTGACGGTCCCGACCTCCATGGAGGAAGACTTCCGCCCGAATGCGGACCGGCTCCGTGAGGCGATCACTCCACGGTCCAAGGCGGTTATTCTGAACTCCCCGTCCAATCCGACGGGCGTCGTCTTCACCCGGGAGGAACTTGGGGCTGTCGCAGCCGTGGCACGGCGGCACGATCTCTACATCATCAGCGACGAGATCTATGAAAAGGTCCTCTTTGACGCATGCATCCATCACAGCATCGGTGCCGACAAGCGGGTCCAGGACCAGGTCATCACCGTGAACGGGATGTCCAAAGCGTATGCCATGACCGGGTGGAGAATCGGCTACATGGGAGGCCCGGTAGCGGTCATCGA
>Ga0316601_100000818_pt1 | contig 14305 bp, 14 predicted proteins | sample OWC_soil_day5_no_FD_207663 | JGI IMG/M metagenome (GOLD analysis project Ga0316601, IMG submission 207663) | Wetland soil microbial communities from Old Woman Creek delta, Ohio, United States - OWC_soil_day5_noCT | ecosystem: Environmental > Terrestrial > Soil > Wetlands | place: USA: Ohio...
ACAGTGCCGGCAAGCTGACCTACAGCTTCGAGGGCTGTGGTCCGGTCGCACCCGGGCAGGACATGATCAGCTACATCGAGGGCAAGCGCTGCTGGGTCAACAAGGTGATCTTCGGCGACACGACGGCGGCAGCGATGACCCGCCGCTCGGTGACCGAGCGCGCTCGCATGGTGTTCGGCGCCGGCGACTCGGACACCGACATCGAGTTCCTGCGCGACTCGCAGTACAAGCTCGTGCTCAATCGGGCCAAGACCGAGCTGATGTGCTTCGCGTATCGCAACGAAGGCGATACCTGGCGGGTCAACCCGATGTTCATCCAGCCGCGCGCGATGCGCGCGACCCCGTTCCCGTGCAGCACGACCGCCTGCAAGGACGCCGCGGGCACCGGGGTCCCGTGTCGCGACGACGCGAACGTCGTGATCCCGGACCAGGTCGACACCGTCTACTGACGGGCGGGCGCCTGCGCACACGCCTCGTCGCCCGGCGCGCACCGTGGCGCTACCGCACAGCGGCTACCGTCGCGTAACCAATGAGACTCGGGTGATCGCCGTGCGACTCGTTCTTGCAGAGTCTGACGGCGATGGCAGCCGGGGCGACAACCACCGTCGAGCGCAAGGGTCGCGCCGCCGTGGTGCGGATCCACGGTGACCTGATCGTCGCGACCACGAAGCGGGTCTATGGCGAGCTGCGGACGCTGGGTCGCCGCCGCGACGTCCGCGCGATCACGCTCGACTTCTCCGACGCCGGCCGCCTCGACTCGTCGGGGATCGCGGTCGTGTCGTTGCTCGCGAAGCAGCTCGAGCGAGCCGGCAAGAAGCTCGAGCTCGCCGAGCTCGCGGAGCACCACAAGGCCGCGCTCGACCTGATGCCGAAACAGGCTCCCGAGCCCGAGGGTGCCGAGAAGCTGCCCGGGCCGCTCGAGCAGATCGGGGCTGGCGTCCTCGAGGCCGGCAGCGGCGCGCGCGCCCTGGGCGCGCTGATCGCCGAGACGGTGCGTCAGTCGATCGCGGTGGTGACCCGCCGCAAGCGCCTGCCCGCCGGATCGCTCGCCCACCAGGTCGCGACGATGGGCGTCGATGGGCTGTTCATCGTCGGTCTGCTGAGCTTCCTGCTCGGGATGACCATGGCGTTCCAGGGCGCGGTCCAGCTGCAGCGGTTCGGTGCCGGCGTGTTCGTCGCCGACATGATCTCCGTGTCGGTGGTCCGCGAGATCGCACCGCTGATGACCGCCATCATCCTGACCGGTCGCACCGGCGCGGCGATCGCGGCCGAGCTCGGCACGATGCGCGTGCGCTCGGAGGTCGATGCGCTGACGACGATGGGCATCAACCCGGTGCGCTTCCTGATCGTGCCGCGGATCGCCGCGATCACGATCGTCGGACCCGCGCTGTCGCTGATGGGCATGTTCATCGGGATCGGAGGCGGCATGCTGGTCGCCACGATCGCGCTCGACATGCCGCCGGTGATGTTCTGGCAGCGGATCACCGAGCGACTCACCGTGCTCGACTTCCTGCACGGCCTGGGCAAGAGCCTCGTGTTCGCCTGGATCATCGGCTTCGCCGGCAGCCACCTCGGCCTGCGCGCGGGCGGTGATGCGATGAGCGTCGGGCACGCGACGACGCGCACGGTCGTCGTCAGCATCCTGTTCATCATCATCGTCGATGCGGTGTTCGCGACGATCGCCACCTTCCTGAGGTACACGTGAGCACCCCGCTGATCGAGTGTCGCGGCGTCTCCGTCGGCTACGATCACAAGCCGGTGCTCGAGAACGTCGATCTGACGATCGAGCAGGGAGAGATCGTCGCGCTGCTCGGTGGCTCGGGCTGCGGGAAGTCGACGCTGCTGCGGTCGCTGACCGGCCTGTTGGCGCCGCTCGCCGGCGAGCTGCTGATCCTCGGCCAGCCGCTGTACGACCTCCCGCTCGACGAGCGCAACCAGCTGTTGCGCCGGACTGGCACCGCGTTCCAGCAGGACGCGCTGTTCGGCTCGATGTCCCTCGCGGACAACGTCGCGCTCCCACTGCGCGAGCTGACCCAGCTGCCCGAGGCCGTGATCGCGGAGATGGTCCGGATGCGCCTGTTCATGGTCGGGCTCCCGGGGCAGGAGGCGAAGCTACCGACCAGCATGTCCGGCGGTCAGCGCAAGCGTGCCGCCCTCGCCCGCGCGTCGATCCTCGATCCGGTCGTGATGTTCTGCGACGAGCCATCGGCGGGCCTCGACCCGGCGGTCGCCGCGACGATCGACGCCACGCTGCTCCACTTCCGGTCCGCTCTCGGCATCACGCTCGTCGTGGTCACCCACGAGCTCGAGAGTATCCGCACGATCGCGGATCGCGTCGTGATGTTCGGGCGCGGCTCGATCATGGCGGGCGGCACCGTCGACGAGCTGATGGCCAGCAAGGATCCGGACGTCTTCAACTTCTTCCACCGCGTCGCCGAACAGGCCGACGAGGGTGGTGCGCTCGAACAGCTCACGAGGTGAACCATGGCAACCAAGGCACAGAAGATCCGCGTCGGCGCATTCGTGGTGATCACCGCGGCCCTGCTCGCCGTCGTGCTGATCGTGTTCGGCGGCATCCGGTTCTGGAAGAAGCAGGCGACCTACCACATCGTGTTCAGTGGCTCGGTGATGGGCCTCGAGAAGGGCGCGCAGGTCCACCTCAACGGCATGCGCGTCGGGCGCGTCGAGGACATCGAGGCGGCTCCCAACGATCTCCAGAAGGTGCTCGTCACGATCACGCTGAAGAAGAGCGTGTCGGTCCATGCCGACACGAAGGCGATCCTGGGGTTCGCGGGCATCACCGGCCTCCGGGTCATCGATCTGCGCGACGGCTCGCTGACCTCGCCGAGGTTGCCACCCCGCAGCCTGATCGTCGAGGGCGAGACGACCCTCGACAGACTCGAGGCGCAGGCAAAGATGATCGCGGATGAGTCGACGAAGCTGATGACCAAGGCGAACCAGATCGTCGACAACCTCGCGGCGATCACCGATCCGAAGAAGTTCGACGGCATCGATGACATCGTCGAGAAGGCCCGCGTCACGGCGAGCAACCTCGCATCGACCAGCGAGGCGCTACAGGCGATGGTCAGCGAGAACCGCGTCGTTCTGAGGAGCTCGCTCGCCTCCGTCGACGCCGCGACCAAGAGTGCTGCGAACATGATGGATGTCCAGGTCGCCGGCCTGATCGGCAAGGCCGGCGAGCTCCTCGCTGGTCTGGACAGCGTCGTGCGCGGCAACGAAGGTCAGCTGCGCGCCGCCGTGTTCGACCTGCGCCAAGCGAGCCGCAGCTTCAAGGAACTGGCCCGTGACCTGCGGCAGAAGCCATCGCGCCTGCTGTTCTCGGGTAACCCGGCGGAGAGGAAGCTGCCATGAACACCTCGTTGATCCTGCTCGCGATCCTGTCCGAGGTGCTCCTCGGTGCGTGCGGCGGCAAGCTGCCGGAGACCCGCTTCTACCAGCTCGCGGCGACGTCGGCGCCGGCCGAGGCCACGGGCGGGGTCACGCTGGTGCTCGAGCCCCTGTCGACCGATCCGGCGTACGACGACGACCGGATCGTGTTCCGGACCACGCCGTATCGCCTCGACTACTACCAGTACCATCGGTGGAGCGCGGCGCCGGGGACGATGGTCGGCAACTACCTCGAGCAGGCGTTCGAGAGCAGCGGGAAGTTCCGCGCCGTGGTGCGCGAGCTGTCGCCGGATGCGCCGGCCGTCCTCGGGGGTCGCGTGATCGCGATCGAGGAGATCGACACGTCGAAGACGAGCTGGCGCGGCCGGATCGTGGTCGAGCTCACGCTGACCGAGGCGCGGACGGGCGTGGTGCTGTGGACCGAGCAGTTCGACGAGTCCGAGCCGCTCGCGACCCAGACCCCCGAGGGCCTCGCGAAGGCGCTGTCCACCGCGATGGCCCGGATCGCCGCGCGGGCTGCGCCGGCGGTCGCCGACATCGCGGACAGCCAGGCCAAGCTCCGCGCAGCTAATTGACCCTCGTTCGATAGTGGCCAGCCGAGTTGCCCGTGTCCGGTTGGCACGCTGCGTCATGGCATCAGGTCCAGGCTAACCTTCTGGAACTAATACTGACACAGTGGTCCGACCATGTTGCCTACATTGGTCTACCTTGTGCAACGCAGCGCGGCATGAAGCGCGCCCTTAGCTTGCTCGTCGTCCTCTCCGCCTGCTCCACCGACCTCGGGGATCCCCCGACCGCGCCGCCCGCCTCGGTGCGCGAGCGGCTCGAGGAGCCGACCCGCTTGCTCGTCGCCGCCGCCGAGAGCGGTGGCTCGATCACGGCCGAGCGCAAGGTCGCGACGGGCTGGGACACCGGGCTGGTCGAGCTCGGCATCGAGAACGGCGAGCTGATCGTGTCGTCGGACGCGCGCGATGCGCTGACCGTCGAAGGCCTCCAGATCTCGTTCAAGCCGCTCGAGATCCCGCCCGGCGTGTTCGGAAACACCCGCGCCGAGCTGACGGACGTGCGGATCGATCTGCTGAACGAGCAGCGGGTTCCCGCCGTCTGGACGTCGGACAACGAGGCGCACCTGACCGCCATGCTCGACATCACGCTGTCGTGGACGCTGTCCCTCAACGGTTCGCCGGCACCGCTCGGCTCGCCGAAGCTCCCGCCGGTCCCGGTCGACATCGTGCTCACGGGCGACGGCGAGCAGGTCACCGCCGAGGTCCGCGCGCACGCGCCGGGCGAGCTGTGGACCTGGGCCGGGCTGATCAAGCTCAGCGAGCTCCAGCTCGTCGTCGGCGCCGAGCTCGCGGCGCGCTGAGCGTCGCTGCCGGTGGTGCCACGGGATCGCCTCGAAGCTTCGCGGGGTTGCGCCGTCGTCCAGGGATCGATTCCCTCGGGGCGCCGGTCCACTACAATGGCAGCTCCCCATGATCTCGCACCCGAGCATGACGTCGCGTGGGAAGAGGCTCGCCGGCGCGATCGCGCTCATCCTCCTGTTCTTCCTGCCGAAGCACGTGGAGTGCGGCTACCCCGACGGGCGGTGCGGCCACCCGGGGATGTTCCGCCAGCTGTGCAAACCCTACGAGGTAGAGCCGCTGGGGCTGTTCGCGCTCGAGACGCTCGCCCACCGGGACCTCGGATTCGCGTACTCGACGGGCGAGACCTGCCGGTGAGTGAGGGCGCTTGCCAGCGCCGGGCAGATCCTCAACACTGGAAGAGATGTACCGCGACGAAGCGCACGACCTGGACGAACACGATCGCGCGGTCGGCGCGATCCTGATCGGCGAGTCGCTGGTCGCGCAGTGCGAGCGCTGCGTCGATCAGATCCGCGATCCGCAAGGATCCGAGCGCTGGCGGGCGATGCGCGAGATCCAGGACGACTATCCCGAGATCTGGCGCCAGCTCGACCGAGCGCGCGAGGTCCTCGCCGCGCGCGGCGCGAACACGATGGCGTACGAGGAGATGCGGCCCCACGTCCGGCGGTCGCTCGCTGTCGAACACGAAGATCACACGCAGGCGGTCGACGTCGAGGCGATCGAGGACGCGCGGCGCGCGATCGCCGAGCTCAAGCTCGCGGTCCCGGGCGCGGACTGGAAGGCGATCGCCCGGCGCACGCACGATCTCGTCGGCATGCCGGAGCTCCGGCGCTCCAGCCGGTTCGCGGTTGTCGGCATCGTCAGCTTCGTGACCCTCGCGATCCTGACGTGGTTCCTGTCGAGCATCCCCGAGAAGAAGGTCGACGAGCGCGCGCTGATGCGGCAGGAGCTCACCGAGGTCGCGAGCCTGCGCAAGCTCAAGATCCACTACCTCTCGCTGGCGATCGGCCAGCGCTGCGATCCGCCGGTCGCGCACGAGTACGTCAAGCTGCTCGTGATGGACGGCCAGGGCGCGCAGGCCGAGGCGTTCGCGGATCAGTACCTGGGCCGCTGCGGCGACGACCGTGTCGTCGAGAACTGGGCGAACGCGCCCCGCCCTCCCCGCTGAACACGTGGCATGCTCCGCCCATGGCGGACGCAGATGACGTGATCAAGAACGCGGGTCGGTTCTTCAGCAAGCTCGGCGGGCAGCTCAAGGAAGTGGGCAAGACCGTCGGCTCGCAGGTCCAGAAGACCAGCAAGCAGGTCACCGGCCTCGGGCGCGGTGCGGTCAAGCTCGAGCTCGAGCAGACCAAGATCGCGCCGGGTGGGACGATCCGCGGCAAGATGGTGCTCGCGCTGACCGAGCCGGTCGAGGCGAAGCGGCTGGTCGTCACGCTGCGCGCGCGGCAGAAGTACATCACGGTCAAGAGCGGCAACGACGGCAAGGGCGTCGGCGCATCGCACGCGGATGTCTACCAGTTCGACAAGGAGCTCGCGCCGTCGCAGACGTTCGGCCCGGGCTCGTACGAGCTCGAGCTCGTCGTCCCGCCCGATGCGCTCGACCTCAAGGCGAAGCCCTCGTCGGGCCATAACCCGATCGCGGACGTCGCACGGACGATCGCCTCGGCCGTGAGCCCGACGATGGGACCGATCGAGTGGCAGGTGATCGGCCGCCTCGAGATCTCGTGGGGCCGCGACCTCGCGAGCGAAGTCGACATCGTCGTCGCGCCGTAGCTCAGTACGCGATCGAGATCAGCTCGGCGTCGCCGCGTGGCAGCGTGACATGGTCGCCGGCCCGTGCGCCCCACAGCGCCTGCGCGAGCGGCGTCATCCAGCCGATCCAGCCGCGCTTCGCATCTGCCTCGATCGCACCGACGATCCGGTAGGTCGCGCGGTGGCCATCCTCGTGCTCCACGACGACGGTCGCACCGACACCGACGACCTCTCGATCCTCGGGCTCGATCGCTTGCGCGGTGGCGAGGTGCTCTGACAGCTCGCGGATCCGATCCGGATCGCCGCCGGTCCGCGTGAGCTCGTCGAGCTCGGCCCGCGCCACCCGGAGCCCCTCGGGGGTGACGACGTTGAGGTCGGGCACGGGGACACCGAGCCGCCGGACCGGGGCCTCCGGGAGATCGTCGTTCTCCTTGGTGAACGCCTTGCTCATGCACCAGGCTAGCGCGTGTCGCACGCGTCGCACGTCGCCACGGACGTCCGGTTTGAGGCGCGCGCGCGCATCATCGTCACGTCGTGACCCGCTCCCGGACCTCCGAGCTCGCGATCGCCGCGTGGGGCGGGCTGACGTTCGCCGCGCTACTCGCGAGCTTCACCGCGTTCCGGCCGGTGCGCGACGCGCTCGTCCTCGATGGCAACCCGGACGACATCCCGTGGCTGTTCTCGGCGACGTTCATCGCGGCGCTGATCGCCTCGCCGCTGTGGAGCCGCCTGCTGTCGAAGCGCGCGAAGCGGCGCGTCGTCCCGATCACGTTCCACGTGTTCGCGGTGTGCCTCGGGTTGTTCGCCGCGCTGGTCGCGACCGGGATCGAGCCGGTGATCGTCGGCCGCGTGTTCTACGTGTGGTCGAGCGTATTCAACATCTTCGTCGTCTCGGTGTTCTGGAGCCTGCTGACGGACCTGCTCGGCCCGAGCACGGCGCGCCGGCTCTACGGCCCGATCGCCGCGGGTGGCACGATCGGCACGATCGTCGGGCCGCTCCTGACCAAGCTGCTCGTCGACACGATCGACGTCACGGGCGTGCTCGTGATGTCGGGGCTCCTCCTCGAGGTCGCGGTGATCGGAACATGGCGCGTCAAGCTCGCGGGCGAGGCCCTCGAGCACTCCCCCGAGGACACGCCCGCACCCGCCGATGCACTGACCGGACTGCGGCACGTCGTGCGGTCGCCGTACCTCCTCGCGATCGTCGGCTACGTGCTGTGCACCGCGACCGCCGCCACGTTCCTCTATCTCGAGCAGGCCTCGATCGTGAAGGCAGCGTTCGCCGATCGCGTGGCGCGCACCGAGTTCTTCGCCTCGCTCGACCTGTGGATCGCCGGCGCGACGCTCGCCGTCCAGTCCGTGCTCGCCGCGCCGTTGCTCGCCTGGCTCGGGCCCGGCCTCGTGCTGTGCCTGCTGCCGCTGTCACAGGGCGTCGGGATCTCGGTGCTCGCCGCCGCACCTTCGATCACGGTGCTCGCGATCATCCAGGTGATCTCGCGCGCCGCGACGCACGGGCTGACGCGTCCCGCGCGCGAGCTGCTGTTCACCGTCGTCGATCGCGAGGACAAGTACCACGCGAAGAACCTGATCGACATCGCCGGCTATCGGTTCGGCGACTTCGCTTCCGGCTGGATGCACCGGGGGCTCGTCGCGATCGGCGCGGGCAGCGCCGCGCTCGCCGTCGCCGCCGTGCCGCTCACCGCGATCTGGATCGGCCTCGCCGTCGTGCTCGGGATCGGGTTCCGCGATCGCCTCGCCCGCACGCCATCGCCCTGACCCGTCACGGAAAGCGCAGCTTCGCGACGTACGCCTCCCACGCCGCCTGGAACGCCGTCATGTCCGTGACGCCGAGCACGGCGGTCAGCGTCTGGTAGCCCGTCGGATCCTTGGCCCGCGCGGCGCGGAACCGGCGATAGAGCTCGCGCAGCAGGCCCTTGTCCTGGAGGTAGTACAGGAGGTAGCGCGCTTGCGCGTAGTGGATGCCGGTGTCGTCCGCGTAGAACGCGCTATCTCCGAGCGCGGTCAGCGTCCGGAACGTCGGCACGCTGCCGGCCTTGATCGCGCGCTGCAATCCCGCGAGCCGCCAGTTCGTCCGACCGACGATGTGATCATCGAGCTCGGCGCTCTGCTCGAACAGCGATCCGAGGCCCTCGTTGAGCCACGCCGGCGCGGCCGGGAAGTCGGCCTCGACGTACGGGTGCACGATCTCGTGGACGAGCGTGCCACCGCCGGTGGCGATGTTCATGAACAGCGCGCCCTGCGAGCTCGAGTAGAATCCGTAGATCGTCGTCGGGTGCTCGCCGGTCAGCTCGCGCACCCCGTCCTCGTACGCCTGCGCCTCCGAGAACAGGTACACGTCGAGGATCTTCGCGGGCCGCTTCGCGAAGAAGTCCTGCTCGAGGTGATCCGCCGCCCACCGCACCGTGCCCGCACTCCGCTCGAGCTCCGCGGCCGTACCATCTCCGATCACGACGAACGGATCCTCGACGCGAATGGCCATCGCGCCGAGCCCGAGCTTGCGCAGCCGCGCGCGCAGCTGCTTGATGTGCGCGGTGTACTCCGCCTTCGTGAACGTCCCGGCCTCGGGGATCGCCGGCAGCCCGCGCTCGGGCTCCGAGCTCGCGACACTGCAGCCGGTGGCGATCACGATCACGAGTGACGACAGCGCGCTCCCCATGTCCACAGAGACTACGTGGGCGCGCCGCGGTTGCACGTAAGCGGTCTGTAAGGCCACCGCCAGCCCCTGAGCCACGCGATCTCGCGAGCTTCGCGCGCGCACCGCGCCGCGCCTCACGCGACGATGCGGACGACGTCGCGCTCGATCGGCCGGTCGAGCGCGATCTCGGTCGCCACGCGCGCGGCCTCGAGCGCGCGCCGGCCGGCATCGAGGCGGAACGGATTCGCCCGCGGCAGGCCCTCGAGGACGAGGGTGACCATGTCGGCGCGGGTGGGGAGCGCGAGCCCGCGCCCCCCTTCGCGGCTCCACGGCGCGGGCGCGCTGATGTGATGGAACAGCAGCCGGCCCGGGGGCACGCCGGCGATCCCCGGTCGATCGAGGATGCCGCCGTCCCAGTACGGACGGCGATCGATCCACACCGGGTGAAACATCGCGGGCACCGCGCACGACGCGCGGATCGCGGTCGGGAGATCGCCGGAGTCGAGCACGCGCGTGCAGCGCCCGAGGATGTCGAACACGCTGATCCGCAGCGGGACCCGGCACGCCTCGAACGTGTGCACGGGCAGGATCTCGCGCAGCAGCGCGTCGAACTTCTTGCCTGCGAGCACGCCCGCTCCGAACGCCGGATCCCAGAAGTCCTCGCGCCGCAGCGCGAGCAGCGCCCGCGCGTGATCGTCGGACTCGCACCCCGCCGCGAACGCACCGGCGACCATCGCCCCCGCGCTCGAGCCCGCGACGTGCACCGGCACGAGCCCGCGCGCGCCGAGCGCCGACATCATCCCGGTGTGCGCGAAGAACGAGAAGAAGCCGCTCGACATCGCGAGCCCGAACGGGGCGCGCGCGAGCCATTCGCCGAGCGTGATCATCGCGGCGCAACGCTACGCAACATTTCCCCCGGATGGTAGCGGTCGAGCCCGTGCTATGACCCGCGGCGCGCCATGAGCACGCCCGACCCGACCGCGCGGATGCCCCGCCAGATCCCCTACATCATCGCGAGCGAGGGCTGCGAGCGGTTCAGCTTCTACGGGATGCGGAACATCCTGACGCCGTTCCTCCTCACGTCGCTGCTGGTGTTCCTCCCCACCGAGGCCGCCCGCAAGGCCGAGGCGAAGGACGTCTTTCACAGCTTCGTGATCGGCGTCTACTTCTTCCCGCTCCTCGGCGGCTGGCTCGCCGATCGGTTCTTCGGGAAGTTCAACACGATCCTCGCGTTCAGCATGATCTACTGCGCCGGTCACGGCTGCCTCGCGATCTTCGAGGACAGCGTCACCGGCTTCTACACCGGCCTGTTCTTGATCGCGCTCGGCGCCGGCGGCATCAAGCCGCTGGTCGCATCGTTCGTCGGCGACCAGTTCGACTCGCGGACCAAGCACCTCGCCAAGGTCGTGTTCGACGCCTTCTACTGGATCATCAACTTCGGCTCGTTCTTCGCGTCGCTGCTCATGCCGCTGTTCCTGGTGACGTTCGGCCCGAGCATCGCGTTCGGGATCCCGGGCGCCCTCATGGGCATCGCGACCCTCGTCCTCTGGCTCGGCCGCAAGCGCTACGTGATCCTCGCCGTGCCCCCGAACAACCCGGACTCGTTCATGCGCGTCGTCCGCACGGCGCTGTCCACCAGGGACGCGACCCGCGGCAACCTCGGCACGTGGATCGCGATCCTCGGCGCGGTGCTCGCCGTCGGCTCGTACGGCCTGTACGCCGCCGGACTCCTCGATCTGGTCCCCGTGATGTGCCTCTCGGTCGTGTTGCTGATCGCCTTCGGCGGCGTCGGCACCGCGATGCAGCTCGAGCGCGCGCGAGGCACGCACCCCGACGCTGCCGTCGACGGCGTCCGCGCCGTGCTCCGGATCCTGATCGTGTTCGCCCTCGTCACGCCGTTCCACTCCCTGTTCGATCAGAAGGCGAGCGAGTGGGTGGTCCAGGGCGGCAACATGGCGCTCCCCGGCTGGACGTTCGATCCGACGGGCCGCACCGGGTTCCAGCCCGCGCAGATGCAGCTGTTCAACCCGATGCTCGTGATGATGTTGATCCCGTTCAACAACATCGTGCTCTACCCGTGGCTCAAGCGCCTGGGCTGGGAGCCGACGACGCTGCGCCGGATGACCGCGGGCATCTTGTTCTCCGGCCTCGCGTGGATCGCCGTCGCCTCGCTCCAGGTGTTCATGGACGAGACCGGCGACAAGATCAGCATCCTCTGGCAGATCCTGCCGTACGCCCTGCTGACGTTCGGCGAGGTCCTCGTCTCCGCGACCGGCCTCGAGTTCGCGTACAGCCAGGCCCCGCTCGCGATGAAGAGCGTGATCATGAGCTTCTGGAACCTGACCACCGCGGTCGGCAACCTGTGGGTGCTGCTCGTCGACGCCGGCATCCGCAACAAGAGCGTCCTGTCGCAGATCAAGTCCACAGGCCTCTCCCAGACCGCGTTCCTGATGTTCTTCTTCGCCGGCTTCGCGTTCCTCGCGACGCTCGCGTTCTGGCTGTATGCGAAGCGCTACCGCCTCGTCGACAACTACCGCTCCTCGGGCCCGCCGACCACGACGGGCGGCGGCACGATCCCGCAGGCGACCGCGAAGGAACGCGGCTAGCTACGGCGTCGGCTTGGTGATCGTGGCCCCGCGGACCGTGACCGCGGTCTGCGCGAGCAACCGACCGTTGAGCGACGCGCCGGTGTCGAGCGTGGCGGCCGTCTGGCTGAGGACGTTGCCCTCGAGGTGTGAGCCGGTGTTGGCGACGAGCTGCCCGCTGACCTGCCAGTAGATGTTCCCCGGCCGGGCCGTGCCGGCGAGGATGATCCGCACGCCGCTGCTCAGGGTCAGGCCCTGGGCGATCTGGAAGATCCACACATCGGTCGCGCTGCCGCTCAGCGTGACGTCCGTCGTGATGTCGAGCGCGGTGCCCCACCGGTAGACGCCGGGGACGAGCGTGACCGTGCCGATCGTCCCGGCGCCGAGCTCGGTGACGCTGGGCGCGCGGCCGGCGGCATCCGTGAACGCCGTCTCCATGTCGCTGATCGCCGTGGTCAGCATGGTCGGCGACGGCGCCGCGTAGTCCGGCGCATACACGCGACCGGTCACCTCGGGCGTCGTCGCGAACTGGTTCGAGGTGTCCGGCGTCAGCGGGAGACCCGTGATCGCCGTCGACGTGATCGGGCTGACGCCGAGGTCTCCGCGGATGATCGAGGTCGGCACGTTGACGATGCCGCTCTTCGCGAGCAGCACGAAGTTCCCCGCGGTCCCGAGGTTGACGGCGACCTCGGGCGCGACCGTCGTGCCGGTCGTGAACTTCCAGCTGTGCTGCGCCGCGAGCGCGACGTTGGCAGCGCTCCTCGCGCCCGTGCTGATCTTCGCCACGAATGCCGTGTTGATCGCGAGCCGCGTCGCGGGCCAGAACACCGCCGTCGCGCCCGTGGTGATCACCGTGCCGGGGATCGCCACACCTCCGACCTCGGTGGTCAGCGTGAACGCGCCGGAGAGCGTGGTGCGATCCATCGGCACGCTGAACGTGACCGCGGCGCTCGAGTTGATCGGGACATCGGCCGCGTCGTCGTTGGGAAGGTTCGACTGCACCGTCGGTGGCGACGTGTTCGGGGCGTCGTCTCCGCCACCGCCGTCCACGCCGCCGAGGTTGTCACCGCACGCCGCGAGCAGGACGAGTAAACAAGCTAGGTTTGACTTCATATGGAGTTCCTCTGGCGAGCTCCCTTGAGCCAGCCGCGATCCAGTCGTGCAAGGACCGCTCCGCGCGCGACCTCGGCGCACAGGGGGCGTGCAGGGGCCCGGGCGCATCGCGGACGTGCGATCGCGTCCACGCGCCGAGCGCATGCGCGCAGCGCTGGATGTAGGCGACGACGGCTCCGAGACGATGCGCGAGGCTCGCCGTGATCAGCGCCCGGGCGGCGACTCGTCCGCGTGCTCGATGCGGCCGTCGGCGTGCTTCGCGAACCGACCCGCGTCGCGTGGATGCACCGGCGCCTCGGACGGGAACGGCCAGCCACCGAACCGCGTGCGCTGGTAGTCGGCGAACGCCTGTTGGATCTCCGCGCGAGTGTTCATCACGAACGGGCCGTGCTGGACGACGGGCTCACCGATCGGGCGGGCCTGCAGGAGCAAGAGCTCCGCACCCTGCGGACCGGCGACGAGCGGCACGCCCGCATCGGGCGCGAGGACGAGGCCGATGGGCGACGACAGCTGCCGGTCGGCGAGGCGCGTGGCGCCGGCGAACAGGTACAGCGTGCGATTGCTGCCGCGCTGCGCGGGCGGCATCGTCCACTCGGCGTTCGGATCCATGCGGATCGTCCAGATCGCGATGTCGGACTCGGCGCGCGATGCCCACGAGCTCGGCGGAGGTGGGAGTGGCCTGGCGTCGGCGAGCGCGCCGGCGATCACGGTGACCTCGGTCGCGCGACCGGCCGCATCGCGCGCGACGTGGCGCGGGATCGCGTGGTCCCACAGCATCGTGAAGTACGGCTGCGTGAGCTTGTCGGCCGCAGGGAGGTTGAGCCAGATCTGGAACAGCTCGACCGGGTTCGGCCCGCTCGGGTCGACGAGCGGGAACATCTCCGAGTGCACGATGCCCTTGCCCGCGGTCAGCCACTGCACGTCACCGCGGCCGAACCGGGCGGTTGCGCCGAGCGAATCGGAGTGATCGATCAGACCGCGACGGACGATCGTCACGGTCTCGAAGCCGCGGTGCGGGTGCCCCGGGAACCCCGGGACCTCTTCCCCGTGGTACATGCGCCAGCCGTCCTTGCCGGCGAAGTCCTGCCCGAGCTGGCGCCCGGCGAGCGAGGCGGCGGGCCCCATCCGCTCGTTGCCGGCGGGGTACTTGTCGTCGTGGTGAACGCAGAACAGGAACGGGTCCTGGGTCTCCCACGGGAAGCCAAGCGCGAGGGTGCCGAGGATCGGGTTGGTCACGGCGTGATCGTAGCTCCGCCCGGGTGACTTGGCAGCCGGGCGCTCGGGGAACGGAGCGTTCCAGCTCGGAGATCCCCCGATCGGTGAGGATCGCCGGGAATTGCTGCGATGATGCGCGCGGATGTCCGGACCTCGCAGGCCGACCGAGATCGGGTCGACGCGGTGGATCATCACGCTCGCCTCGATGA
>Ga0316601_100000819_pt1 | contig 14303 bp, 19 predicted proteins | sample OWC_soil_day5_no_FD_207663 | JGI IMG/M metagenome (GOLD analysis project Ga0316601, IMG submission 207663) | Wetland soil microbial communities from Old Woman Creek delta, Ohio, United States - OWC_soil_day5_noCT | ecosystem: Environmental > Terrestrial > Soil > Wetlands | place: USA: Ohio...
CGCCGTTTCAGACAGAACCTGGAACGGCTCGTCACCACGCTCCTCGACCATCACCATCGGTTTCTCGCGGCGGCCCCCGATCGCACCTGGCAGCTTCGCCGCGAGCTCGACGACCGCCTTCGCCACCTGTTCCACGTCTTCCTGCTCCAGCCGGCCGGTCTGTTCGTCTACCTGGCACTGGTGGCCCTGGGCTTGGAGCGGCTGCGGGCGGCGCTCGTGAGTCGCGCGCTGTTCGCCGCCGAGGGCGCGCGATGATGCTGCGCCCCGCCTCCACGCGCTGGTTTGAGGTGCTGTGTGCGCGCGCGGACGCCGTGCGTGCGGCGGCGGCGCTGGCCCGCACCGGTGCCGTCGAGATCGAGGTGCGGCAGGGGCGGCCCGAAGACTTCCCGCTGGAGGAGCTCGCGGAGGGACTGGCGAGCCAGGAGCGACTCGCGGCGCAGTACGGCCGTTACTGGTCGCGGTCGCCGCGCTACCAGTCGGCAGTCGTGACGGGACCTGCCGATCTGCTCGCGAGGGCGGCAGAACGGGTCGAGGCGTGGCGCCAACAGGCCGACCCGCTCATCGGGGCGCTCCAGGCGCGGGAGGAGGAACGTTACCGTCTGCTGACGCTGCAGCAGATCCTTCGCCACGTGGCGGAGAGCTCCCTCGACTTCACGTTGGTGAGCTCGGCGGGTCCCTGGCTGGCGACCTTCTGCGCGATCCTGCCCGCCGACGCTGATCCCAAGCTGCCCGACACGCTGCTGGTCCGGGCGGTGCCCTGGGAGGAAGGCCGCTGCTTCATGGTGCTCGGGTCCGCGGCGGACATCGCCGCCGTCAAGCGCCAGATCATCGCGGTGAAAGGCCGCGTCATCGAGCGACCCAGATGGCTGCGGGGGACGGCGTCGCTGGCCCTGGCGGACATCGGGGCGCACCTCGAGGAGCTGCAGGGCCAGATCGTGCTCGCCTACGCCGAGCTCGACACGCTGTTCGACGAGTACTCGCTCGGCCAGGCCCTCGGCGAGGTCGAGCAGCTCTCGTGGTTCGCCGCCCACGTCGGCGGACTGGAACGGGCGGGCGAGAACTTCGTCTGGATCACCGGCTGGACCGACGACCTCGGTGGGCAGCGCCCCGCGCGGGAACTGGAGCGCAGCGGGACCCGGGCCCTGCTGCGCTTCGCGCCGCCGCCGGCCGGGATGAGGCCGCCGCAGGTGCTCGACAACCCGCGATGGCTGCGGCCGTTCGAGCTGTTCGCGCGGCTGTTGGGCATTCCGGCGGCGGACGAGGCCGATCCCACGCCGCTGCTCGCCGTCGTGGTGCCGCTGCTGTTCGGCTACATGTTCGGCGACGTCGGCCAGGGGCTCGTGCTGATCCTGCTCGGCGCGTTGCTGCAGCGCCGCTTCGAGGCCGCGCGGCTGGCCATCGCCGGGGGTGCCGCGGCGGTGGTCTTCGGACTGCTGTTCGGCAGCGTTTTCGGTCTGGAAGACATCATCCCGCCGCTCTGGCTGCATCCGCTGGCGGAACCGATGACCGTGCTCGCGGTGCCCCTGGGGTTCGGCGTGCTGCTGCTCAGCCTGGGGCAGCTGCTGGCGGGGCTGGGCGCGCTGTGGCGGGGCGAGCTGCGGCGCTGGCTGGCCATGGACCTCGGCTTTCTCATCTTCTACCTGGGCCTGGTGGGGCTCCTCGCGGGTCAGCCCAGCGGCTTGATCGTCGTGCTCGGCGTCCTCTGGTACGCCATTGGCGCGTTCCTCATCCACCGCCGGCTCATCGGCACGCTCGCCGCCGCGGGGCATCTGCTGGAAGGCGGCCTGCAGATCCTGGTGAACACGCTGTCCTTCGCGCGGGTGGGGGCATTCGCGCTGGCCCACGCGGCGCTCTCCGACGCGATGGTGACGATGGCCCGGGTGCCCGATTCGGCGATTGCTGGTCTGCTGATCCTGGTGGTGGGCAACGCCGTGGTCATCTGTCTTGAGGGGCTGGTGGTCTCGATTCAGACGACGCGGCTCGTCCTGTTCGAGTTCTTCAATCGCTTCCTGCGCGGCGGTGGACGGGTCTTCCGACCGCTGTCTGCGCCTCCCGCTCTCGTTCACGGAGAAGTGGCATGAAAAGACGACTGCTTTTCGTCGCATTGACGGTGTTCGGCACGGCGGTGCTCGCCTTCGCCGGCAGCCTCCTGCTGTGGCACCCCGCAGCGCTCGCCAGCGAGGCGGCGGGTCCGGTTGCGGTCCTCGCGTCCGAAGGGGCCAGCCAGTTGGGCTACGTCGCGGTGGCACTCTCGACGGGCCTGTCGGCCCTGGGTGCAGCCTATGCCGTCGGGTCGGTAGCGGGTGCGTCCGTGGGCGCCCTGGCCGAGAAGCCGGAGCTGTTCGGCCGGCTGCTGATCCTGGTTGGCCTTGCCGAGGGCATCGCCATCTACGGCGTGATCATCTCCGTGCTGATACTGAACCGGCTGACCTGATGAGCCTGTGCGCGCTTCTCGCTGACGAAGTGACGGCGGCCGGCTTCCGCCTCGCGGGCGTCGAGGTGCACGTCCCGGACGACGGCGACCTCGCCCGGCGCTTCCAGCGGCTCTGCGAGGAGGCACAACTGGTGCTCGTCACCGCCGAGCTGGCCGAGCGGCTGCCGGCGGGGCTGCTTCGCCGCGAGCAGCGGGCGTCGCGGGCACTGGTCCTGGTCATCGGTGACGCGCGGGGACGGCGCGAGCCGGAAGCGCTCGGCGCGATCCTGCGCCGACAACTGGGGATGGCGGAATGAGCCTCGAAGAGCGCGAGCGTGGGCTGCTGAGGCTGGTGGCGGAGCAGCGGGACGAGGCCTGCCGCCAGATCCTGGCGGACGCGGAGCGGACGGCCCGCGAGATCCTGCGCCAGACGCATCGGAAAGAACGGGCGCACCTGCACCGGCGGGTCCTCGAGGAGCGTGCACGCATCCAGGCGCGCATCCAGGCGGTCGAGGCCGAACGGGTCACGCGCGAGCGCCGCCAGCAGGCGCGCAGCAGCGCCGGCATCCTCGAGCAGGCATGGCCGCTCCTGCAGCTGGGCCTGCAGCGGCGCTGGCAGGATGCCGAGGGCCGGCGCCGCTGGGTGGAGCGGTGCGTGCGGGACGCCCTTGGCTCTCTGCCGGCGGGTGCCTGGACCCTGCGGCATGCCCCTGGCTGGCCAGCAGCGGAGCAGCAGGCGGCGCGGGAACGACTGACCGAGGCACTGGGTGTCGAGCCCCAGCTGCGCAGCGACTCGACGATCGAGGCCGGACTGGTCATCGACAGCGGCGGCGCCTGCCTCGACGGCAGCCTGCGTGGCCTGTTGGCCGATCGGCAACGTCTGGAGGCGCGGCTGCTCGCCCTCCTTGCTGGGGAGAGCCGACCATGAGCGAAGCCGACACCACATGGATCAGCGGTCCCGTCCTGCGGGCCCGGCCCCGTGGGCCATTCGTCCTGCGCGAGGCCGTGCGGGTCGGTCCCGAAGGCCTGCTCGGCGAGATCATCCGGGTGGCCCGCGACGAGATCGTGGTCCAGGTCTACGAGGACACCAGCGGTCTGCGGCCGGGGACACCGATCCGCGGTACCGGGCAGCCACTGTCCGTCCGGCTCGGCCCGGGCCTGCTCGGCACGATCTTCGACGGCCTGCTGCGTCCGATCAGCGACCTGACCGCGGGGCCTTACATGACTGCCGGCCTCGACGAGGCATCGGCCGAGGCCTTCCGCTTCGTGCCGCTGGTGCGCCTCGGCGATCGGCTGGCGGGTGGTGGCGCCTTCGGGCGGGTCGAGAACGCGGGTGGGAGCCTGCAGCACGTAATGGTGCCGCCGCGCTGCACTGGCGGCGAAGTCGTGGAAGTGGCGGCCGAAGGGATCTACCGCGACGACGAGATCCTGTGCCGCCTGCACGACGGCTCCACGGTCCACGAGATCGCCATGAGCCAGCGCTGGCCCGTGCGCGTCCCCCGCCCGGTCGCGGAACGGCTGCCGGCCGACGAGCCGATGGTGACGGGGCAGCGCATTCTGGACTGCCTGTTTCCCGTGGCCCGCGGCGGCACCGCGGCCATTCCGGGGGGCTTCGGCACGGGCAAGACGGTGCTCCTCGAGACCGTGGCCAAGTGGTGCAACGCCGACGTGATCGTGTACGTCGGCTGCGGGGAGCGCGGCAACGAGATGGCGGGGCTGCTGGAGGAGTTCACGCACCTCGAGGACCCGCGCAGCGGCCGGCCGCTGCTGGAGCGCACCGTCATCATCGCCAACACCTCCAACATGCCCGTGTCGGCGCGCGAGGCCAGCATCTACACGGGCATCACTGTGGCGGAGTACTTCCGCGACCAGGGGCTGAACGTCACGTTGATGGCTGATTCCACCAGTCGCTGGGCCGAGGCCCTGCGCGAGGTCTCGGGGCGTCTGGGCGAGCTGCCCGGGGAAAGCGGCTACCCCGCCTATCTGGGCAGCCGCCTCGCGGACTTCTACGAGCGTGCCGCCCGGGTCCGCACGCTGTCCGGGGACCAGGGTTCCGTGACGATCATCGGGGCCGTGAGCCCGCCCTCCGGCGATTTCTCCGAACCGGTGACCAGCAACACGAAGCGCTATGTGGGCTGTCTCTGGGCACTGGACGTGCACCGCGCCCACGCCCGGTTCTACCCCGCGATCCACCCCCTGCAGTCCTACAGCGTCGTCGCGTCGTCGCTGGCGCGCTGGTGGCACACGGAAGGCTGCACGCGCTGGGCGGAGCTGCGGCGGCGCTTCCTGACGCTGCTCGAGGAGGCGGCACGGCTGGAGCGGATGGCTCGCATCATCGGCAAGGACGCGATGCCCGAGCGCCAGCGCCTGGTGATGCTCTGCGCCCAGCTGGTCAACGAGTCTTTCCTGCGGCAGTCGGCGTTCTCGGCGAACGACCGCTACGCGACCCCGCAGCGTCAGGCGGTGATGATGCGGCTGATCGGCACCTTCATCGAAGGAGCTGAGGGCCTGCTCCGCGCCGGCATCTCGCCCGAGCGCATCGCGGAGGCCGAGGTGTTCCGTGGCCTGCTGCGCATGGGGGAGGAGATCCCGGAGGGCGACTGGGAGCGCTTCTCCCAGCTGGACCGCGACCTTGGCAGGACCTTCCGGCAGCTGCAGGAATCGCTGCGGGAGGCGGCCGTTGCGTGAGTCCCGCGCCCGCGCCGATGGCGCGATGCAGGAAGAGCCAGGAGTCCCGTCATGTACGCACGACTGATCGGCGAAGACATTGCGCTCAAGGTCGATGGTCCGCTCCTGTTCCTGCGGCGTACCGTCGAGGTCGGCCTCAACGAGGCGGTCGAGGTCGAGTCGCCCGACGGGACGCGGCTGGGGCGCATCGCCGCGCTGGACGAGGAGTCGATCACGGTCGAGGTTCTCGCCGAGACCTCGGGCCTGGCGCTGGACGGCACCAGGATCCGTTTCTTCGGCGAGCCGCTGCGCTTCCACGTCGGGCCGGGTCTGCTGGGGCGGGTGTTCAACGGCGTCGGGCAGCCGATCGACGGCGGCCCACCCCTGGCGGCGGACCGGGCGTTCCGCATCGAAGGGATGCCGATCAAGCCGTCCGCGCGCATCGCGCCGAGCGAGTTCCTGGAGACCGGGTTCACCGCCATCGACATCATGAACAGCCTGGTCCGGGGACAGAAGCTGCCGATCTTCTCCGGCGGCGGCCTGCCGCACGACCGCATCGCTGTGGACATCGCCTGCAATGCGCGGCTGCCCGGTGGTGGGGCGCAGGGATTCGCGATCGTCTTTGCGGGCATCGGCATTCCGCACGACAGCGCGGAGTTCTTCCGCCAGGAGCTCGAGAAGAGCGGCGCGCTCGCGCGCACCGTGCTGTTCCTGAACCTCGCCAGCGACTCGAGCGCGCAGCGCCTGCTGACGCCGCGCTTCGCCCTGACGGCGGCCGAGTACCTGGCCTTCACGGAGGGCAAGCACGTCCTGGTCATCCTCACGGACATGACCAACTACTGCGAGGCGTTGCGCGAGGTGTCGGCAAGCCGCGGCGAGGTGCCGAGCCGCAAGGGCTATCCCGGCTACATGTACTCGGACCTCGCGACCATCTTCGAACGCGCCGGCCGGGTGCGCGACCTGCCGGGGTCGCTCACCCAGCTGCCGATCCTCACGATGCCGTCGGATGACATCACCCACCCGATCCCCGACCTCACCGGCTACATCACCGAAGGCCAGATCGTGCTGGACCGGGATCTGGACCGGCGCGACCTGTACCCGCCGGTGAAGCTGCTGCCGAGCCTGTCGCGGCTGATGAAGGACGGCATCGGCAAGGGCCTGACCGACCCGGACCACCCCGCGCTCGCCGCCCAGCTCTACGCGGCCTATGCGCAGTCCCAGCAGACCCGGATCCTCGCCAGTGTCGTTGGCGAAGAGGGGCTGTCCGCCAGTGATCGCGAATACCTGGCCTTTGGCGACCGGTTCGAGCAGGGCGTCATCAACCAGGCGGACTATCGCTCCCTGGAGCAGAGCCTCGAGGCCGGCTGGGAGGCCCTGCGCGGCCTGCCGCGCGCGGAGCTGCATCGCCTCAGCGACCAGCAGATTCGCGCCCACCTGGGCGGCTGACATGCCTCGCGAGGTTGCGCCCACCCACAGCGCTTATCTGGAGCTCCGCGAGGAGCGCCAGGGGATGGAGGAGGGCTACCACTTCCTCGACGAGAAGCGCCTCATTCTCGCCGCCGCGATGCTGGCCGAGCTGCAGCGCTACGAGGCCATGCTGAGGGATTTCCGCGCCGCCTATGCCGCCGCGGTGGAGAGCCTCAAGGCGGCGCTCGCGCGCCACGGCCTCGAGGAGCTGCAGGCTCACCCGAGCGCAGGGCCCTGGCAGGGCAGTCTCGCGGTCAGGACCCGGTCGGTGCTCGGGGTGCTCGTCAACGAGGTCGACTGCCAGCTGGCGGAGAGGAGCGATGCCCCGCCGCCGGCGGGCAGTCCCGAGGCCGGAATCTGCCGCAAGCAGTTCGCAGACCTCCTGCCGCTGGCCGGGCAGCTCGCCGCGATGACCGGCAACCTCGAGCGGCTCGGCTTCGAATACGGCAGGACGGCGCGCCGGGCTCGCGCCCTCGAGGACGTCCTGCTGCCGGAGCTGGAGCAGGAGCTCAAGACCATCGATACGGCGCTCGAGGAGCAGGAGCGCGAAGAGGCGATCCGGGTGCGCCGCGCGGAGGCCGCGAAGTGAGCCGCTGAGGCAACTGTCACATCCGTTTCATGCTCGATCGGTAGTCTCCGCCCGCAGACGCAGAGCGGAGAACAGACGACGATGGAAACCACTCATCACTCGCTGGTTGCGACCAGCGACCCACGCCGGTTGCGCGAAGAAATCGCTTACATGGAGGCCAGGCTCGCCGAGATCGGCCACGACGGCGACTGTGCCTACGAGAATGCGATGATACGGTTCTTCGAGCAGCAGCTCGCGGAACGGCGTGCTCACCTCGGGGTCGTCCCCTAGATCCGGGCGGGGGGTGAGCGAGCGGTGGCTGGGCCGGGGAAGGCCGCGAGTCGATCCGACCCCGACATTGAGCCGCCATCCTTGGACGACCGGTCTGGAGAACGTCGCCGACATTTTGCCGCGCGCAACGCTTGCAAGCATCGGTGAATCCGCCACGCCCGTCAGAAGCGTCGCGGCGTTGCGATTTCGTAATGACTGCCATCGGGAGTGCCCATAGTTTGCGAATCGAGAGATTCGCCGACACATCACATCTCCTCCTTTTCGCCCCGCATCTCCGCGGGGCGTTCTTTCTCGGCATCTCTTCGCATGCCTGGCAGTGCGAACATCCTGTCCCGGGGGGAGGCATCTTGAACACCAGCGAAGCACGCCCTCCATGGTCGCGTTGGTGGCGGTCGCAGGACGCGCAATCGACGGATGATCAGGCGGAGATTCGAGCCAGCCGCACCGCACCTCAGGTCGAGCACGGGAACGAGGCGGAGTGGCCGGGCGGCGTCTGGCTCGGCTGGGACGCCTGGGTCAGCACGTCCCTGTCGGCCCGCTCCGACGGACGTTGAGCGGTGGCGCACGGATTCAGGAGGCGGCTTCGGCCGCGAAGCGCCGGATCACGAGACCGCTGAGCCACGCGAACGCCAGGGTCCAGCCCGAGAGCACCAGGGTGAAGGGTGCACCGAAGTAGTGGGCCATGAGCGGCAGCAGAGGCAGCTTGATGGCGCGGGCGTAGAGGAGCACCGCGATCAGCGCGGGTTGCATCCCCTTGCGGCGCAGGTCGGCGAGGAGCACGTACCAGGGGTAGACCGGCCCGGTCGCGATCGCGCCGGCGCCCGCCGCGATGAGCCAGGCGCGCAGATCCGAATCGCGGCCCAGCCAGCGCTCGACCCGCCGCGGCGTGAAGAACCGCTCGGACAGGATCATCAGCATCAGGACCAGAAGCAGTACCGGCGCGACCGTGCCGAGCATCGGGAGGAAGGCGGCAAGAGCCGCGCGGGCCTTCCCGGCCTCCACCAGGGCGGTCACACCGTAGCCGGCGACGACCGACGCCAGGAACAGCCAACCGCCGCGGCCCTTGTTACGGCCGATCTTCACCTCACGCCACGAGCCGGAGCGTGCCGACCGTGAGGTAGGCGACCGCAACGGCGAACACCAGGCACCACAGGTTGCGTACGATCGCGAACCGGCGGCCGAGCAGCAAGGCCTCGGCCGGCAGCTGGACGACGCCGACCGTGACCCAGCTGACGAGGAGCGCGGTGACCGCCACCAGGCTCACGCCGCGGGCGAGCAGCTCGCCGCCCAGGACATTTCCGGCCAGCGGGTGACCCGCCGCCAGGCTGCCCACGATGGCGGCGACGATCACGTCCCACACCTCGCCCCTGCCGAAGAGGCGCTCGAGGCTGCCCTGCGGCAACAGCGTCGTCAGGAGACTCGTGAGCAGCAGCATGCCGATGACGATGGGCAGGGTGTTGGCGAAGCCGCGCAGCACGCGCACGACGCTCTTCCGCCAGGAGGCCAGACCGTCGGCTGCGCCCCCGTCGGCACCGGCGTGCGGAGCGGGCAGCCTACCCACCTTGGGCGTTCCGGAGCGTTCTGACATAGAAGCGCTGGCCCTGGTACTCGACGCGCCGCAGCGCGCCGGCCGCCAGCAGCCGCTCGACGACCGGCCACTGCGCTCGCGCGTTCGCCAGCAGCGATCGCAGTGCCTCCTCCCGCAGCGGGTGCACTGCGGTGATGGCGAGCAGCTCGTTGTCGATGGCCCCGGCAGACGCGAACGCGCTGCCCTCGTCGCCGATCAGGTACTCGACGCGCGGTACCCGTGCACGAAAGATCTCGTAGGCCCGAACCAACGTCATCTCGTCTGGCGGGCAGACGCCGGGCTCGGCCGGCGGCCGGGTCGGAACCGCGAGATGTGCGACCGCGGGCGCCAGCCTACCCAGATACTCGGCGACGCCGCCGACCGACTCGTCGGTGTCGTTGACGCCGGCGACCAGCATCGTCTCGGTGGTCAGCGTTCCGCGGTAGTCGCTCGCCAGACGCGCGACGCCGTCGAGGATTGGGTCCAGGGACAGTGCGGGGCAGGGACGGTTCACCTGTCGCCAGACCGCGGGGTCGGTGGCATCGACCTTGAGCGAAAGCCAGTCGGTCTTGGCCAATGCGGCGCGGACGTCCTCGCGCCAGGCCAGCGAGGCATTCGAAATCACCGCGATGGGAATGCCGGCGGGCCGCAGCAGATCGATGGCCTCGCTTAGGTTCGCGTCGAGGGTGGGCTCGCCGTCCGGGACGAAGGTGAGCCAGTCGACCCGCTCGCCGCGCTGCGCGAGTGCCTCGAGCCGCTCCGCCACGCTGCGCAGGATTTCCTTTGGCGGGTAGAACGCCCGTGGACTGCTCTCGGGAGTACGTGTCGGGCCAACCTGGCAGTAGACGCAGGAGTAGGAGCAGGCCTTCGGCGGGATGTTGTTGATGCCGAGGCTGCGCCCCAGGCGGCGCGAGGGGACCGGGCCGAAGGTGATCATGGCGGCGTCAGGGATCCACGCCCGCCGGCTTACCGCCTGCAACGCCGGCGCCCTCGGCGCCGTAGGTCGGCCGCACCCGACACCCGTCGTCGAGGGCCTCGGCGAGGGTGCGAACCTCGGGATCGGTCCGGTCGGTCATGGCTCAGTCCTCGTGGTGGCATTGCGCCGCACCGGCAACGGCACCGGCGAGGAAGGCGTCCAGGGTTTCGGCCACGCTCGAACGCGCGCCCCGGTGGCGACTTCTATTCCGAACTGCCGGAACCACGCGATGGCCTTGCTCCCCATGCCGCCGGCGACGACCACGTCGGCACCCAGGGAGCCGATGTACTGCGGAATCTGCCCGGGCTCGTGGCGCGCGGCAAAGGGATTCGGATGCACCTCGGTCGCTGCCACCCGGTTGGCCGCGTCGACGTGGACCACCACGAAGTGAGTGCAATGGCCGAAGTGCATCGACATCGCGCCGTCGAGCCCACGGTCGTCATTCGCCGTCAAGACGATCTTCTTCATCCGAATCTTCCTCGATGATGCGGCGACTCCCTTCATATCCGGAACGCCGTTGCCGACGCATTGACAAATCCGGTAACAGACCCGCGGTGATTGGGTGGGAAAAGACAATCGTCAGTGCGGCAGCCGGAAGATCGGCCTACACAGGGTGTTGTGATTCTTGCGTGCGCGCCCTGACGCCGGCGGTTCGTAGGTGTCAGGGGTTAGGGGACAGCCGCAATGCGCATCCGCCGGGCCTACTACGACCTCTTCTCTCACGTCTACGATCGTGTGATCGCCATGCACTCCGGCGACGCCAATGCGGCGGCCCGAGATTTTCTGGTCGAGCGAGCCGGCGTCGAAGCAGGCAGCCGGGTCCTCGATCTCTGCACGGGCACTGGGGCGGTGGCACTGCATGCTCAACAGGCTGTGGGTCCTGGTGGGTTAGTAGTAGGACTCGATGGCGACGTCGACCGGGAGCTGTCGCCGACCGGCCGCTCCAAGCTCATCCGCGGCGTGAAGCATGAGGATGTTGCGGCGGCTGGCTGAGCGGCTGCGGAAGCGGTCGTCCTTTCGTGATGGGCGCATTTGCGCCATCACACTCGGCATCGCCGTGCTGCCCCTGCTCGCATTCATGCCCGGGGGAGGTGCACAGCCGCCACCGTCGATTGCGACGATCGTCGAGTTCAACACGGTCTGCAGCGACTGCCATGCGGGTGAATGCAGCGGGCGGCTCAGCTTCGATTCCGGCCCGGCCGCGGCGCGCTCGCACATCGAGCGCTACCTCGGCAACACGCACGAGGTGCCCATCGCCGCGCTGTTCGCAATGCTGCGCCACGTCAAGGAGACCTGTAGCCATTACCCGACAGTCCCGCTGCGGCCGGCCACCGGCAGCTGGGAAGCCGAGGAGCTGGCACCCTGGCGCAACGCTCGGGCGGACGCCTATTTCATTCCGCTCGGCCGGCTTGTCGCGGGCCGACGGCAGATCGTCCTCGGGTTCGATCGCCCGGCCGAGGGCAGCGCGCGCATCGACGACGAACGCATGGAGATCGTTGCCGACGAAAGGCTCTGCCGCGACATGACCAAGACCGTCGAGCTCGACGCCACGGCGACGGCAACCTATTTCCTGCACCTCAAGTCTGGCGCAGCGATCCTGTCGCGCATCGCCTTTCGCTGAGCCGGCGCCGGCGACATCCGACGAAACAAAGTCCTGACGCCCTGCGGATTGTCGTCGAGGCTTCTTGCGCTTTGGGGTAGTTTCTTTCGCGTAGGTCAGGCACCTCGGTAGGCATTGGGGTTTCCGGCCGGACCGAAACTCGCTTCTCTGCAAACGCGCGGTCGCCCGTCCGTCAACGAGTGGGCAGAGCCGCACAGCACCGTCAGACCATTACGACCGGAAAAGGGGCCATCCCATGACCAGCCGTGCAGACGTTGTCGGCAGTCCCAGTCGTACGGGTACCAAGGGCGCACCGCGGCAGCAGATCGTCCTGCGCTGCTACCGTGCCATCATCCTGGTCAGCATCGTTCTGATTCTGCTCCACCTCGTCTGAGCGGTCTCTGGACCTGGCCACGAGGCCGCGGGGCGCCGGCATTCTCGCTTCCACATCCGGAGGTCATTCGAGTTCCTGCCATGGCTGCGCTCGCGGTGGTCCCCACCGGCGGTCGGGGCCTCGTGGCCAGGAAGTCGCATCGGTCCGAACCGGGTCCCCGGCGCCCCGGCTACTACACTGAGGTCAGTTCCGCAGCGTAGTGATCCTCATGAAGCGATTTGTAACGGGTCCAACAGAAACCAGAGCACGCTGTTTTCCGAGCACGGCGAGGTCGGCTTCTGGCCGCAAGCGCCCCATGCCGGCCGACCGCCCTGACCGCGCCGGCCACGCCGCTAGTGTCGAAATTCTTTACAGATGCCGGTCGGGTCGAATGAGGCCGCCGACGAAGAGCGATTTGTCGTCCCCGTGATCTGGGTTCGGTTTTGCAGTAGTGCCGACCGGCGGAGTCGGACTGAGGTACTCGAGCGGTGACCTACAACCTTCTGAAGTTCGGCCACATCCTTGGCGCCATCCTGATGGGGGCGGGCTTGGTGGGGGTGTGGATGGCGGACTTGCGCTCGCGGCAGTTACGGGACCTCGGTCAGTTCGCCGAAGCGATCCGCAGCATTGTCGTCTTCTACGACGGGTTGGTGGTACCCGGCGCGCTGCTGCTGGCGGCTTCCGGAACCTGGATGATTGCCGAGTTCTACGGCGGCTTCGCTTTTCTCGGCATTCCCTGGCTCGCCGGGATGGTGATGCTCTTCCTCGTCGAGTTCATCGAGGGCAACACGGTCACGCGCCTGTACTTCATGCGACTGCGCCGCATGACGCGGCTTGCCCTTCAGCAGGGACGCTTCACTGCCGAACTGGAGCAGGAGCGCGGCAAGCTCGTGCCATCGTTCACGCACTTCCTCGACCTCCCGGTGCTCACCCTGATCATTGCGCTGGGCGCGCTGAAGCCGGACTCGTGGACGCTGTTTGCGGCCGGCGCGGTCGTCGCTCTGGCGATTGCCGTCACCCTAACGTGGTGGATCCCCCGCCTGTATCCCTGGGGCAACGAGTCGGCCGATTCAGCTGCGGCAGCAGGCGGCAGACGGGATCGCGCACCGCCATGAAGCCTAGCGGTCCGGCGAAGGCGCCTGAAGAATTGCATGAGGAGTGCCGTACAATGGGGGCGTTCAGGCATTCCCCGACAGAGGCACCCGATGGCAAAACCCAATTACGCGTTCGAGAAGCGCCAGCGAGACCTGGCAAAGAAAGCCAAGAAGGAGGAAAAGCGCCGGCGCAAGACAGGCACGGCGCAGAATCCGGAAGGGACCGAAAGTCCGGAACCGACTGCACCACCGCCGGCAACCGATGTATAGACAGTATTCTGAACGCGGCAGCGCTCCGCGACCGAGTCGTAGGTCGCCTTCGATCCCGACGAGCCGTTCGCATCCAGCCCGGCTGAACTGCAAGATTTCGTTACGCCCTTCGGGCCGATCCACTGGCCGAGAGCGGCACAGGCCGACCCCATCTGGGCACTCATGCTCGGTTTTCACCCGAGCGTCTTTCAGCGGCCACCCCCTTCCGAGGCCAGCGCCGCGCCGCCATCACCGCACCGCCACAGGGTCGTCATCGTCCCGCTGCCTGTCGCCGCCACAGCGGGCGCCGATTCCCACACCTTCACTCGGCGGCCCTGGATCGGGTTGATCCACGAGAACGCGATCGTTGCGTCGCTACGATGTGCCGGGGATCGCACGAAGGCGCATCCGATGCGGGTGGCGACCCAGCAGCCAGGCCGAAAAGGTGGGTGCGCGAAGGGACCGTGGAGTGGTCACAGAAGCCGAGCCTTCCGCGGCGCGCCTGGAAGGGTCCCGCGGCCCAGCCTGCCGAGGGCGGCGAAGGCGGGCCGATTCGCGGCTTCTGCTGGAGTTTTCACGCGTGCCGGCGTACACCCTGCCTCGGGGCCGGCGCCCTTTTCCGAGGGCGCGAAGGACCTTATCCAGATGCAGCATCGGGCACCATGGCGCGGTGGCGTCGTTCACGCAGCGCCGGGCCTGGGCCGGTCGCAGGGGGCAACCTTGGATCGGCGGCCGACTGCCGCATCCCAACCGACGTGCCCAACCTTTCTCGGAGCCTCACGATGACCGACTCGACACTGCCCGGCCCGGATCTCCAGCACCCCAAACAGGAACACGTGGTGGCCGAGCCGGAGCGGCCGCGCGGTCTGCTGCAAGCCATCGCGGACGAACCGGAGATCCTGGATCGACTGCATGGCCGCCACGTCCTTTCGGCAAGTCACTTCGACGCGCCCCTGGTGCGGCAACTGATGCGCCTGGCCGCGCGCTACGAGCTGGGCGAGCTCGAGGGAACCCATCCGCTGCGCTGCAAGGTATTGA
>Ga0316601_100000822_pt1 | contig 14271 bp, 14 predicted proteins | sample OWC_soil_day5_no_FD_207663 | JGI IMG/M metagenome (GOLD analysis project Ga0316601, IMG submission 207663) | Wetland soil microbial communities from Old Woman Creek delta, Ohio, United States - OWC_soil_day5_noCT | ecosystem: Environmental > Terrestrial > Soil > Wetlands | place: USA: Ohio...
CTGAGCAGTTTTCCAAAAGGTGTTTTGAGTTGTTCCCGAATCTCAGGGGTAGTTTGGTATGCAATCTTCAAATGTTTCAACCACTGGTTGGTCAGACGGGTTGAATTTTGACAATTTTATCTTACTTTTAGAGCGTAGCGACCTTTATCTTTGATGTTCATAGCTTTAGCAATTGCTGAGCTTTTTGGGTCAAACATTACGACAATGCCGCCAAAATCTTCGCTGAAAGAGTTTGACCTGCATTTTGGGCATACGCTATCTTTCGTTATGAAGTGGCAGTTTGTGCAGGCTTTTTCAATCATTTTCTTTCTCTTCTTTCGGTAGGTGTTTGCCATCTGCTGCTTTCTTGTCTGCGGTTTCTTTTGCTCCTGCAACTTCTTGCTTTATCCATTCGAGTTTCCCTAAGAAGGGTTGTCTCGCTGTTACCCCGATTTTTCCAGAGCTTCCTGCCCTGCCTAGAGATACCGCCGTAATTCTAACGCGTACTTGGTCTCCGCTGCCGAGTTTTCTTTTGGTCTCTTTTCCCTGCAAAACTCCCTGTTTTTCATCGTAAGAGATGTAGTCGTCCATAAGTTGCGATACATGTAGTAACGCGTCAACTGGACCTATGCGTAGGAATGCTCCAAAGTCTGCTATCTCGACCACGTCACCTTCTACAATTTCCTGAATTATAGGATAGAAGGTCAAAAGAGAAAAATTAACTTTGTGATAGGTTGCTCCATCGCCAGGAATGATCTTTCCTATTGGGCTAACCTCTACACGTGTCACTGCAATTACATAGCCCAATTCCTCGTCCACTATTCCATCGTATTTTGCTTTGACCTGGTCTTTGCCGACTTTTTCGAGCGGGTTGCCGAAGGTCTCAGGAGGAATGCGAATAGTGTCCTGAAGTGTGACAAGTTTAAACATATTTCTATATCATTCCGTCAGCTGATAGACGCGATTTTTGTCTCACATAGATAACTGGCACGCTTATATCTCTTAGCCTCTTTCGAAGTTGCCGATCGTTGGTGAAGACGGCTGCTTTCCATTCTTTCGCTGCGTTGACAATAACGTCATCTGTAGGCTGTGAGTGCGGGTGCTCCATTTCTATGTATGTGCACTTTTCAGCGAATTTCATTGCGTATTCTGCCTTTTTCTTAGTTGACGGTGACCGTTTTGTGGCGAGCATGGTCAGTTCGCGCTTGACGTGTGAAATCAGCACCATCTCGATGTTTCTTCCAAGGAGCTGCTCAAGCTCATCAGGCATGGTGATTCTGAACTGAAGGGGAACAAAAAGGGCGTTTGTGTCCATTATTATTCTAAGTCTATGTTTTTCTGCAGTGCAATCAGGCATTTGTTTTCAGCTTCATTCGATGAGCTTTGTGTTGTTCAAGATGAACTTATTCCCTTCTTGTTCTTAAGAATTAGCAACGACGTTTGCTACGATCTTCAGTTGGGGATCATTTTAAATAAAAACTCTCACAACAAGAGGGTCTGAGAAGTGAGACACTCATGATGCAAGAGAAATCCTGCGGCGCCGTGGTCTTCAGGAATAGCTCGGAAGCCTGCTATCTTTTGCTTCGTTATGAAGCTGGCCACTGGGACTTTGTGAAGGGAAATGTTGAGCCGAATGAAAGCGAGAGAGAAACAGTCATGCGGGAGCTCAACGAGGAAACAGGTATAGCTGAGGCTAGTTTTGTTGATGGCTTTAGGGTAAGAATAGAGTATTTCTACAGGCGACAAGGTGAGACTATTCGAAAAGAAGTCGTATTTTTCCTCGTTGAAGCAAAAACCAACGCGGTCAAACTTTCTTTTGAACATGTCGACTATGCGTGGCTAAACTATAAGCAAGCTACCGAAAAACTCACTTTTAAGAACGCAAAAGATGTGTTGATGAAGGCACATGATTTCCTCCAAACCAAAGGCGGACCTAGTTCTTCCTAGTTAATGCGTGACTTTAGGGTTAGGCTGTTTTTTCCAAGACTATTCCGTATCCTATTAGTCTCCATCGCGCGGCGATTTTTCTGCTGATCGCTACTCTGGCACTGGCTTGCACGCATATGGGTCTGGTTAGTTTCATTTTGGCAACGTTACCTTTCAACGAGGTGACTTTTCCGATGTTCACTGCAGCGCCAACGTGGAGTAGCAGAGTTTCGTCGAAGTTGATTCGCTCAATCTTCAGAAGCTCTTTGGTTCCAACAGCCCGTTCCAGTACGTGCGTTTCCAACGTCAGTTCAGCAACAGTTGGTGGCAACATCCCTGTCTTGCCGGCAATGTTTCCTGTCAAACCGTCTGCCTTCGAATAAGAAGGATCTAGCAATGTTCCCACGCCGACTAACCCTCCGCAGGTAGCTTCTTTGACCTGTTGTCCACCAGCTTCAAGGCTGACTATCTCGCTTATGAGGGGATCATACACGGTTTTTCCTTCCCTCTCAACGCTTATACCGGGCCGGATTTCTATTTCCTCTCCGACTGCAAACTTGCCTTGGCTTATCGTTCCTCCGACTATTCCTCCCACTAGGTTTTCTATGTAGGTGCCTGGTTTGTTTGTGTCGAAAGAGCGGATTATGTACATGAAAGGTGGTTTTGTTTCATCTCTTTTTGGAGTTGGGATCAACTCTTCTATTGCGGTTAGCAGAACATCAATGTTTATCCCCCTTTGGGCTGAGATGGGGATTATTGGTGCGTTTTCTGCGAAGGTTCCTTTTACGAAGTTCTTGATTTCTTCGTAGCTTTTTAGGGCTCTTCGCTGATCTACTATGTCAATCTTGCTTTGGACGATTATTATGTTCTTTATTCCAATGACTTCGGCAGCTGCGAGGTGTTCTCTGGTTTGGGGTTGTGGGCAGGGTTCATCTGCTGCTATGACCAGGACTGCCCCGTCCATTATGGCTGCTCCCGAGAGCATCGTTGCCATTAATGCTTCGTGTCCTGGGGCATCGACGAAGCTTATTGCTCTAGCAAATACTGCTTCAGAGGCACAGTTTGGGCAAATGGGTTTTGTGGAGAAATTTTTTGGGGGGTCGCATTTTGGGCACTTGTATATCGGCAGGTCAGCGTATCCCAGTTTGATCGTAATGCCTCTTTTCAGTTCTTCGCTGTGTCTTGAAGCCCAGACCCCAGTTAGGGATTGGACTAGCGTTGTTTTTCCATGGTCAACATGGCCTATCGTTCCTATGTTTACTTCTGGCTGCTTGGGCAAGGGATTAGTATCGCTGCTCATTCTCTTGTGTTCCACAAATACATGGTTTGGTGAAAAATACGCAGGTACGAGTTAATATACGTTGAGCACTTAGGCAGCGCTTGGCGTTTGAGCCTCTTGAGCTTGGAGTTGTTTTTCCTCTTTCGCTTTCTTAGGCTTTTCAACGATTTTCACGTTGATCTGAACGATTTCTTCTGTGATTACATTTCCGCGAACGGCTTTGCGTCTTCTTTCGCCTCTATTCTTCGGGTTGAACCCGACCCCCCCGCTCAAGACTATGTTTCGGCGGACTCCTCCGTGGACACTTGGTCTCATTGGGACCCCGTCCTTGTCCGAACCTCCTGCTATCTGGAGTTTATGAGCAGGTAGATCCAAGAGCGTGCCTTCGATGATTTCTCCGATTCTCAGTCCTACAAGTGGCACGGCTCTGGATTCGTCTAGCTCTGTTACTTTGGATGTTCCTGTTTCTGGGTCGGAGATTATGACCTTGAATTTTGCCATCTATGGTTTGCTCTCCAGCGGAGTATGAAGTTGGGTATCTCTCTATTAAGGATTTACGAGGGAGAAATTTACTTTAATAGAGAGAATTTTTCAGTCTTCCAAAACGCTTTGGCTTCCGGTAGAAGTGCATCTGAGTTCCGTTGATTGCCATTTCGTCGTATTTGGTCCAGCCAGCTTTTCCCAGCTGTCTTATCTCTTCAGGCGTTGTGGCAACTGTTTCTTCATAGTCTTCTTCTCTGAACTCGTGAGCGCTAAACAAAGCTATTTTCGCTTCTTTTTCACCAAGAAAAATGCCAGAGTTACGGCTATTACCGCGACAATTCCCACAGCTCCGAGAAGCAAGTATGGAAAAGATGATGCTTCATTTGAGATAGACCATATTCTCATGTCAGGATCGCACAGAGTTTTAATATACGTGCATCCAACAGTTACCATCTCAGTGACATAATCTTTGTCAACGTCACCTGAGGCGACGTGCCAGGCCGCGCCGCCGTTGTCAGTAACCCAATTCTGGTCACTATTCAACACTAATGTTTTTCCATCCCAACTCCAGACTCTGAGTTGAGCCATCTCTGGAAGGCCTGAATAGAAAGAGCCTGACGCTGCACTAACTCCGCTCGTTATGATTTCCTTTGTTCCATCACCGTCAACATCGTTGATGGACAAGCCAGCGACTTGCGCAATGTCCTGCGTCGTCCACTCTTGGCTTTTCTCCAAAGTCAAAGCTTGCCCGTTCCAGTTCCAGATCCTGAGCTGCGCATCAACTTTCTCCCCATCGTAAGCGAATCCCCCGGTGACTATTTCAGGAGATTCGTCTCCGTCAACATCACCAACCCTCACTTTATTAACAATCGTGTTTCCCATTACACCCCCCGCATTGTTTAGACCGTACCCGCTGTCATTCAAACGCCATTCCTCATTCGATATTAGAGAAAAGCTCTCTCCATTCCAGTGCCAAATGCGGAGTTGGCCACTGCTATTTTTCAAGGTGTTAGCATAGCCACCAGTGACAATTTCCTTCACATTGGCACCATCTAGGTCAGCCACATATACAGAGTTCGCGATAGTTGAATTAGCATCACCCCACTCCACGCTCTTCTTTAAAGTCAAACTGTTTCCATCCCAGCGCCAAACACAGAGTTGCGCACTAAATTGGGTGCCAATATACAATCTTCCAACGGTGAATATTTCTTGGGGGTCATCCGTGTACACATTACTGATGGAGACTGAACTTACAGCTATTCCTTCATGACTTGCTTTTAGAACCAATGCTTCGCCGTTCCACTGCCAGATTCTAATCTGCGAGTAGCTTCCCGTGCTGTTTCTGACGCTTCCTGCTGTGATTATTTCAATTACACCGTCACCGTTTGCGTCGCCAGCATGGACGCATCCAATGCTGCCATCCCAATTTTGACTTTTCTCAAGCGTAAGGTTTTGGCCGTTCCAATTCCAAATCCTAAGTGGGGCCTCACGGCCTGTCAGAGTACCATTTTCCCAATCTCCCCAATACATATAGCCTCCTGTGATTATTTCCATAATGTCGTCACCGTCAACATCTGCCATGAAAAGGTTGTCGCTACCAGAAATACAGCTGCCGCCAACACCGTAGGTTTCCCAATGTTGCTCTTTTTCCAATATTAATTGATTTGATTGAGCGGCGGTTTCTTGCCTCGCCACAAGCGAGAAAGCCAAGAGCAGTAAACATGCAAAAATAAGGTACTTTCCCCTTTGATGTTTCATGGTGAACACCTGAGTCAGTGGACTTAGAATATCTGGGACTTAATAAAAGATTACTCTGGAGAGGGCTCCAGAAAATGGCGCGACCGTACTAGAAGACCCCAGAATGGACTACGGTGCTATCTTCTTAAATATGAAGTTTCTAGTCTCCAGAACAGAGCTTAGTCTAGGATCTCAGCTTCTACGAGATACCTTGTTTTCTTGAACCAGTAATTTAATTATCAACAAAAAAGAGGAAAAGAGTGCGGGAGATGTCTTCATTGGCTACCTAGTAAGGATTTATGAATCCTGTCCTGCGATTTAGGCGCAAACCGTTTTTTCGGCAGCTAAATGTTTTAATTCGTCTTCAGGGTCCTTTTTTACGCTATGTGGCGACTGGGATTCTTCTTTCACGAAATAGCGTTCGGCTTACTCTCAGTCTTCATACCATTGTACCTAGTCACGCCCGCGATAGGTGGTTCTCTTGTTGATGTGGGCATTATGGTTTCACTCGCTCTTTTCTGCTCTATCCCGGCATCTTTTTTCTGGGGCTATATCTGCGACAAAACAAGGCGCTACAAGCGCTATATCTTGCTCTCTTTTTTTTCCTCAATGGTGATTCTCTTCCTTTTTACCCTTCCTTTTGCCCAGAACAGAGTTGTGTTCATACTCCTTTACGTACTCATGTCGGTTCTTCACGTTGCTCATGAAGCCCCCAAAAATGTGCTGATCGCAGAGCATTATTCCCGTGAAGATTGGGAATGGTCCTATTCCTTCTACGAAGGTCTGACCGAGGTCGGTTGGTTTTTGGGTTTGGTTTTGGGTCTATTCGCCTTTTCATCAGTTATTGGCTTCACAGCGACCGGCATCTTCTATTTATGTAGCAGTCTTAACCTCGTGGCGGTCCTCTTGTCCATATTTCTTATTGCTGATCCGTTGATGATATTCGAAAGACGGCTGGCGGGGATTGAACGGAAACTTGACTTCACATTCAGAGGCGTCGAGACAGCCTCGCGAATGCTTGACGGCTTGCCAGTTGAGGGGCGGTTTAGAAAGGACAGCTTCTTCTCCTTCGGCATCGGGTTGGTTCTGTTCTCTCTGGCTTCGAGTCTGTTTTTCACTCCTTTGCCTGTCTTCTTCTCCACGACGCTTTCACTCCCGACAAGCATGATCTTCTTGGTCTACATGCTTAACTCAGGCGGTGCATTGTTTGGTTATTTCTTCATTGGAAGACGAGCCAGAACTATTGATGCTACAAAACAGATGCAGCGACTTGTTCTCCTTAGGGGTATTCTAGTATTCCTGCTGATTGGCGTGGTCCAACTTGTATTCTATCCAACGGCTATGGCGGGCTTGATCTTGTGTTTGATGGGTTTCGCTTATGCGGTATACTACATTTTGATGATATCGCTCTCTATGGAGCTTATCCCCGCTGGAAAAACTGGTCTATTCGATGTGCTCATAGGAATCGGTGCAGCGACAGGTTCTTTCCTTGGTCCCTACCTGGCTCAGATGCTTGGTTATCTTCCTCAATTTATAATTGCTGGTGTCGTATTCCTGGCGGCCTTTGTTATTCTAAAACTATTCTCCTGATTTGGTAGCAAAGAAAAAAGGAGAAGTAACTGGCTTTGTTTGCCTATTCCGTGTGCACTCTGAAGAGGTCTATGTCTTCTCGCATTTTTGGCGTCAATTCAAGGAAGTCTCTGACTGCTCGTTCTATGTCTTTTGACTGAGTTACATATCTGCCTACTATTATTATGTCTGCGCCCTGTTCGAGTGCTTCTTTTGCTGTTTCTGGGACTATTCCACCTGCGACTGCGATCAGAAATTTCTTGTCAACGAAGGTTTTGCGGATTATTTGTATGCGTTCTAGCCCGCTTGTTTTACCAGTTTCCTGGTCTATTCCTCTGTGAAGTATCACGACTTCTGGGAACTCTTTGAGGGATTTGAGTTTCTCAACCGGATTTTCGACGTTGAGCATGTCTATGACTCCATAGATTCCCAGGCGTTTTGCCTCATGCACGAATGCATCCAACGTTTCGGGTGGTGCTAACCCTGATGCGACTACTGCGTCAGCTGTATCTTCGTAAGCTATGTCGACTTCGACTTTTCCAACATCCAGGGTTTTCAAGTCTGCTACCATAAACGCGTCTTTTTTGGTTTGCCTTAGTTCATTCATGACTCTTGTTCCGTAGCGTTTGATTAGTGGCGTGCCAACTTCGATTATGATTCTGTCGCTTCCAGGTATCTCTGAGAGGACCTTCTTGGTTTTCTCCAGTTCCGGTGCATCAAGCGATATTTGTAGGTATGGTGGTCTCCAAAGGCGCGGGACCTTGAATCCCATTATTGGGTGTTTCGCTCTGTCTTTGTCGTAGAGCATCTTTTCTAATGATGGATATCCTGTTAGCGCTCTCTTAAGTGCTAGTCTGGTAGCGCCGTAGTTGTACTGGTAGACCCTTCGAAAGTCGCTTGCTTGTGGGTGGATGAATACGCTGCACACGATTACCCAGTCGTCAAGCTTATCCTTTGGGATTATTCCTTCTTCTACTGAATCGGCGACAGCTTTTGCGATTGCAGCTTGTGCTGGTCCGAAGATTTTTCCAGCGTCCTCCATGTTCTTCACAGTAACCTTGGGGACGAGCAGAGTGTAGGGTTTCGGCGGCAGGTTCGGTCTTATCACGGCAAGCAATGGCGTGTGTCCTGCTGAAAGATTGGTCATTCCAGACGCGAAGGCTTTTCCAACTGGGCCTTCTTTGTCGCCAATTAGAAGATCAACATGTGCAAGTTCGTTTCCCTCACCTAGCAATGCTTCGCCGATGAGGTAGGCTTTTCTGTTGCCTTCGACATTTTCTACGTGTGATTCTGTAGGGATGCGGTCGAGCACTTCCTTAAAATCGACATTATACTCTTTCAGCCAAGTGTAGAGTGTGTCTCTATGTATGTTAAGCGTCTTTGCTGTTGCTAGAATTGTCGGTCTTCTTGTTGTTGGTGGTTTATGGGTCTTCTGTTGTGTCGTTTTGCTGGCGGCTCCGACAAGCGTTTCTATGAGTTCTTCTCGTGAATTTGGTTTCTTTGTGTCTGTATCCGACATTCCATTTTACCAGTGGTTTTGATTGTTGCTTCTGGTATATAAGAATGTCGGATGTGTAGAGTTGCTTTGTTGGAAGTGCCTCGTTACGATATTTCGTTGTCGGCAAGAACGAGGGTTACCCCTTTATCTGAAGGTTTCTGTTGGCTGGAATTGTCGATATTGCAGGTGTTGCTCTTTTGTCATCGGTACGTCTATATACCTTGGCTGAGTATCTCAGGCTGACTCCATCAGGAAGGGTTCATGTGTCCTTGGCAGACTGGGTTTGTATTGTTCTAATGCTCAGCGGGATTATCGTCTTCCTATACGGTGCAAACTTCTACATCAGCACTGTCGGTTGGGCAGGTCTATACGTGTTGATTCTCGGGGCCGTAACTTTGCTGGCTCTCTATATTTACGGCGAGCTTACGAAAAAATCCGCTCAGAATCCGTAGAGCTGGCTGTATTTTTCTTCAAGGTACTCCAAAAAGGGTCTGGAGTCGATTTCTTTCCCCGTAACCATCTTGAGGAGGACAGCTGGATCGTACAGGTTTCCTTGACTCTGAATCTTACCTATCAACCAGGCTTTGGCATTCTCTAAGTTGCCGTTAGCGATTTGGCTCCGCCAGTCAGGTATGTCTTCCCGGATTTTCGAGAGCATTTGTCCGCTGTAAATGTTTCCTAACGCATAGCTTGGGAAATATCCAAAATAGCCACTCGCCCAGTGCGTGTCCTGCATGACTCCTTCGCTGTCATCCTCAATCTCCATTCCAAGATATTCCTGGTATCTCTGGTTCCACAAGGCTGGGAGCTCACTTACTTTGACTTTTCCCGCGAAAAGATCTTTTTCGATCTGAAAGCGAATGATTATGTGAAGGCTGTATGTGACTTCGTCAGCTTCAATTCGAATTTTCGAAGGTTTGACTTCATTTATCGCGTGGACAAATTCCTCTAGCTCGAGTCGATCGAGCGATGTAGCTGCGATTTTCTTGAGTTTTGGCAGAAAACCTGTCCAGAATTCCTTTGATCGTCCAACCATGTTTTCCATGAATCGAGATTGGGATTCGTGTATTCCATATGAGCAATGTGAGCCTACTGGTTGGTATTTCCATTCAGCGTTCAGGTTCTGATCATACAGTGCATGTCCGGTTTCGTGTAGCACTGAGAAAACCGAGCTTGCGAAGTCGTCCGGGTAGTAATGGGTCGTAATTCTGACGTCATCGTAGCGCCCCGTGGTGAAGGGGTGTTCGGTTTCATCTATTCTTCCGCCAGCTTTCGGGGATGAAACATCGTATCCAAGAGCTTCTGCGAGTGCCTTTGAGATGTTCCTTTGTTTCTCAACTGGAACGTTTGTTTTGAGGCAATTTCTGTTTGGTTGTTTTGGAGCGTTGACTATTTTTGGCAAGAGTTTTGTCAATCCTTTTTGCAGTTCATCGAAGACATTGTCGATGGCGGCTGCGGTCATCTTTGGTTCAAACAAGTCCAGCAATGCGTCATACGGTGTTGCAGTTTCCTTTACTTTCATGAGAATTTCTGCAGTTTGTTTGGTCAATTCAAAGAGTTTTTCAAGGTCAGGCTTGAAAAGGCTGAAGTCCTTTGCCTTTTTTGCTTTTTTCCAGACGTTTACAGTTACGGCCTGTTGTTTTGTTGTTTCTTCGACGAGTTTCTCCGGTAGCGCGGTTTGCTCATCATAATTCTTCTTAATGAGGTGCAAGTTTCGTTTTTCAATCTGACCAAGTTTGGCAAAATCCGGGCTTGTGGCTATCTGTTTCAGGATCTTTCCTATATCAGGGTCTGTGCCCATTTTGTGTTCCATTCGGCTTAGAAGCGCGAGTTGTTGGCTTCTCAATTCGACCGCCCGTGGCGGCATCTTTGTTTCCATGTCCCAGTGGATTATGTCTTCCGCTGATTGAAGGACTCTGATGTCTTTGGTTTTTGAGAGGAGCCTTTCGTAATCATTCAGTTCTTTCATTGTGCTTTTCGCCTTGTGGTTTGTTGTGCAAATTCGTTTATTTGGTTTTGGTAGTTCAGAAGAATTGGCTGCGAGCTCTATAGAGAACCTGCTGTTGTGAGACGAGAGGTGGTGCTCCGGCCGGGATTCGGACCCGGGTCTTCGGCTCGAAAGGCCGGAATACTTGACCGGACTATACTACCGGAGCACTAGACTTTAACCACTTTTCGAGCCTTAGCTGCTACCTGCGTTTCTATATATTGTTGCTTGGTCTGCGTTGCTGTAGCGCACGTATTCAAATCCCGCTTCTATTAATTTACTTTCCTCTTCTAGGTTTCTGGCTCGGGCGCATCCCTTATTTCTTCCGATTTCTATCGGTTGGATGTGAAAGTCATCGGGTTGGAGTTTGCCGTGGCTAAGTTGTCACGTTGCGGCTGCAGACATAACAACTATTGGCGGAACCACCAAATGCGAGTTGTTATCCCTCAAAATCAGCTAACGGTTAGAGACCTCAACATCGCCTATTACATTCTGAAGCACATATTACACAAGGCATTATTGAACGCTATACTGGAGCCGCGTCTGGGGGTTCCTAACCTCGGTTCAACATAGCTAGTTTCTTTGTTGAGGGAGTTAGTGGGAGAGAAGCGGGGCGAGTGCGGGTTCTTAGCGTTTGCAGTTTGGTTTGGGCCATAAGTCGCTGTTGTTACTTGATTAGTCTTGTTTAGTGTCGTTTTCGGATGATGAGTGCTATTGCCACGGCGACTATGATTATTGCAGTTATTAGGAGCCAAAATCCTGTTGTTGTCCAAATGTCAGGAGGATAGTCAGTCAATACCACTTGTTTTCGTGTTGATTGAGAAATTACGATTTGCGCGGTGACATTAGTCTTTGTTGGAGTCAGCCAGTAATCGGCTATATAGTGGCCCTCGATTGTGTAGGTGCCGACCGGTAGCCTGACGATTGCGGTGCCGGTGGTGTCTGTAATGTTCACTGCGACGCCGTCGCCAAGGGGCGTATATATTATGACGAAGGCGTTGCTAACTGGTTTTTCATTGTTGTCTAAAACTTGAACGTTCAATTGGTAAACAAGTGTTTTTATTGTGTATGGTCCGTTGGAGTGTATTTGCAGCGTTGTTTGTTGGACTATCTGGTTTTTGTAGTAGACGGTAAAGCCATACTGTCCCTCTGGGGCGTTTGTTAGTTTTATTGTTCCGTTTTGGTCTGTTGTGCGAGGCGTTTGCTCTACTGTCCCGTTTCTCCAAATTACGTAAACTGCTGCGCCCTGCAATGGGCTGTCATTGTCATCCACTATTTTGATGACTGGATTGTAGTAGGCTATGACGCCTATGCGGAAGATGGTTTGGTTTTGTTCAATGAATGGATCGTATTTTCCTGTTGCCTGAAGAGCGTTGTATCCATTATTGTCAATGACTGTGATGACGATTGAGTAGTTACCTATGGCGGCAGTGGTTGGGTATGAATATTTTAGTTCGTATATGTTTGAGTAGCTTGTTTGCCATTGTGCGTTTTGCAGCATGGTCATGTTTCTGTTGTCAACGACACGATTGCCTTCTGGGTCGGTTATCGTAATATTGACTTGGTATACGTCATATCCGCCAAATGGGTCAGTGACATTTGCATCTATCCGGACGACTCGGTTAGCATCAGTGGTGTTTGACGCAAAGTTTACGGTTTGGTCGCCCTCTGAGTTGTAGGTTTCTATGGTGACTGCTCTTGCGTAGTCTTTTGCGGGCAGCGTCACTTTGCTTTGGTATGTGTTTGAGTCATACCATATTCTTGTTTCCGCAGTACTTCCTGCATTGACTTCTGCGATAACTAGCAGCGTTGAACCTGCTGTAAACGTATGTGTTAGTTGTGTCGATAGCTTGTAATTTAGTATGGGTACGTCGATGTATGAGCCTATGCTGCTTGTGACTGCTGGGTTTATTTTGCCTGAATCCCAGGTGGTCTGTCCGCCAGGGCTGATTTCTTGGTATTGCACGGTGAAACCTGTCGGTTTATATGCTGAAGCGTTGATCCATAAGGAGACCTCCCAGTCTCCGTCAATGGCTAGTGGGCCAGCAAAATTGGGGTATAAGTAGAAGGCAACGTCAATTTTTGGTTGACCCACAGGCTTGTAAAGTGAATTGGCAAAAGCTTGCTCTAATGTTTGGAAACTAAATATTTTGGTTGTGTTCATCACATGAGTTGTCTGGATTCCTCCAACATTTACTGGAGTGTTTAGGTTGTGAAGATAAAATTGCATGGACTTGGCTTGTCCTTGGTAGAGCGCTGTTGCTGGATGCAGTATGGCAAATGAAGATAGAGTCATTAGAACTGCCAGAGCCACGGTTATGAATATTCTACTTTTCATTCAGTGCCCTCTGTTGTATGTTCTATATGGTGGGCGCGCCAGATTTAAAGTTTATTAAGTCTTACGACGTCACATTAATCCATGCGGCGAACACACTGCAACAAAATACACCAAATAGAACACAACTCAAAAATGGAAGAATAGGGTTCTTCCCCGATTGTATGCAGCGTATACTCGATTCTGGCTATACCCTACTAGTCTATGACGAGTTCTGATTTCTAGTACCTGCCCCCTTCCTCGTGATTCTGAAAATACTCCTGCTCTGAATCCTGTATACTGTGACCTGACGAGTGCCGTCGCTTCTTCACCGTTGCCTTTTACCGTGAAAAACTTGGTTGGTTGGACCAAAATTCAAACCCAAACCTTTAGACTCGGTGGAATTTCAGTCCCTGAAGAACCTAAATTATTTATGTTCAACTGCCAACGGGGTAAGCATGAAAAATTCTGAATGCATAGTCTACATCATGTTTAGAGATAGATGGATACAACAATTTAGAAAAGAAAAGGAAGACTGGATTCTGACAAGCTCGAACGGTTCAAGACGCCCTTGTACTGCGGAACAAATGATTTCTCACCTGCTTCCACCACTTGCAGGAATAAAGGGTCCATACGTTACCGTCAGGGTCGAGCCAGGCAACAACAATGAAACTTAGTTTGTAAGAACCATGTATGGGGGTTAAAATTGCGTTGCACGCGTCCTTACGCGGCAACATCGTGGACAGACGATTCTAGCGTTTTGATTGGTAAAAAGGTTTTCAAAGAGGCAGTCACTAAACAGGTTTTCTATGTTTTTTCTTCTTTGGCTTGAATAAGAACCCGGTTATTTGCTCAACGAGTTTGCGTTGATCTCCTATGGTTCTTTCGAGTTCTTCAATTCTTCTCTCCAAATCGTTGGAGATGATTTTGCCTTCTATCCTGTTCGCCGTCCGAAACATCAACAGTATCTTGAACACATCGGCTACGGCTTGTTGTTGCTCCTCCGTTGAGGCTTTCTTGATTCCAGCCACAATCGATAGCAAATCTATGTAGTGTTCCTTAATTTTCAACTCCGCATTAACCGATGGATCAACTGGAAATGCGATGCTCAGGGGGGTCTTTTTGCTCAGTTCGTGTGCTGTTGGAAAACGTATGACTATGTCTCCTCTGATCCAGGAGGAAACGAATTCTTGAACAAATTTTCGAACGTCATCTGGTTGAAACAAGGATTCCGGTACCTGTTCAGGCTTCTTCCGAATTCTAACTAGGATCTTCTCATCCTTCGAGTCTACTCCCGTATTCAACCCCACATCTCCAAGACGCAACCCGTTCTAGCTCTTAATCTTTGCTATCGCAAGATATTCCAAATGATCCTAGAAGTACAATTTAGTACGAGATTTTCGCAGTAGATGGGATTCTTCCCAGGATCTTTCCTGTGGCTTTTTCCACCTTTCCACGGTTCTTCTCGTCAGTGTAGACGCGAAGTATGTTCATGAACC
>Ga0316601_100000824_pt1 | contig 14263 bp, 9 predicted proteins | sample OWC_soil_day5_no_FD_207663 | JGI IMG/M metagenome (GOLD analysis project Ga0316601, IMG submission 207663) | Wetland soil microbial communities from Old Woman Creek delta, Ohio, United States - OWC_soil_day5_noCT | ecosystem: Environmental > Terrestrial > Soil > Wetlands | place: USA: Ohio...
TGCTCGTCGAGGACAACGAGGCCGAGCGCTACCTGTGGAGCGAGGAGCTCGAGCTCCGCCGCGTCGAGGTCGAGATCCATCCGGGCCGCCCCGATCCACGTGGCTACGTGATCGCGAGCGCGAAGGTCCCGATCCGCCTCGGCTACGCGGCGGCCAGGATCGACGGCGCGCCCCTCTATCGCGTGATCGTCCCGCGGTTCGACTGGACGTTCGTCAGCGAGGACCTCGGCGCGGTCCCCGACACGATCCGCTCGCTCGTGTTCGCCGCGCTGATCGGCGAGGACGGCGCCTCGCTGTACGACGTGCGCCGCGAGGTCGACGAGGAGATCCTGCCGTGGAGCCCGGTCGAGGCGGCGGCGAAGCCGAGCAGGCGGAGGACCGCGGCCGTCGATCCCGCGCCGACGCTCGAGGCGGTCGCCGAGGACTGGGTCCAGCTCGCGAGCGCGGGCCGGCTGCGCGCCACGGTCGGCGTCGATCCGGTGTTCGATCAGCTCGTGCCGCTCCTCGACGAGGAACGGCTCCCGAGCCTGCTCCTCGTCGGCCCGCGCGGTGCGGGCAAGTCCTCGCTCGTCCGTCGGATGGCGCGCGGCCTCCTCGATCGGGCGCGCGGCAAGAGCGGCCGCCACCGCCGCCTGTGGGCCACGAGCGCCGACCGGATCGTCGCCGGCATGGTCTACCTCGGCATGTGGCAGCAGCGCTGCCTGCAGCTCGTCCACGAGCTCGACGAGAGCGACGACATCCTCTACGTCGATCGCCTCGCCGATGTCCTCGCGCCGTCGAGCGACGGCGCCTCGATCGCTGACCTCCTCGCCCCCGCGGTGATCTCCGGCGAGCTGTCGCTGATCGCCGAGTGCGACGAGGCGGAGCTGGTGCGTGCGCGCCAGAGGTTCCCCGCCCTCGTCGACGCGCTGCGCGTCGTCCGGATCCCCGACGCGACCGGCGCGCAGACGATCGCGCTGCTCGAGCCGTACGGCCAGCGCACCCAGCCGCCGGTCGCGCTGTCGCACGATGCCGCGCGCCGCCTCGTCGAGCTGCTCGCCGCGTTCCGCCGCGACACCGCGTTCCCCGGCAAGGCCCTCGCCTTCGTCGATTATCTATCGACGCGCACCCCCGCCGCGCGCCCGACGCCGTCCCCGCCGCGCACCGCCACGCCCGAGCTCACCGTCGGCGAGCTGACCGAGGCGTTCGGCGCGTGGTCCGGGCTGCCCGTCGATCTGCTCGCCCCCGAGCGCGCGCTCGACACCGCGACGATCGCGGCCGCGCTCGCGAAGGGCGTGATCGGCCAGGACCAGGCATGCTCGGTCGCGGCTGGCGTGATCGCGCGCCTCAAGGCCGGCCTCGACGATCCGCAGCGCCCCGTTGGGACGCTGCTGTTCGCCGGCCCGACCGGCGTCGGCAAGACCGAGCTCGCCAAGCAGCTCGCGCGCTACCTGTTCGGCGACGCCGAGCGCCTGGTCCGCGTCGACATGAGCGAGCTCGTCACCGGCTCCGCGATCGCGCGCCTGATCACGCCGTCGCCCGCGGGCACGAGCCTCGCGGATCGGATCCGCCGCCAGCCGCTGTCGGTCGTGCTGTTCGACGAGATCGAGAAGGCCGATGCCGCGGCCTTCGATCTCCTGCTCGGCGTCGTCGGCGAGGGCCGTCTGACCGACTCGCTCGGCCGCCTCGTCGACTTCCGCATGGCGGTGATCGTGATGACGACGAACCTCGGCGCCGCGGATCCCAGGCCCAAGGGATTCTCGTCGTCCGATCCGGGGACCGATCACCTCGGCGTGATCCGCAGCTTCTTCCGGCCCGAGCTGATCGGCCGCATCGACTCGATCCTGTCGTTCCGCCCGCTCGGCACCGCCTCGCTCGAGAAGATCGTCGAGCTCGAGCTCGACAAGCTGCGCAAGCGGCCCGGCCTGGTCGCGCGCAACCTCCGCCTCGAGATGACGCCCGCCGCCCGCGCGCGCCTCGCCGAGCTCGGCCACGATCCCAGGCTCGGCGCCCGCCCGCTGCGCCGCACGATCGAGGATCTCATCGTCGCGCCGCTCGCCGAGCGGATGGCGCGGACCCCGGACTGGCGCGACGCGACCGTGCGGATCGCGGTCCGGATCGATCCCGGCGACGCCGATATCGTCGTCTAGCCGTGGTCTCACCTTTCGTAATGCCCACGACACGGGGCACGCCAGATGCAAGCGGTGCTACAGTTGGCCTGTGCCCGACCCGAAGCGCGTCCTCTGGTACCTCCGCAAGGTGCCGCTGCTCGCGGATCTGGGTCCCGACGCGATCGCGCGGATGGCCGAGCGGGTCGAGCTCCGCGAGGCGCGCCGGCGCGACGTCATCTACCTCCCCGGCGATCCGGGCCGCTCGCTGTTCCTCGTCCACGGCGGTCGGATCAAGGTCAGCAAGGTCACGCGCGACGGCAAGTCGCTGACGCTCGCCTACCACGGCCCCGCCGAGCTGTTCGGCGACAGCTGCCTCCTCGACGGCGGCCCGCGCACCGAGATGGCCGAGGCCGTCGAGAACGCGCTGCTCTCCGAGATCGATCGCGTCCACTTCGAGGAGCTGATCCACAGCCACCCCGCGCTCGGCCTCGCGATGACGCGCCTGATGATCGTCCGCCGCCGCGAGCTCGAGAACAAGGTCGAGGCGCTCGTGTTCCGCGACGTGTCGAGCAAGCTCGCCGAGCTCCTGGTCAAGCTCGCGGCCGAGTACGGCGTCGACGACGCGCGCGGCACCCTGGTCGCGCTCAAGATCACCCACCAGGAGCTCGCGAACCTGATCGGCTCGACGCGCGAGACCGTGTCGCTCACGCTGTCGACGTTCAAGCGCAAGAACCTGATCATGACCGAGGGCCGCAAGGTCATCATCTCGGACTCCGAAGCGCTCAAGGCGCTGTACTAGCGTCCCGAGCGGCGCGCGATCATCTCGACCGCGAGCGCCAGCGCGCGCTGCATCGACACGGCGCGCGCGACACCCTTGCCCGCGATGTCGTACGCCGTCCCGTGATCCGGCGACGTCCGTACGATCGGCAGGCCGAGCGTCACGTTGACGGCCTCGTCGAAGTCGACGAGCTTGACCGGGATCAACCCCTGGTCGTGATAGATCGCGACGAGCGCGTCGTGGCGCCCGTACAGCGCATCGCGAAACGCCGCATCGGGGACGAGCGGTCCGGACAGCGTCGCCGGTGGAAGCGGGGTCAGCGCCGGCGCGATCACGTCGCGATCCTCGGTGCCGAGCAGCCCGCCCTCCCCCGCGTGCGGGTTGATGCCGACGACGCCGATCCGCGGCGCGGCGATCGCGAAGTCGCGGACGAGCGACTCGGCGAGCAGCTCGATCGTCCGGCGCAGGCCCGCCGTGGTCAGCGTGCGCGCGACCTCGGCGAGCGGCACGTGCACCGTGGCGAGCGCGACCTTGAGCTTGGGGCCGGCGAACATCATCACGACGTCGGGCGCCCCGAGGCGCGCTGCGAGCATCTCGGTGTGGCCGGGGAACGAGAACCCCGCACGCTTCGCCCAGGTCTTCGAGATCGGGGCCGTGACGATCGCGGCGAGCTCTCCGCGCTGCGCGGCGGCCACGGCGGCCTCGAGGTAGCCGACCTGCGCCGCACCGCTCGCCTCGTCGGGCTGGCCGGGGACAGCGCCGGCGCCGGTGCCCGCCCCTACGACGGTCACCGAGGGCAGCGTGACCCCGGCCGTTCGCGCCCCGCGCTCGAGCGGCTCGCGATCGCCGTAGACGATCAACCGGGCGAGCCATTCAACCGGCGCGGTCGCGAGGGCGGCGGCCACGATCTCCGGGCCGATGCCGGCCGGATCGCCGAGCGTGATGCCGAGCTTCGTGACCGTACCCACCCTGGCACGCTACCACCGCTTGCCGACGGGGCCGGTTTCGTTCATCCATGAAGGATGCGACGCGTATGGCTGCTGGCGGTCCTGGTCGGGTGCGCGGGCGCAGACGCGATGACGTCGCAGCAGCCGGCGGCGGCGGAGGCCGAACCCGCCGACACGCTCGGCCTCCACCCCGGCGAGACGATGGCGTTCGAGGTCCACCTCTCGGGTGTGCTCGCCGGCGAGGCGCAGCTCGCGGTCGGCCAGCCGGGCGAGCTCGACGGCCGCCAGGTGATCGTCGTCAAGTCGCGCGCGGCGACCGCGGGTGCAGCCGCGCTGCTCAAGCAGATCAGCGACGAGGCGACCTCGGTGATCGACGTCGAGACCGGTCGGCCGATCTCGCTCGAGTCGCTGATCGTCAACAGCGGCAAGCGCACGACCGCGAGCGCGAAGTTCTTCGGCGGCAGCGCCGAGGTCACGTACCAGCGCCCGACGGATGCCGCGCCGAAGACGCAGAAGCTGAACTTCGGCAACGTGGTCGTCAACGACGCGCACACCGCGATGGCGCAGCTCCGCGGCTGGAAGGCGACGAAGGGCGCCGTCCGCACGGTCTACGTGATCGGCGGTCGCCGGCTGTGGCGGATCGATGTCACCTATGCGGGCGAGCAGACGATCGGCTCGAGCCTCGGCAACCGGCGCGCGATCGTGTTCGAGGGCAAGTCGTACCGGGCCAAGCCGAACATGACGATCGAGTCGACCAAGGCGGCCCGCACATTCACCGTGTGGCTCTCGGACGATGCGGATCGCGTCCCGCTCAAGGTCACCGCGACGACCGAGCTCGGCGACATCATCATGGATCTGACCGACTACAGCCGCTAGCTCACTCGTCGCCGCCCCAGCCGTCGGAGAGCCGGCGCGGACGCGGGCGTGAGGACGCAGGCTCGATCGTTCCGGAGATCGACGTCGCATCATCCGCCGTCACCGGCTTGGTGCGGGTCGGCTCCTCGACGGTGACGGTCAGGGTCTGCTCGCTCGTCTCGGTCACGGTCTCGGTGACCTTGGCGCGACCGTCGTCGTGCGACACCGTGATATCGGGCTGGTCGTTCGATTCGTCGGCACGCTGCACCTGCGCGGCGACCGCGGCGCGCTCCGGCGGCAGCTCGGCATCGAGCTCGAGCTCGTACGACACCTCGATCTCGGGCGATTCGGTGTCCGCGCGCTTGGGGACCTTCGGGACCAGGAGGATCGGCTCGGTGCCGGTCTCGGTCGCCGGGGAGATCACGATCTCCGGTGCGATGATCGGGCGCGGGACGGCGATCGGCGTCGGTGCGCGCGCGAGGGCGACCATGTTCGGATCGGTGGTGGCGTGCGCGATCTCGAAGTCGCTCGCCGACGGCCGGGTGGGCGCCGGCAGCGGTCCTCGCGACCGCATGATCGACGCCAGGCTCTCGAGCAGCGCCTCACCGAGCTCCGGATCCTCCTCGCACAGCTCCCCGAAGTCATCGTTGCGGATCGACACCGCCCGGACCTCGGTGCGCGCGATGGCGAGTCCCTCGTTGCCGGGCGGCTGCGAGCCCGACACGAGCGACTCGGGATAGATGAACGAGCCCGGTCCGAGCGGCTCGCCGTGCTGGTTGACCTCGCCCTCGACGACGATCCACGCCACGCGATCGCCGAACGAGTGCGCCGGCAGCTTCTCGCCTGGTGCGTGATCGCGGTCGACCGCGATCCGCATCGCGCGCAGGCGCTGCTGTGGCGAGACCTTCTCGGTCCACAGATCGCACAGGCTGATCGTCAGATCGTCGCGGCGGCGCTGGGCGGCCGGCAGCGGGTTGTCTCCCGCCTCGAGGACGCGCACGACGACCGCCGTCGCGTTGTCGGCACCGCCGCGCTCGAGCGCGAGGTCGACGAGCTTCTGCGCCGCCCGCGCCGGGCTCGGCTGCTTCACGAGCACCTCGCCGACCTCGGCTTCCTCGACGTACTCGCTGATGCCGTCGCTGCACAGCATGAACCGATCGCCGTCTGCGAGCGGCACGACGAACGTCGACACCTTGCACTCCTGCCCGATGCCGAGTGCGTTGGTCAGCATGCTGCGGAACCGGGCGCCGTCGCCGGTGACATCGACTTCGATCCCCGCGGCGAGCAGGCGCTGGAGCAGCGTGTGGTCCTCGGTGAGCTGGGTCGCGATGCCATCGCGGACCATGTACGCGCGCGAGTCGCCCGCGTGCGCGAACACGAGCTCGCTGCCGACGATCATCGCGGCGACGAGCGTCGTCCCCATGCCGGCCTTCGCGGTGTCGCGCTCCGCCTCGGCGATGATCGCGTGGTGCGCCGCGAGCACGCCATCGCGCAGCCACGTCAGCAGCTGCTTCTTCGCGATCGCGGTCCCGCGGGCGAGCCAGACGTCGGCGATCTCCTGGGTCTCGTGGTCGGCCCACTTCTCGCGGATCGTCTTGATCGCGATCGCGCTGGCGACCTCTCCCGCGGCATGGCCCCCCATCCCGTCGCACACGATCAGGAGGCCGAGGTCGGCATCGAAGTAGTGCGCGTCCTCGTTGTGCTCGCGCACGTTCCCCACGTGCGTCACCGCAGCGCCGACGATCGAGGCTCGCCCCGCCACGTCCTCGACTTTACCCTAACCGCGGAGCTTGTAGCCGACGTTGCGGACAGTCTCGATCCAGGATCCCATCTCGCCGAGCTTGGCCCGCACGCGGCGGACGTGGATGTCGACCGTCCGCGTCCCACCGGCGTAGCGATAGCCCCACGCGCGCTCGAGCAGGGCCTCGCGCGTGAACACCCGGCCACGGTGCTGTGCGAGGTAGCGCAGGAGCTCGAACTCCTGGTGGGTCAGCTCGATGCGGCGACCCGCGATCCGGACCTCGTAGCCCGCGATGTCGATGACCAGGTCGTCGATCTTGAGGACCTCCTCGGAGCCAAACGTCGCGGTCTTCCAGTCGAGCTGGCGCATCCGCGCGTACAGCTCGGCGGGGACGATCGGCATCAGCACGAAGTCATCGAAGCCGATCGAGAAGTCGAGGGCGGGGAGCCGCGCGACCGTGACCGCGACCAGGATCGGGACCTCCGCCAGCGGCCCGTCGTCGCGCATCCGCTTGATCGTCCGCTGGGCCCGCGCGAGGTCGTCGCCAGCGTCGACGATCAGCACGTTGGGCGGCCGGCCGGCCAGGGCCTCGAGGTCGAGGTCGCCGAGGTCGAACCGCCCGAGGGTCACCCGGCACCCGAGCTCGGCCAGCACGGTCCCGACCGCCCCCGGCGCCTGGATGACGTCGGGTTCCGCACAGATCACGACCGCGCGCATCGCGGCCAAGTGATCCCGCGCTCTGGCTCACAACACAAGCGCCCGGGGCCCCTCGCTCCCGCCCACCACGTCCTACCCTTTCGGAGGGCAGCAAAGGGTGATCGCCGCTATTGCCAGCCCCCGGGAACATGTAAGAATTGGAGCCGGATGGAAGAGTTCCATTGCTCCTTCTGCGGCAAGCAGCGGCGCGAGGTACGGAAGCTGATCAGCGGTCCGCGGGTGTTCATCTGCGACCAGTGCGTGACGCTCTGTAACGACATCCTCGCCAAGGAAGAGGCGTCGGAGCGGCCGAAGTACCCGCCTCCCCGCGCCATCGTGGAGGAGCTCGACCGGTACGTGGTCGGCCAGAAGGACGCCAAGCGCGCCCTCTCCGTCGCCGTCTACAACCACTACAAGCGGATCGGCCTGCGCGGCAAGGCCGGGGATGTCGAGCTCCAGAAGGGCAACATCCTCATGATCGGGCCGACCGGCTCGGGCAAGACGCTGCTCGCCCAGACCCTCGCACGGAAGCTCGATGTGCCGTTCGCGATCGCGGACGCCACGACCCTGACCGAGGCGGGCTACGTCGGCGAGGACGTCGAGAGCGTCGTCAAGGCGCTGTTCCGCGCCGCCGGTGGGGACGTCGAGAAGACGGCCCGCGGCATCATCTGCATCGACGAGATCGACAAGATCGCGCGCAAGGGCGGCACCCCGTCTCCGACGCGCGACGTCTCCGGCGAGGGCGTGCAGCAGGCGCTGCTCAAGATCCTCGAGGGCAAGACCGCGACGATCACGCCCGATGGCGCGCGCAACCGCCCGCAGCAGGAGCTGATCCAGATCGACACGACGGACATCCTGTTCATCTGCTGCGGTGCCTTCAACGGGCTCGAGGACATCGTGCGGCGCCGCACCGGCCAGCGTGGCCTCGGCTTCGGCGCGCAGGTCTCCACCGCCGAGGATGACAAGGACGCGCTGCGCCGCGAGGCCCGCACCGAGGACCTGATCAAGTTCGGCATGATCCCGGAGTTCATGGGCCGCCTGCCCGTGATCGTCTCGTGCGATGCGCTCGACGTCGAGGCGCTCACCGAGGTCCTGTGGAAGCCGCGCAACGCGCTCGCCAAGCAGTATCACCGGCTGTTCGAGCTCGAGGGGGTGAAGCTGAACTTCCGCCCTGACGCCCTGACCGCGATCGCCGAGGAGGCCGCGCGCCGGAACTCGGGGGCCCGCGGCCTGCGCGCGATCCTCGAGGAAGTGATGCTCGACGTGATGTACGAGATCCCGTCGCTGACGGGCGTCAAGGAGTGCGTCGTCACGCGCGATGTCGTCGAGAATCGGGCACGGCCCGAGCTCGTGCTCGAGTCCAAGGCCGCTAGCTAGGACCTGGCCAGGCCGCGTATGCTCCGCGCGTGGCGGAGTTGCGCAACGTCATCGTCTTCACGATTGGCGCGGTGCGCTATGCGGTGGAGCTGCGCTGGGTGCGCGAGGTCGTCAGCCTCGGCTTCGTGACCGCGGTCCCGACGGCACCGCCCGCGCTCGGCGGCGTCTGCAACCTCCACGGGACGATCCTGCCCGTGCTCGACGTCGGCGCGGTGCTCGGCGGGCCACCCGGGCCTCCCGCGCGTCAGGGCGACGGCGCGCTCGTGCTGGAGACCGAGGGTGTGATCTGCGCCCTGCGCGTCGATCAGGTCGATCACGTGGCGTCGCTGCACGAGAGCGGTGGCGCGATCGTCGATGCCGGTGGGAAGCCGCTGACGCTGCTCGATCCCGCGGTGCTCGTGCGACTCGCGCTCGAGCTGATCACCACGGTCGGAACCGCCGAGCCGGTGCCGTGAGCGACCTCGACCTCGACTTCGACCCCGACGAGCTGGCGATGCTGCGCCAGCTGTTCCGGACCGAGGCGCAGGACGCGCTCGAGACGGTGACCACGCGCGTGCTCGCCGGCGGCTCGGCGAAGCCGACCCACGATGCGCTGACCGAGATGATGCGGGTGACCCATACGCTGAAGGGCGCGGCCGGCACGGTCGGGCTCAACACGATGGTCGATCTCTCGCACCGGCTGGAGAGTGCGCTCGCCGCGTTCGGGCGCGAGCCATCGCCGTGGACGCCCGCGACCGCCGATCTACTCGTCGAGGTCACCGACGCACTGCGCGGCTACCTCGATGTCGCCACCGAGCCCGCGGGCGAGATCGCCGCCGTCAAGATCCGCGACCAGATCGATCAGATCGCGCGGCCGAACCGCCGGCCGATGTCGCTCCCTCCCCCCTTCGTCGAGCCACCGCCCGAGCCCGTGATCGAGCCGACCCCCGACGGCGCCCCGATCCCCGAGACCAAGGCGTGGCTGCGTGTCGAGCCCGAGCGGATCGACGAGTTGATGTCGAGCGCCGGCGAGCTGCTGTTCGATCGGACGCGCATCGAGCGCCGGGTGCAGCTGCTGCGGACCTTGGCCCGCGATCTCGCGCGCACGCGCCAGAACCTCCACGACGCCCTCGACACGCCGAATGCCCCGAGCCGCGCTGCGCTCGGTGAAGCGGAGAGCGAGCTCGCGGGCCAGGCCGCGCTGCTCAGCCAGACGACGGCGGCCTTGCTCGACGAGATCGAGGCGCTGCGTCGCACGATCGGGGAGCTGCAGAAGAGCCTGACCCGGATCCGCATGGGCCCCGCGCGGGACCTGATGACCCACGCGGCCCGCACGCTGCGCGCCCTGCGCCGCGCGACCGGCGTCCACGTCGAGCTGCGCACGATCGGTGAGGACACCGAATTCGACAAGGCGGTCGCCGAGCAGCTCGTCGATCCGATCACGCAGCTGTTGCGCAACGCCGTCGCCCACGGCGTCGAGCCGCCCGCGGAGCGCGCCGCGAAGGGCAAGCCCGCGACGGCGACCGTCACGATCCGCGCGCGGCAGGATGGCAACCTCCTCGTCCTCGAGGTCTCCGACGACGGGCGCGGCATCGATACCGCCGCGCTGCGCGAGCGCCTGGTCTCGACGGGACAGTGGAGCGCGACGCGGGCCGAGCTCGCCAACGACGGCGAGATCCTCGACGCCCTGCTCGGCTCGGGCGTCTCGGTCCGAGGCGACGCCGACGAGCTCGCGGGCCGCGGCATCGGCATCGGTCTCGTGCGCCAGACCGTGTCCAAGCTCGGCGGCGAGGTCAAGGTGTCGTCGAGCCCGGGCCGCGGCACGACGTTCTCGCTCCGGCTCCCGCTGTCGACGGCACTCGCGCAGGCGATGCTGTTCAAGGTCGGCGGCCAGGTCTACGCGATCCCGAACGTCCACGTGATCGACACGACGCTCGTCGACGCCACGGCGACCACCGCGACCGTGCGCCACGAGCAGCTGCCGGTGCTCCGCCTCGAGGCGCTGCTCGGCCAGGGCACGGCGACGGACCGCCGCGCCGGTGTCGTGGTGTCGTTCGCCGGCAAGAGCCTGGTCTGCACGGTCGACAAGATCATCGGGCCGCGCGAGATCATCATCAAGCCGCTCGGGCCGCTGCTCGCTCCGCTCACGCTGTACGCCGGTGCGACGATCAGCGGCTCCGGCAAGGTCCAGCTGATCCTCGACCCCGCACAGCTCGTGCGCCGCGCGTACCCCGATGCGCCCGACGCCGCGATCGACGACGCGGGCTCCGCGCCGATGGTGCTCGCCGGGCGGGCGCTGGTCATCGACGACTCGCGCGCGATCCGCGAAGCGATGACAAGCATGCTCGGCCGCGAGGGCTGGATCGTCGACGTCGCCGAGGACGGCGCCCGCGCGCTCCAGATGACCCGCCAGCTCCGCTACGACCTGATCGTCACCGACCTCGAGATGCCCGAGCTCGGCGGCTTCGATCTGATCGTCCACCTGCGCAAGGACGAGCGGTTCAAGACCACGCCGATCGTGATCATCACGTCGCGCGCGAACCCCGAGCACCGCCGCCGGGCCCGGGATCTGGGCGTGCTCGCCCTCGTCGCCAAGCCGATCACGCGGCGCAAGCTCCTCGAAGCGCTCGCGACCCGCTAGCGGCGCTTCTTCGACTTGCCCTGCGACTTGCCGCCCTTGGGACGGCCAGCCGGCGCATCGTCGTTGCGCATCCCGCGGTGCGAGACGCCCAGGCGCAGCTTGCCTCCGGTCGATGCGGGACGCGGCGCGGCGCCGCGCTCGGCGTGACCGCGGACCGCACGCTCGACCTCGCGGCCGACCTTCTTCTTCGTGATGATCCGGGCCTTCGCCGAGGGCTCGAGGGTCGGGCGCAGCTTGTTCGCGCTCGACGTCGCCATCAGCGTCAGGTCGATCCGTCGGCGGACCACCGACACGTTGTTGATCGCGACCTTGACGCGATCGCCGAGGTTGATCGAGCGCCCCGTCCGGGTGCCCGCCAGCCGCATGTGGACCTCGTCGTACGACCACGGCTCGTCGCCGAGCGAGTCGAGCTTGATCAAGCCCTCGACGAACGGCGAGTCGATCTCGACGAACGCGCCGAAGCTGGTCACGCCGGAGATCGTGCCCTCGAACTCCTCGCCGACCTGGTCGCGCATCATGTAGCAGCGATACATCGCGACGGCCTCGCGCTCGGCCTCCATCGCGCGGCGCTCGTTGCCGCTCGAGGCGTGCGCGAGCTCAGTGAGCTGATCGACCTGCGGCGGCGGCTTGGTGTAGCCCTCGCCCGACGGCTGGCCGTCGCGGTGCAGGTAGTACTTGAGCAGCCGGTGCACGAGGAGATCCGGATAGCGCCGGATCGGCGACGTGAAGTGGAGGTATTCGCCGGAGGCGAGCCCGAAGTGACCGATCGGGACCGTGTCCCAGACCGCCTGGGTCAGCGTGCGGAGCACGAGGAACGTCAGCGCCTGCGCGCCTTCCTTCTCGTTGATCTGATCGAGCACCGCCTTCATGCCGATCGGGGTGATCGCCGCGGCGACGTCGACCACGATGCCGAACGCACCGAGCAGCTCGGCGAGCTGCGCGACGCGATCCTCCTTCGGTGGAGCGTGGACACGCCACACCGTCGGGGCGCCGCGCTTGCGGAAGAAGCCGCCGACCGCCTCGTTCGCGGCAATCATGAACTCCTCGACGAGCTCGTAGGCCTGCTTGACCGCCGGATCGCCCTTCGACTTGACGACGTCGCGCACGAGGCGCGGATCGTCCGCGTCGAGCACGACCTTGGGCTCGGCGATCTCGAGCTCGAGCGCACCGCGGGCGCGCCGCTTGTTGCGCAGGATCCGCGCGAGGGCGTTGAGCCGCTCGAGCTCACCGGACCATGGCCGGTACTCCTCGCGACGGCCGCGGAAGTCCCCGCCGAGTGCGGCCGCGACGCCTGGATAGTCGAGGCGCCCCTTGCTGCGGATCACCGCCGCCGCGTGGCCGACATCCTCGAGCTCGCCCTCGCTGTTGTAGTCGAGCCGCACGACCATCGCGCAGCGATCGACCATCGGCAGGAGCGAGCAGATGTTCGACGACAGCTCGTGCGGCAGCATCGGGATCACGCGATCCGGGAGATACACGGAGACGCCGCGGATCGCGGCCTCCTTGTCGAGCGCATCACCCCACCGCACGTAGTGCGAGACATCGGCGACGGCGACCCACACGCGGGTCCCGTGCGGACCATCCTCGATGCACAGCGCATCGTCGAAGTCGCGCGCCGTCTCGGGATCGATCGTCGCGAACCGGCGATCGCGGAGATCGATCCGGTTCGCGAGGTCACCCGGCTGCAGCTCCTGCGCCGTGTTGATCGCCTGCTGCGTCGCCTCGTCGGGGAACTCGAGCGGGATCACGGCGCACGCGAGGATCTTCTCGATCTCGGTACGCGGATCGTCGGGGTCGCCGAGGACCTTGAGCAGCTTGCCCGCGATCTCGCGGCGCGCGGCGTCGGGGTAGCGCGTGATCTCGATGACCACCGCGTCGCCAGTCTTGCCCATCGGCGCGTCGTCGAGGTGGACGCGCCCGTAGTCCGCCGCGATCCGTGGATCATCAGGCTCGAGGTACACGGCGCGACCGACCTTGCGCAGGATGCCGGTGAGGCGGGCACGGCCACGCGCGATCACGTCGACGACGCGACCTTCGGTTCCCTTGACGCCGGGCCAGGTCTCGAGCGCGACCCGATCGCCGTCGAGCGAGTTGTTGCGGTACTTCGCGGGGACGAACACGGTCTCGCCGGCGGGGATCGCGACGAAGCCGTAGCCAGCGGGGTGCACGGTGATCCGACCGATGATCCGGCCGTCGGGCTCCTTGATCATGCCGGTCGCCGGCCCCGTGTGCGAGAGCTCGCCAGCGGGGCGGACCTCGCCGGTCTCCGGATCGTATTCGGCGATCGGCCGGGGCGGCGCCTTGGGTGGTGGCGGCGGCGCGGTCCGGGCCGGCGCATGGCCGCCCGAGGAGGACGCCCCACCACGCGACGGCGGTCCGCCGCGTGACGGTGGCCCGCCGCGAGACGGCGCCCCGCCGCGCGCGGGTGCGCCACCGCGACCGTCCTTGCCGCTCCAGGGCAAGGAGCCACCGCGCTTGGCCTGCTTGGGAGCCGGCGGCGGTGCCTTCTTGCCGCGCGCGGGCGCGGCGGAGGGCACGTTGGGCTCGTCCGGCGGATCGTATTCGTCGACGACCGGCTTGGGCTTGGGCGCCCGGCGATCGCTCGGCCGGCCCGAGGGTAGGAGGGCGAACGCGCCGCCGGGGAGCAGCGTCGCGACGCCCTCCTCGACGAGCGCGAACACGAGCGAGCGGAGAGCCGCGTACTCGTGCTTGCGGGCGCCGAGCTCGTCAGCGAGAGCGGTGAGCTTGATGCCTGGTGTCACCAGGCGGGACAGGCACTCGATAACGGCCTGTCGATCGAACGTAGTCATTCTGTTCCTTGCTTAGCGAAATGCATGTAGATGCGCATCGTCGCCGGCGACATAGATCGTCCCGTCACGCCCGATCGCGGGAGTCGTATCGACGTCTCCAGCGAGCGGGAGCAACCACAGGAGCGTGCCATCCGGCGCGACCGCGTAGAGATGTTCATCCTCGGTTCCGATGAGGATCGTGTGATTGGTCGCGATGCCCGGCGTCGCCGAGATCTTGTCTGCGGCGGCGACCTTCCACCGCACCTTGCCGTCAGGCCCGATCGCGTAGAGCCGCCCGTCGTGGCTGCCGACGTAGATCGTGCGATCCGCGCCGATCGCGACGCCGCCGCGGATCACGTCCCCGGTGAGC
>Ga0316601_100000827_pt1 | contig 14236 bp, 10 predicted proteins | sample OWC_soil_day5_no_FD_207663 | JGI IMG/M metagenome (GOLD analysis project Ga0316601, IMG submission 207663) | Wetland soil microbial communities from Old Woman Creek delta, Ohio, United States - OWC_soil_day5_noCT | ecosystem: Environmental > Terrestrial > Soil > Wetlands | place: USA: Ohio...
TTCCCTCTTCGAGTTATGCGGTGCGCGCGGAAAAGACGAGCCGCAAGGGGATGCAGGCGACCAAGTTCAGCGTGCATGTGGAGGAGCATCAGCCGCATCGCCATTATGCCGATATCGCCGGGATGATTGAGAAAAGTACCCTTGCCGAGAAGATCAAGGAACGTGCCCAGTGCATCTTCTTCAGGCTGGCTGAGGCCGAGGCCAAGGTGCATGGCGTTGAGATCGGGCATGTCCATTTCCACGAGGTCGGAGGTATCGATGCCATTGTCGATATCATCGGAACGGCAATCTGTCTGGAGTACCTGGGTATCGAACGGATTCATGTGTCTTCCCTTCCTCTCGGCGGCGGATATGTGGAAACCGCTCACGGGAGGCTGCCGGTGCCGGCTCCCGCCACTGCCGAGTTGCTGCGGGGAGTTCCGGTCCATGGTGAGTTGGGCGAGGGGGAGCGGGTTACGCCGACGGGTGCGGCGATCGTTGCCGCGCTGGGCCACTCGTTCGGCAGTGCTCCTTCCATGACCATGCATGCCACGGGGTACGGTGCCGGGGACAGGGATTTCCCGGACGTACCGAATATCCTGCGCGTGATGTCGGGGGAAAAAACGGGCGCAGCTCCGCTGCGGGATGAAATGTTGGTGGCGGAGACGAATATCGACGATATGAATCCGGAAATGCTCGGTTTTCTCATGGAGCGGCTTTTTGCCTGCGGCGCGCTGGATGTGGGATTTTCGCCCCTGCAGATGAAGAAGAACCGCCCCGGTGTGAAAGTGACCTTTCTCTGCGCACCGCAAGACCTGGAGACGCTGGCCCGCCTGGTCCTGACCGAATCGACCGCAATCGGGGTGCGGTATCACCCTGTTGGCAGGATAAAAATGGAGCGTTCCGTGGAAGAGCGGGAGACATCCCTGGGCAGAGTCGCGGTCAAGGTAATTCGGGAAGGCGGCATTCTGCTGCGCATTGCCCCGGAATTCGAAGAATGCCGCCGCATCGCCCTGGAAAAAGGTCTGCCTCTGCCCGATGTTTACCGGATTATCGAAAGAGAGACCTCCCCCTCATGAGGCGACTGGTAATCTTTGCTTCGAGCTGGTTCGGATCGGGTTTCAGCCCCGTGGCCTCCGGAACTGTCGGAACCGCGGCGGCGATACCCTTGTACCTGCTCATTGCCAATCTTTCCACACCGGTCTATATCGTTGTGGTGGCTGCCTTTACCGTCTTTTCCTGTTGGGTGAGCGGCCGGGCGGAAGAGATTTTTCAGGAAAAGGATTCCGGCAGGATTGTAATCGACGAGGTTGCCGGTTATCTGGTTGCCATGACAGCTGTCCCGTTTTCCTGGAAAGCGGTTGCACTCGGGTTTCTCCTCTTCCGTTTTTTTGACATAACGAAAATTCCACCCGCGCGGTTTTTTGACCGGCAGTTGAAAAACGGCTACGGGGTCGTTCTCGATGATGTCGTTGCGGGGGTTTACTCCTGCCTGTCACTTCATTTCCTGTTGAGGTATTTATGAAAGTTTCCACCCTGTCCATTGGCGATGAAGTCCTTTTCGGGGAAATCGTCGACACCAATTCCGCCCATATAGCGGCACGTCTTTACGATGTCGGGATAACCGTCAGGAGACATCTCTGCGTCGGTGACAGCGAACCTGATATCATCGAGGCCATGGAAGCGCTGGCCGGGAGCAACGACTTTGTCATCGCAACCGGAGGGCTTGGCCCGACGGTCGACGACCTGACCGCCAAGGCTGCGTCGAAGGCTGCCGGAAGGCATCTCGTGCTGAACGATGATGCGCTTGCCCATCTTCAGCAGTTCTACGAAAAGGCTGGGAGGCAAATGCTTCCGGGCACCGAAAAGCAGTGCATGCTCCCGGCGAAGGCAGTGCTGGTGCCGAACCCGGTGGGCACTGCCTGCGGTTTCGTTCTGCCGTTCAAAGGCACCCACTTCTTTTTCCTCCCCGGAGTTCCCGGCGAAATGAAAAGAATGCTGGAAAAAACGCTCGTCCCCTCCATTTTGTCGAAGCTGCAGCGCAAGAGGGTTGTCCGGACTCGGGTTTTCAAGGTATTCGGTCTTTCCGAGACACAGACCGAGAGCCTGCTCAAGGATGTCGCCCGGCCCGACCAGGGCCTCTCTGTTGCCTATTGCGTCAATTTTCCCGAGGTTTTCGTCAAGCTCCGTATCGAGGGCGATGACGAGACTCGCCTGTCCGCCCTGCTCGATGAAGGGTGCCGCGGGACCAGGGATAAACTGGGCGACTTTCTGGTCACCGAGGGTGAAGACACCATCGACACTGTTGTGGCACGGCTTTTCAAGGAAAAAGGGATAACCCTGTCGCTTGCCGAGTCGTGTACCGGTGGAATGATCTCCAAGCGCATAACGGATATGGCCGGAAGTTCATCCTACTTTCTGGAGGGTGCGGTTACCTATGGCAATCCGTCGAAAACGAGAGCTCTGGACATTCCTGCCGAGCTCATAGCGGAGAGAGGGGCGGTGAGTTCGGCGGTTGCCATGGCGATGGCACGGGGTATGCGCCGGAAATCCGGCAGTGACATAGCACTCGCGGTTACCGGGATTGCCGGCCCCGACGGCGCGACAACGGACAAGCCGGTCGGCACCGTGTACCTGGCGATGGCCGGTCCTTCCGATTGCAAGGCAAAGCAGTACAAATTCTTCGGTGACCGGGACAGGATACGGGCCATGACCGCATTCACGGCGCTGGACTGGTTGAGAAGATATCTACTTTCTATCTAGCTCTACTTTGTCACATTTTCTGCAGCGAGCCATTTTCTTAACCCCATGTCCCCGAACACCTGTAACCCTTGACCCCGGTCTATACATCCCTTGAAGGGGGAGGAGCCCTATTATTCCCTCCCCTTCAAGGTGAGGGTCAGGGTGGGGATGGGGTTGTTGCGGTAATCTGACAATGTAGAACTAGAAAGATAAACTTGAAAAAGCAATGAAAAATATGCTATTTACTGTATTTTCAGTTCCGCCCGGAACGGACGAGGAGGCATTACATGCTGGAAAGAGATAAGGCGATTGATTTGGCGGTCGGTCAGATCGAAAAGCAGTTCGGCAAGGGGGCTATCATGCGCCTGGGCAATGACGAGCCCTTGCCCGATATTGCCGCAATACCAACGGGATCAATTTCTCTCGACATGGCGCTGGGAGTCGGGGGAGTTCCGCGGGGGCGCATCGTCGAGATATTCGGACCGGAATCTTCCGGGAAGACGACCCTGGCTCTCCACATTGTCGCCGAGGCCCAGAAGCAGGGTGGTATCGCCGCTTTCGTCGACGCCGAGCACGCCCTCGACATTGGGTATGCCAGGAAGCTCGGGGTGAAGACCGATGACCTGCTCGTTTCCCAGCCGGACACCGGAGAGCAGGCCCTGGAAATCACGGAAATGCTGGTACGCAGTGGCGCCATTGACGTGTTGGTAATCGACTCGGTAGCGGCCCTCGTACCCAAGGCGGAGATAGAAGGCGATATGGGTGATTCACACATGGGGCTGCAGGCAAGGCTCATGTCACAGGCCCTGCGCAAGCTCACTGCAATTATCAGCAAATCCAACGCCTGCGTAATATTCATCAACCAGATCCGTATGAAAATCGGCGTCATGTTCGGCAATCCCGAAACGACCACCGGCGGAAATGCCCTCAAATTCTATGCCTCCGTGCGGATGGACATCAGGAAAATTGCTTCCCTGAAACAGGGTAACGATATTATCGGCTCCCGTACCAAGGTGAAGGTGGTGAAAAACAAGGTGGCCCCCCCCTTCCGGGAGGTTGAGTTCGATATTCTTTACGGGCAGGGGATCTCCAGGGTGGGTGACATCCTTGACCTTGCGGTGGACAGGGGTATTGTCGAAAAGAGCGGAGCCTGGTTCTCGTACGGCAGCGACAGGATTGGGCAGGGGCGGGAGAATTCGCGCATCTTCCTCCAGGAGCACCCTGAAATGCTGCAGGAAATCGAGGAGAAGATAATCGGACAGGCCTGAAATACGTACTGACGGAGGCAATGGAGGCGGGCAATGGAACTTAACGACATACTGACTATAGCGGTGAAGGCAAAGGGTTCCGACGTTCACATCAAGGCGGGGCTTCAGCCGGTTGTGCGCATCGACGGGAAATTGCGCCCCATTCCCAATGCGCCGCGGGTCACCGCGGATGCGATCAGGGAGGTTGCGTACTCCCTGATGAACGAGCGTCAGAAGCGGATTTTCGAAGAGAACTACGAGGTGGATCTTTCCTACGGGATTCCCGGGCTGAGCCGCTTCCGTGCGAGTATCTATTCCCAGAGGGGAACCATGGCCATGGTTTTCCGTATCATCTCCTTCAATGTTCCGACCTTCGAGGCCCTGAATCTGCCTCCGGTTCTGAAGAAGCTGAGCCTTGAAGAGCGCGGCCTGATACTCGTCACCGGTACGACCGGGTCCGGCAAATCGACCACCCTGGCAGCAATGGTAAACTATATCAACGACAACCGGACCTGCAATATCATCACCGTCGAGGACCCGGTCGAGTATCTGCATAAGGACAGGAAAAGCATTATCAGCCAGCGGGAGGTAGGCTTTGACACGCTTACCTTCGCCAATGCACTGAAAAGCGCCCTGCGCCAGGACCCGGACGTAATACTGGTCGGCGAGATGCGCGACCTTGAAACCATAGAGACGGCCCTTACCGCGGCGGAGACCGGCCACCTGGTCATGTCGACGCTTCATACCCTGGACGCCGCCGAAACCATCAACAGGATCATCTCGGTATTCCCCCCCTACCATCAGCGGCAGGTGCGGATGCAGCTTTCGGGGGTGCTCAAGGGAGTCATTTCCCAGCGTCTCGTGCCGAAAGCCGACGGTACGGGCAGGGCTCCTGCCGTCGAGATAATGGTATCCACCGGGCGGATCCGGGAATGTATCGACGACAAGGAAAAAACCAAGCAGATACCGGAGGCGATAGCCCAGGGGTACACCACGTACGGCATGCAGACCTTTGACCAGTCACTGATGAGCCTGTATACCAGCAAGTTCATTACCTACGAGGAAGCTCTCCGTCAGTCGTCCAATCCCGATGATTTCGCCCTCAAGGTATCCGGCATCTCCTCCACCTCCGACACCACCTGGGACCATTTCGCCCTGGAAGAGGAGCCTCCTGCCGAGGGCGAAGAGAAGATGCCCATAGAAAAGTACTGACATGGATGAGGCGCAGAGAGCGTACGTCTTTGCTCTCAAGGCACTGACACGACGGGACCACGGCGAGGCGGAGCTCAGGCGAAAGATGACCGGCAGGGGCTTCCCCACCGATTCGGTTGACGACATAATCGACCGTTTGAAGCGTTCGGGGTATCTGGACGACGCGAAATTTGCCCGCCGCTGGGCCGAATCCGCGGTTCGAAACGGCAAGGGGTACGGATTCCGGCTTCGCTTCGAATTGTCACGCCGGGGTATTGCCGAGGAGATTGCTTCCGAAGTCGCGGAGCAGATACGGGACGAATACGATGAGGAGGAAATCATCACGTCCCTCGTGGCCAGAAAATTCCCCGGTTTTGTTCAACAAGGTGCCGATGCCCGCCAAAAAAGCCGGGTAGTAGGCTACCTTCAGCGCCGTGGTTTTTCCTTGGCGGCCATCCTGCAGGCGTTTCGCCATATGCAGGGATGAAGGCGCCGCCAGCAGACAGTTGCAGAGGGCTGCTTTTTGAGGTTCTGCATTTTCTATCTGGACTTATTTCACGAGTCCATATTTTATTTTTATCAGCTTTTCCCGGGAGAACAGATGACAGGCAAAGAAATCAGATCGAGATTCCTGAAATTTTTCGAGCAGCGTGGCCATACCATCGTCCCCAGTTCGGGCCTCATTCCGAAGAACGATCCCACCCTGCTTTTTGCCAATGCCGGCATGAACCAGTTCAAGGACGTTTTTCTCGGACTGGAAAAACGCGACTATATAAGGGCATGCAGTTCTCAGAAGTGCGTGCGCGCAGGCGGTAAGCACAACGACCTGGAAGCAGTCGGCCGGACCGCCCGCCATCATACGTTCTTCGAGATGCTGGGGAACTTTTCCTTTGGCGACTATTTCAAGCAGGAGGCGATAGCGTTTGCCTGGGAGTTTCTCACCGGGGAGCTGCAACTTGATAAGAACCGGCTGTATGTGAGTGTCTACAAGGATGATGATGAAGCCGCCACAATCTGGCATGAGCAGCAGGGAATTCCGCTGGAGCGGATATACCGGTTCGATGAGGACAATTTCTGGTCCATGGGGGATACCGGGCCGTGCGGACCGTGCACCGAAATTTTCTGGGACAACGGTTCGGAGGTCGGCTGCGGCAAGCCCGGTTGCGAGGTTGGCTGCGACTGCGACCGCTACACGGAGATTTGGAATAACGTCTTCATGCAGTTTAACCGCGATGCACAAGGGGTTATGACACCGCTGCCGAAGCCTTCCGTCGATACAGGCATGGGACTGGAACGGATAGCCATGGTCATGCAGGGGGTGAAGTCGAATTTCGATACCGACCTGCTCCAGGGAATCATCCGCTTCCTGGAAAAATTGTCCGGGAAGAAGTACCGCAGTGATGACCGGGTCGACTTTTCCCTTCGCGTCATTGCCGACCATGCACGGGCAGCCAATTTTCTGATCTGCGACGGGGTGCTCCCCAGCAATGAAGGACGCGGCTACGTGCTGCGCCGCATCATGCGACGCGCCGCACGTCATGCCAAAATGCTCGGGTTCTCCGAGCCGGTCCTGTATAAGACTGTGGATGCCGTCAATGCCATCATGGGGGATGCCTATCCGGAACTCCTGCAGAGGGAGGAATATATCAAAAAGGTCATCAGGATCGAGGAGGAGCGTTTTGCGGAAACCCTGGACAACGGCCTCAGGATCCTCAACGAGGAAGTTGCATCCCTGAAAAAGCAGGGACAGTCGGTGATTGCCGGTGAAGTGGCTTTCAAACTGTACGATACCTACGGCTTCCCCTTGGATCTGACGGCGGACATCGTGGAGGGCGAAGGATTCACCATCGATGAAGAAGGTTTCGCCTCCTGCATGGAAAGGCAGCGCGAAAAGGCCCGGGAGCACTGGAAGGGATCCGGTGAGGAAGGCGTTTCGGCAATCTACAAGGACCTGCACAATCGGGGGGTACGCACCACCTTCGTCGGGTACGATGAGAATTCCGCCTATTCGGTGATTGCTTCCATGCTTCACGATGGAGTTATGGTGGAGGAGGCCCATACCGGGCAGGAGGTGGAAATAGTCACCGATCTGACCCCGTTCTACGGTGAGTCCGGCGGCCAGGAAGGGGATTGCGGAGTGATGTCCACCGGCAGTGCTCACCTTCAGGTCGTTGCCGCCGTGAAACCCCTGCCCGATCTGATTGTGCACCGTGCCGTAATCCAGGAGGGAACGGTAAAGGTCGGGGATGCCGTTGACCTGAAAGTGGAGGCTGGGAAGAGGAACGCTACGTCCCGCAATCATACGGCTACCCATCTGCTGCATGCTGCCCTGCGTCACGTGCTCGGCGACCATGTGAAACAGTCAGGATCCCTTGTTACCCATGACAGGCTCCGTTTCGACTTTACCCATTTCTCCGCCCTTACCAGTGAAGAACTCCATCGGGTCGAGGACATGGTGAATGCGGGCATTATGGAGAATGCCGAGGTCTTCACTCTGGAGATGAATGTGAAGGAAGCCGTGGAAAGTGGTGCCATGGCACTTTTTGATGAGAAATATGGCGATCGGGTCCGGGTAATCAAGGTTGGCGAAATAAGCTGCGAACTGTGCGGTGGCACCCATGTGCGGGCGGCCGGAGATATCGGGTTTTTCAAAATCGTTTCCGAATCCGGGATCGCGGCCGGTGTAAGAAGGATCGAAGCCCTTACCGGATCCGGTGCCCTCGAGTACGTACGTCGCCTGGAAGAGGAGCAGAAAAGCATCGCAGCGCTGCTCAAGGCCGAGGGCGGCGACAATGTGGACAGGCTTACGCGGATTCTGGAGCGGCAAAGGGAGCTGCAGAAAGAGATAGACGGGCTCCAGGGCAAGCTGAATGCCGCACAGTCTGCGGACCTGCTGGCCGGTGTACGGGAAGCGGGCGGAGTCAAGGTCCTTGCCGTCAAGGTTCAGATTGATGACCCGAAAGGGATGCGCGAGCTTTCCGATACCCTCAAGGACAGGGTCGGTTCGGGGGTCATCGTGCTCGGCTGCGAGAAGGAAGGAAAGGCGAATCTCCTGGTGGCTGTCACCAGGGACCTCACTCCCCGCTTCAAGGCCGGAGAGATAATAAAGGCGCTGACACCCATCATCGGCGGCAGCGGCGGGGGCAAGCCTGAACTGGCCCAGGCCGGGGGCAGCAAGCCGGAAAAACTGGATGAGGCGCTGGAAGCGGTATATGAGTTGTTTGCCTGACGGCATACGGCACAGGGCGCAAGAAGCAGGCAAAGGGCAAAGGGGCAATAGGTGTGAAGAGTGAAGAGTGAAGAGTGAAGAGTGAAGAGTGAAGAGTGAAGAGTGAAGAGTGAAGAGTGAAGAGTGAAGAGTGAAGAGTGAAGAGTGAAGAGTGAAGAGTGAAGAGTGGCTGAAAGGCATTTCCTTGTGCCTGCGCCATGTGCCTGTAACTAATCTTTGCCATCCGTCCATTTGTGGGAATATGACGAAACTATAAAGGACCTCGCAATGGGAGAGTCAGCATGCAGAAACTAATCGATAAAGCCAACACCCTCATGGAGGCGCTTCCGTATATCCGGCGCTTCAGCGGCAAGACGATCGTCATAAAATATGGCGGCCATGCCATGGCTGAGGAATCGCTCAAGAAGTCATTTGCCCTCGATGTAATCCTTCTGAAATACATCGGCATCAATCCCGTCATCGTGCATGGAGGCGGCCCGCAGATAAACGAGACACTCAAACGGTACGGTATCGTATCGGAGTTCGTTCAGGGGATGCGTGTTACCGATGCCGCAACGATGGGGGTTGTGGAGATGGTCCTGACCGGGCAGGTGAACAAGGAAGTGGTCGGTTACATCAATCTTCACGGAGGTATGGCGGTCGGGCTTTCCGGGAAAGACGGCGGCCTCCTGCTGTGCAAAAAACTCCTGAAGCAGGTAAAGGATCAAGACGGAACGAGCAGGAATGTCGATCTGGGATTTGTCGGTGAGATCATGAAGGTTGATCCTGCCGTGATCGAAACCCTGGAAAAGGGACGCTTCATTCCGGTAATTGCCCCTGTCGGGGTGGGTGCTGGGGGGGAGAGTTACAATGTGAATGCCGACCTGGTGGCCGGCAAGGTAGCCGCCGCCCTCAAGGCGGAGAAACTCATTCTTCTGACCGATGTCCCGGGTGTGAAGGACCGTGAAGGCAATCTTCTCTCCAGCATCGGCCTGCCCGAAGTGCCCCGGCTCATCGAGGACGGCACCATTACCGGGGGTATGATTCCGAAGGTGACCTGCTGTGTGGATGCCCTGCAGGAAGGCGCCGGCAAGGCCCATATCATTGACGGCAGGGTGGAGCACGCGGTCTTACTGGAGATGTTTACGGATGTGGGGATAGGGACGGAGATCAGGTCGTAGGCGGAATGCCTTCTCAGGTATCCGTAGGGGCAGACCCGTGTGTCTGCCCGGCAGAAGGGCGAACACACGGGTTCGCCCCTACATTTGGAAAAGGATATAGACATGGATTCACAACAATGGATTGAAAAAGCCGACAAATATATCATGAAGACCTATGGACGGTACCCGCTGGTACCGGTACGAGGCGAGGGGTGCTGGCTGTGGGACGCCGACGGCAGGAAATATCTGGATTTCCTGGCGGGCGTAGCGGTCAACAACCTCGGGCACTGCCATCCGAAGGTCGTCGCCGCCCTGCAGAAGCAGGCAGGGGAACTCATCCACTGTTCCAATTATTACCATATTCCGCAGCAGATAGAGCTGGCGGAACTGCTATGTGGCCATTCATTCGCGGACCGGGCTTTTTTCTGCAACAGCGGGGCCGAGGCGAACGAGGCGGCCATCAAACTCGCCAGAAAATACAGCCGCGAAAAATTCGGCGCCGACCGGTTCGAGATCATCACCGCCTTCTCGTCTTTCCACGGCCGAACCATGGCGACTGTTTCCGCAACCGGCCAGGAAAAGGTGCAGCGGTTTTTCGACCCGCTTCTCCATGGATTCAAGCATGTTCCGTACAATGACGCGGAAGCGTTGCGGCAGGCAGTTTCTTCAGTTACCTGCGCCGTGCTGCTCGAACCCATCCAGGGTGAGGGGGGGATTGTTGTCCCGACGGCGGAATATATGCGGCAGGTCCGTCAGATATGCGATGAAAACAATCTTCTGCTTATCTTCGATGAAGTTCAGGTCGGCATCGGCCGTACCGGCAAACTCTTTGCGCATGAACATTTCGACATAGTTCCCGACATCATGACCCTGGCGAAGGCACTGGCGGGCGGGGCCCCGATCGGCACCATGCTTGCCAGGGAAGAGGTCGCCGAATCGTTCACTCCCGGCACGCACGGTTCAACATTCGGCGGCAATCCCCTGGTCACGGCCGCCGCGATTGCTGCCGTGCGTACGGTGCTGGAAGACGGAATCCTTGAGAATGCCCTGAACATGGGAAAATATCTCATGGACAGGCTTGAATTTCTGAAATCGAAGTTTCCCTGCATCGTCGATGTGAGGGGCATCGGGTTGATGATCGGCGCTGAGCTGTCGAACCCTGGTGCCGAGATCGTCAAGAAGGCGCTTGACCGGGGATTGCTGCTGAATGTGGCCCAGGATAGGGTGCTGAGGTTTGTGCCGCCCCTGACTGTCAACAGGCAGGAGATCGACGAGATGATAGGAATCCTGGGAGGGATTCTCGGAGAAATGTGATAATCGGTACCATCAGCGCTCATCAGCGTTGAATCACCCGTAACGAGGTTACCATGAAAAAAGACTTTTTAGCGCTCAACTCCTTTTCAAGGAAGGAACTTGATGAGCTGTTCGTACTGGCCCGGAAGCTGAAGAAGAATCAGAAACATGAGGAGAAACATCGTCTGCTCAAGGGCAAGACACTCGCCATGATCTTCGAGAAGTCCTCGACCCGGACCAGGGTATCCTTCGAGGTGGGGATGTACCAGCTGGGAGGACATCCGCTGTTCATCTCCACGAAGGATTCGCAGATGGGACGCGGCGAGCCGATCAAGGATACCGCCCGTGTCATGGCCCGCTATTGCGACGGGATCATGATCAGGACTTTCGGCCAGGAGATCGTCGAGGAGTTTGCCCGCTATTCATCGGTGCCCGTCATCAACGGCCTTACCGACCTGTATCATCCCTGCCAGATCATGGCGGATATTCTGACCGTCATTGAGCACAAGGGGGGGTATGAAGGCCTCAAGTTCGCCTGGGTAGGCGACGGCAACAATATGGCCAATACCTGGATCGAGGCTGCTGCGATCTTCGGTTTTGACCTCACCCTCGCCTGTCCGAAAGGATACGAACCCGATGCCGGGGTACTCCAATGGGCGCTTGCCCGTGCAACATCCTCGATTGTGCTCACCGATGATCCGAAGGAAGCGGTGAAGGATGCCGATGTCCTGAACACCGACGTTTGGGCCAGCATGGGAAAAGAGGCGGAACAGAAGGCAAGGGAAGCTGCGTTTGCCGGTTTCCGGCTGGATGGTGAACTGCTGAAACTGGCCAAGGCGGATTGCATCGTGATGCATTGCCTCCCGGCACACCGGGACGAGGAAATAACCGATGAGGTCATCGAAGGTCCCAATTCCGTGGTGTGGGACGAAGCGGAAAACAGGCTGCATATACAAAAGGCCATCATGGCGTGGCTGATGGGCGGTGTGTAGGGACCAGTTAACGTAATTGTTTCCCGCTTTTCGGTCAAGCGGAGTTTGGCACCATCTCAATACAAAGATTCACGGCACAATTTACTATGAAATTCCCAGGAGGTCCATTATGGCCAAAAAAGATGTCAAAAAGATAGTCCTCGCCTATTCCGGCGGTCTCGATACCTCGATCATACTAAAGTGGCTGAAGAACGAGTACGGCTGCAAGGTTGTCGCCTTTGCCGCCGACCTCGGGCAGGGTGACGAGTTGGCTCCCGTCAGGGACAAGGCGCTTGCCACCGGGGCGGACAAGGTGTATATCGACGACTTGAGAGAGGAGTTTGTCCGTGACTTCGTTTTCCCCATGTTCCGTGGAAATGCCATCTACGAGGGACAGTACCTCCTTGGCACTTCCATTGCCCGTCCCCTGATAGCCAAGCGACAGATGGAGATTGCCCGGATCGAGAAAGCCGATGCCGTAGCCCACGGCGCGACCGGCAAAGGCAATGACCAGGTCCGTTTCGAACTTGCCTGCTATCACTTCAACCCTGCCATTACCATCATTGCCCCGTGGCGGACGTGGGACCTGAACAGCCGCCAGGCCCTTTTGGACTATGCAAAGAAAAACGGCATCCCCGTGCCGGTTACCAAGAAGCGCCCCTGGTCGTCGGACCGCAACCTGCTGCACATCTCCTTCGAAGGCGGGATTCTTGAAGACCCCTGGGCCGAGGCCCCGGAGGAAATGTATGTGCTGACCAAATCCCCGGAGAAAGCCCCGAACAAGCCGCAGTACGTGGAGATCGAGTTCAGCAGCGGCAACGCGGTGGCGGTTGACGGGGAGAAGATGTCGCCGGCGCAGCTTCTGGCCCACCTCAACTACCTGGGCGGCCAGCACGGCATCGGCCGTGTCGACCTGATGGAGAATCGCTACGTCGGGATGAAATCCCGCGGCGTGTACGAGACCCCCGGCGGGACTATCCTTCGTGAGGCACACATGGCCGTCGAGCAGGTGACAATGGACCGCGAGGTCATGCACATACGCGATTCCCTGATCCCTCGTTATGCGGAAATGGTCTACTACGGCTATTGGTTCGCTCCCGAGCGCGAGATGCTCCAGACCATGATCGACGAATCCCAGAAAACCGTTAACGGCGTGGCACGAGTGAAGTTGTACAAGGGGAACTGCCGTACCGTCGGCCGCAAGTCCGACACCGATTCCCTGTTCAACCCCGAATTCGCCACCTTCGAAAAGGACGAGGTCTACAACCAGCAGGATGCCGAAGGCTTCATCAGGCTCAATGCCCTTCGCCTTCGTATCCGTTCCATGATGCAGGCAGGCAGAAAGAAATAGGCCAGGAGATTTTCATGTCCAAGGATAAACTGTGGGGGGGGCGTTTTACCCAGCCCACCGACAGATTCGTAGAAGAATTCACCGCTTCGATCGAGTTTGACAAGAGGCTGTATCACCAGGATATACGCGGTTCCATCGCCCACGCCCGGATGCTCGGCAGGCAGGGCATCATAGCAACGGTCGATGCCGACTCCATTGTCGGCGGGCTGGAGGATATTCTCGCCCGGATTGAAGCCGGCTCCTTCGATTTTTCGGTGTCGTTGGAAGACATCCATATGAACATCGAGGCCCGCCTTTCCGAATGCATCGGAGAGGCGGGGAAGCGCCTCCACACCGGCCGCTCGCGCAACGACCAGGTTGCTGTCGATATACGCCTGTACCTGAGGGATGAGTTGGGAGAGATCTGCACATTCCTCGACAAGCTGGTGGATTCCCTGCTGTTCCAGTCGGAGCGCAACCTCGGTGTAATCATGCCGGGCTATACCCACCTGCAGGTAGCCCAGCCGATTCTTTTCTCCCACCACATGATGGCCTATGTGGAGATGTTCGGTCGCGACAGGGGACGCATGGAAGACTGCCTGAAGCGTCTGAACGCTCTTCCCTTGGGAGCCGGCGCGCTTGCCGGCACGACCTTTCCCATTGATCGTGAATATGTGGCGGAACTTCTCGAGTTTCCCGAGGTGACCAGAAATTCGCTTGATTCTGTCTCCGACCGGGATTTTGCCCTTGAGTTCATGTCCGCGTCTTCCATACTGATGATGCATCTGTCGCGCTTTTCCGAAGAGCTTATCATCTGGTCCACCAGCGAATTCGGCTTCATCGAACTGTCAGATTCATTCTGTACCGGCTCTTCCATAATGCCCCAGAAGAAAAACCCGGATGTGCCGGAGCTTGTTCGGGGAAAGACCGGCAGGGTGTACGGCAACCTGATGGCCCTGCTGACTGTCATGAAATCTCTTCCCCTTGCCTATAACAAGGATATGCAGGAAGACAAGGAGCCTCTCTTTGACACCATCGATACCGTCAAGGGGAGCCTGAAGATATTTGCCGACATGATCCGCGAGATGAAGGTCAATGCCGGCACCATGCGGGCG
>Ga0316601_100000829_pt1 | contig 14233 bp, 9 predicted proteins | sample OWC_soil_day5_no_FD_207663 | JGI IMG/M metagenome (GOLD analysis project Ga0316601, IMG submission 207663) | Wetland soil microbial communities from Old Woman Creek delta, Ohio, United States - OWC_soil_day5_noCT | ecosystem: Environmental > Terrestrial > Soil > Wetlands | place: USA: Ohio...
GGAGTCTATCTCGCGGTCCTGACCAACGCTCAGTCGTACAAGAACTACATCGTATTCGTTGTCCGCGACGATAACAGGGTAGCTGACTTTCTCTACCAGCAGGCCGTCATGACCTATCAGGCCTACAACGACTACCCTTTCGACAGCAGGACGGGCAAAAGTCTTTACGATTTCAACAGTTACGGAGCGACAACGGTAGGGGGATACAAGGCTGCGGTGAAAGTCTCCTTTGACCGGCCGTACAATGGTGATGGCGACTGCCACAACTGGGGTCGCTGCTTCATCGCGCAGGAGTTCGCCTTCGTCCGCTGGCTGGAAAGGTCGGGTTACGACGTCACGTACTCGACCGACGTCGACCTGCACACGAACGGCGCCCGCTTGTTGAACTACCGCGGCCTTCTTATAGCCGGGCACGACGAGTATTGGTCGAAGGAGATGTATGACGCCGCCATTGCCGCTCGCGATGCGGGGGTTAATCTCGGCTTCTTCAGCGCTAACCAGAATTACTGGCAGGTGCGGATGGAGCCTTCGAGCAGCGGTGTACCGAACCGCGTGGTGGTCTGTTACAGGGACGCCGAAATCGACCCGGTCGCCGACCTGAGCCGGAAAACTGTCAACTGGCGCGACGCGCCGCTCAACCGGCCGGAACAGACGTTGGTTGGCCTTCAGTACACCAGCATCGTTATGTCGAATGCGCAGGGACTAAACGCCCCGTACGTAGTTGCGAACAGCAGTCACTGGGCCTATGCCGGGACAGGGTTCCAGGATGGCGACCGCGTGACGGGTATAGTCGGGTACGAAGCCGATCGCCTGTACAGCGAGTACCCCGGACCAGACGCGGTGAGCGGCTCTTACACGCTCTTGTCGAACTCTCCCTACACTTCTGGAGCTAACAATCCGGATCACGGGAACACATCCATTTATCAGGCGCACAGCGGTGCCTGGGTGTTCGACGCCGGGACAATTGACTGGGGGTACGCGCTGGACGACTGGGGCTACTGGACTTACGGAGTAAACCTCGCGGACGTGCGCCTCCAGCGGATGACGGCGAACATCCTCGGACAGTTCCTCGCAAGCGCGCAGGACGGTTTTACAATCGCCACCTCACCCTCGACCCGAACGGTACTGCCGGGCGGTTCGACGAGCTACGGCGTCACGATCACCCCGACGGGCGGCTTCACCGGCAACGTCAGCCTCAGCGTAAGCGGGCTGCCAGGCGGCGCCGTCGGAACCTTTGCTCCGAATCCTGCGACCGCGTCCTCAACGCTTTCGGTGACGACGAGCACGAGCACCCCGGGCGGCACCTACACGCTCACGATCACCGGGATCAGCGGCAGCATCACCCGCACCACCACGGTTACGTTCTCGATATCGTCCGCTAACATCACGGTGACGTCCCCGAACACCGCCGTGAGTTGGCGGGTGACGACGAAACAGAACATCACGTTCACGCACAACTTGGGTGTCGGACAGGCGGTGAACATCGACGTGAGTCGGGATGGAGGGTCCTCCTGGAGCCCGATCACCACCTTCACCACGACCTCTGCCACGACGGGTACATATTCCTGGACCGTAAGCGGCCCGCCAACCATACAGGCGAGGATCCGCGTCGCTTGGGCGGCGAACGCTGTGGTGAACGACACCAGCGACGTGAACTTCACCATCATCAATCCCGTCATTACCGTGACCGCGCCGAACACGGCTGTTAGCTGGCGCGCCGGCGACACAAAAAACATCACGTTCTCGCACAACATGGGGGTGGGGCAGATCGCCAACATCGACGTAAGTCGCGATGGCGGCGCGTCCTGGAGCCCTGTCACTGCGTTCACAACGACCTCGGCAACGTCTGGAACCTGCCCGTGGGTGGTGAGCGGACCACCGACGAACCAGGCCAGGATTCGGGTGAGTTGGGCGGTCGCCCCGACTGTTACCGATAGCAGCGACGTCAACTTCAAGATCCTACCCCGCGTTACGGTGACGGCGCCGAATACGGCGGTGACCTGGGGAGCGGGTTCGACGCGTACTATCACGTGGACCCACAACCTCGGCGTGGGTGGGACCGTGGACATAGACTTCAGCCCGGACAACGGAGGAACCTGGGTACCGATCGCAGCAGGCGTGGCCAGCACCACGGCTACCTCGGGCACCTATCCCGGCCAGATGCCGATGACCGTAACGACGCTGGGCCTGATTCGAGTCAGCCCAACAAGTGATTCAACGTTAGGCGACGTCAGTAATGTGCCCTTCACTCTGGCGAATCCGACGGTCACGGTGACAGCGCCGAACACCAACGTTACCTGGTCGATCGGGGCGACGAAGCAGGTTAAATGGAATCATAACTTGGGGATTAGGGAGTCCATGAAGATCGAACTGGCGAGGGACGGCGTCAACTACACGGAGACGATTGTCTCCTCCGCAATCAATACAGCCAACACCACTGGAACCTTCAACTGGGTCGTTACCGGACCGTCGACGACGACGGCCAGGATTCGCGTAACATGGACGACCAACGCGGCGGTGACCGATATCAGCAACGTAAATTTCAAAATTCAGTGAGGAACCTCGATGAGAGAACGTCCGAGGCCGGGGTGAGCGGCCTATCTTCGAAGATGAAGAAGTATAGGCATCGCCGATCGTTTGACGGGAGGGCGGGGAAACCCGCCCTTCTCGTTATTGGCTATCTGAAGGCATAGCGGACCGCAGAGGGCAAATCATCACTGATTTTACCAGCGTCCGTCGCAACGAAGTTGAACGGAAAATCACCCATAAAAGGTCCTTGATCCCTTGTGCGGAATAGCGGGATATTACTGCCCAAGAGAGAGGGGTCCTCTTTCCCTCGATATTTTGTTTGACATGGTGTCTTCCCTGCATCATAGGGGGCCCGATGCCACGGGGATATACCTGGATGATATGGTAGGACTGGGCCACGCACGCTTGAGTATCCTTGACCTCGAGCGAGGCGACCAACCTATCCACAACGAAAATGGGTCATTATGGATCGTATACAACGGCGAGATCTTCAACTACCCCGAGCTTCGGGAGGAACTCGCGGCGAGGAGACACCGTTTCTACACCGCCACGGACACGGAGGTCATACTTCATCTCTTCGAAGAGAAGGGCCCCGCTTGTCTCTCCCGATTGAATGGCCAGTTCGCGCTGGCAATCTGGGACTCCGGGAAGAGAGAGTTGTTTCTCGCACGGGACCGGGTCGGGATACGGCCTCTTCATTACGTCTTCCGGGGGGAACGGTTTTATTTCGGTTCGGAGGTCAAGGCGCTGTTCCAGGTCCGGGATGTGCCACGGAGGATCGATCCCGTTGCCCTGGATCAGATTTTCACGTTCTGGACCACCTTGCCGGGGACAACCATCTTCGACGGGATCCGGGAACTTCCCCCCGGGCATTACATGACCGTCTCGAGCCTTGGTATGTCCATTCGGAAATATTGGAATTTCCAGTTCACTGCTCCATCGGAGCAGGAGGAACGGGGGCCTGAGAAGTTAAAGGAAACGGTTCAGGAACTGCTGCACGACGCGGTCAGGATCCGTCTGCGGGCGGACGTCCCGGTGGGGTGCTACCTGAGCGGGGGGCTCGATTCTTCGGGTATCGCAGCCACCGTGAAGAGGCGATTCGACAACACCCTCCGGACATTCGGGATTCGATTCGAGGAGGGCAGGTTCGACGAGGGACGGTTCCAGGACCGCATGGTCTCGTTCCTCGGCACGGATCACACTTCGATATCTGCAACGAATGCCGGCATTGGGGAATCGTTCCGGGACGTGGTGTGGCATTGCGAGAAACCGATTTTGAGAACGGCCCCCGTCCCCTTGTACCTCCTGTCAGACACGGTTCGGAAAAGCGGCTTCAAAGTGGTGTTGACAGGGGAGGGTGCGGACGAGGTGTTCGGGGGGTACGATATCTTCCGGGAAACGTTGGTTAGGAACTTCTGGGCGCGTCAGCCCGGGTCCCGTCTTCGCCCCCTGCTTCTGGGAAAACTGTACCCGGACATTTTCCGGGATGCGCGACTCGGAAAGTCCCTCAACGCATTTTTTGGGAGCGGCCTCGACAGGACGTCGGACCCGCTGTTCTCCCACCGAATCCGTTGGGAGAACACGGGCAGGATCAAGACCTTCTTCTCTGAAGACCTGCGGGCTGAACTGGGCGGGTACGACGGGTACGAGGATCTGGCAAGCCGTCTTCCGGTAGACTATTCGAAGTGGGATCCCCTCTCCCGGGCCCAGTACCTTGAGATGGCGGTCTTCCTGAGCAACTACCTTCTTTCATCGCAAGGAGACCGAGTGGCAATGGCCCACTCGGTGGAGATTCGGCTTCCATTCCTCGACTATCGGATTGTCGAGTTCATGGGGAGGGTCCCTTCGAAATGGAAGATCTGGGGGCTCGGGGAGAAATACTTGCTAAAGATGGTGTTAAAGGATGTGTTGCCCATGGAAATCGTGAATCGGCCGAAGCATCCGTACCGGGGACCGATCCGGCAGAGCCTGCTGGGAGGTAGGAACGGGGATCTTGCGGACCTCCTGTCGGAGAGAACCGTCCGGGAGGCCGGCATTTTCGACTCCCGGAAAGTGGAGATGCTCCACCGGAAGCTTCGCAACTCGCCCCAGGCAAGTGAAGTGGACAGCATGGCGCTTGCGGGTATCCTGTCGACGAATCTGGTTCATGAGATGTTCGTATCCCGGTTCCATGCCAGTGGGTCCTCCCGGATCTCGCCGAACATCATGGTGGATCGTCGGACGCAATCATCTTGAATCGCATTAGACCCCAAGAAGCCCCCGTGTTCAGCCCGACCCTCGTGCACGATTACCTGTCCCTCTCCGCTCGCGGGTATCCCGAAAAAGTGGCGGTCGCGAGTGGTACGGAGCGTCTAACGTACCGGTCGCTGGACCGTCTGTCAGATGAGCTCGCAGGATTTCTTTCGCAGGTGGGTGTAAAGCGCCACGACCGGGTCGTCGTGTTTATGGACAACTGCATTGAATCGGTCGTGGCCCTCTACGGCATCCTGAAAGCCGGGGCGGCTTTCGTGATCCTGAACGGGACGATCAAGCCTAAGAGGCTTTCTTACATCCTGAACGATTCCGGCGCTGCGGCGGTCGTAACGCATACCGCCAAAGCGCGGGTGATCCAGGAGGCGCTGGTCGAGGTGAAAAACCTTGTAACTCTCCTCTGGGTGGGGGATCCTTCGAAAATTCCGACAGGGTTTGGGAAAAACTCCTCGTCCTGGGTTGAAATTGCGAATCCTGCAGAGGGACATGATTTGGGAAGCGGATCCCGGTTCAAGGAAATACGTGCTGCTATAATCGACCAGGATCTCGCGGCCCTGATCTACACTTCGGGGTCGACGGGGGAGCCGAAGGGGGTCATGTCCACGCACCACAATATGGTGTCCGCTGCCCGGAGCATCATCCAGTACATCGGGAACCGGCCGGATGACATCATCATCGAAGTGTTGCCTCTTTCCTTCGATTACGGCCTCTACCAGGTGCTCATGAGCGTCATGATCGGCGCCACCGCGGTGTTCGAATCGTTCCTCTTCCCGGTCAAGGTCTTGCAGCGGATCGAGGCCGATCGTGTCACCGGGTTTCCCATGGTTCCGACCATTGCGTCTTTGCTGCTGAAGATGCAGGATCTCGGAAAATACGACCTGTCTTCCATAAGGTACATGACCAACACCGGCGCCGCCCTGCCGGTGGAGCACATCCGGAAGATTCGTGCGCTATTTCCCGACGTGAGGTTCTACTCCATGTTCGGTTTGACGGAGTGCAAGCGTACGCTGTATCTGCCCCCGGAAGAGGTGGATCGTCGCCCCGCGTCTGTCGGGAAGGCGATACCGAACTGCGAGGTGTTCGTGCTGGATGAAAACGGCAACGAGGTGGCCACAGGGGAGGTCGGTGAGCTGGTCATCCGCGGGTCGAACGTAATGCGGGGATACTGGAATGCCCCGGAATTAACGGCCAGAGCCTATCGCCCGGGGAAGATCCCTGGCGAGGCATGGCTCTATTCGGGCGACTATTTCCGGAAAGACGAAGAGGGTTATCTGTATTTTCTCGGACGCAAGGACGACATGATCAAGACGAGGGGGGAGCGCGTCAGCCCGAAGGAGATGGAGAACGTCCTTTCGGGGATGCCGGGAGTCGAGGAATCGGCGGTCATGGGAGTTCCGGATGAGATGCTCGGAGAGGCGATCAAGGTCTTCCTGGTTGCGATGCCGGGGAGCACGCTGACAGATAAGGACCTCTTACGGTTCTGCTCGGAGAACTTCGAGTCGTACATGCAGCCCAAATACATTGTATTCCTTGCGGAGCTACCGAAGTCCAAGCACGGGAAGATCGACAAGGCCGCCTTGAGAGATATGGAAGTCCATTGATACGCTGGCAATTCTGGGCATGAAGGTAAACATTTACAATCTCCATTTCAATAAGAACCTCGCATTTTATTTGGTGTTATTTCTTGGTGTATCGATTTCTCCCCTGATAGAACTGGCAAATTATTCTTTCCATCCCGACCATTCGAGGTACAACTCCCACATTGTATTTATTCCGTTGATCAGTGGGTATCTGTTGTATTCGAATCGGCGACAAATATTTGAAAACCGAAGGCTATTCCTTGTTGGTGGAATACCGGTCCTGTTTGCGGGGATATTTTTATACATGGCAGTGAGCCAATATGGTTCCTTATTGAATCTTACGGATCGGATATCGGCCCAAACGTGTTCCATTGTCGTGAGTTGGATCGGAGGATTCCTCCTTCTGTTCGGGCTGAAATCATTCCGTCTGTCATTATTTCCGTTACTGTTTCTTGGTTTTATTGTGCCGATTCCCACTTTATTCATGGATAACCTGTCACGTTTTCTCCAAGTGGCGTCCACCGAAGTTTCTTATTTTCTGTTTCGTGTTTCAGGGGTACCCGTTTTACGGGAAGGATTTTCGATTCATCTTTCCCGCTTAAGCATTCTTATCGCACCGGAGTGCAGCGGTATGCGTGCCACAATAACTTTATTCGTCTTGAGTGTTCTGGCAGGCCATTTGTTTATTCGAACCACCTGGAGAAAGATCGTTGCGGTCTCTTCAATTTTCCCCATAACGATCATCGGGAACAGCATCAGGATTGTCGTTCTCACGTTTATGGCCCAGTACGTGAATCGCGGATTCATCGTCAGTGACAACCTGCTTCACACAAGAGGGGGATGGGTGCTGTTTGGGATTGATCTGGTTCTGTTTGGCGGCATTATTGCCCTTCTGCAGAGGAACGACGTGAGGAAAGCAGAGTGAGGCAAGGGCTACAGGAAGCAAAAAGTCTTCTCGTTACTGATCTCTTGCGGTCCTCCGGAGAACGTTTTCCGGAGAAAACCGCCGTAATCGAAGGTTCGCGGCGGATCACTTATAGAGATATTTCAACAAAGATTGAGGAACTCGCGGGACGCCTTATTTTATCCGGGATGGTCCCTGGTGATAGAGGACTTGTGCTTCTGGAGAACTCCGCCGAATACATGGTTTCATATTTCGCGATTATGCAGGCAGGCGGCATCGCTGTCCCGATAAGTACCCATGCGACTGGGAGGGGATTGGGGAAGATCCTTGCGGATTGCGCACCATCGGTTGTGATCGGTCGCTCCGGGCGAATTCGGTTTTTCGCACCGATTCTTAAGGACTCATCTTCAGTTCGCACTGTCCTTGAAGTCGAATCCTTGGAATTCAAAAATTCCCGATCGGTATCAACGGTTACTCCTTTCCCGAAAAGCAGTATCGATTCAAAGAGGATGGGGAACGACATTGCGCTGATCCTGTACACTTCCGGGACGTCGGGGCTACCGAAAGGTGTGATGCTTACGCACCGGAACCTCGTCGCGAATGCGGTCTCGATCGTTGAATCCCTGAATCTCACGTCCGAGGATCGTGCGATGGTGGTCCTGCCGTTCCATTACTCCTACGGCAACTCGCTATTAACGACCCACGTTATGGTGGGGGCCAGTTTGGTTCTTGAAAACAGTTTCCTGTTCCCGAACATGGTGCTGGACCGCATCAACAAGGAGCGGGCCACGGGGTTCGCAGGCGTTCCTTCAACCTTCGCTATCCTCCTGTACCGATCCACCCTTCGGAATCATCCTTTGCCATCCCTGCGTTATGTGACACAGGCGGGAGGGGCGATGTCGGTGGAACTCGCCCGGGATCTTCGCAAGGCGGTCTCCGGAACGGATGTTTATATTATGTACGGCCAGACGGAAGCGACCGCCCGGTTGACCTGCCTTGACCCGTCTGATTTCCTGCGAAAGGCAGGGTCTGTCGGCAAGGCTATTCCCGGAGTGCGGATCACACTTCGCAAGGAGGATGGGACCCCCGCTGTTCTAGGTGAAGTCGGCGAGATCGTCGCGGAAGGGGACAACGTCATGGCGGGGTACTGGAACAGCCCTGGGGAGACGGCAGCCGTACTGGAGGGCGGCTGTCTTCGAACCGGAGATCTCGCGTACGCCGACAACGAGGGGATCCTTTACATCGTCGGGCGGCGGTCCGAAATGATTAAGACCGGGGGGCACAGGGTGAGCCCGAACGAGATAGAGGAAGTCATTTCCGCGATTCCCGGGATTCTCGAGGTCGCCGCTCAGGGAGTTCAGGATGAGATAATGGGCGAGGCGATCCGGGTATTCGTCGTTCGCGGCCAGGGAGTGTATGTGTTGGAGAATGACGTGCTGAAACATTGTGCGGAGAATCTGGAGCCTTTCCTTGTACCACGGGATATCGTTTTCCTGAACGAGCTGCCAAGATTACCGAGCGGGAAGATCGATCGTGTGAAGTTAAGGTCCATGGTGATGTAATGGTTTGAAAAATTCCCAGGCCGGGCCAATCCTCTCGTTTACCCCAGTCATGCTGATACTTAAATCCCACAACCTCATTGTGACTTCCACATCGTTGGAGACCAGGGATGACGTGGTCTCTCTGTTCCGGAAGAAATACTTTCCCGAAACGGCATCAACCGCGGGGGAAGACGCTAGGTAGACGAGTGTCTCCGCTCCTTTTTTCGGCGAGATCAGATCTCTTTTCAAGGCGTAGAAGCCGATATGCCGCATCCAGCTTACGATCCCGTTGTTCCTGCCGAGATTGGTCGCGACTCCACCCGGATCTACCGCATTGCACGTTATTTTCGTTCCCCGCAGTCGCCTAGCCAATTCGTAGGTAAACATCAGGTTCGCCAGTTTGGAGGTTCCATAGGCCGATTTTCGATCGTAGTTGTTGGCCAGAAGGTACCGCTCGAAATCGCCGGTGGAACCGCCATGGGCCCCGGAGGAGACCACAATGACCCGGGCTGCTTCCGCTGCCTGAAGTTTTTCGAGCAGCAGCGCGGTTAGAAGGAAGTGCCCCAGGTGGTTCGTGGCGAACGTCAATTCCACGCCGTCCTCGCTCAGCCGGAAATCGTTAAACCTCGCCCCGGCGTTGTTGATCAGGACGTTGATGCGGTCAGTTCGTTTGGCGATATCGACCGCCAATCGGCGCACATCGTTCCGGTTCGAGAGGTCCGCCGCGAGGAAGTGAGTGCTCCCGTGCCCGTGAACACGCTCGATCCGGCGGATCAATTTTCCCGCCGAGGGTTCGTTTCGACCGGTCAGGATCAGGTTGGCCCCCAGTCGGCCCAACTCCAACGCGGCAGCCCGGCCGATCCCGGAAGTAGCCCCGGTGATTACGCAGATCTTCCCCTTCACTTCTCTTCCTTCGTCCCAGTAATTTCCGGGACCGGTTCCAGCAGCAACGGTTTCCAGTGCAGGCGCGCGGTCGTCCTCCGCTTTCTCCGGATGTCTTCGTAAGCCCTTTCGACCTGCTCCCGCGTTAATCCCGCCTCTTTCGCGACCTCACCGTCGCTCTTCCCGTTGTTCATCCCGAACAGGACGATGTCCATCTTCCTGTAGGGGAGTGAAAAGTAGAACTCGTCCTGCCCCTGCTCCAGGCTGTAGGTGTCCGTTGTAGGAGTTGCCGCAACGATCTCGTCCGGGAGTTGCAGGTGTCTCGCCAGTTCATAGACTTGGCTCTTGTAGAGGTGTGCGATCGGCTTCACGTCGGCGGCCCCGTCCCCATTTCGGACGAAGAAACCCTGGTCGTACTCGAGGCGGTTCGGCGTGCCGACGACGGCATAGTTCAGGCGATCGGCGTGGAAGAATTCGATAGTCTTCCGCACCCTCTGTTTGAAGTTCGTGGCGGCGACGATCTGGAGATACTCGTTCAGTGGAAGCCTCGTCTCCTGCCGGTGCCCCTCCGGGGCTTCCACCACGACCCGGAAGAAGTTCAGTTGATTCGTTTCAAGGGCATTCCTGGAGATAACGATCTTGTTCTTCCATCCCTCTTTGTATTCCGGGAAAACCATGCGTATCGCGGAATCGCGCCATTCGTAGCAACCGATTGCCGAGAGGGTGTTGCCGATGTCTTTTACCTCATAACGAATCCCCAAGTGACGGCAGACCGACTCCCCGAGTTCCTGGCTTTTCGGTGAGGAATCCCTCTCCGGGAGCAGAAGCCCGAACACCCGCTCCTTACCCAGGCTGGCTACGGCGAGAGCGGCGCAGGCGGAGCTGTCGATACCCCCGGAAATTGCAACCACGGCGCCTTTTCTGGACAGGGTCGAATACACGGCGTCTCGTAACCTTATCCCCAATTCGATCACTGATTTTTTTGTATCAATTGCAAGCCAGGGATGTAGGGCCACGGTGACTCCGTTCAAATGGTATCGTTCAAACAATATTACGCGGATTTTCCCCGGTTTTCCAAAAAACAGCGATATGCGATTTGGATATGGAAAGGGGGACAAGGTCAAGCATCGGTTGACTCTTTTTCACTTGAAAGGCAAGCTGATTTTGACCGGACACTTCTGTTGCTGATGACAAGTGATAGTGAGGTGCCCAGTTCAGTGGGGATAGGCCATACCCGGGCATATAAAGATTCTTGTGACGATGGCGGTCCTGGGGGCGTTTCTTTCCGCATGCTCCGGATGCTCAGGCGGCGGATCGTCTTCCGCTCCTACCGTCCCGGGGAAGAGTGTGTTTTGGGCGGCCCCGCAATATTTCACGGACAACACCCCGTTGGATCCTTCCAGGGACCTGCAGGGGTACGAGATCTACATCAGGCAGGATTCTTCTTTTGGACCGGACGACAGCCCCGTTGCGACCGTATCGCCCCTGGTTAATAAATACAATTTTGCGAATGTCTCTCCTCCACTATCGAATGGGGTGACCTACCACGTTTCCCTGCGGACGGTTACGGTGGAAGGCGTGATATCCGATTTTTCCCCCGCTGCCCCTTTCTCCCTCCCCTGATATCCTTGGCCTGGCCTATCCATCCATTCCTGTTCTTTTCCTGTTACAGTTGTCCCTGGGGACCGGATTTCTAATACACCCGAGTTGACATCATTTTCTGTAAACGATCCAGGGATGAAAAAGGACATATGTCTCTCTCTCCTTCTATCGAAGCTTCCCCTGGTGAACGCTCTCCTTTGTGCGGGTATTTCTGTCCACGTTCTTTCCCGTGACAGCAGGAACCGGATCAATCGTCATTTCTCGCTCGGTTTTGCGGCCATCTCCATCATGGAATTCGTGAACTACATGTATTTGAGGAACGCAGCGGTTGAATACCCCCTGATCTGGAGAAAGGTTACCCTTGCCGGGGAAATCATCCTTCCGGGGGCGTGGTTGACCTTCAGAAATTTTTACGGGAGGGCGCCTTCCTCTTTCCTGGGAAAAAGGACCCTGCTGAAGCGGTTTACCTTCTTTCCTTCGGATTTCTGGCCGCACTCGTGGTCGAAATCGGATTTCTCCCCGGCTTCCTGTTGCAGAAAGCCGGGTTTCTCTTTTCTGTATTCCTTGTCCTGTCTCTTGTTTTCACCGTGGCCAATTTCGAGTTGACCCTACGGGTTTCGGACCATAGCCAGCGATGGTACTCCAAATATCTTTTCTTTGACGTCGGCTCGATTTCCCTGTTCCTGATTTTCACGCACAGCTTCCGGCTTCTCTATCCCGCGGCCGCGTTCGATTTTTCCCATAGTTTCTCTACGGTCGTGACCATTACATCGCGCAGAAGAAGCTCCCGGAGGTCGATGCGAAGTTCGTCAATGTGAGATCGAGAAAAAAGATAAGGACGTCGGCGTCCACATGCTCCTGGGCATCGTGCGGAATTCGCAGGGCAAGATCGACGAGGCCAACAAACAGTACCGGCGCGCCCTGGAGCTTTCGCCCTAAAACGCGCTGGCGGCGAACAACCTCGCCGCCAACCTGTCGGATTCCGGCGGCAACCTGGACGAGGTGCTGAAATTCCCCCAGATCGCCCGGGAAGCGGCCCCGGAAGACCCGAACGTCGCGGACACCTTGGGGTGGATCTATTACCAGAAGGGATTGATCGACATGTCCTACCCGCTGGTTTCGGACGCCTCTAAGTTATTGGGGAAAAGCGCCGTCGTTCGTTATCACCACGGGATGGTGCTGTCGAAGAAGGGGAAGACGAAGGAGGCGGCGGCGGAATTGAAGGCGGCGCTGGCGCTGGACGCGGGTTTCCCCTGAGCGGAGGACGCGAAAAAGGCGCTGGCCGGTATGTAGGGGGATTACTTGCGGGGGGCGTTCACCACGAGGAACGCGAGGAGCATCGCGCTGATCCGCGTGACGGCGGACAGGTCCTTCGCCCGTGCGTGGTCGTTGGAAGTTCGGTCGGCCACCTGGACGACGATCGCGGGGATGGTCTTCAGGACGATCATCACGTCGAGAAGGAACGTCCGTTTTTTCGCGTAGCCGATGTCCAGCCGCATCATCTCCTTAAAGGTGGTCCGGTTCTTCCCGCTCACCTGCCACAAGCCGGTCAGGCCCGGAACGGCGTCGAAACGCCGCAGCTGCCAGGAGTAGTATTCATAAGCTTCGTAAGGCAGGCAGGGTCGTGGCCCGACGAGGCTCATGTCGCCGAGAAGGACGTTGATCAGCTGCGGGAGTTCGTCGATGCCGGTCGCGCGGAGAAGATTTCCGAAACGGATGATCCGGGGGTCTCTGCCATGGTCGAGCTTGGTCATCTCGTTTTCGTTGTGGATCAGCTCCTGCAAATAGCTCCTGTGGAGGGTCGTATCGGCGTTCACGTGCATCGTACGGAACTTCCATATGTTGAATATCCTGCCAAGGTAGCCGACCCTTATTTGCCGGAACAGGGCTGGGCCGGGCGAGACGATCTTGATGAGCAGGGCGACCAGCAGGAGCAGCGGCGACAGGAGGAGGAGGGCGACCAGCGATCCCACGATGTCGATCGCGCGCTTCCACAGGGGGATCCGGAACAGGTCATGCGACAACAGCTCCTCGATCGGCCTTGCACGGTCCGCGGAGTCCACTTGCGAGAACAGCATCCCGGAATCGCCGGTGTCCCCCGGCGCAGGCGTTTTCCTGAGGGAGCGGGGATCCCGGGACTGGCACTCGTCGTCGCCGACAAGCCACGAGGAGGGATAGGCGTACACCACGCATTCCGGGGGAACTCTGCCGTTGTACGCCTTGCGGACATTGGCGACGAACATCCACGCGCATTCGGGCCGGGTGTGCGGGAGGACCGCCCCAATGCGGCCGTCCGCGAGCCATCCGATGGAATCGGTGGATCTAATATGGTGCGTGAGGATGGGCACGAGGTTCCGGACCGAGTGGGTTTCCCTATTGCCGTTGCCGACCTCGAAGACGACCATTGAGAATTCCTGCCCCGTCCGATCGGCACGGTCGCGCTCCCGGTGAAGGATCGAGGCGAACTCCACGGACGAATGGACGCGATTGAAGATCTTCGCGTTACGAAGCCAGGTTAGAGGGTTTATAGGATCCAGGTATTGTTTCATCGGCTCTTCGGTGGAAATGTATTCGTAAAACTTTTATGCGGTTCACCGGCGAAAATAAGCCGGAAAAGATTAGCAAGAAGAATTAATGCAAAATAAATGCCGAAATAAAACCATCGCGTGGTGCCCGTAACTGCCCGGTTTCATTTAAAATGGAAATCGGTAGGCACCGAATGGATGGACAGGGGTGGTAATGTTTTTCCAATAGTGGAAAATATAAGTTCTTTCTATCCAATCCGGGAGCCCGGGGCCGGCAACCGGATGCACCCGGCGATCGGACGCATCCGGAGCAACGATTCACACGCTTCGATAAAATTACAGATCCCCACGGATGCAGGGGAAGAGGGAGAGATGAATGAGAGTGGAGAAGAGGCTGTTCGTCGCGTTGTTTCTGCTGGC
>Ga0316601_100000830_pt1 | contig 14218 bp, 13 predicted proteins | sample OWC_soil_day5_no_FD_207663 | JGI IMG/M metagenome (GOLD analysis project Ga0316601, IMG submission 207663) | Wetland soil microbial communities from Old Woman Creek delta, Ohio, United States - OWC_soil_day5_noCT | ecosystem: Environmental > Terrestrial > Soil > Wetlands | place: USA: Ohio...
ACCACCGAGATGAAGAAGCCGCCGGCACCGGCCGACGCGGCCCATTTCGCGACCTTGGCATCGATGCGCCGCGTGCCGATCTTGCGCAGTTCGGAAACGACATTCGTGTCCAGCAGTTGCATCAGGCTTCAGCCGAGGTCGGCCGGGCGATGCCGCGTACGGCTGCGCGGCGGCGTGAACTCGATGGCCGCCGTCTGCGGCATGGCCAGCACATCGGCCAGGCTGGCGTGCTGGCCGACCAGCGCCTGGTACTGCTCGGCGGTCAGCAGCACATGTGCCGGGCGGCCGCGGTCGGTGATGAACACCGGACCGGACTCGGCGGCGCGCTTGGCGCGGCCGGCGTCCTGGTTGAATTCGCGGCTGGTCATGGTGGTGACGGGCATGGTCGACTCCGGCAAAGTAGCAACGTTACTACATATGCTAGATGAACAGCTGCACCGACGGCAGCGCCGCGTCGCAGTTGAGCAGGTTCACGCGCTTGAGCGTGAAACGCAGTGTGCCCTCGTCGACGCGGAAGTGATGGAAGGCGGTGCCCACCAGCATCAGCATCTCGTCGCCGCGCGCTTCGCTGTAGTGGAACTGCGTGCGCGTGACGAAGTGGTTGGCGGCCGCGTCCATCGATTCCACGCTGGGGGTCTGCAGCAGGTGGTGGCTGCGGCTGGGCGGCTGCTGCGAGAAGGCGCGCGGGCTCTTCAGCCGCTCGATGCGCAGCTCGCGCAGCAGCTTGTCCTCGTACATGTGCGAGGTATGGTCGATGCCGTCACTCTGGTCGTGCTGCAGCGGCACCCAGTAGTAGGCATCGTCGGTGAACAGCCGGTTCCAGGTGCCGTAGTCGCGCGCGTCGAGCAGGCGCGCCTCGTGCAGCACCAGGTCGATCAACTGGCCAGCGCTCACGTCATGGGGAGTGATCATCGGGGCCTCCCTCACATCGACAGCGTCATGTACTTCGCCCAGGCGCGGTACTGGTTGCGCATGGAGATCTCGCTCAGGCCGTTGACCGTCAGGTCCTTCTGTTCCGCCTCGGCCGGGTCGAAGTTGCGGTGCAGGCTGACCCAGTCGTTGCCGCTGGCGCGCAGGCCTTCCTGGATGCCGCGGTAGGCATGCAGGTCGTCATGGCCGACGACCGAGAAGGGTGAGTTGATCAGCCGCGTGTACATCGCGGTGCGGCGCAGCAGTTCGGGCGGCGCGCCCTTGAGTCTGAAGGTCCAGCTTTCGATCAGCGTCTTGTCCACGGCGATCGGCTTGACGACGCGGATCGCCTGGATCGCGCCCTTGATCGTCAGGTTGGGGAAGTAGACGGTGTTGTGCCGCGTCAGGCCCAGGATGTCGTGCGCGCGCTGCTCACCATAGGCCTTGACCATGGCTTCTTCGTAGGCCGGCACCCCCGAGTACTTGCTATGGATGCTGAATTTCGCCCCCGAAAAGCTGTGCCCGTTGTCGAACACGCGCACGCCCATGTCGTCGAAGAACTGGTAGTCCGACATGAAGGGCGCAAATTGCTCGATGGCCATCGGCTTGGGCGCATCGGCCGGTTTGCCCATCCACATCTTCACGGCGGTGCCGGCCGAGGATTCGTGCGCCACCATCGGGTGCATGGTGTCGTTGAGGTTCTCGACGAACATCTTCCAGTTGCAGTTGTGCAGGTAGCGCAGGCAGCCGCCGGCGATTTCCAGCTCGCCCTCCGGCGAGCGGTCGGCCATGTTGTCGATGCTGGACAGCGAATCGCCGAAATACTCCTCGAAGCCGGGGCCGACGTCGTTGAGCTTGGCGAACAGGAAGCCGCGGTACTCGTGCAGGTGCGGCACCGTTGCCAGGCCCTTGGCGCTTTCGCATTCGCGCCATCGTGTGCCCTCGTAGCCTTCCTTCACCGGGATGTTGAGCAGCGAGCCGTCGGTGCGGAAAGTCCATGCGTGGTAAGGGCAACGGAAGAACTTGCCGGTGTGGCCGCAGGCCTGTGCCACCAGCCGCGAGCCCTTGTGCGCGCAGCGGTTCATCAACGCCTTGACGCTGCCGTCCGCCTGGCGCACGACGATCAGCGGGCGGTTGCCGAGGTCCACCGTCAGGTAGTCGCCCGCCTTGGGGATCTGGCTGCCGTGGCCGACGTAGTTCCAGGTGTTGGCGAAGAAGTGCTCCTGCTCCAGGCGGAAGATCTCCTCGCTGATGTAGAGGTCGCGGTGCACCCGATCAGGCTGCACCAGCGCCTGGATCTGTGACTTCAGGTTGTCGGTGGGGCCTGTGTAGCGGTCCATTCGGGGCTCCTTCTCAAACTCCGGCGGCTGTCAGCGCAGCGCCCAGTGCCTTGCCATGTTCGTCGGCCAGTGCCGCGTCGCGCAGGCGGCGAAGCGCCGCGGCGGCGTCTTCGCGGCCGGCCAGCCGGCGGGCAGCGGCCATCAGCTGCTCGAAGTGGCGCACGCCGCGTTCATGCGTGTCGCTGTAGCCGGTGACCAGGCGCTGGCAGCGGGCAATCTCCAGCGCCAGCGCGGGCTGCCCCGGCAGCGCGGCATGGATCTGCGCCAGCCAGGCCTCGATGCGCGCGTTCTCCACCTGGTAGCGTTGGCTGCCCCGGCGCCAGCGGCGCAGGCCGGCCAGCGCATACAGCATCAGGTAGCCGCGCAGTGAACTCGTCTTGACGACGCGGCCGTGCTGCGTGAAGCGCTCCACCCAGCGCCGCGGCGTGCCCGATGCGGCCAGCCAGCGCCCCAGGCCCGCCGGCAGCGTGTCGCAGATTTCCTGCAGCCGCGGGTGCAGGAACTCGTGGATGTCCAGCAGCTGCGCCTGGCCCACCTTGACCTCACTGCGCACGCGCTGGAAGCGGCCGGCGCGCAGCTTCAGGTCGGCCACACGCACGGTGTCCTCGTAAGCCATCCATAGCGCCAGGTGGCGCGCGGTCTCCACCGTCAAGGCGTCGTCCCCCGCGGCGGCGATGCGCGCCATGCGCTCCAGGTACAGCGCACCATAGGCCGGGTCCTGGTAGTCGATGGTGCGGCGCAGGCCTTCGCCCAGCCAGGGGCGTGCGGCTTCGCTGAACTGGCTGTGCACGCGCTTGAGCAGCGCGTCGACGGCCGGGTGCGCATGGCTTTGCGGTGGCATGGCCGGCGCGGGGCGCTCGGTCGGGCCAGCCGGCGGTGGGGGCTCCAGCGCGAGCCGCAGGCCTTCACCGAAGGCGCGCAGGCTGGCCTCGACACCGACACCGCCGGCACGGATCGTGGCCTCGAAGGCCTCTCGGCCGAAGGGCAGCGTGGCCGATGCGCACAGCGCTCCGAACAGCACCGCGCTGATGACGCTGCCGCTGCGCTCTGCCGCCGCGGCCATGTCGAAGCGGATGAAGCGCTGCGCCGCGTCGACGCAGGCGGCTTCGAGTGCGGCGCTGTCGGCCACGCCGTCGCCCAGCGCCGACTTCTCGGCGATGGCATAGACGCGGTGGGTGGAGGCGATCAGCGTGGTGCGGTCCTTCGTCACCAGGCCGCGCTGCAGCGCGCGGCCGGCTTCCATCAGCTCGGAGGCGATGAGCACGTCCACGTCGCCCTGCGTGGGGATCAGCGCCAGCACCGGCGCGGCGCCGGCGGCTTCGGCTGCGGCGCGCGGGAACAGCTCCAGGTAGTAGATGGTGGCACCGGTGCGCTGCGCCACGCCGGCCACCGAGGTGGTCTGCGCGATGTAGCCGTGCGCCTCACCCAAGGCGACGACCCAGTCGGCAAGCACGCCGCCGCCCTCGCCGCCCATGGCCAGGATGGCGATCTTGATCGGCTGGGCGGAGGTTGGGATCACGGCCATCAGAAGGCGGTGGCGGCCAGCCGCCTGTCGATGCGGCGCTGCAGCGCGCCGATGATCGCGTGCCGCAAAGAGGCGCGCCAGCGGTCCCAGGCATTGGGATTGCTGATCACCTCGGCGCGGTAGAAGGACGGGCACAGCACCGCGGCGTGCGAGACCTCGCCGCACATGCCGCAGCCCACGCAGCTGTCGAGCACGGTGGTCACTGGGGCGCTGCGCAGCGGGTCGGGATTGGGCTTGATGCTCAACGACGGGCAGCCGCTGATGCGGATGCAGGAATGGTCGCCGGTGCAGGTGTCGCTGTCCACGCCGAAGCGCTCGCGCACATGGCGCCGGCCGGCGGCGATGGCCTTCTTCACCAGGGGCTTCTCGCGGCGCTGGCGGTTGAGCATGCATTCGCTCTGCGCGACGATGACCTTCGGGCCGGGCTGCTTGCTCGTCAGCGCGTCGCGGATGGCGGCGCGCATGCCGGCCACGTCGTAGGTGCGGCGAATCGTCTTCACCCATTCGACGCCGACGCCGCGCACCGCCTTCTCGATCGGATGCCAGGTGCTGCGCGTGCGGTTACCGGCGCGCGAGGACAGGATGTCCTGCCCGCCGGTGGCGGCCGTGTAGTTGTTGTCGACGATCAGCGTCAGGTTGTTGCTCTTGTTGAACACCGCATTGGCGATGCCGCTGGTCAGCCCGTTGTGCCAGAAGCCGCCGTCGCCCATGATGCTGATGGCGCGCTTGGACGACGGCGTGTTGAAGGCCGCCGCACCGGCCGCGCCCAGGCCGTAGCCCATCGTGGTGTTGCCGATGTGGAAGGGCGGCAGGATCGAGAACAGGTGGCAGCCGATGTCGGCGCTGACATGGTGCTCGCCCAGCTCGCGCTGCACCAGCTTCAATGCGGCAAACACCGGGCGTTCGGGGCAGCCGGTGCACAGCCCCGGCGGGCGGGCGTGCACGGTCATCGGCTTGAGCGGGATCACCTTCGGCGGTGCTGCGGGCAGCCAGCCTGGCAGGTTCTCGCCGACGAAGGCGCGCAGGCCCTTGTGCAGCACCTCGGGGCTGTATTCGCCGGCCATCGGCAGCGCGCCCTTGCCCACCAGCCGGGTCTGCAGGTCATGCTGGCGCAGCACGCTGGCGATGCCCTGTTCGATGAAGTTGGGTTGGCCTTCTTCCACCAGCAGCACGGCGCGCTTGCCGGTGCAGAAACGCGTGAGCTCGGCGTCGACCAGCGGGTAGGCGACGTTCATCACATACAGCGGCACGCGGCTGCGGCCATAGACATCGGCCAGGCCCAGGCGCTCCATCGCGCGCAGCAGCGAGTTGTACAGGCCGCCCTGCACGATGATGCCGACATCGGCAGCGTCTTCGGCGAAGAACTCGTTGAGGCCGCGCTCTTCGATGAACTTCTGCGCCGCCGGCCAGCGCTGCTCGATCTTCTCGTGCTCGTGCAGGAAGCTGGCCGGCGGCAGCACGATGCGGTCCACATCGCGCCGCGGTGCGGCCAGCGCCTCGTCGATGGAAAAGGCCGGGCGCCGGTTGTCCTTGGCAATGAAGCGGCCGTGCACATGGCAGGCGCGGATGCGCAGCTGCAGCATCACCGGCGTGTGCGTGGCCTCGGACAGCTCGAAGCCTTGCTCCACCGCCTGCACGATGCTGGGCATGTTCGGCCGCGGGTCGAGCAGCCACATCTGCGACTTCATCGCGAACGCGTGGCTGCGCTCCTGCATGATGCTGGAGCCGTCGCCGTAGTCCTCGCCGACGATGACCAGCGCACCGCCGGTGACGCCGCCCGAGGCCAGGTTGGCCAGCGCGTCCGACGCCACGTTGGTGCCCACCGTGGACTTGAAGGTCACCGCGCCGCGCAGCGGGTAGTTGACGCTGGCGGCCAGCGTGGCCGCGGCGGTGGCCTCGCTGGCGCTGGACTCGAAGCGCACGCCCATCTCGGCCAGGATGTCCTGCGCATCGGCCAGCACGTCCATCAGGTGCGAGATCGGTGAGCCCTGGTAACCGGCGACGTAGGCCACGCCCGACTGCAGCAGCGCCTTGGTGACGGCCAGGATGCCTTCGCCGGCGAATTCCTGCCCTGCGCCGAGGCGCAGTTTCTTCACTTCCTCGGCAAATGATCGTTCGGCCATCGATTCCCCGGATGTGCTTGTACCGCGCTGCACACGAGCCTATAGTTGACATCTGAACATATGCAAATGCATTTGTAAAGCCCACGATTCCAGGGCGGGCAGCCAGAAGGGTGGCACATGGGCAAGGACGCGCCGGGCACTTTCATCGACGGTTACCTGGCCTATCTGCTGGCGCGCGCCAGCCACCTGATCTCCGCCGAGTTCCATGTGGTCGTCCGGCGCGCGCGGCTGCCGGTGCAGCAGTGGCGCGTGCTGGCCACGTTGGCCGACGGCCAGGGCCTAAGCATCGGCGAGGTGGCCGAGATCGTGCTGATCCCGCAATCGACGCTGACGCGCGTGGCCGAGCGCATGGTGCGCGCCGGGCTGCTGCTGCGTGCCGCCGACGAGGCCGACCGCCGCATCACGCGCGTGCGCCTCAGTGCCAAGGGCCTGAAGCTGGCCGGGCCGCTGGTGGAGCAGGCCCGAGCCCACGAGGCCGCGGTGGTGCAGGCGCTCGGCGCTGCCGACGCCCGCACGCTCAAGCGCATCCTGGGCCGGCTGATCGAGCAGCACGCGCGGCCGCGGCTGGATTCTCGATAGCTCAGCCCACCTGGTGCAGCGGCTCGATCAGGGCCTCGCCTTCGCTGCTGCTGCGGTTGACGCTGCGCGACACCGGCCAGGCCTGCAGACGCGCCGGGTCGGTGGGTACCAGCAGCGGTGCCAGCGCGGCCACATCCTGCTGCTCGCGGTTGAGCCAGGCGTCCCATTGCTCGCGCGGCACGATCAGCGGCATGCGGTCGTGGATCGGCACCATCAGTGCGTTGGCTGCGGTGGTGATGATGCAGCAGGTCAGCAGCCAGTCGGCATCGACCGCCGCACCGGCGGGGCGCCAGGCCTCGAAAAGACCGGCAAAGGCGAACAGCGGCTCGCGGCCGTCGGCATTGCTCGGGCTGATGTACCAGGGTTGCTTGCCACTGGGCGTGGCCTGCCATTCATAGAAGCCGCTGGCCGGCAGCAGGCAGCGGCGGCGCCGGAGGGCCTGGCGGAACGAGGGCTTGCCGGCCAGGCCTTCGAGCCGCGCATTGTTCAGCTTGGCGGCCAGCTTCTCGTCGCTGGCCCAGTGAGGCAGCAGGCCCCAGCGCATCAGGGCGGCGATCCGGTCGCCCTCCTTGGTGTCGTGCACCACCGGCACCATTGACATCGGCGCGACGTTCCAGCGCTTCGGGAAGGGCGTGACCCGCACCACGCTGAAGCCGGAGATCAGCGTGTTCGGGTCGTAGGCCACCACGTAGCGTCCGCACATGGCTGCATGTTGACACGGCGGCGGGATCCCCCGAAGGAGGGACCCCGAAAGCGCGCCCCCGTCGACCCGCCGTCCGGGCGATGGAAGCGCAAGCCGCCTGGCGAGAGGATGGCGCCATGCCAACCCGACGTGAGGAGCGCAACATGAACCTCAGCCAAGTCCTTCTGTGGTGGCGCGCCGCCCCGGCGCGCAGAGCGCCCCGGCCGGCCACGCCCGACTGGGTCAACGCCGGCAGCGAGCCGAACCCCGAGCAGCTCGACGACGTGCTCATGGGCTGCGGCTGGTTCGATTCGAGCCACGAACTGAACACCGGCTTGCAGGTGACCGAGCACCTGACGCCGGAGCGCGTGGTCAACGAGGTGCCGCTGGGCTGGTGGCTCGACTGGCAGGCGCATGGCCCGTCAGAGGCTGGAGCCCAGGGTCGACACAGCGGCTAAGCTCGCGCCCAAGCGGCGGGGTGCGCCGCAACGGGAGCAGCAGCATGAAGGCCATCTGGAACGGCGTGGTCGTGGCCGAGAGCGACGACACGGTGGTGGTGGAAGGAAACCACTATTTCCCCGAAAGCAGCCTGAAGCGCGAGTACACCAGCTTCAGCAACCACCGCAGCCATTGCCACTGGAAGGGTGAGGCGCACTACTACAGCCTGTTCGTCAACGGCGAGATGAACCCGGATGCCGTCTGGTACTACCCCGCGCCGAGCGAGGCTGCGGCGCAGATCAAGGGCCGGGTGGCCTTCTGGAAGGGCGTGAAGGTCGAGTGAGGCCTGGCGTCAGGCCAGTCGCCCGGCGCGAAAGTCCTCCACCGCCTGGAAGATTTCTTCGTTGCTGTTCATCACGAAGGGCCCGTACTGCGCGATCGGCTCGTTCAGCGGCTGCCCGGCGATCAGGATGGCGCGGGCGCCTTCCGCGCCGCCTTGCAGGCGTACGCCATCGCTGCCCGGCGTGTTGGCGAGGATCGCCATGCGCTGGCGCGGCACCGCCTGTCCGGCCACCACGATTTCGCCCCGATAGACGTAGACGAAGGCGTTGTGCGCGGCCGGCAGCGGCTGCTCGAACACGGTGCCAGCGGGCAGCGTCAGGTCCAGGTACAACGGCTGGGTCGCTTCGCGCTGCATGGCACCGTCTGTACCGTGGCTGGCACCGGCGATGACGCGCACCGCGACGCCCTCGGGCGTCTTGACCTCCGGAATTTCGCTGGCCGGGATGTCGCGGTACCAGGGTGGACACATCTTGTCCCGGGCCGGCAGGTTGAGCCACAGCTGGAAGCCTTCCATGCGGCCGGCTTCCTGTTCGGGCATTTCGCTGTGGATGACGCCGCGGCCGGCCGTCATCCACTGCACGCCGCCGCCGGACAGCAGGCCTTGATTGCCGGCCGAATCGCGGTGGCGCATGCGGCCGTCGAGCATGTAGGTCACAGTCTCGAAGCCGCGGTGCGGATGGTCGGGAAAGCCGCCGATGTAGTCGCCCGGGTTGTCGGTGCCGAAGGCGTCGAGCATCAGGAACGGGTCGAGCCGGCGTTGCAGATCCTGCGTCAGCACGCGGGTGAGCTTGACGCCGTCGCCGTCGCTGGTGGCCTGGCCGATGATCAGGCGCTCGATGGCGCGCGGCCGCGCCAGGGTGGGGGTGGCAGTGGAGATGTTCATGCCTGCATGCTGACATGGCGGCGTGCCTGCTGCATCCAGCCACGCTGAACGCCACGTTGCACCCGGCTGAACTGCGGCTACGCTTGCCTGCATGGCCATCGAACTTTCCAGCGCCCACCGCCGCCGCCTGCGCCAGATCTGGCGCTCGGCCGGCTGGCCCTGCCAGGACATGCTGGAGGTGGAACTGCTGGACCACGGGCTGTTGCAGCGGCTGCGTGACGGCGATGGCCGCGAGACGCTGCGCGTCACCGACGCCGGCATCGCGCTGCTGGCACAGACGCTGCGCGGCAACCGTGCCGCACGCGACGCGCACGAGGCGCTGGTCGGCCGCGTTGCGCTACAGATGCAGCGTGCCGGGCGCATCGTCTGGCGCGGCCTGAGTCTGCGGGCACGCGTCGGCGAGGGCGAGGGCGCGGGCTGGGCGATGGCCATGCCCGACGTCTACTCGATCCGCCACACCACGGTGGAGGCCTACCTTGAGCCGGTGGTGCACGAGATCAAGGTGACGCGCGCCAACCTGCTGTCGGACCTGCGCCACGAGGCCAAGCGTGCCGCCTACCTGGCGTTGAGCACCGAGTGCTGGTACGTCATCCGCCAGGGTATCGCGCAGCCGCAGGAGGTTCCGTCGGACTGTGGGGTGATGCTGGCGGGCGATTCTGGGCTGGACGTGGCGCGCCCGGCCCCGAAGCGGCCGATGCAGATGAGTTTTGGCTTGTGGATGGCGCTGGCCCGGGCCACGCCCGTGGACAATGAGCAGGACCAAGACGCGCAAGCCTGGCTCGGCGGCACCGACCCGGATCCCGTCGGCCCCTTCACCTCTTGACATGCCCACACCGCCGCAGGGCTATCGGCCCGACGCCGCCTCCGACTTGAGCCACCGTGCGGCGCGAGAGCGCAAGGCGCTGTGGGTGGCCCTTGCGCTGATACTGGTGTGGGGTAGCAACTTCAGCGTGCAGAAGATGGTGTTCTCGGCTGTGTCGCCGGGCGGCTTCCTGATGGCGCGCTACCTGGCGATGCCCGTGGCCGCAGCGCTGCTGCTGTGCTGGCGCTTCGGTCTGCACTGGCCGCATGTGCCCAGGGCCGACCGGCTGGCGCTGCTGAAGCTGGGTATTGCCGGGCACCTGCTGCATGTCGGCTTGGTGACCTACGGCATCCACTGGTCGACGGCCTTTTCCAGTTCGCTGATCCTGGGCTGCGGTCCGCTATTCACGCTGCTGATCCTGCGCGCCACCGGCGTCGAGACGCTGACGCGCGGCCAGGTGGCGGGCGTGGCGGTGGCGTTGTGCGGGGTGCTGCTGTTCCTGTCGGAAAAGCTGCTGGGCGGGCAATGGTCGGCCTCGGCGGGCGACGGGGTGCTGCTGGTGGCGGCATCGTTCTTCTCGTATTACACGGTGGCCGCCAAGCCGTTGATCGAGAAACACGGCGGTGTGGTGGTCATGACCTATGCGGTGCTGCTGGGCAGCGCGCCGGTGGTGCTGCTCAGCCTGCCCGCAGGCCTGCAGGTGGATTGGGCGCAGCTCAGCCTGGCGGTCTGGGCCGGCATGTTCTATGCCGTGCTGATCTCGGCCTTCCTCGGCTGGCTGGTGTGGGGCTGGGTCAATGCGGTACGCGGCGTGGCGCGCAGCGCCCCGCTGATGTACTTGATGCCGCCGGTGGCCGGCCTGGTGGCCTGGGCCGTGACCGGAGAAAGCTACACCGGCATCAAGCTGGCGGGTGCGGCGCTGGCGCTGGCCGGCGTGGCGCTGGCGCAGTTCGCGGGCTCGCGCAGCGACCCGGTGCGCGAGGGGGTGGCGCCAGTGGATTGAGGTCGCCCGCCGTCTTCGCAGAGCCGGTTTATTGGCAAACCGAATGATCACCTGGCAACATTTGCCGCTTAGCATCGCTGCTGCATCGCGGCATGCGCAGCAGGCGGCAATGTTGCGCCGCTTGAATGGCGCGGGCTGCAAGGCGGCGCGCTCGAACCGGACCTTCGGATTTGCACATGACGAAATGCGAACCGATTCACCACGGACCGAATGACTGAACTCCGCGCCCTGCTACTGACCGACGTCGTGGACAGCACCAAGCTGTCCGAGGCGATCGGGGACCGAGCCATGGCTGAGGTCTGGGCGGCGCACGACCGTGCAGCGCGGGATCTGTTGCCGCAGTGGCGCGGGCGCGAGATCGACAAGACCGACGGCATGCTGCTGATGTTCGACACTGCGGCCGACGCGGTGAGCTATGCGTTGCACTATCACGGCGCCCTGGCGAGCATGCCGATGCCTCTGAAGGCGCGCGCCGGGTTGCACGTGGGTCCGGTGATCTTGCGCGAGAACAACGCCGAGGACGTTGCACGCGGCGCCAAGCCGCTGGAAGTGGATGGTTTGGCCAAGCCCACTGCGGCGCGGGTGATGTCGTTGGCGCGTGGCGGGCAGACGCTGCTCACGCCCGAAGCTCGCGATGCACTGGGCGACATCGGCCTGGCGACACTGTCGCATGGTCACTGGATGATCAAGGGCGTCTCGACGCCGGTGGAGTTGTTCGAAGTCGGCGCTGACCCGTCGCTTTTTGCCGCCCCGCCGGACAGCGACAAGGTCTATCGGGTGGTGGAAAGTGGCGGGCGATGGCTGCCCGTGAAGGAGATCCCGAACAATCTGCCGCAGCAGGGCACCTCGTTCATCGGGCGCGAGCGCGAGATCGACGAAGTCAAGGCCATGCTCGGTGCGACCCGACTGGTCACGCTGCTGGGCATGGGGGGCCTGGGCAAGACTCGGCTGTCACTGCAGGTGGCGGCCGAACAGATGGCGCTGTTCCCAGACGGCGTGTGGTTCCTGGACCTGTCGCCGCTGCGCGACGCGGCACTGGTGGTCAGCGAGACGGCCCGTGTGCTCGACGTGCCCGAAGAGCCCGGCCGGCCGCTGCTGCAGGCGCTGTGCTCGCACTTGAAGAGCAAGCGCGTGCTGCTGATCCTGGACAACTGCGAACACCTGATCAAGCCGGCGGCAGACATGGCGCACGCGATCGTCAAGGCGGCGCCGGACGTGCGCATGATCGCCTCCAGCCGCGAGGCGCTGCATGTTCCAGGCGAGAAGGCCTACCCGATCCTGCCGCTGCAGGTGCCCGACCGCAAGGCCAGTCTGCAGGAACTGCAGCGTTCGGCGGCCGTGCAACTCTTCGTGCAGCGCGCGCAGGCGCACAAGCCGGCCTTCGAACTCAACGAGCGGGAGGCCCCGGCAGTGGCCGAACTCGTGGCCAGGCTCGAAGGCATCCCGCTGGCGCTCGAACTGGCCGCGGCGCGTGTGCGCTCGCTCAGTGTGGCGGATATCAACACACGGCTGAAGGACCGCTACAAGATCCTCACCGGGGGCAGCCGAGTGCTGCAAGAGCGCCAGCAGACCTTGCGCGCGTTGGTGGATTGGAGCTACGAGCTGCTGAACGAAAACGAACAAAGGGTACTGCGGCGGCTGGCGGTGTTCGTGGGCGGCTTTGACTTGGAAGCGGCGGAACGGGTGTGCGGTGTCGAGCCTATCGAAGACTTCGAGGTACTGGACCTGCTGGGCTCGCTAGTGGAGAAGTCGCTGGCCAACCTGGAAGAGCGCGACAACGGGTCGCGCTACCGCATGCTGGAGACGATCCGCGACTATGCAAGCGAGAAGCTGCGGCAGGACGCAGACGATGCCACGGCTGCAGCGGTGCACCATTGCGAGTACTTCTTCCAGTTGGCCAAGGATGCGAACCGAGGGCTCGATGGTGCCGAGCAGGGCACATGGATCCACCGCGTCGAGTCCGAGCTGGACAACATCCGCAGTGCAGTGTGGCTGTCGATGAGCGGGTGCGTGGACCCCTTCATTGCAGTGAAGTTCTGCGTTGCCATGATGGGCTTCTGGATCCTTCGGGGCTATGCGTCCGAGGGCCGCGAGGTCGTCAAGTCGGCGTTGGCGCTTCCGGCCATTGGTGTGTCCGATCTCGCGCAGGCGTGGGCGCTTTACGTCGGAGCGGCCCTGGCCGAAGCGCAAAGCGACCATACGGCTGCGCGCACGATGCTGGAATCCTGCCTGGAACTGCGCCGCGGATTGGGCAGTCAAGTCGACGTTGCAGCAACACTGTCCACGCTTTCAACGGCGCGGCTGCGTGCCGGTGACGCCGCGGCGGCCCGCGTGGGCGAGCACGAGGCGCTCGAGATCTTTCGCCGTCTGGGCGACCGCGTCGGTGAAGCGATTGGGCTGCTTCACCTGGGCCAGATTTCGTTCTATGTCGGGGAAGACAAACAGGCCACCAGCCTGCTGAAGGAAGCTCTGGACCTGGCCCGAGACATCGAACACCGCGAACTCGAGGGAGAGTGCCTGCTGATGTTGGGTAAGTGTGCGTTCGAGGCCCAGGATCTTGCCGGTGCGGCACAGCGCTTGGCGTTGTCGCTCGAGACGTGCTCGCAGGCGGCCGACAAGCGCGGCGAAGCCAACGCTCGGTGGTGGCTGGGCAAGCTCGAATTGGAAATGGGAGGCCTCGCGACCGCGCGTCGCTACCTTGGGGAGGCGCTAGTGCAGTTTCGGGCCTTCGAGATGTGGGACGAATTGCTTGGCTGCCTGGAGGATCATGCACTGTTGATGCAACGCGAAGGTGCGACGGCGCTGGCGGTGCAAGTCTCTGCCGTCACCTCCAAAATGCGGCAACGCCTGAAACTGACGCGCGCGCCGCGTGGGGAGAAGCGCTGGCAGTCGCATCTTGACGATCTTCGCGACGCATTGCCTGACGACAACTTCGCGGCGGCTTGGAGTGCGGGCCTGGACCAGCGCGAAGTCGACAATGCGGTTCGGCTCAGTCTAGAGCTGCCGGCAACTGCATAGTCGCGTCTGTGGTCGATGGGGTCGGTCTTGGTCCTGCGATACAGTTATCGCATGTACACCCCTCGAACGGGGGGAGGGGCGGGAACAGGGCTTTCATTTGCGTGATCTGGGCCCTAGACTCAAGACGTCAATATTGCGATTACGCACTTCCGTCGGTGCGTAGACAGGTTGCGTTTCGTATGCATGCTGGGGCGTGCGTCGTCGGGGAGCAAGAAGATGGCAAAGCTTGGTGTGAACGTGAGGGCGCTGATCTTGGCGTTGATCGGCGCTGGTGTATTCGGCATTTCGACCTCATCCGTAGCGGCGGTATATAAGGGAAAGTGGGATCCGCCGTTCGGCTCGCCACTGCTTGATCTAGGATGGAGTGGGGAAGCGGAATTTGAGATCAAATCCGCATGTTTGGATTCCGTGTTGGGTGATGGTTGGGTTAGTAACAGTGGCTCATGTGCGGGGTTGGTTACTATCAACAGCGCGACGGTCACGTTATACGATCTTGTTGGTGAGCAAAATGGTCCTGCCGACGATGTGACGCTTTCTTATGGCGCCAGCCAGAGTCCCGTAACTTTGCGGATGT
>Ga0316601_100000834_pt1 | contig 14171 bp, 9 predicted proteins | sample OWC_soil_day5_no_FD_207663 | JGI IMG/M metagenome (GOLD analysis project Ga0316601, IMG submission 207663) | Wetland soil microbial communities from Old Woman Creek delta, Ohio, United States - OWC_soil_day5_noCT | ecosystem: Environmental > Terrestrial > Soil > Wetlands | place: USA: Ohio...
AAGCCATGAACCATTCAAAGCATCATACCGGAAGGCGTTCAATGGACTCTGTCTTGCGGTTATCCAGTCAAGCAAGACTGCCGGACAGATTACGGTGACGGCGAGTTCTGCAGGTCTGAAGGGAGCAACAACTGTCATCACTGCGCGATAGGCCTGCGGATGGTGCGGGGGGAGATGAGATGAGATGAGATGAGATGAGATGAGATGAGATGAGATGAGATGAGATGAGATGAGATGAGATGAGATGAGATGAGATGAGATGAGATGAGATGAGATGAGATACCCCATGCCTACTGCAAGGAGAGATGAACGATGAGGGATTTCTGCGCATGTGTTGTTGTGGTTCTTTGTACCGCTCTGGTGGTGCCGGCGTACAGCCAGGACAGCGTGAATTGCTTTCTGACGGACTTCAACTCTAAACATGTCACCGTGCCTCCGTATGAAGATGTGCCAGCAGTTGCAGCGTCCTGGTCAGTGCAGGTTGTTGTGAACCCGACCGACACGGTCGGAAGAGTGTCGAAATACATCTTCGGCAATGCGGTGGCGGTTTGGGTGGGCACGAACCAGAACAATCCGACTCTGGTAGGGCATCTGAAGAAACTGTCGCCAACGCTCATTCGTTTTCCGGGGGGAAGCTGGTCAGATATCTACTTCTGGAATGGGAATCCCGGTGATCTCCCCACCACGATTCCCGATGGTGCAAACAATGGCCAGCCGATCGCGCTTTCACCTCAGATGGGCCCGTATCAAAGTCTCACGCCGGACGGTTACTATGCCATGCGCCAGGAACTTGGCACACAGGGGCTCATCACAGTGAACTATGGATATGCCCGTTACGGTTTGGGTGATAATCCGGTGGCAAGGGCAGCCCATCTTGCGGCAGACTGGGTGCGGTACGACAACGGACGCACCAGGTTCTGGGAAATCGGCAATGAGAACGGTGGACCCTGGGAAGCGGGGTGGCAGATTGACACGACCACAAACAAGGATAGCCAGCCGAAGATCATCACCGGTGAGCTCTACGGAAGACATTTCAGGGTCTTTGCCGATTCCATGAGAGCCGCCGCCGCGCAAATCGGTGCAACCATTTTCATCGGGGGGCAGGTCCTGCACTACGACGGCACGTCGAGCTGGAACGTCGCAGACCGTCAATGGAACGAAGGATTCTTCAGGGAAGCGGGTGGTGCGGCTGATTTCTATGTCATGCACAACTACTTCAGTGCAAACAATTCCACAAACCCGCAGACCATCCTGACCTGGGCTTCGGACGAGCTGAAGAGGAATGGCGATTTCATCCGCCAGGACATTGCAGCGAAGCAGGCAGCATCAAGGCCTATCGCCCTGACAGAGTACAATATGGGTTCTTCCAATGCCACCGCAGAAGGGTCGTTCATCAAGGGCATGCACGCAGTGGTGCAGTTCTGCGAGCTGGCCAGACAGAAATTCGGATTGTCAGCTCGCTGGCTCGTGGCAAACTGGCAGGCGGATGGCATGTTCTACAATGGAAGCACATCCGGCATCCCCGCATGGAACCCCCGTCCTGAGTTCTATTATGCCCATTTTGCACAGCGGTTCATGGGTGACCACATGGTCACGGCGACCGTTCCCGGCAGCCAGGTTATATCGGCGTGTGCGTCGACCTTTGCATCGGGCCATCTGGCGGTGATTGTCGTGAACAAGGGAGTGGGTACGTATGTGATGAGCCTTGTTCCGAACACCTACGCTTTCGGAGACCGGTACTACGTCTATTCACTCAAGGGCGGTACGGACAACGGGAGTTTCTCTCAGGAGGTGTATGTCAATGACGATGGGCCGAGCGCACCCTCGTGGGGACCACCCATCGAGAGTCTGGACTCCCTGAAGGCATATGCCTATCCGACCGATGGAACACAGATCAAGGTGCCGCTTCCTGCGCGGTCAGTGCAGTTCATCCTGCTTGAGCCCGGCAGCCACATCATTACCAGCGCGGAAGATGTACCGTCCGGGTCAGTGGAGCAATTTGAGCTGATGCAGAACTTCCCCAACCCGTTCAACCCGCACACCACAATCCAGTACTCGCTTCGGGAAGCCAGCACCGTATCACTGCGGGTGTACGACGTCATGGGAAGGGAAGTCGCGAGTCTTCTCAATGACGAGAGACGGCCAGCAGGGCGCCACGAAGTTGACTTTGAGGCGGAGAACCTCCCGAGCGGCGCCTATTTCTATACGCTAAGGACAGAGCGCTCGAAAGCGACAAGAGTAATGATGCTTGTGAAGTAGCTGGTGACTTCGCAGAACCAGGGACGGGCTCAAGAAAGGGCACAGTGCGCGTTCCAACGATGAACAACATCATAGACCGTTCAAGGATTTTGTTGGAACGGCACGAGTAATCAACGGGTAATCCGGGAGAGTCGACTACAAAAAGACGTCCGTGGCGGGAGAACCACGGACGTCTTTGATTTCTGATGCCTATGCTGTTGTCAACCCCTTACTTCGTCAGCATCATCTTCTTGGTGATCGAACCCTGCGCGGAGTGCAGGCGATAGAAATACATGCCGCTGGAAAATCCACTGGCCTGGAACGTCGCAGTGTGGACTCCTGCAGTCTGCACGCCGTCCGCCAGTACCGCAATCTCCTGTCCGAGCAGGTTGTACACAGAAAGGCGAACCTGTTTGGTCTGGTCCAGCGAATACGAGATTGTTGTGCTGGGGTTGAAGGGATTCGGATAGTTCTGGTCAAGGCCAAACTCCGCCGGAATGTTCTCGGTTGACGGAACACTTGTGGCCGTCGAGAGTCCGGCGTAGGATGTGGCCATGCGGATTTCATCGAAGATCAGGCGTCCATTGATGCCATCCCCTCCGAATTCCAATGCCATGTTGTCAATGCCCGCCGCAGGGACAGTACTGTTTCTCTTCACGATCGCAGTGCTCGTGTCGGGTTGCGTGGCGGGATTCGGATCGACCCACATATATGTTCTGCAGGCATCCGTGCCTGTGCCGGACATGCTGATACTCATGACAAGCCACTTTGGTCCAGCGGTGATCGGCACCGTGGAGACGTCGTCACCTGAGGCACCCGGCCATCCGCTGCCGCAGGTCCAGACTGGTGTTGTGGCTCCGCCGCCCTTGCCGAGCGCGAGGATTTCTGTCGTGCTGCTGTACAGCTTCACCATGAAATAGGTGTTCCCTACCGGGATGGAGTCTTTGACATCAATCATATAGCTGAGCCAGTATTTCTTCCCGGCTGTATTCGGCCACGCCGCCGCCAGCGGGCGCTTGTAGCGGTTGTGGTCCGACCATGCATTGCTCTTCAGCACCTGGAGATGAGTCGTGTCATACGGAAGGGTCCAGCTGAGATCGGCGTAACTGAAGCGAGTCCCCGAGAACGCCACGAGGCCATCAACGCCATTATCACCTGGGTCGGTTGCCCACGGTCCTCCATAACCATCCGTCGCCGTTCCCACACCGTTCAGTGTCGTCAGCTTGTAGGTGAACGACTCCCGTGCTATTGAGCCTACTGGTGTAGCAGCGGAAAGATCGGCGAAGGAATTTGCGAGGGTGATCTCATCGAACACTATCCGGACATTCGGGCCGTCGCCTCCAAACTCCAGTGCGATGTTGTCGATGCCTGCAGCCGGAACCGTGCTGTTCCTCTTGACAATTGCAGTGCTCGTGTCGGGTTCCGTGGCGGGATTCGGATCAACCCACATGTATGTTCTGCAGGCATCCGTGCCGTTGCCGGACATGGTGATACTCATGACGAGCCACTTCGGTCCTGCAGTGAGTGCCACCGTGGAGACATCATCACCTGATGCACCAGGCCATCCGCTGCCACAGGTCCAGACAGGTGTTGTAGCTCCACCGCCCTTACCGAGCGCGAGGATTTCTGTCGCGCTGCTGTACAGCTTCACCATGAAGTAGGTATTGGCAACCGGCAGGGGCTCTTTGAGATCTATCAGATAGGCGAGCCAGTATTTCTTTCCGGCTGAGTTCGGCCACGCCGCGGCCAGCGGGCGCTTGTAGCGGTTGTGGTCCGACCAGGCAATGCTCTTCGTCCACTGGACATGGAAGGTATCGTGGGGAACCGTCCAGCTGAGGTCGCCGTAGCTGAAGCGGGAGTTTGCGATGGTCACGAGCCCTTCGATCCCATTGTCTTCGTTCTTCACCCACGGGCCGCCAAAACCACTGGTTGCTGTGCCCAGACCCGCCAGCGTCGTATGAGGATAGCTGAATGCCTCCCGGACGGGTGTCTGCGACAGGGCAAGCGAAGTCATCAGCAGGAGAAGCAATGCAATAGTGCAAACTGTTTTCATGCGCATAGAATTGCTCCTTTGTGAATGGTGAGACTGCTGTGAATGTGAGCTGCAAAAGCGAACAGTCAATATTCCGTTTTACCGCTAACTGTATCGCTAACTATCGAGGATGAACGAAAGAAATTCGTTGACTTGGGAATCAATTGCTCGAGAGTTTTCCCAGGGATCCTGCTGACCGAAAATGAGGTGTGGGGATCGAATTCATGTGAATCTTGGATAAATCTATTAGAAAGTCAAGTCTTTTTTCTGGAATTGGCCACATTTAGCCACATTCGGTGATCGCCGCCCGGTCTGCACCAGTTGCGTCGTACGAGGGTCGATGTGAAGGGCGGGCGGAGCGGCAGGTGAGCCGTGAGGGCTACACTCCGTTGAACCGCCGCTTAAACCTCTTGTCTCGAGGTGCTGTCTAATTACGAAGCTTCCTAACAAATCACCAAGGAGGTACAGATGATGAAAGGTAGTGCAATCCTCTGTCTGGCATTCTTTGTAGGGCTCACAGCTTTTGCTCAGCCTCAACGAATGACCCCCCAGGAACGAACCGATCAGCTGGCGAAAGAGCTGTCGCTGACAGAAGAACAGAAAGCCAAGGTCCTCGAACATTTCACGCAAGAACAGCAAGTCTTCCAGAAGCTGCGCGAGGAAAGTCAGGGCGACCGCGAAGCGATGCGGGCGGCTATGGGCAAACGGCGTGAAGAGTCGAACATGAAGATGAAAGCGATTCTTACAGAAGAGCAGTATGCAAAGTACGAAACACTGAGAGGCGGCATGCGCCCTGGCGGAAGGGGACAGCAGCCTCCTCCGGGACGGGGTGATAAACCCGGTCCGGGGAAAGGCGACTAACTCGCTGCGTAAACGAAAGAACCCCTTGAATCCCAAGGGGTTTTTTGTGCCTCTTTGTTCTCCCGGGATTGCAGTTCCGTGTGAGCACCTTCAAGGGATTTAACCATACCATGCTTCGTGTCGTATCATCACTAAACAGTATCACCCCCGGCTGAAGGATGCGCTCATCCAAACAGTATGATGCTTCAGCAACACCTCATCTGCCCGGTCTCATCGACCGGTCGCTCCGGCATGAGAGAAGTGCATTCCGCCAGCTCGTGGAGGAACACCAGCACTATGTCTTCGCTCTTGCCTTCAGGGTAGTGCGGGATGAGGAGGACGCCCGGGACGTGACCCAGGAGACATTCATCCGTGTGTGGAAGCACCTTCACACATACGACATGCGGACGAAATTCACGACATGGCTCTACACCATCACCATGAATCTGGCGTATGATCAGCTCAAGGGAAACAGGCGCAAGCGGCACCGGCTTTCCGTCATTGAGTCAAGTGACCTTGATAATGTCGCGGCGCCGATGGAAGAGGAGGCGGGCATCGTGAACCGCGATCTCGCTGAGAAGATTGCAGAACTGGCCGGAGGACTTCCGCCAAAACAACAGAAGGTGTTCATTCTGCGAGATCTGCAGGATCTGAGTGTGGACGAGGTAGCCCGCGTGCTTTCCATGTCGGTGAACTCGGTGAAGACGAATCTCTGCTATGCGCGCCGGTCAATACGGGAAAAGATGCAGCAGATGGATGGTACGAGGAGGAGGTCTCCATGAAGTGCCGCGAGGTGCAACACCAACTCTATCTCTACCGGCCTGGCGAATTGACAACTGAACATCAGAAGGCGGTTGAACGCCATCTCGCCGTTTGTCCCGACTGCGCAGCCATGCGGGACTCCATGCTGGAGCTGGAGAAGCGAATTTCGGAGATCCGCGGGATGGAACCGAGGACTAAAGACCCAGCCGGCCTTACCGACACGGTCATGCGCGCGGCGCTCGATGCCGATGGTCCGGCGATGCGGTCTGCGGGAGTACTGTTTGACTGGTCGGTCTCGCCGGCTTTTCGCGTCGCAGCCTGCCTGATTCTCTTCCTTCTCAGCGGACTGTTTTTCGCGCAGACTGCTGTTGACGCAAGGAAGGTGACGGCGCTGGAGTACCGGCTTAAATCGGAACGTGTGTCCGCAGGAGATCGCTGGCCAGCAGCCGCCCGGAAGGCCGGGCTGTCTCCCCCAGTCTTGAGCCTGCTCACATTGCCTGCCCATGTGCGGAACAACGCTGCGGGCTATCTGAGCGGAATCACGAACGAACCGGACCTGGCTGCAGTGCTGGGGATGCTGTTCGAACGACAGCGCAATGAAGGGGATGCACTGTTTGAGTATCTGGCAACGCGCTATCCACGCCTCGCCACTGTCCGGATCGATGACGGCGTCGATGCTCGTGAACAGGAGATTCTCTCCTCAGACGGAGAGGCGTGTATAAAAGAGATTTCACAGTTGATGCACAAGACAGGAGTTCGTCATGACCGACCGTAGATCGTATGTCCTTGCCATGCTGGTGTCCGTGTTGTCACTGTGGACCACCGGCTGTCTGGAGCATCAGGTGAAGACCACCATCAATGCCGACGGAAGCTGCGAACGCACGATCACGCTGAATGCAGACGCAAAAAAAGTTCCCGAGACGTCGTTTCCGCTTCCGACCGGTGCGGGCTGGGACACAAGCTGGGCTCAGGCAGGCGATGCACGGTACGCGGTATCCTTCTCAAAGAAGTTCAAGGATTTTGAAGGCCTGACGGGAGAATACACCCAACCCATTGACTCCATGAAAATCCACCTTGCGCTTTCAGTGAAGAAGTCCTTCAGGTGGTTCTACACATACTATGACTATGCGGAGACCTATGGACGCTTCACGGATTACACGCTCGTTGATCCGCAGACGGTCCTCACCGAAGAAGAGATCCGCATGCTGACGTACGGAGATACAAGCAAGACCCTGAAGAACAGGAAAGACGAATGGGTAGCACGGAATCTCTTTGAAGCACTTCACCGCCGGTTCGCCCGCGGAGCCGAAGTTCTGCAGGACTCTCTCCTGACGCCTGCCAATGTGGCGGCGCACAAAGAAGAACTGTTCCGGACGCTTGTAGGGTATGCCGGTCCGGGGCTTGAGATGAAGGATCCGGAAGACCTTCTGAGAGATTTGTCCTCATATCGTGGCACCCGGGCAGAGATGTTCTCTGAAAGCGGTGTCACCGACGAGGGACTGAACGCCTTTGCCGAAATAGCGGCCAGGATACTCAAGAGTGACGCAACCTGGAAGCTTAAGGATTCCGTTCGTGCCGGGTGGCAGGATGTGCTCACGATGGTGGGAGGGAAAGGCACAAAGGGAGAGTCATTCACGAATGACGTGATCCTTCCAGGCATTCTTCTGGAGACCAACGCGCCGGAAGTGAAAGGGAGTACGGTTTCCTGGAAGTTCAACGTGGATCAGCTTGCGCTACGCGAGTTTGAAATGCGTGCAAGATCCAGAGTGGTGAATGAGTGGGCGGTTGCCGTTACCGGTGTTCTCGTGCTCGCGCTTCTTGGGCTCCTCGTGTTCTCGCTCGTTCGCAATGCGAGGCGACCAGCGAAGCCCTGATGCTGCGGACCACACAACATGTCGCGGGTTGATGCATACCTTCTGGTTTGGAGTTCCTTGTTGCCGGTGAATCCACGGCGCAACTTTTTCCAGGGCCATTAGTCCTCCCTCTCACGGGAGGACAAATGTCCTTATCTCACAAGAACCATTCTCACCGTTTGCCGGACGCTGCCTATCTGCAACTGGCAGACATACACTCCGCTTCCGACGGAAACGCCCGAGGCATTGATGCCATTCCAGATCATGGTATGCCTGCCCGGTGCCCGCTCGCCATCCACAAGCACCTGCACAAGTTCCCCGTTCATATCATAGACCGTCGCACGCACAGCACTCTGTTGCGTGATGCTGTATGCAATGGTGGTGCTTGGATTGAACGGGTTGGGATAGTTCTGGTCCAGCCGGAATTCATGAGTGATGGCTTTGCTGAACGGCGGTTCCTTAACCACGGAGGTGGCTGTCTCAGCCGGATAGAATGTATATGCAACACCGCCCTTGTCGAACCACGAATGGGACAGGTCGCTCTTGTTGAAGACGTACGAATAGCCATTGGATCTCGCCGGATCGTGCACGACCGGATCCCCATTTGCCGTGAATCCGGCCAGCATCATCAAATGTCCTGAATACAGCGGTGCTCCCACAGACATCGCAATACGCCCTCCCCGGGCAAGGACATCCCGCGCCTGGCTCCAGGTTCTGTACCGTGTGACCGCGCCATCCAAACCGTATCCGGCGGCATTCTGAACGACCCTCGGCCAGATACCGAAAATCCTGAAGTAGGGGTCGCGTGTGGTCTGGGCAAACGTCAGCGGATTAACGGGGATGTTGTAGCTGAGCAGGATCATTGAGACCGACGTGGGAGAACAGATGCTCCCGCCGATGTCGGGATCCACACCGTACTGGTACACAAATGTTGTAGGGATGAGTATCTGTGCGGGCTTGTCCGCGAGAATCTGAGTGAAGTTCTGGGCCGTGGTTGTGGCGGTATCGCTGACGAAAAAGCTCAGTTTGTGGAGCGTTGGTGATGGCAGCCCGGCGCTTGCGCGCGTCATGATCACCTTGAATTGCCATGCGCCGGCATATGAGCTGAGCTTCACATAGTCGTAATCGATGTACCCGCCGGAGTAACTTGTAGCACCGTAGGAGCTCCAGATGTTCGCGTTCCAGAAACCGACAGTTAACCATGGTGACCACCCGGTGCCTGACGGGAAACGCATCTGGATTTTGAAAGCGCTGGAGTTGTCAGGTGCGGAGCCATTCCAGGACGGCAACCCGTGATTGAACGGATACTGCGCAAACTGGGGGGTGAAGATCACAGATCCATCTGTGCGGTTTGACTGCAGCTGCAGCCGCTTCCCGTCACCGCTCAGCTCCAGCCCGTCATTGGTTTCTATCCTCTGGACTAGGGAGTCGATACGGAGGACGTAGTGCTGATCAGGGTAACTTTGGCCGGAAGCGGAAAGGACGAAGAGGACATGCAGTGCGACAAGGACAGACAGTATTCGTGAGATCATGCAGTAGCCCGGTACCGGTTTGGATGAATTGCCCCTGAAATGTGTCCACAACAATATATGAAATCCCGGCCAAAGAATGGAGAGCTCGTGTGCAATGATTCGTTGACAGATCTCAACCGGATTGATCTGTGTGCAGAGTCCCATGTGCAATGATCCATGTGCAATGATCCGACTCGGGCCATTTGGTTTCTTCCCGCAGTCACAGTATATTGAAATACGTGGGGATTGCCGCTTCCAGCGCGGGATACCCCATGAAAGGCGGGGCACCGGCACGATCGACGGCCGCCCGTCACTAACCGTTGACTCCCTTGTGCTGAGGAGGATGAATCGCATGAAACAAACACTCCCCGCTCTGCTCGCTTTCCTCCTGCTGTACGGATGCGCCACCTACAAAGAGCTGAGCCCCGAACCGCCGATCACCCCGGCCGAGCGCGGCTATGTCCAGCTCACGGACGGCGACGAGAATTTCCAGCTGGAGACGGACACCAAGTACTTCATGGTGGTCCCCGGCCCGGGAAAGGACCAGTTCTATCTTGTGATCGCCACCGACAAGAAATGGGCCATCGAGCCACTGCTGACGCGCATCTTCGATAAAGGAGACGGGCCCGGTGAGCGCATCCCCGATGAAGCTGCGGCAGATGATTCTCTCCTGGTCTATCCCGTCGATGCCTCCAGCGCCACATACTTCTGGGTCCTGGAATCGGTCAAGGCAGACGTGGAACTCACCATGCGGTATCGGTTCGTCCCCCGCTGGCGGTTCACTTTTGAGAACAAATCCGCCGAATACCTCCGTACCCTGGAACAGAACACGGTCGACCGGACGACATTCAACGCCATCGACGGCCAGTTCTCATTCAGCGGATTCGATTTTGCCGGCAGACGTTCCATGCTGAAGAACACGACCGCGGCGGTTACGACGATCAGCGATGACCTGAAGAGACTCGAAGGACTGTTCCCGCCGGATGTCCGCGGCTCACAGGACACCGCCTACCGCCGGCTCGTTGACCTGCAGAGAAAGGTGGCGGACGAACTCGATTTCCAGCAATCGTATGCTGCGGGGCTTGCGGCCTTTCAGCAATTGAACGACACGCCCGGAAAAACCCGGGAGTTCCTCTCAGCCGCCCCGGATTTCGTACGGCTGCTCCGCGACCCCCGGATCCCCGACCGGATCAGCACGCGTGCACGCCGCGACATTGTCTCCCGCTTTCCCGAGATATTCCGCCACTACGATGCCCAAGTGCGCTCGCACAAAGACCCTGTCGCATTCACGCTCACTCCTCCACTGGAATCCGTGAGGCAGCTCTACGAGGCGTGCGGGATGCCATACCCCAAGGAGTTCGGCACATTGAAGAACTATGTTGATCAGTTCAACAATGAAGCCGATGCCGTTCGGAACGCAGCGTCATTGCTGAAGAAGCTGGAACAGATGCCGGCAACGGAAGCAGAACTTCTGTCGGATTCCGCATATGCCGGTCTGATCACAACCGCGTCGACAGCGGTCGGGATGCTTCCCCGGGATAGCCGGCTGCCCGAGTTTGTGCAGTACAGGGATTACCCTGCGGCTGCCGCCCTGCAAAAGGAAGTTGCGGATGCGGCCGGACGCGCCGAAGGGTTCCGGCAGCTGTACACCACGGCGAGAGATCTGGCTGCCTCCACCTCCGCAGGAAACTGGTCCGCGTCGGAGTCCCTGTTGCAGATGATGGATGTCAACATGCAACTGGCGGAGTATCCCGTTGTGAACCGTCAGAGGAACCGCCTCATCGAGGTCTTCGAGCGCACCATCTTCGAACGAGTCATGGCGGCCACGAGAGCGCGGGCAGAAGCGTTTGCCGCAACCAACGTCACCACCCTCGAGCGGGTCCGGGAAATGTATTCGGACAGTGCGTTCATGCCGGCGTACGAGCTGCGCTACAGTGCTGCAGGGACGGCCGAGCTCTCCCGGAAACGCCAGCAGGTGCAGAACGAGATCGATCAGATCAAATACTACCGCTTCCCGGAGAGCGCCATACGGGCGTTGTACCGGATGTTGACCGAAAACATCACTGACCGTGGAGTGGAAAAGGCGCGGGCCATTGTGACTCACGGTGCGAACTACCGGGGAACAGACAAGCAAATCAAGGGCACCGTCAGTGAATGCGATCCCACGGTGCCCAAAACCATCGTGCGTCCAAAGGAATACCGTCGCGTCCTTGCCTTGCCGGTCACCAGCAATCCCCGGGGGACAAATGAGTATATGTTCCGTCTGCTCCTCCAGATCCCGTCGGATGCGCAGTTCCCGGTGTTTGACGTGAACATCAAACTTCCCGCTGACGTTGCACGGAATGCCGGCAGTGCGCCCTGGTACTCGTCCATCACCATCAACAAGACACCGATCAAGAATGAGGGGCGCTACCGCATCACGGCGCCCACAGAGGCAAACGGATACGAATCCATGGTCACGCCCGTCCAGATGGACAAGGGAGGCCGTAACATACTTGAGGTCCGGTTCACCTATCCCGGATTCCGCGTCTTCGAGGTAAGCGGCATGGCGCAGGTACCGATCATCCGCAAGAACTGACACCGATTACCATGACCCAGCACGAAGGAGATGAATGATGGCAGGCGAGACTCCAACGAACAGCGTTGAGACTCAGAAACCCGAACCTGTGCGGCAGGCAGGGGGCAGGCGTAAGTACTACTTCATCGCGGCCGGGGCACTCCTCGCCGTGGCCGCCGTCGTAGTCTATCTCCTGACCCGCCCCGGCCTTGCCGATCAGATCGTCATACCATACATCGCCCACCAGAAGCCGGCGGTGGATCCGCATCTTCCGAACGCCAACGCCCTTGCGGACAAGCTCGACGAGGTCGTGTTTGACGGCCTGTTCAACGTTTCCGCAAACCCGAGCGGCGTTGTGTACGAAGACGGGCTCGGAGAGTTCCTCGGGATCGACGACCAGAATATCGTACAGGTTCGGTTGAAGAGCGATGTGCGCTGGCACGACAGTTATACGGTGACACGCGATGGCGACGAGGTCGTCATTGCCGATGGGCGCCAGCACCTCTTCTCGGCACGTGACCTCTCATTCACGCTCCGCCGGATTCAGGCGCTCGGGTCGCTCTCTCCTGACTGGATCCTTGTGTCGCAGGCCATTGACCCTGTCGCATTCGAAGGCCCGGACCAGGATAACATCATCCGGTTCCGTTTCAAATCGGACAGGATTTGGACACAGGCCGACATCAAGGAGGTGCTCTCGTTCAAAATCCTTCCAGACGATTCACCCATGAACGCCCTGATGTACACGGTGGGGACCGCATCCTTTCTCACCCTCCCTCCTGACGAAGGGAAAGCAGAGTACCACAAAGTACCCGGGTCGCAGGCATCGATCACCAGCGTCGTGCTTGCTCCTTTCATTGACAACAGCACATACACAACAGAATTCAGCAGCGGGAATATCAACGTACTTCTGGAAACACCCTTCGGCAGCCTTTCTCCCATCCTCGGCGATTCAACGGAATCGTTCACCAAGTCCAGCATCAGCACGACGTTCTTTGCCGTACTGTTCAACACCGAACGGCTCTCTCGCGAACAGCGCATCGAGCTGCGAAAGCTCCTGGACAGCAGGATCCTCGCAGACCGGTTTTTCAAAGTCGGCACTCCGCAGCAACGGCACATTCTTGACTACAAAGGAAACCGGGACAACTACGCCGACTACATCAACAGCAGTGTCTTCCCGTCCAGTTCGTATTACGTCGACGAGGAGATCGTCGTTCCCGCAGGGGACTCAACCCTTCCCAACCTGTCTCTCCTGCCGGACACGGTACAGATCCGCGCCTGTGTGAACTACGGCTTCCGTGAAGAATACGCCGACATGCTCACCATCCTCAACGATCCGTCGGTCACGCGCGGACGGGTTCGTGCGCTGGCCGTGGGAAACGATGACATCATCCAGGGCAAGTACGACGCCCTCCTGATTGCCATCAGCGGCTACCGCAGCAACTTCCTGTTCGATCTCTACGACGTGTTCATGCGGGAACCGGACCTTGCGACGTACACGATTGCCCTTGTTGCCGGCACTGACGGCACCGGATCACCTGTGGCGCAGCCGGCTTCGTTTCAGAGCACGAAGAATTTCTTCCGGCTCGACGCCACAAGGGAAGGGCCGGAGCGTGCCGACATAGCGACTCTGCTCCAGTATGTTCACGGGTTCATGTCCACGCGCTTCATCGGGGACAAGCAGGAGTACGCACGCCGCGTTCATGAGATCGAGCATTCCATGGCCCTGGGAGCCTGGCTCTTCTCGATGCCGTCTCTGGCGTACTTCCGGACACAGTTTGACCCGAATTCCATCGACCTGTATGGTGTTGCCTCACAGCTTTCAACGATCGAGAAATGGCGGGAGAAGACGGACGATTAGCTGTTTCGGGACATCGGCGGTGATGCAGGTGCGCGGTGCAGGGCATCGTCCGTGCCTCATGGGACTTCACGTACGGGGTCCGTGGATCCGGGTGCCGATGTCCCTCTGGCTGCTCCTGCCGTGCATCGTGATGCTTCACGCAGGCCGGGCAGAGAATTCTCCCCGCCGGGCGGATTTCTTCATCGTCGAACGTGCCGGCGCCCTGCGAATCTACGACCACTACCAGCAGCCTGTCCGCGATCCCGGACTCCAGGGCATTCTTCCGTTCACACCATTCAGGATCACTGCCTGGCAGTCCATGATGGGCGACGGCCTCACATCCTCTTCCACTGTGGAACTCCACGGCCGCCGCTTTTTTCTCCTTCGGGATCCGGAGACCCGGTTGCTCGTCGGAGAACACAGTGCGGGGTACACGCTCACTGTCCGCGACGCCGAGATCCTGGATGATACACTGCTGGTTACTGCCCCCCGCGGCGTCGAACTCCTCGCCCCCGGCAGGGGTTCGGCAATCCGGCTGAGC
>Ga0316601_100000835_pt1 | contig 14159 bp, 13 predicted proteins | sample OWC_soil_day5_no_FD_207663 | JGI IMG/M metagenome (GOLD analysis project Ga0316601, IMG submission 207663) | Wetland soil microbial communities from Old Woman Creek delta, Ohio, United States - OWC_soil_day5_noCT | ecosystem: Environmental > Terrestrial > Soil > Wetlands | place: USA: Ohio...
AAAGGATTTTCATTGCTTCTTTGGAGATTCCCTTGATCGCCTTTTTGGCTTCTTTCGCATAGAATTCAAGAAAATGGTAAGCAAGCAATGGGATGTCTTCCTTTCTGTTTTTCAAATCGGGAAGAAAAATGGGGAAAACATGGAGACGATAGAAGAGGTCTTCTCGGAATTTTCCCTTCTTCATGTTTTCCTCCAAATTCTCGTTGGTCGCTGCAATCATTCGGACATCAATTTTGGTTCTCTCTGTGCTGCCCACCTTCATCAACTCCTTCTCCTGAAGGACTCTCAGAAGTTTGACCTGAACGGAGGGAAGGATCGTGGAGATCTCGTCTAAGAAGAGTGTTCCCCCATTGGCCTCTTCGAATAAACCCTTCTTCGCCTGGATCGCTCCGGTGAAGGCTCCCTTGGTATGGCCGAAAAGCTCGCTTTCCACCAACGTCTCAGGGATCGCTCCGCAATTAAAAGGGATAAAAGGCCGATCCACCCTCGGGCTGTTATAATGGATGGCCTTCGCCACCAGTTCTTTGCCCGTTCCGCTTCCTCCATAGACAATCACTGTACTGTTTCCAAGGGCAACCTTTTCAATCAGGGAGAAAACCTCCTGCATCTTCTTGCTTTTTCCAATAATGTTGTTAAACTCAAATTTCTTTTTGACTTCCATCCTCAGGAGTCTGTTCTCTTTCAGGAGGAAGCTTTCCTTCTGGGCTTTGGAGATATGAATGAGGAGGTCATTAAAGTCAACGGGTTTGGTAATGTAGTCGTTTGCCCCCAACTTCATGGCCTCCACGGCGGTCTCGATCGATCCGTAGGCGGTCATCAGGATGACCATCATCTCGGGTCTCGTTCCTTTGATGGTTTTCAAGAGCTCGATGCCGTCCATCTCGGGCATCTTTAGGTCGGTCAATACCAAATCAAAGACGTCCCTTTCCATCTTCTCGATGGCCTCGAGACCGTTTTGAGCGACCTCGACATCGTATCCTCCCATCTTGGAGAGGCCTTTCCTAACGATGTCCCGAACAAGGGCTTCATCATCGACGACCAATATTTTCATGGCTTCAGCATCCATCTCCTCTTCGCGGTATTTTAACCAAAAATCGGTTTTTAAATCAATGGGAAAGATTTTTTTGAGAATTCTTGATGCCAAATTTTCAACGGAGTTGACTGTTGATCAAATTCTTAGTAAATATATCGTTGTGAAAACCGAGGGAATTCGGGAAAGGGGACAACCGTGAAAGATCAAATTTTGATTGTGGATGACGAAAAGATAATCTGTAGTGTGATCGCTCAAAGGTTGACGAGAGAAGGATATTCGTGCGTCACGGCCCAGAACGGGAAGGAGGCCTTCGAATATTTTTGTAAGGGAAATTTTTCTTTGGTCATTTCGGATATCCGAATGCCTGAAAAGGATGGTTTAGAGCTCCTGAGGCTTGTGAAGGCGGTGCGGCCCAACATGAAGTTCATCATCATGACCGCCTATGCAGAGATCGATGTCGCCGTTGAGGCGATGCACCTGGGAGCGAATGACCTCCTCCTCAAGCCCTTCGAGTTGGAACTTGCAGTCTTCAGCGTGAAAAAAGCCCTCGATCAGAGAAAAATGGAGGAGGAGCTCGAGTCCTACCACAAAAATCTGAAGAAATTGGTGGCGGAGAGGACGGCAAAGCTTCAAGAGGCTTATTTCACTTTGAAGAAAGCCCACCTGGATTCAGTCAAAGTTCTGGGAGAGGCGATCGACGCCAAAGACCCCTACACCCGGGGCCACTCTGACCGAGTGAGACAGATGAGTTTGCAGATTGCCCATTCTCTGGGATTTAGCGAGGAGAGAATGGAGATTTTGGAGTACGGAGCCCTTCTCCACGATATCGGTAAGATCGGTATTAAGGATGAGATTCTCCGGAAGCCGGGAGCTCTGAGCGGCGAGGAGTATCAGACGATTCGGGAACATCCGCTGATCGGCGTAAAGATCGTGGAGGGGATTGAGTTTTTCAAGGACAAGATCCCCATGATTCGTAATCACCACGAACAATTCGACGGAAAAGGGTATCCGGATGGTTTGGCGGGGGAAGCCATTCCCCTGGAGGCGAGAATCATCGCTGTTCCCGATGCCTTCGATGCCATGGCCAGCCTGAGACCCCACCAGAAGACCAGAGATCTTGAGGCCATCCTTTTAGAAATGGAACAAAACAAGGGAAGACAATTCGACCCAAGGATCCTGGAAATTTTCCTGCGGGAAAGAATCTATGAATATTTGGTTCATTCTCCTTCATCCGTTTCATTTCCTTAGAGGATAAATGGTTTTTGTATTGGGTATTGATATTGGGTCGGCTTCATCAAAAGGAGTCGTTCTCGGGGATCGAGGGCCGAGGGGTTCTTTTGAGTGCCCGTCAGGGGGAGATTTCAAGCGCACGGCCGACAGAGTCAAAGACGAGTTACTTTCCCGGATAGAACTATCGGCAGACCGTATTTCCCGGACCGTCGCCACCGGATATGGTTCAAAACTGGTGACTTTCGCAAATGAAGTCAAGCCGGATATCGTCTGCCAGGCCAAGGGGGTCGCTTCTCTTCTCCCCTCTGTAAGGACCATCATCGATGTGGGAGATCTTTACACCAAGGTTCTCCGCATCGATGGTGCAGGAAATGTGCATCATTTTCTATTGAGCGGGAAATGCGCTGGCGGGAGCGGCAGGATCCTTCAGGTCATTGCTAAAGTTCTCCATCTCAAGGTGGAAGAGATCGGGGAGCTGTCTCTTAAATCAAAAAAAAGAGTGGAGTTTAACACAGGATGCGCGGTTTTTGCCGAGTCGGAGGCAATCTCCCGGCTCTCCCAGGAAGTTGCGAAAGAAGATCTTTTGGCAGGCATCCATAGAGCTCTTGCGGCCCAGATCAACAGTTTAGCGGAAAGAATAGGTGTGGAGCGGGAGGTGGCCCTGGTGGGGGGTGGGGCAAGAGACGTAGGCCTTGTTCGGGCCCTGAAGGAGGAGAGAGGTCACGATATCCTTATACCGCCCGAGCCTCATATGACGGCTGCATTGGGGGCGGCGTTGATCGCCATGGAAAGTTTGGCAGGCCGCTGAAAAACGCCCATCTGCCGCTATCCGGCCCCCTTCGGGGACGTGCCAAGAGTTGCTCCTTACCCGTCGCAACGGCACCCCTTATCCTCGCCCTGTTAGATGAAGAGGGCTGGCCCTTGGGAAGGAGCAGTATACCTCATACGGCCTGATAAATGCGAAGATCAAGCAGGGTATTATCTAACAGGGCAAGTCGTTGCGGCCTTCGCCGGTAGGGAACGGTTTCAAACCGTTCCCTACGAAGGATTTCGGGATCGCCCGCAAGCGGGATTTCGCAAACCGCAACTTGCATCTGCCTGCCTGCGCGTAGTCCCGCCTTGCGGGACGAAGGCAGGGGCATTTTTGATCGGCCTGGAAAGAATATCGTTTTAAAGAACCTGCTCAGAGCAAAAAATTGGAAGATAAGGCCAAATCATTGTATATTTCTATTAAATAAGTGGATGCATAAACCCTTCTAAGAAATCGGATGGATTCAAGGGACGGGTTGTAAAAGGAGAGAATCGATGGATGGCGCCAAAGGCAACATTTTTGACACGGTGGAAACATATTATCAGGATTACGGGGTCAGGGCGAGGGAGCTGAAGAATGAGGGGAAAAGGGTTATCGGCTATGTCTGTTCCTTCGTGCCTTTGGAAATCATCTCCGCTTCCGGGTGTATCCCCTTTCGGGTGAGGGGGAATGTCCATGAGCCTATTACAAAAGGGGACACCTTCCTCGAAACCATTGTATGCCCCTATTACCGGAGCATCTTCGACCTTTCGGTAAAGGGGAAATATGATTTTCTCTCCGGCCTGGTGATTCCTCATGGATGCGACAGCATGGTGCGGAGTTTCAGCACCTGGAGCTATTCTCTGCCTTATTCCTATTTCCACTTTGTCAACATTCCAACGGTCTGTGCCGAGTCTTCCTTCGAATTCTTCAACGCAGAGATAAACACCTTCAGAAAAAGTCTGGAGGGGTTTGCCGGAAAGGCGATCACCGATGCGGATTTGAAAGAAGCCATCCGAGTCCATAATGAAAGCAGGGACAAGGTAAGAGCGCTTTATGAATTCAGAAAGGCCGATCCCCCTCTCCTCTCGGGAGCAGAATTAACCAAGGTGCTGACGGTTGGAGCAAGTCTGCCCATTGCCGAGGCGAATAGATTGTTTGACCAGGTCTTGACGGAAATCGGGAGAAGAGGGAAATCTCCTCTTAAGAAAGGTCCCCGAATATTTATTGACGGCGCCTGTCTCGATAATATCGAACTCATCAAGCTTGTAGAAGAACTCGGAGGCAATGTGGTGGCCGATACGATATGCAACGGGGCCAGGGATCACTTTCCAAAGACAGAGATGGGAGGAGATCCCGTCGGTGCGCTCAGCCGGCGGTACTTGGGGAAGATCAACTGCCCCAAGACGTACAGGGAGAACAAGACGGGTACGTTCGAAGGAGATATCACCTCTCGATTTGGCGATATCGGAGCTTACACCAAGGAGTTCAAGGTGGAAGGCGCCATTCTTTACGTCTATAAATATTGTGACCCTTTCGGCTTTGAAGTCCCTGCACGAAAAGCTTACTACGAGTCCATCCATGTCCCCCTCCTTTGCCTGGAGGATGTCTACTCTGCGGGGACGATGGGTCAACTCCGGACGAGGATTCAGGCCTTTTTGGAGATGATCGGCTAATGCGGTGCGAAGCACTAAGTACCAAGCACCAAATTACAGATAAACTCTAATGACCGAAATTCAAATTTCCAGATAAAAGCGGTTAGGTCATTTGAAATTGGAAATTGAAATTTATTTGGGATTTGGAGTTTGATGCTTGGAATTTGTTAGTGCAACAACTGTTTGATTCAGTCCACGCCGAGTTAGGAATATAAGGATTCTGAAGTCAAGGGGGCGAAAATCATGGTTGAGGAACAAAAAGAGGCGAAACCGAAAAAGAGGATGACGGCCACGCAGGCCGCGGCTTCCATCGGTCCCATGGTCAAGGAGTTTATTACCGGTGCCCTTCGGGCACGGGCAGAGGGAAAACAGAAGTTGGCCTACACCTTTATCGTCTGCCATCATGAGGAGATCTTCCGGGCCATGGATGTCGTCCCTTTGTGGACGGAGAATTTTGCAGGCATCTGTGGGGCAAAGAGAGACGCAGAAAGATTTCTTCAGCGAGCGGAGTCACTGGGTCTTTCCCGCTCTTTGTGCACCTATGCGCTTTGCGGGATCGGTTTCGATCAATGGAGAGAGGAATTGGGCCAAATGCCACCTAATGCTCCGTGGGGGGGACAGGCACGGCCTGACTTCATGATATCCACCGGGCAGATCCTATGTGACCCGAGGTCCAAGTGGTTTCAGGCCTCCCAGCAATTCATGCCCGATGTGCCGATCTACAACATCGACCTTCCTTACCCCCTGTTCCAGAGGGACCGGGATCACCGGGATGTCTTGGGCTACTACCACAAGTATATCGTCAAACAATTGCGCGGGCTGGTGGCCTTTCTCGAAGAGCAGACTGGAAAGAAGATGGATGATGACCGCCTCGCAGAGTTGGTTGATCTAAGCGATCGTACCTGGAACTTGATCGAAGAAACCTATAGCCTCCGAAAAGCTGTCCCTTGTCCCATGGGGACCGGCGATGCGATGAACACCATGGTGCCGATCAACTTCATGATGGCCACTCAGACGGCTTACGATTTTTTTGTAAACCTCAAAAAGGAGTTAGAAGAAAAGATTGCCAAGGGAGAGGGAGAGGTTCAGGAAGAAAAATACAGACTCATGTGGGGAGGTGGCTTGCCTTCCTGGTTTGCCCTGACGGATTTCAATTACTTCAACAGCAAAGGGGCTTCGTTCCCTGTCGAAACAACCTATCGAATGGTCGCTCCCCTCGACGCGATGGATCTCCCCCAAACCAAGGATCCCATCGAGCACCTCGCTTGGAGATGGCTTGGATTCTGGACGTTCTGGTACGATCGGGCCAAGAAGCGGCCAGGGTCCGAACCCGATGTGGAACGCCTCATCCACTGGATCGAAGAATACAAGATTGATGGAATCGTCATGCATGAGGCCTTTTCGTGTCGAACCTGGCATGTGGGCCTCATTTGGCAGTTGCATCAGCTGGCAAAAATATACAAACCCATCCCTGTCTTTGTGATGGGAAAGGATGGGAAGAAGGAAAGGATTTACAGAGAGCTTCCTTCCCTGATTCTGGAAAGTGATATCATTGATATCACCTCCTATTCGGAAGAGGATACAAGGAACAAGATTGATGCTTTCATCGAAACCTTGGAATCCAATCGACTCAGCAGAGCAGCCTAATCATAGGGAAGGTTAAGGTCAAGGTTCATGAGATTTTAAACTGATTTTTTCCCCCTTAGCCTTAACCTCAGCCTGAATCTTTAAAAGGTGACATTGGCAACCTACTTTGCGGGCATTGATGTCGGCTCGACGATGACGAAGGCGGTGATCGTGAATCACGGGATCGTCGGTTCCATCGTTGGCCCCACAGGTCCAGAACAGCGTCGGCTGGCGAACAAGGTCATGGAAGCAGCACTGAAAAAGGCTTCTCTGCCGTTCCAAGCCATCACCTGCGTTATCGCCACGGGGTACGGCAGGATCAACGTTCCGTTTGCCGATAAGCAGGTCACGGAGATCACGTGTCATGCCAAGGGCATCAGCCATCTTTTCCCTGAAGCCAGGACGATCGTGGATGTCGGAGGTCAGGATGTGAAGGCCATCCGGATCGACGCCAAGGGTAAGACCGTCGATTTTGTGATGAACGACAAGTGCGCAGCCGGCAGTGGCCGATTCATAGAAGTAATTGCCGATACCCTTGGGGTCTCTCTGGATGAAGTTGGCGATTTATCCCTGAAAAGCAAGAACCCTGCAAAGATAAGCAACATCTGTACGATCTGGGCACAGCAAGAGGTAGCCGCCAGCCTGGCACAAGGGATACTTGTGTCTGATCTGCTGGCGGGGGTCCATCATTCACTTGCAGACAGGATAGGCAGAATGGTCAGCAGGCTGAGGGTGGAAGAGGCGATTATTGTGACAGGAGGAGGGGCCAAGAATAAGGGTCTCCTGAGAGCCCTTTCCGAGCAATTGGGACATGAGATTCTGGTGCCCGAAGAGCCTTTGATCACTGGAGCCCTGGGCGCTGCTTTGCTGGGAAAAGAGATGGCGGAAAAGGCCAGAGAGAACAATACCCCGCTCAAAATAAAAGAACGAATCCTGGAGCAGATTGAAATCCTTTGACCTCGCCCTTTTTTTTTCTTGACAATTAATGAATATTTGTTAGACTTTTTTGTCTAATAGTAAGAGTGGATAGCTCGGGGGAGAAAGGGGGTGAGACAATTATGAAGAAAGGGTTGATTAGTGTGGGGATCCTCGCAGGTTTCCTGCTCTCCATCCTGATGGTGAGTGGTGTTTTTGCAAAAGACGTGGTCGAATACAATCCTGCCTATGGGAAGGTGACATTCACTCATAAGAAGCATGCCGAAACACTGAAAATCGATTGTGTGAAATGCCACCACACCTGGAAGAAAGGCGAGACCACAGGCAAACTTTGCTTGGATTGCCATAAGAAAGAGGCCGAGGGGAAGACCATTTCTGCAAAGGATGCCTATCATAAGGACTGCAAAGGCTGCCATGATGAAGCGAAGAAAGCCAGCAAACCTGCCGGTCCAACAGCATGCGCCCAGTGCCATGTGAAGGCTAAAAAGTAAGCGGAAGGTTTCTTCCTGCTTGCCGCAAGCGAAGGCAAATTGGAAAGGGGTAGTTCCGAAAAAGGAGCTACCCCTTTTTGCTTGACAGTAGATAAAAGGATATGTTAGGTATTTCAAGTACTTCCCTGCCAGTCCTGTTGCACTTCAGGCCGGATTAAAATTTGTCTATATGAATATTGGTCAAAAGGATGTTATGAAAGAAACAAGAGACGCGGCTAAAGAGAAAGAAAGTGATTTCCTTTCCATCATCTATAGGCTTTTTCGGGCAATCATTTCTATCCTCTATGATTTTTTCCGTTCACTCAAACTTACCATTTCTCTCCTCATTCTGCTTGCAATCTTTTCCATCATCGGCACGGTGATCACACAGAATGCCACCCGTCCGGAATATATTCAGCGATACGGGGTCGGTCTGTATGAGGTGTTGAACTTCTTTAACCTCTTCGATATGTACCACTCCTGGTGGTTCATTGCCATTCTCTTGCTCCTCGTGATCAATTTGATCACCTGCTCCGTCCGTCGACTCCCCGGGATCCTGAGCCAGATCTCTCGTGGGTCAGGAGAGTTGGAAGATAAGATGCTCAAGACACTCCCCTATGTGGAGAAGATCCGGATTCAGGATCCGACAAAGAGGGAGGAGGATCTCCAATCTTCCTTGAAGAAATGGTTCAAGGACTGGGGGCGGATCGAGACAGAAAGAGCCGTTACGCTCTTCTCAGAAAAGGGGAGATACTCCAGATTGGGGGTCCCCATCACCCATTTAAGTATTCTGATCATCCTGATCGGAGGCATTATCGGTTCCCTCTACGGGTTCAGAGGACAGGTCAATATCCTGGAAGGGGATACGGTGGATCAGATTTTCTTGAGGGCAAAGGATGGGGAGATAGCCAAGCCGATTGATTTCTCCGTCCGATGTGACGATTTCAACATCACCTATTACAACCTTCCAGGAAGAAAAGAAAAACAGGTAAAAGAATATACAAGCATCATCTCGATTCTTGAAAATGGAAAAGAGGTTTTGAAAAAAACCGTCCAGGTCAATCATCCCCTTCACTACAAAGGGTTGGCCTTCTATCAATCCAATTATGGAGCCATTCACGATGTGAACCTGGGAATTCAATGGAAGGGCAAAAAGGAAAAAGCATTTTTCAAGGTCCTTGAAGGAAATACGGTTCCAATCCCGAACACCCGTTACTTGATTCGGCTGCTGAAATATGAACATCAAGTCCACAATTTCGGAGAAGGGGCCCAGGTGGTTTTGTTTAAGCCCAACGAGGAACCGCGCCCCTTTTGGTTATTAAAAGCCTTCCCGAAATTTGACGAGCAAAGGAAAGATGAGTTCATCCTCACCGTTGAAGAGGTCACGGAAAAGGAATATACCGGACTATCGGTGACGAAAGATCCGGGAGTCTGGGTGGTCTGGATTGGATGCAGCCTGATGATACTCGGCTTCATTGTCGCCTTCTTCTTTTCCCATCAAAGGGTTTGGGTAAGAATTCCAAAAAGCCCGGGGGGAGAGATTGTTTTGGCCGGTTCCGCCGACAAGAACCGGGTGGGTTTTGAAAAGACCTTTGGTGAGCTGGTGGAGGAGATTCGTAAGAGAAGTTCGAAGCCCGGAGTCCGGGGTTAAGAGTTGTCCAATCACTATCTTCATCGAACCCGTCCTCCCGCAGGACGCGAGAAGAGGCCTGAGGAGAGAAAGGGTCTTGCCTTTTTTGGGAATGCGGTGCAATATATTCGAAACCATCTACTTTAATCCCTCACCCTATGCCTCATCCCTTGCCGTTGTCCCGTAAAGCGGGAGGGGAAAAGGGGAAGGATGAGAAGGAAGGGAGGAGCTATGAACAAGGCGGAACTCATTACGAAGGTTTCAGAGAAGGCGAACGTGACACAGAAGGTTGCCAAGGTAATTGTCGACACCCTTTTTGACGGGATGAAGGAAAGTCTGGAGAAGGGGGAACGCATCGAGATCAGAGGATTTGGAAGCTTTGTGGTGCGAAATTACGGGGGATACAAAGGCCGAAACCCAAAGACCGGCGAGATTGTAGATGTCCCTCCGAAGAAACTCCCTTTCTTTAAGGTTGGAAAAGAACTGAAAGAGATGGTAAACGCAGGTGAAGTTTAACTGGTTTTGAGATATGCGGTTTTTGAAGTCGCCAAAAAAATAACTGTCCGTCTATCCAAGGTTCTTCCAGTGCGGTTTCTGTATCTCCTTCAATTGAAGGAGTAGTTTTTCGACTCGGGGATAATCCGCCTTCTCTTTTTCGAGCAGGTCGTTCTTCTCGAGAGGAGAGGCCTGAGAAAGCTCTTCCAAGACGGCCTTCACAGACCGTGTCTGACTCGCCACATTGTAACCGCCCTCAAGGGTGAGCACCAATTTTCCTTGGGCGGTGGCTTCCGCTATCTCCATCAGAATCTCTGTCATTCTTGCGTATCCCTTTTCCGATACGTCCATTCCACCCAAAGGATCGTTGAAATGGGTGTCAAACCCGGCGGAAACCAGGATCAACTGGGGTTGGTATTCCAGGGCAATGGGCCTGAGCAATTTTTCGAAGATATTTCCGTAATCCGTATCACTCGCTCCTGTCGGGAGAGGAACATTCACGGTGAACCCCTCTCCCTTCCCTTTGCCCACCTCCGTTGCCCCTCCTGTCCCTGGATAGAAGAAGCCGTAGCGATGGGTGGAAAAATAGAGGACTTGGGGATCCTCGTAGAAGGAATTCTGGGTTCCGTTGCCATGGTGGACATCCCAATCCACGATCAAAATCCTCTGCAGGGAGAAATTCTGAAGGGCATATCGGGCCCCGATCGCTATATTGTTGAAGAGACAGAATCCCATGGCCCTGTCCTTCTCTGCGTGATGGCCAGGCGGTCGCACCAGCGCAAATCCATTATTGAATTTCCCCTGCATCACAACTTTAATCAGCTCCAGGAGACCTCCGGCAGCCAACAGGGCAGTCTCATACGATTTGGCACAAGTGGAGGTATCCATATCGAGCCGGACCGAAGGCTTGCCCGCCGTCGAAGCAACGAGGTCAATATACCGAGGAGAGTGGACCATCTCGATCTCCTCGCGGGTGGCGAGCCGGGGCTTCACCTTCCCCAGAGGCCGCCCCCTCATCTCCTCCTCCTCGATCATTTGATGAATCTCCCGGAGCCGCTCCGGACTCTCCGGATGACCGGGGTCCATCACATGCTCCATAAATCTTCGATCCTTAACGACCCCCGTTCGGTTCATCGAATCTCCCCATGCCTCACAGAAAAGCCAATTTACTCAAATGATTTAATTCAGCCTATCTTTTTTGCCATCCCTTGTCAAGATGACCGATTTTATGAAGTCAAAGAGTTTGACTTGCCAGCGTGGTTACGAGATAATACATCTTCGCAGTTCCGTTTCAACAGGCTCACATGAACGGATGTCCATTCAACAAAGCTCTTCCCTAAGGGGGTGAAAGGGTATGGCGAGAGTCGGAGGGTTTTTCACGCTGCTTTTGGGTGCATTGATTTTTGGCTGCGCAACCGTTTCTTCGGTTGAGCCGGTAGGAGAGCGTCCGAAAGAGATATCGCAGAATGAATGGGGTGGAACATGGATACACAAGGATCACTCCATAACGATCAAGGTCTTGAATGAACAGAAGGGATTGCTCCAGGTCGCATGGGTAGAAGAGAAGGAAGGGGGGCTCAAGTTCGAGTCACACGAGGTTGCAATACGGGAATCGGGTGAATGGATCTTCGGAAACGTTAAGGGAAAGGGGGATGCCGCTTCCCATTATTGGGCTCTGATGAAGAAGGAGGCGAGCCAGATTATTGCCTGGACTCCGGACCCCGCACCATTCCGTAAACTGGTTCAAACCGGGATCCTTCGGGGAAAGGTGGAGAAGTATGACATTATTCTTGAGAAGCTTACGCCCGACGACCTGAAAGGTATTCTCTCTGGCGACAAGGGAGTCTGTTTCGAGTGGCAGAATCCAGTCGTTTTTTTCCGGATCGGAAAATAGGGATTGGGTCGGATGATGGAGGCAATCATCAAGAGAGTTGCGAAAATGTGGAACAGGAGGATACTGGTAGTCGCTGCACTTCGCTGTTGAATGCGGCACACTGTAATCAGAAAGATGCCTGCCAATCTCACCCCTCAATACTTGGACGCAGAGCTTAAGTTTAAGCAAGCCAAGACCACGCCGGAAAAGATAAAAGCCCTCGAAGTCATGATGGCTGTCATCCCAAAACACAAAGGGACCGAGAGACTTCGGGGGCAGCTTAAGAGCCGAATGGCTAAATTAAAGGAGGAACTCGAGAGGCGACCTGCCGTCGCAAAGGCGGAGCAGGCCTATAATATAAAAAGAGAGGGAGCGGCTCAGGTCGTTCTCTTGGGGCTTCCCAATTCCGGCAAGTCAACCCTTCTTTCCCGGGTCACCCATGCCAGTTCCGAGGTGGCGGACTACCCGTTCACCACGCAGAAACCCATTCCCGGAATGATGAAGTTTGAAAATCTACAGATTCAGTTGGTAGACACTCCACCGATCCAATCGGATCATATCGAACCCGGATTTCCAAACCTCATTCGGAATGCGGATGGTCTCCTTCTCTTGATTGACCTGACCGAAGACCCGATCTTCCAAATGGAGGTCCTTTTGGAAGAGCTGAATGAAATGAGAATCAAGGCAGCCGGAACAGGACGGACCCTGTCTCCGGACGCGGGATGGGCTTCTCTTCGGGCACTCCTCGTCGGGAATAAATGCGAGGTTAAGAATGCCATGGAGGCCTACGGGAGATTGGAGAACCGCTTCCAGGAGGCCTTTTCCATCCTGCCTGTTTCTGCCCGGGGAGGGATGAATCTTGATGAATTGAGAAAAGAGATTTATCAAATCCTCGACATCCTCCGGGTCTATACGAAAACCCCCGGAAAGGAACCCGATCGGACGGAACCGGTTATTCTGAAAAAGGGGAGCACGGTGGAAGATGTCGCCCTCTCCGTTCATAAGGATTTCGTTGTGAAGCTTCGATATGCAAAGGTTTGGGGTTCTGGAAAATTTGACGGGCAGATGGTCAAACGGGATTATCTCGTCAATGAAGGGGACGTGATCGAGCTGCATCTTTAACGGGCTGCTGAAAAACGCCCATCTGCGGCGTGTTCCGGCCCCCTTCGGGGGCGTGCCAAGAGTTGCTCCTTATTCGTCGCAACGGCACCCCTCCTCCTTCCCCGTGTCAAGCACGGGGCAGGCTTGTTGCGGCGTACCCCGAAATAGCCTCTGGCCGACTCATCAACTCGTCGGCGTGCCTGCACGCCGTAGTGCTTGTTTTTGACTCCTTGCGAGTTGCCGCCTCAAGTGGAGAACTTGGGGCACCTCATAAATGAAGATGCTTCGGCACGCAGGCGTGGCAAGAAGTCGCTCCTTATTCGTCGCGACGCCACTCTCAGGATTGCCTGCCTGAACGGCAGGTGAAAGGCTCGCGTGCCCCCCGTAAACGGGATTTCGAAGACTCAACTTGCATCTGCCTGCCTGCCGTAGCGCCGCCTTGCGGCGCGAAGACAGGGGCATTTTTGAGCAGCCTGTGAAAAATGACTTTTCCAGGAAACTGCTAATGCTTCGCGGTACATTGGAATAGTGAATCAAGAAAAGTTAAAATTGAGTATCCATGATTCCAGTATTCCAACAGTCCATTATTCCATGGTTAAGAACACGATGAATTTTGTGACCCGGAGACTTTTTTTGAAGTTTCTTTTGGGATTTCCGCTGCTCTCTTCTCTTCCCTTCCGCCCTCAGGAAACATGGGCCGATCTGGCCCCCCATCCCAGGAAAGGGAGAGACTCCATCGGAGAATTTTTCAAAGGGGAGGAACTTCACTACGACATCGGGCTCTGGCAATTTAAGAAAGTGGCCACCGGGAAAATAAGCTTTGAGGAAATGGCAAAAAAAGGCCGTTATCTGGCCACCCTTCAAGGGGAGAGCCTGGGCTTCCTGGGATTCGTATCCCGTTATCGGGTGGACACCTATCGCTCCATCATGGAAGAGATCGACGGGGGGAGGCGCCTCCGATCCATCTCGTTCGAAGAGGACGTGAAAATCGGGAGCAAGGTGAGGAGGCGAACCTACTTCTTCGATTACCAAAGACGGAAGTGGGTAAGAGAAAGGCAGAGAAAGGACGGGACCAAGGCGAGAGAGGAAAAGGAGATTCCTCCGGGAATGATCTATGACGATTTCGTCACCGCCGCCTATAATTTTCGTTACGGTGTTTACGGGGAGATGGAGAGGGGGAGAATCTATCGGGTGGCCACTTTTCCGAGGAAAGGGGAAACCAATTACGAGGTGAGAGTGGCTTCCAGAGAGGAGGAAGAGAGGAGAAGAAAATCTGAGAAATCTAAAGAAGGAAAGGAACTTTTTCTTAAACTCTTTCTG